>Ga0075021_10000099_pt1 | contig 44308 bp, 33 predicted proteins | sample ColStrG_CSR_2012_FD_72749 | JGI IMG/M metagenome (GOLD analysis project Ga0075021, IMG submission 72749) | Freshwater sediment microbial communities in response to fracking from Pennsylvania, USA - Cold Stream Run_MetaG_CSR_2012 | ecosystem: Environmental > Aquatic > Freshwater > Creek >...
CGATCTTTATAGAAAGAGGTATCCTCCAATGCGTTCACGCAAAGTTTTCAGCGCTTTACATACCATGAAAAACCGTTATATCCTGTGTCAGCTCGCTTCCAAGGCCACTCGTAAATTTCATCGGCCGAACACCCGTATTCAAGAAACTATGAACGAGGTTCTGGAGCTGATCGCTTCCGAGCAGATGACTGTTCTGAAGGAACCGGAAACCAACAACACCATTGAGGAGCGTCGGCGGGCGGCATAAGCCAGCCCCGCCGCTCCACTCCCCGCCACATTACCCAGACAGGTTGCGTCCAAGAGTCGTAAGTCTGAATCAAGCTAAATCCTTTTGCTCAAATCCGACCGCCCCAACTCTTTCCCGTTGACCCTCCGCAAAACCCCCATTCAGGTGAATCCATGACCATTTCCGAATTGAAAGAAAAAAACATTACCGAGCTGACCAAGATCGCCCGGACCTTGGAACTCCCCGGCACGAGCGGCCTCCGCAAGCAAGACCTCATCTTTAAGATCCTTCAGGCTCAGAGCGAAAAAGAAGGCCACATCTTCGCCGAAGGCGTTCTTGAAATTCTGCCCGACGGCTACGGCTTCCTCCGCTCGCCCGACTACAACTATCTTCCCGGCCCCGACGACATCTATGTCTCGCCCTCACAAATTCGCAAGTTCGATCTGAAGACCGGCGATACGGTCAGCGGCCAGGTCCGCCCGCCGCACGAAGGCGAAAAGTATTTCGCGCTGGTGAAGATCGAAGCCGTGAACTTCGAATCGCCCGACGAAGCGCGCAACAAGATTCTGTTCGACAACCTGACGCCGCTCTATCCGCAGGAACGCATCAAGCTCGAAACCACCCGCGAAAACGCCAGCGCCCGCGTCATGGATCTGCTGACGCCCATCGGCAAAGGCCAGCGCGGCTTGATCGTATCGCCGCCTCGAGCCGGTAAAACGATGCTGCTCCAGAATGTAGCGAATTCAATCACTACCAATCATCCGGAAGTCGTTCTCATCGTTTTGCTAATCGACGAGCGCCCGGAAGAAGTCACCGATATGCAGCGTAGCGTCAAAGGCGAGGTCATCTCCTCGACCTTCGACGAGCCCGCCGCCCGTCACGTGCAAGTCGCCGAAATGGTGATTGAAAAAGCGAAGCGTCTGGTCGAGCACAAACGTGATGTCGTGATCCTGCTTGATTCCGTCACCCGTTTAGCGCGCGCCTACAACACCATCGTCCCGCCGTCCGGCAAGGTCCTCTCCGGCGGCGTCGATTCCAACGCGTTGCAACGCCCCAAACGCTTCTTCGGCTCAGCCCGCAACATTGAAGAAGGCGGCTCGTTGACGATCATTGCGACCGCCTTGATCGACACCGGTTCCCGCATGGATGACGTGATCTTTGAAGAATTCAAAGGTACCGGCAACATGGAAATCATTCTGGACCGCAAACTGGTTGACAAGCGCGTCTTCCCGGCCATCGACATCCAACGTTCCGGAACGCGAAAGGAAGAGATACTGATTCCCAAGGAAGACCTGCAGCGCATCTGGGTCCTCCGCAAGGTGCTGAACCCGCTGTCCCCAGTGGAAGCGATGGAACTGCTCACCGAGCGGATGGCGAAGACCAAGAACAATGCGGAGTTTCTGGCGAATATGAGCGCGCTGTAGGTCAGGGCCTCAAGCTGACCCAATCCCAAAGTTTGTCATTCCGAACGGCTCTATCGTTAGGAATCTGCTGTTTGTTTTGGCTTGAGCAGTACCCATGCATAACGGGTACGAGACTGAGCGGGGCCGGTAAGAGCTACGGCACTTTCGCAGGTGCCACCGGCAGCGACCAATGAGCGTCCCGAAAACGCCACTTCCCGTTTTGCCTTTCCGCGAGGCCGGTAAAGTAGCCGTTCTCCGTTCCCTGCGGCATCCCCTTAACACCAGGACGAAGCTCAATCACCTCGGTGTAGGAAACCCCCACCACGCAGAGGTCTTCCGTTAGAACATCCAACCGCAAATCGCCGCCCCACCGCAATTCAATGTGCTGAAAGTTCTGCGCAATCTGGGGAATAGCTTGCGCTGCCGCCTGCCCGTTGGGGAAAGCCAGTTGCCCATTCACTGCCATAAAGAACTCTGGACCGTCGGCAAAATACCGTTGCCAGGCCATCGGACCTTCCGATGTAACATCGTGAGCCACAGCGGTCATGAACAGTCGCACGTTGGCTTCGACAACCGCGCGACTCGCGGGCTTCAGCACCCGCGCACTCTCAACCGGCGCGTGGCACCCTAGGCTTCCCATGAGCGCAATTATTAGCGCCACGACCAATCCGAGCTGCCGAGTTCTCATACACACCTCAAATCTGAATCTGCCCGGTGCCCCAGGTTCGCGTGCGCCCTTTGCACGCTAACCTGGGCCATTCGCGCTCCAACTTCAGAACGGCGAAAACCGATCCGTCGATCCCCAGCACTCAATATCATCGCTCCACCACACCTGGCCGTCTTCATTGGTTTGCACAGTCCGCGCGCCGACAGCGGTCACGAACTCGACGTAAGGCCATGTCCTCGTGCCCGGATCGTGGCGCAGCGCAGTTGTTACCAGCTTGTTCCAAATTTTGCAATCCGCGGCTGCCCGCGGATACACGTCGTGCTGCGAATCTTTCGGCTGGACTGTATAGAAATTGTGAATCTGCAGCCCTACCGGCTCCAGGTTCCCGTCCGAGTTCATGACCTGCAGCTCGATCACGAAGTCGTAGACATCGACCCGCTTCCCCGTACCCACCTCCGTATCGTGATGAAGACTCAGCAACATCGGCGTGCCGTCCAGAATGTAAGACGCGCCCGAAGCATCCGGCTGGCGCGTGCTGGCCGTTGCGGCCTGCATCGGCGGCCGTCGAACCGATCGCGCACCGCCATCACTGCCAGGAATTGCCTGGACCGGTCCCAAACGAGTCAGACTGGAATGCCTGCCAGAAGGCGCCGAGGCGATCTGGGCCGACATCGTCGATAGTCCAACTGCGGATACTCCAATTGCGAAACCAACCAGGCTTACAGCCAGAGAGGACAACCTCTTTGCGTTCATACGTTCTCCGAGAAATGGGGGTCAACTCATGGACAGCTGAGGCATCAGCTTAACCCATCCCGTGCCACGGAATGAAGAGACGCCCCTTAGAAAGGCCTTGCCGCGAAGCCCTGCAATGATGGAACATGATTCGGTCCGCCTCCGTACCTATTCCCATGAACCCCGATGCCATACGTCCGCAACTGCCAGCCCTGACCTCCATCCGATTTCTGGCGGCAGCCTGGGTTGCCATCTTCCACGCCCAAGCCATGCGCGTCTTTTTCGGCCCCGAGTGGTTCCAGCTCGTCGCTTACATCGGAGACATGGGTGTCCACTTCTTCTTCGTGCTTTCCGGCTTCATCATGGTCTACACCTACTCCGGCCGTCTCGAGAGCCGGCGCGATTTCTGGCAGGCCCGTTTCGCGCGCATTTATCCAGCCTTCATTTTCTCGCTGCTGCTGATGGCTCCGGGCTTCTTCTATGTGTCATTGAAAATGGATGTGGCCAAAATCGTGCCGGAATGGGTGTGGCCGGCCGCACACCTCAAGCTCTCTGTACTCCTGGCGCTGACCTTGCTTCAAACGTGGATACCGCCCAACTCCATGGCATGGCACATGCCCACGTGGAGCCTTTCGAACGAAGCGTTCTTCTATTTCCTGTTCCCGTTCCTGTTGCCGATCTTCGGTCGCTTCTCGCGCAGGCAGCTGCTGGCCGTGATTCCGGCCTGTTTCATAATAGGAGCGGCAGCATCCGGCCTCTACAACCACTTCCAGCCAGACGGTCCTCTGGCCCGCAATTCGCACGAAATCGTTCCCTGGCTCTATTTCATCAAGTTCAACCCACTCTCCAGAGTGTGGGAATTCCTGCTCGGCATGGCCTGCGGAACGCTTTTCATCAGTAGCTCACGTGTCGCCGCCGGTTCGCGCAACCGGCAACAAGCGTGGCCGCTGATCGCGATGGGAGTCGCTCTCGCGTCGGTGGCGGGAATGTTCTTACACCGGGATGCGAATCTGGTGTTGCATCCAGCCGTAATCGCACCGGCCTTCGCGGCCATCATCTATGGAGTGGCATTGCGGCCGGCAGGGATCGGCGTGCTCGAACATAAATTCTTTGTCCTGCTCGGCGAAGCCAGCTACAGCTTCTACCTTTTGCATTCCATGGTCATCGGCTCGTTCGGAGGATTCTTCCACGATGCTTCCGGGAATCTGCGCCACCAGAATTTTCTCGCGCTGTTCCTGGTCCTGGCGACAACTGCGCTAATTTCTATCGGAGTTTATATGGGTATCGAACGCCCATTGCGCCGTATCCTCCGCCCGAAACCAACGAAACCGAAACAGGATCCCGCCCCGCTTGGAACCCCGGCCGAGGCGAGCGCCTGAGGAACACCGGATAACTCAATCTGTCATCCCGACCCTAGAGGAGCGACCTGCTTTTGATTGGAGGAAGAACTTTTTCAAAGTCTCTTAACCTGCAGCAGGTTGACTCCCTTCCACCACAAGAACTCTCCCCAACGGACCCGCTTGCACCCCGTTCTTCTCGAAACTTTCCTTAATTCTTCGGCGCAGCTCGCGGCTCACGTCATATTGGCGGCCCGGCCTCACTCTCGCTCCCAGTAAATACTCCGCTTCCCCGTTCGCGACACGTTCAATTCCAAGAACTCGAGGCAATACAATAAAATCAGCCGCCCACACTGGATCCTCAGCCATGGCCGCCCCCACTGACTGCAGCAAACCCATCACCCGGTCGCTGTTTTCGCTGTAAGACGTCGTAGTCCTTAACAACACCTGCGACCAGTCCCGCGTCAAATTCGAAACCAGCTTGATCTCGCTATTGGGAAGCGTATGCACGGTGCCGTCAGCATCTCGCAAAACCGTCCGGCGCAGCGACATATCCTCCACCGACCCGGTCACACCGGCTGCGCGCACTGTGTCTCCGACGTCGTATTGATTTTCGAGCAGGATAAAAAATCCGTTGATCACATCCTTCACCAAAGCCTGCGCGCCAAACCCAATCGCTAATCCCACGATCCCCGCGCTCGCCAGCACCGGACCCAGGTTGAAACCCAACTGCGACAGCACTTCCAGCCCTGCCACGAAGATCACTACGAACGTCCCAACGCTGTACATCACTCCAGCCAGCGTCTTCAGTTGGCGCGCCCGCACCTCCGAGTACCGGTCTGGCAGCCGCAGGCCGCTCATGCGATTCGTCACGGCCCGCAACACCCGGACCAGCAAAAACGAAACCGCCACCACGAACGCAATCTTCGGCAAGTCGTGATGCAGGAACTGCCGTGCATCCTGCTGCCATTCCCGTAGCAACTCCGGAGCATCCACCGTAGGCTCCGCCCACCAGCCCAACACAACACCAAGAAGATGATTCATGATTCCCCAAGAGTAGTCGATTCCCCGCACGCAGCAAAACCCTTCGCCACGCATATAATTCTTGCAATGATCAAATTTCTCGCGGCGAGGTAACTGTGACTTTCCACCGTCTGACGGCTTCCGTTCTCTTCTTCGTACTCTTCTCCGCCGCATTGCCCTCCGGAGCCTCTTCGCCCCAGAATCCGCAGCTCCCTACTGCGCAGATTCCCACCGCCCGGCCGGAACCGGAGGATGAAGTCACACGTCGTTGGGAACACGACCGCGAGAAGAAGGCCAACGAGGAACGCTTCCAGAAGATAAAAGACGACACCGAAAAGCTTGTCACCCTCTCCAACGAGCTAAAAGAGTACGTCGCCAAGGCCAACGAGCACACGCTTTCCCTCAACGTGATCAAGAAGGCCGAAGAGATTGAGAAGCTGGCCAAAAGCGTGAAGGATAAGATGAAGGCGAACTAGTGGGTATTTGTGATTTGTGATTTGTGATTTGTGATTTGTGATTTGTGATTTGTGATTTGTGATTTGTGATTTTGTGATTTTGTGATTTGTGATTTTGTGATTTGAAGAACCACTTGCGGCAGTTGGTTTTTCAAATCACAAATCACAAATCACAAAATCACCAGATCACCAAATCACAGATCTAAGCCGCCCCAAACCGTTCCGCTGCCCTGGCCTTCGCCTTCGCCGCCTCCTCTTCCCGATTCTTTGCTGGAGCCGTGGTCTCCAGCCCCCGCAGCAGTTTCCACGACACCCCGGCAATCTCCTCCACCGCTCCCAGGAAAGCCGCCTCATTCGACTTCGACGGCTTGTTGAAGCCGGTGATCTTCCGCACAAACTGCAACGAGGCCGCCTGCACCTCATCCCGCGTCACTGGCGGCTCAAAATTGAATAGCGTCTTGATGTTTCTGCACATGGCGTCTTCGTCCTCCGTGTTGCCTAGCGTTCCGTTCCCGCCCTCTTCCGTCCTGCCCTCTTTAGGAACGCACGTCTCTATTCTTATCCATCCGGGCTGCCGCCTCAAGAGGCAGCCGTCCGTGCCGCGATTGCCTCGCCTCTGGTAGGCTGTTTACGCTATGCGCCTCCTATCGAATCTGTTTACTATCGCCGTTGTAACTACTGGCGTTTTTGCCCAAAATGCCCCCTCCGTTGCCGACCGTGTTTCCACGCAGAACGCTGTTTTTGAGGAACAGTACGAATCCGACCTGCGGAATTTTCCCGAACGCGCGACTGCCTTTGGCGACTACCGGTACAACGACAAACTTGCCGAGCACTCTCTCGAAGCGATCTCCCAGCGACACAAGACCGATGCCGAGTTCCTCGCACGGCTTAATGCGATCTCAACCACCGGATTCACCGATCAGGATCAACTGTCGCACGACCTGCTCGTTCGCGTCCTGCAACAGCGCATGGCCGACTACGAGCTGAAAGAGTATGAGATGCCGATCAACCAGCAGAACGGTATCCATACTGGCCTCGCGGACCTGCCACTTTCGGTGCCTTTTGACTCGGTTAAACACTATGAAGACTACATCGCGCGACTGCACCAGATTCCCCGCGTGCTCAACCAGACCACCGAGGTTCTGCGCGCGGGCATGAAGGACAAGCTGATGCCAGTACGGTTCCTGCTGGAGAAGCTCCCCGTGCAGTGCCAGGGCATCATCGACGCCGACCCCTTCCTGGCGCCTACGAAGAAATATCCGGCGGACATCTCGGCGGAAGACCAGAAGCGCTTAACGCAACAAATAACCGACGCGATCAATACCGACGTTTTGCCCGCCTATAAGACGTTCGCTGCTGTTCTCAAGACGGAATACGCGCCCCAGGGCCGCACTACGCTGGCGATTACGTCGCTCCCAGATGGCGAAAAGCGTTACCAGAATGACATTTACGCGCGAACCACAACTCACATGACAGCGGATGAGATTCATCAACTCGGCCTGCGCGAGATCGATCGCATTCAGACTGAGATGACGGCCATCGCCAAGAAGCAGGGTTTCGCGGACCTGGCGGCATTTCGGGCTTCGCTGAAAACCAATTCAAAATACATCCCGAAATCCGCCGATCAGATTCTGGAAGATTTCCGTCACTACATTTCTCAGATGGAACCGAAGCTATCGGAACTGTTTAGCCTGCTGCCCAAGTCTCCGGTCACCGTTGAGGCCATACCCGCATTCCAGGCCGCCGCTGCCACCCACTACGTTACCGGCACGCCCGACGGTAAACGTCCCGGTCGCGTAGTGGTTGCGACTTCCAATTTCGCGGAGCGCTCATTAATTGACGACGAGGCCATCGCTTACCACGAAGGCGTTCCCGGGCATCATATGCAGCTTTCCGTCCAGCAGCAGCTCACAGGGCTGCCAAAGTTCCGCCTGCACGGGCTCGGATTCAACGCTTACATCGAAGGATGGGCGCTGTATGCCGAGCAACTGGGCAAGGAAGTCGGCTTTTACCAGGACCCGGTATCGGATTATGGCCGGTTGTCGTCCGAACTGTTCCGGGCGGTGCGGTTGGTCGTCGATACAGGCATCCACTCCAAAGGATGGACGCGCGACCAGGTGGTGGACTTTTTCCGCAAATCCGGCGCCGTGGACGAACCAACCATCCAGTCCGAAACTGACCGTTATATTGCATGGCCGGCGCAGGCACTCAGTTACAAACTCGGACAGCTCAAATTCCGCGATCTACGGGAGCGCTCACAGAAGGCGCTAGGCCCCAAATTCGACGTTCGAGCCTTTCACGACGAAATGCTCAATGGCGGCACTCTGCCGCTGGATCTCCTTGATTCGAGGACAGATAAGTGGATCGAGCAGCAAAGAGCCAAGTGACTGCCTCCACAGGCCGAATCCGGCGTCTGCTGCCTCTGGGAGCGCTCCTCGCCTGCTTGCTGACTTCCCTTGCAAGTTCGACGACCGAGGACGTTCACTCCATAGCTGCACGTGTGGATAGGCACTACAACGCCCTCCACGCCCTGCAGGCGGAGTTTACGGAGACAGTTCGAGGAAACGGCATGGATCGCACGGAATCGGGAACGTTGTGGATCCGGCGGCCGGGGCACATGCGCTGGGAGTACCGGGAGCCGCGGACCAAGCTGTTCGTGACCGACGGTAAAACGGCTTGGTTTTACGCTCCGGGGGACCGCCAGGCGCGCAGAACGGCGTTTAAGAGCCTGGAAGACCTGCGATCGCCTCTGGCCTACCTGCTGGGGCGGGCGAAGCTGGAAAAGGAGTTGGATGGGCTGTCGCTGGCGCCGGACGTCACGCCTAAGTCTTCTGGAAACATAATGTTACGAGGTGTTCCGCGAGGAATGGGCGGCCGCGTGGCACAAGTCTTGCTCGAAATCACGCCAGAAGGGCGGATCGACCGGATCGTAGCGGAGGGTCAGGACGATGCAGTCACCGAGTTTCGCTTCTCGGAGTCTAAAGAGAATGGTGCAGTGGATGCAGCGTTGATCGACGACCTGCATTTTCGCTTCACGCCGCCGAAGGGCGTCGAGGTCGTAGACGGCGGGTTGGAGGAGTAGCTAGAGGCATCGTATCTTATAGAGAACACTTTGGTTACTGGAGAAACGGGCGCGTGACGTGTCACCATCAAGGTTGCACCGATCATGACGTGCACTTGGCGGATGAAGTGCTGCTGGCTGGACGCGTGTTGCACCAGTGCTAAACTGGAAATTCGCGCAGAAAAATGCGCATGTGCTTGCGAGTTGAAGGACGAAATCTGAGTAAGGCGTAGGTTGCATGGCGGAATTTGTTATCAAGATGGCCGATGAGCGGGGCCGCACCATGGAACAGGTGGAGCGCGGCTACTCGCAGGCAGAGGTGCAGGAGCGCTTCGCCCAGCAGGGCTATCTTGTGTATTCGGTCAAGCCGCAAGGAATTTTGAGTGGCGGCCAGATTAATTTCGGCAAAAAGCGCATCAAACTGGAACAGTTTGTAATTTTCAATCAGCAGTTTCTGACGTTGCTCAAGGCGGGTTTGCCAGTGTTGACGTCGCTGGACTTGCTGATTAAGCGGCAGCCGAATCCGTATCTTCGGTCTTTGCTGGACAATGTGCGGGACCGCGTCAAGAGCGGCGAACTGCTTTCCCAGGCGTTCGATGCGCAGGCGGCTTTTCCGAAGGTTTACACGACTACACTGGAAGCGGGCGAAAAGAGCGGCAATATGGAAGAAGTGCTTAGCCGCTATATTGCCTTCCAACGCCTGGAAATGAGCTTTCGTAAGAAGCTGGCGGCTTCGCTGGTTTATCCAGTCTTGCTGATTGGCATGGTTTTGGTCATGCTGGTGTTTCTGGTGACCTACGTGGTGCCGGAGTTTGCCAAGCTGTTTGACAATATGGGCGCGAAGCTGCCAACACCCACGATTATCATGATGGCCATCGGAACAGCGGCGCGGGATTACTTTATTTGGATCGCCCTGGGGACGGTAACGTTTGCCATTCTGGCGTGGCGCTGGAGCCGCACGGAAAAAGGCGCCGCGTTCATTGATCGCGTGCTATTGGGGACGCCGCTCATCGGGCAGATCCTGCTGAAGTACCAGGTTGCGAATTTCTCGCGCATGATGTCGACCTTGTTGGCGGGCGGATTGCCGCTGGTAGCAGCGCTTGAAACGGCAGGTCCGGCCATGACGAGCGCCCGCATTCGACGCGGGGTGGAATCGGCGGTAGCAGGGGTGCGTGGCGGACAGCCGCTCTCGAAGTGCATTGAGGGCGAGAAGGTTTTTCCGCAGTTGGCAGTGGAAATGATTGAAGTCGGCGAATCGACCGGCGCGCTGCCCGGTATGTTGACGTCGGTGGCTGAGTTTTACGAAGAGGATGTGCAAACGGCCCTATCGGCGGCTCTGTCGCTGATTGAGCCGATTATCTTAATTGTTATGGCGGTGGTGGTCGGCGGGGTATTGATATCTCTGTATATGCCGATCTTCTCTTTGGGGTCTGGATTAACGCAACACTAAGCATTGTAATTTCGCAGTTTAGATTGGTCAGGAAGCATATGGCGGCAGGCAAACAACCCGAAATTCCGGCGGTGCTCGATCCCAGCAGCGGCGTTAAGAAGCCGATGGCAGTGAACGCAGGTGCCAACGGCGGCCGCGTCGTCGATCATCAGGATGAGGTAGAGCGGGCGCAGGGCCTGGCCCGTCGCTATCGGTTCGAATTCGTCGATTTGCGCAATTTCCAGCTGCAGCACGAGCTTTTCCGCAAGATTCCCGTGCAGTTGATGTTCAGTCACAACTTCATACCGTTGGAAGAGCTTCCCGACGGACGTCTGGCGATTGCCATTGCCGATCCCAGCCAGCTGATGATGATCGACCAGATCAGCACGCTGCTGGGCAAACGGATCGTCACCAAGGTTGCCACGCTGGCGCAAATCAGCGACATCCTGAAGAAGACCGAGCAATCGCAGCGCGTGCTCGAAGATGCCAGCGAAGGCTTTACGCTGCATGTGGTTCACGACGACGAGAGTGCCGACGAGAGCATTACGATCGCCAGTTTGACGGCCGAAGACGATATCAGCCCGATTATCCGGCTGGTGGACATCGTCATCTTCACTGCGCTGCAGCGCCGGGCCAGTGATATTCACATTGAGAGCCGCGACGACTCTGTGGTCATCAAGTACCGCATTGACGGCGTTCTGCAGCAGGCGATGCAGCCGCTGGGACGCGAACATCAGTCGACGATTATTTCGCGTATTAAGGTCATGAGCGAGCTCGACATTTCCGAGCGCCGCGTGCCGCAGGACGGACGTTTCCGCGTGAAGTACGGACAGCCGGAACGGCCTATCGATTTCCGCGTTTCGATCATGCCGTCGATTCACGGCGAGGACGCTGTACTCCGCGTTCTCGATAAGGAATCGATGAGCGAGAAGTTTCAGAAGCTCACGCTCGACGTGGTGGGCTTCGGCGAAGACGATCTTCGCCGCTTCCGCCGCTACATCAAGGAACCTTACGGCATGGTGCTGGTGACCGGGCCGACGGGGTCTGGTAAGACGACCACGTTGTATGCGGCCATCAATGAAATTAAGTCGGACGAAGACAAGATCATCACCATTGAAGACCCCGTGGAATACCAGTTGCGCGGCATCACGCAAATTCCGGTCAACGAAAAAAAGGGTCTAACGTTTGCCCGCGGGTTGCGATCGATTCTGCGCCATGACCCGGACAAGATCATGGTCGGCGAAATCCGCGACCAGGAGACGGCGCAGATTGCCATCAACTCGGCGCTGACGGGCCACCTGGTTTTCACCACCGTTCACGCGAACAACGTGGTCGACGTGCTGGGACGCTTCCTGAACATGGGCGTCGAGGCGTACAACTTCGTCTCGGCCTTGAACTGCATCCTGGCCCAGAGACTGGTCCGCTTGATTTGCGAATCCTGCAAGACACAGCTTTACTACCCGGCTGAAATGCTGGAAGCCAGCGGGCTCGATCCCGTGCAATGGGGTCCGGTTCCCTTCTATGAAGGTCAGGGGTGCATTGAATGCGCGGGCACGGGCTATCGCGGACGAACCGCTATTCACGAGCTTTTGGAACTGAGCGACCGGATTCGCGAAATGATTCTGGATAAGCGTCCAAGCTCGGAAATTCGACGGGCGGCGCGCGAAGAAGGCATGCGGTTCCTGCGCGAATCGGCCCTTGACCGGGTGCGGATGGGCTTTACGACCTTGAAGGAGATCAACAAGGTTACGTTTATTGAGAGTTCGCGGTAGGGGCTATCGGCTGTCGGCTGTCGGCTAGAACGGTCCTCTGTTGGTAGCCACGCGATTGGTCGGACATGATTTGGATGGCCGAAAGCTGACAGCCGAAAGCCGCTTTGCACTAAAGTTCTAATACTCGGGAGTGCTGCTTCGGCTATTGCGCTGCTGGGGCGGGCAGGTTTGAATTTATAGTGGTAGAAGCGGTTCGAGTAGCCGCCGAAGAAAGCAGATTCCTCAGGGCTGAAGCCCTTCGGAATGACAAGCTTTTCACAAGTTCCGTATTTTACGTCGTTCATGTTTTGCATCGTTCATTGTTTTTGAGGAGTTTCCTGATGGCGGATGCACGCCCACGTTTAGCCTGCGAGATCGCTGCCGATCGCGTATTGGCCGGGCGCGTTTCGGATAGCGGAGTGATTTTGGAGACCTACGCTGCGCGCGAGCTTGCGCCTGGCAGCGTGGTTCCCGATCTGACCGAATCGAATATTCGCCAACCGGAGGCTCTGCGGCAAGCGTTGCGCGAGGTACTGGACGAAGTGGCTGGGCGCTCGAAGGACGTAATTGCCGTATTGCCCGACGCGACCGCCCGTGTTATGCTTCTCGACTTTGACACGCTTCCCTCGAATCCCAAAGAAGCGGAAGGCGTGGTTCGATTCCGATTGAAGAAGGCCCTGCCTTTCGATTTGGATCAGGCGAAAGTTTCTTATCACGCGCAGCCCGGCAAGGAATCTGGAGTTCGCGTGGTGGCTGCGGTGGTCCTAACCAAGATTTTGGAAGAATACGAATCCGCGTTGCGGGATGCTGGTTACAGTCCGGGCATCGTCGTACCTTCGATGATTGCCGCGCTGGGTGCGGCCGACTCCTCGCGGCCTTCGCTGGTTGTAAAAGTGGACGCACGCAGCACGAGCATTGCGATTATGGATCAGGAACAGCTTCTGCTGTTTCGCACACTGGAAAACATGCGCGGCGTGACGATTACGGGCGAGCAATTGGCGGAAGAAGTTTATCCGTCGGTCGTGTTTTTCCAGGACACCTACCACCTGAATATCGAGCACATTTTTGTTTCCGGACTGCCCGACAGTGGCGGTGCGGGTCCGGCGCTCAAGGCTCAGACGGGCGCGGAAGTCCACGACCTGGTGGAGTCGTCGCAACTGGGAAGCGGCGGCAGCGGTTCAGCGCCGCGCTGGCGGATGGCGGGAGTAGTGGGGGCTTTGGTTTCATAGGAACATTTGTGATTTGGTAATTTGTAATTTTGTAATTTGAAGGACAAAAGAGGTTCATGTTCGGTTGTTAAATTACCAAATCACAAATTGCCAAATTACAAAATTAGACATTAGACCATGCGTTTAAATATCAATCTCGCGTCTCAGCCCTACGAGGATAGCCGGAAGTTTTGGCTGCGCTGGGGGCCTGCTCTGGGGTTGGCGGGGCTCGTCACGCTTGCATTGATGATCGCAGCCATCCTGTCGTGGAGAGACGCGCGCAAAGATCAAAACCAGATTGCGAGCTTCGAGAAGCAAATTGCCGCTTGTGAACGGGAACGTTCGAATGCCCAGGAAGTGCTGGACCGACCGGAGAATCGCAGCACGCGCGATCAGTCGCAGTTCATTAACGATCTGATTCGCCGCAAGTCGTTCTCGTGGACGCAGGTGTTTTCCGATCTGGAGCGGATCATGCCGCCACAGATTCATGTCACGTCCATTCATCCGGAGTTAAAAGATAATCAGCTGACGCTGAAGCTGAGCGTGGCGAGCCAGTCGCGCGAGCGGGCGATAGAACTCGTCCGCAAGATGGAGCAATCACCGCGGTTCTCGCGGCCTTCTATCCTGGATGAAAGCTCTCAGCAAGCCCAGAACAACGCGGATACAGCCCGCTTTGAAATCGGGGCAGTGTATCTGCCCCAGGCCGAGGCCGCAAAGCCAAGCGGTAGCGGCGCGAAGACCGCGGCCAGAGCTACTTCTGCGGAAGGAGGCGCGCTCTAATGGCGGATTTCGGGCAAGCCAAGAAACGCATCTACACCTCGCTCATCGCGATGGGCGTGCTGAGCGTCGCTTCGCTGGTCGTACTGCTGACGCCCATCACTGGATCGTCGAGTTCCCGGCTGGCCGAGCTGCAGCGATTGGACGCGACTCTGCGGGACAAAACGCGTGAAGTGGTTCCGCTGCGTGGCATCGACAAGAAGATTGTCGAGGCGCGGGGCGAAATTAGCGATTTTTACGAGACTCGCTTCCCCGCCGTGCAGTCCTCCGTCCCGGAGGCCTTGGGCAAGATTGCCTCAACCCATTCCGTGAAGATGGACTTGGCAAAGTACGAAAGCAAGACCGACCCCAAGGCCGAAACGCGGACCGGAGGCAACGACAATACGGCAGCAGCGCTCGCCGTGGGCCTGCGCCCGGTGCAGATCGAAGCGGGGTTTACGGGGACCTACCCCAACATGATGCGGTTCATTAACGAACTGGAACGCGCCAAGACGTTCTTTATCGTGGACAGCGTGAATCTGGGCGAGTCGCAAGGCGGCGATGTGAAGCTGCAAATGAAACTGGAAACCTACGTAAAGGCGGGCGCTTAAGTGCAGATGGGAGTAGAAAACCGGAAGCAGGTGATCATCGCCAGCGTGCTGGGAGCTCTGGCGCTGATACAGATCGTCCGCATGGCGTGGCCAGACTCGACGCCAGCTCCGGTAGCGTCTTCTGCGAGCGCGAGTTCGGTGACGAAAACGTCGTCGCCCAGCAGCGGCTCAACTTCTGGCTCCAAAGCCGGAACGAAGCCTGGGACTCGACTTGTAGGCGACACGCAATCCTCGCTCGACCCGACATTGCGGTTGCAGTTGCTGAAGTCCGTGGAAGGGCTTACTTACAACGGGAACGGGCGGAATATCTTTACGGAGACGGCTGACGCTCCGCCGATTCCAACAACGCTCACGAAGGTGCAACAAGACGTTCCAACAGGCCCGCCTCAACCACCGCCGCCACCGGCGATCACGCTCAAGTTTTTCGGTTTCACGAATAGACCTGGCGAAGCGAAGAGGGTTTTCCTTTCCGAAGGTGAAGATGTATTCATCGCGTCGGAAGGCGATATCGTCAACCGGCGATACAGGGTCGTCCACATTAATCCGAGCTCGGTCGAGATTGAGGACGTCCTTTACAAACATAGCCAGAGCATTCCTCTGACGCAGAGTTAGCCATGCAGCGCGGCCTCCGCAGTCCTGCGCGTCCCGGTTCCAGAGCAACGGCCCGTTCCAGAGCTTTGCCTCGTGAGCGCGGCTATCTACTGCTGACGCTCATCTTCATGATTGCCATCATTGCGATCACGGCGACGGCGCTCCTCCCAAGCTTCATTCAGGAAACTAAGCGCGACCGCGAGGACGAGATGCGGCACCGCGGGACACAGTACATGCGCGCCATCAAGGCCTACAACAAGAAGTTGGGGCGCTACCCTGCGAAAATCGAAGACCTGGAATCGACCAACAACCAGCGCTTTCTTCGACGGCGGTATAAGGACCCCATCACAGGGGAGGACTTCAAGCTGCTGCACTACGGCGACAGCGGCGTCAAGCTTGGCGCTGGGTTTGGAGGGCCAGTGCAGCCCGGACCCAATGGCGCCCCTGCGAACGCACCTGCCGCGAATCTGCCGAATCGCGTGCAAGGGCTACTGCAACAGAATCTTTCGACGAACCCTACGCAGGCCGACCCGAACGCTACGGACACCAGCCAAGCCCCGGATGCGAAGACCCCAGCCGAGGACGCGAACGGAAATCCCACGAATGGAAATCCCAAGACCGACGCAAAGACCGACGCGAACGCGGATGGCGACACAGCCAACGCGGATCAACCAGTTGCCGCCTCAACTGGACCAACCCTCGGCGGTGGTGCGATCGTTGGCGTGGTCAGTACCAGCAAGAAGGAATCGATCCGCGAGTTCAACCACAAGCATCGCTACAATCAATGGCTCTTTTACTACGACCCGCAGAGCGACCGCGGAGGTTTGTTGAATGGTCCAACGCAGCCTCCAACTCTAGGGTTCGGAATGCAGGGGCCGCCGCCGGGCCAGAATGGGAACCCACTGAATACGCCGGGAAATCCCAATGGGCAAACTCCGACCCCTGAGGCGAATCCGGGTCCTGGACAAGGTCCGGCACCGATTGGCGATCCGCCGCAAAACTAGAACGGGGAGACTTCTTCGCAAAACAAAAGCCTCACCCTAGGGTGAGGCTTTTCAAGTCTCGTGATTCCTAAACTTAAACGCTAAACGACGAGCCGCAGCCGCAAGTGCTCTTCACGTTCGGATTCTCGAACTTGAAGCCTGCGCCTTCCAGCGTCTCAACGTAATCAACGCGGCAACCGTTCAGATACATCACCGAGGTCGCATCCACGTAAACCTTCAGGCCGTCGAATTCAAAAACTTTGTCCATCATGCCGGGAGCATTCTCGAACTGCATCGAGTACGAGAATCCGGAACAACCGCCGCCGACCACGCCCACACGCAGGCCAGAGGGCGCCGGAGTTTGCTGGGACATAATCTCTTTGACTTTGCCAATCGCCGTCGGTGTTAACGTAACCGGCAGGGCCTTGGGAGCCGCTTCGGGGACGGGTTGAGTCGTAACTTCCGGGGTGGTTGTGGTCGCCATGAGTATCTCCTTATAAACCGCTGAACTTAGATTATAGCAAAATCGCGTTTGAGCTCCGCCAAAAGGACCGTATTCCTAACGGGAGCAGCCCCAATTGGAACGTCCAAGTCTTTGACTCTACAAAGGTTAGATGCAGTTGACGGCCTGAGTGATGCAACACATACCCAAGTGTGATTGGGACCTTGACAGTACCCCTTGCCAGCAGGACTATAATGAGTTTGAGCCATCCTACTTCTCCAGGCCCCCAAAAGCCTTCTGGAGAGAGGGAATCGGCCCGCAAGCCGCTCGGAGGTGGTCTATGACTCCGCTTACAGGGCTTCTGATCGTTTGGGGTGTACTGACCGCCATTCTGGTGGTCCTGCTGATCTATCGCAGCACCCTGTCCATGCACGAAGATGACCAGCTTTTTCTCAGTAACCCCGATTCTCCCATGCATACGGAGCAAACGGAGCTGCTGGCGAAGATGAATCGGGTCAGACCCATGCTGAAAATATTCGGCACGGCGTCTGGCGCGATGATCCTGGTGATTGGCGTGGTGTTTGTCTACCAGAGCCTGAGCGCCGTACAGTAACTGTCGGTAGCTGTCCTCAGGGCGACGCGCGGGTAGTGCTGCGCCTTGTGGACCTCCTCGGATCCGGCCGACGGCCGCGCCGCGTTTCTGTCGCTACATTCCTGCAGCTACAATTGTGGATGTGAAACTGCGCTGGCGGCTTGTGGGACTCCTTCCGATTTTCTTCCTTGCTTCCCTCGGAGCCTCCTCCCGGCAGCCAGAGCCCGCGCACTTCGTGCCCGTGGGACCGGGAGGGGGCGGGGCGCTTTTCTCTCCCGCCATCAGCCCGCATAACTCCAAGCGCGTACTGGTCGCGTGCGACATGACCGGCTCCTACATCACCAACGATGCCGGGGAAACCTGGCGCACGTTCAATCTGCATGGACAAGTAAAGTTTTTTGTTTTCGATCCCAAAGATCCTGACGTAATTTACGCGAAGAGCGTGGGCCTGTGGCGGAGTGTGAACGGCGGCAGCACCTGGAATTTGATCTACCCGGACCCTGCGACCGTTACCAGTATGGAACAGGTTTCAGATGATGCGGCTGTGGTTTTCGCGACTCCCGTGCGGTCGGGAACAATCACTTCGCTGGCGGTTGATCCTAGTGATTCAAAGACGCTTCACGCGATCTTACGGCGCGGCGATTCGGACAGTTTGTTACGGTCGACAGATTGGGGCAAAACCTGGCAAAACCTAGGCACGCTCCCGGGCGCGGCTACGCGAGTTGCGGTCGATCCTAACTCGCCTCCTTCGGACCGAGTCCTATATCTGCTCGGCATAGGCTTCGTTTCCGTCTACGAACACGCACGACTACAGGATCGGCATTTGCCGCAGGGAGTGGAGGCGTTTTCTAAATCTTCCCTTAGCTTTGACTCAAAGAAAAATGTGGCCGTCCTGTATGCCGCCTCGGCGTCAGGGCTCTTCGTCTCTGGAGATGGCGGCGTTACATGGAGCAAGTCCGAGTTGCCTGGATCGGGAACCACGGTTCGGGCTCTCACAGCAAGCCCCAGCGACTCCAACGTTGCCTACGTGTCCTACAAGAACATGCAGGAAGGTCTCCTGCAAAAGACGATTTCCTTTGGTGTGATGCGTACGGGCGACCGGGGCAAGACTTGGGAAATTGTCTGGAAGGAGTTTGCGCAACCGGCCGCCAACATTGACGATGCATGGATGAGTCCGTTGTTCGGCCCGGGTTTTCCCGGTAGCCCCGACGAGATGGCAGTCTCGGAAGGCGATCCGAATCTGGTGTACGCGACCGACTATGGACGGGTTCTGCGAACGTCGGACGGGGGCAAGAACTGGAAGGCCTTGTATTCGACAAAGCGAGAAGACGGAACGTTTTCGGGCCGCGGCCTCGAGAACACTACGAATTATGGCGTCCACTTCGAACCTTTCGATGCGAAGCGGATATTTATTTCCTACACCGATATCGGCCCGTTCCGTAGCGAGAACGACGGCGAGAGTTGGTTTCCGGCCAAGGACGGCATCCCCGAAAAATGGAAGAATACTGCTTACTGGATCGTTTTCGATCCGAGTGTTCGAGGAAGAATGTGGGCAGCCATGAGCGGGCAGCACGACCTACCCGAACCGAAAACCTGGCGCAAAAAGCCCACTAGCGCTTTTGAAGGCGGCATTTGCATCAGCGAAGACGGCGGCAAGACGTGGCGGGCGTCGAGCGCCGGAATGGCCTCGACAGCGCCGACTCACATTTTGCTGGATCCGAAGAGCCCGCCGGACGCCCGGATCCTCTATGTGGCAGCCTTCGGACGAGGCGTCTACAAATCGATCGATGGCGGCAAGACGTGGAATCTGAAGAATGATGGCATTCCGGGTACCGACCCCTTCGCTTACAGGCTAACGCTGGATGCTCAGGGGACGCTGTATCTGGTTGTGGCTCGCCGCAGCGTGGATGCCGAGATTAGCAAAGGCTTCGGCAATAGTGATGATGGCGCACTTTACCGGTCCGTCGATGGGGCTGAGCACTGGACACGTGTCACACTCCCCGTGGGCGTGAACGGGCCTCGCGGACTCACGGTCGATCCGAAGAACAGCCAGCGACTTTACCTTGCCGCTTGGGGCAGGAACTTGCCCCATCATTCCGAAGGCGGGGGCGTCTATATTTCCGACGATGCAGGCAAATCGTGGCGCCCGAGCTCAATTCCCGATCAGCATATCTATGACGTTACCCTCGATCCGAAGCACCCTGAGATCCTCTATGCCACATCCTACGAATCGGCGATTTGGCGGTCGGCAGATCGCGGCAAGAGGTGGAAACGCCTTCCTGGATTCAATTTCAAATGGGTGAATCGCGTTATTCCGGATCCGCAACACGAAGACATGATTTATATCACGACGTTCGGCGGAGGCGTTTGGCATGGTCCGGCGCTGGGAGATCCCAGCGCGGTAGACGAGATTGCGACCCCGGTGGCGGCACATGGCCGGTGAGGGTCATTGATAGAGGCGCGGGCATTCCCGGCCGTGGGGTTCCGCGAAAGAGCTCGACGGACGAAACGCCCGTCGCCACATTGACGCCGTTACTTGAACGCCAGCACGAGCGCGCCCGAAAAAATGAACAACCCTCCGACCCAGTGGTGCCACGTCAAACTCTCATGCAGGAAGATCGCGGCGAGTGCAATCGCGACGATGACACTCAGCTTATCGACTGGGGCTACACGAGAAGCCTCTCCAAGTTGCAGCGCACGGAAATAGCACAGCCACGATAGCCCCGTCGCCAGACCCGATAAAACCAGGAATATCCAGGTTCGGCGGGGGATGTCGGACAGTGGGTGCGTGTTTGTAAACATCGCAATCAGAAGCGCGAATACAAAAATGACGGCCGTGCGAATGGCTGTTGCCAAGTTGGAATTGATGTCCTTCACGCCGACTTTGGCCAAAACAGCAGTCGCACCGGCGAACAAGGCCGATAGCAAAGACCACAAAAACCAGTTCATGAAATTCCATCCTTGACGCCGGGACCAGCTACACTTGCGCGTGCTGATTGCGGGTAAGGAAATAGTGTACGGCGGGAGTGATGATCAGCGACAGAACCATCGAAATGACGACGCCGCCGATCACCGCGATGGCCAGCGGTTGCAGCATCTGGGAGCCGGCGCCGATTGCGAACGCCAACGGCAACATGCCAGCGACCGTTGCCAGAGCTGTCATCACGATGGGGCGCAATCTACGGCGGCTGGCTTGCAGCATGGCATCCTGAGGAGAAAAGCCCAGACGGCTAAATTTCTGGTCGGCGTCGATCAGTAGAATGCCGTTCTTCGCGACAATTCCGATCACCATAATCATCCCCATGAAGGACGAGATGTTGAAGGTGGTACGGGTGGCCAGTAGCGCGAACATAACCCCTGAGGTCGAGAGCAAAGCGGAGGCCAAAATGGCCACTGGAGCCGCAAACGTTCCAAACTCAAAAAGAAGCACGACGAAAACCAGTAAGACCGCCAGCACGAGCACCAGCACAAGATCGTGAAACGATTTCTGCTGCTCCTGAAACGTTCCGCCATATTCGACGCGAATGCTGGACGGAAGATGAAGATCGTTCACAGCTTTCTGGACGCCGGCGATACCAGTCCCCAAATCGACTCCTTCGAATCGAGCGGTAACCGCAACGTCGCGTTGAAGGTTTTCGCGGCGGATTTCCGTTTGCCCAGGAAGTTCGGTGATTGTCGCTAACGCGCCCAGCGTTGCCGTTTTGCCAGTCGAGCTGGTAAGCAGCGTATCGCGCATGGCTTCCAGCGAGGCGCGGTTCGCATCGGGAAAGCGGACGCGTAGAGTGTAGGCACGATCATTGGCAATCACGGGAATGGGCGCGGGCTCGCCGCCGAGCAGTGCGGCAGCATCCGTGGCAACTTCTTCGGGAGTGAACCCCGCGCGCGCGGCCACCCCAGGATTCACCTTGAACATGACCGCCGGTCCGCTGATGGTGTTTTCGATGCCGTCCAGTTCATCGACGACACCATGCACGTTATGAATTGCTTCCGCCACTTTCGGTGCCCACGTTTGCAGCAGCGTCGCGTCGGGCGAGAATAGTTTGATCTGCACGGGCTGGGGCGCGCTGGTGAGATCATCAATTTGGTCTTGTAGGACTTGGATGAATTCAACTTTAATAGCCGGCTCCTCCTTGGCAATGTCAGACCGCATATCCGCCATGATGTCGTCAATGGCACGGCTGCGATGCTGCTTCAGCTTGACCAAAATATCGCCGGTGTTGGCCTCGGTGACGGAAGCCAGCCCGAGCTGCAGACCGGTGCGCCGCGAACTACCTTCCACCTCCGGAACTTCACTTATCATCTGTTCGATGTGGTTGACGACGCGATTGGTTTCCGCCAGAGAACTTCCCGCTGGCATGATGTAGTCGATCGTGAAGCCACCTTCGTCCATTTCTGGAAGCAAGTCACTCCCCAGGAAGCGGAAAGAGACGAATGAGAGAGCGATGAGGACAAGGCTCAGGCCAGCCAGCCATTTCGGATGTTGAAGAGCGCGCCGCAGCCAGCGTTCCTGGAAACTCACAACTTTCAGGAAGAAACCGCGCAGCGATGCTTCTTCCGCAGCCATGATGCGCCGCGTAGATTCTTCTTCGGACTCTGGGACTGTCTCTGCGTTCGGGTCCGTCGATCCGGCGCCGGATTCGCCGTTCTGGCTGCGGAGCAAGAGCAGGCTCAGAGTTGGCGTCCAGGTGAGCGCAAGAATCAAGGATGTGAACAGCGATACAGCGAGCGTCACCGCGAGGGCTCGGAAGAATGTACCTGTGACTCCAGAAATGGCGATGAGCGGCAGGAACACCACTACGGGTGTGATGGTCGATCCCGTCAGGGGAATTGTGATTTCGTGCAGCGCGCTGCGAATCGCCTGCAGCGGCGATTGGCCCGCGTCGCGATGCAGCACAATGTTCTCCACGACAACGATGGCGTCGTCAATCACCAACCCTACCGCGGCGGCGAGTCCACCCAGCGTCATCAGGTTAAAACTCTGCCCCATAACTTTGAGCGCGATAAACGTCACCATCACGGTGACGGGAATTACGAGTCCGGCGACAATCGATGTTCTCCAGTCGCCGAGAAAGACAACCAGGATGATCGACGCGAGCAGAAGCCCCAACAGAATAGCGTCGCGTACGCTGCTGATGGACTCTCCGACGATGATGGATTGATCGTAGAACGGCTGGATCTCAACGCCCGGGGGGAGCGACTTTTTGATGCGCTCCACTTCCGAGTGCACTTCGTCCGCAACCTGGACAGTGTTGCTTTCAGGCTGGCGGTTGATATTCAGAAGAACAGCGGACTTGCCGTGCGCAGTCACGATGGTATAGACGGGCTTGACTCCCGGCGCGACGGTGGCTACATCGCCAACCCGCACAGGGATTCCAGCGGGCGTGGCCCTAATCACCGTCGCGGCAATCTCTTCAGGTGTGTGGACCTGTCCATTGATGAGACCCAGCACGAGCTGATGATTCCGTTCCAGCAATCCGGGCGAGTCGATCAGGTTGGTGCGCCGTACCGCCTCCAGAATATCGGGCACCGTTACGTTGGCCGCAAGCAGCTTCGCCGGATCGGGAGTGATGTGGAATTCCGGTTCCTGACCACCCTGCACGAACACAGTCGAAACACCGTCTAGCCGGTTGAGACGCGGTTTGATTTCGTAGGTGGCGAGCTCCCAGAGCTGCGTTTGTGCAACATTCTCCGAAGTCAGGCTGTATCCCATAATGGGGAAGCTGGCGAACGTCATGCGATGCGCTTCCACTTGGGCGGAAGAAGGCAGCGACGTCTGCACTCGGGCGAGGGCCGCATTTACGGATTGCAGGGTCTGGAACATATCCACGTCCCAGCTGAAGAACAGATCGATTTCCGCCGAGCCTCGGCTCGTGATCGAACGCACTCCCTGCAAGCCGGGAACGCTGTTGACCGCTTCTTCAAGGGGGCGCGTGACCACGACTTGCATCTGGTCGATCGGCATGACGCCGTTGTCGACGGCAATCAGGATGCGGGGAAAATTCGTGGCGGGGAAAACGGCGACGGGTATGGTGGAAGCCACATAGCCGCCGAGCAGGGCAATGACGGCGATGAGAAAAATTATCGAACGGGAGTGGCGCGCCAGCCAATATGAAGACTCCTGATTCTTCCCGCTGGGTTGCCCACTTGTCTCGCTCGCCATGTTGTCCGCGTGTCTCCTAGAGGCTAGGGTAAGACCCCGTCCATGAAGAATAGCTGAAAGGCCAAGAGATTGAACCGGCGACCTTCTAGCCGGCGGTCATACTGGCCAAAGCGGACGCCAGACCGGCAGAATCAGGGGCCGGAGTGGCGCCCGCGTGCCGGGCCACCCAGGCACCCATGCGATTGGCGGAGTCATTCATAGATTCCAGGCTGCAACCGCGGAGATAGTGGTGGACCAGCCCAGCGGTAAAAGCATCGCCGGCACCCACCGTATCGACAACTTGAATACGGAATCCCCGGTGCTCACACACCTTGTCGGGAGTCACGAGGAGACTGCCCCGATCCCCCCGAGTAACGCAGACCAGCTTCAGATCAAACAAGCTCACCAATCGCCGTGCCGAGGAAGCCTCATCCGTGTGGCCCAGATCGAGCAATTGCATGATCTGGGGTAGCTCGTCGTGATTGAGCTTTAAGATCTGCGCCAGCTTCGCGGATTCGCAGAGTATCTGCAGAGAATAAAACGATTGCCGCAGGTTTACGTCGAACACGCGTACGGTACTCGCGGGAGTTTGCTGCAAGAACTGGCGAATCGTATGCTGACTCTGCGGCGAGCGTTGCGCAAGGGAGCCAAAACAGACGGCGTCGGCCTCGCTGGCCAGCTCCTGCCAGGCGGGCGTCCATTCCAGATAGTCCCAGGCAACGGACTGCGCAATTTCAAACTTAGGCTGGCCCCCGCCATGGACATCCACTTTGACGGTGCCTGTTGGGTGCTCGGAATCTTTTTGGACAAACGTCGCCGCGAGTCCAAGACTCGACAGTTGCCTCGTTGCATCGCGGCCCAGCGCGTCCGAGCCCACACGGCTGGCGACGGTTCCCTCGTCACCCAGCAGGTTCGTGATATAGGCAAAATTTGCGGGAGCGCCGCCGAGATGCTTTCCGTCAGGAAGCAGATCCCACAAGATTTCGCCCAAACCGACGACTTTGTATTTTTCTTTTCTCATGGCAGGGTGCGGGTAGCGCGAACCTTAGCCGCAAATACTTTAAGGATGCGCGTCCTGTTTATTCTGCAGTTCCTCCGCAAGTTTCAGCTCGCGCTCGGCGTCTTCTTTTTGTCCCAAGTCTCTGTATGCCTGGCCTAACAAATGATGAGGCATGGGATTGCTGGGGTCCATCGTAACCGCACGCTGTAGAGCTCGTGCCGCCAGCAAGGGCTCACCCTTTTTCTCCAACACCTTGCCCATCAAAATGTACGGGCCAGTCGAAGTGGCGTCGAGCCAAATCGAGCGTTGCAGAAGGCGTTCCGCGTCGTCGAACTTCTGGATACGAGAATAAGCGTCCCCCAGCTTGTAGAGTGAGGCGGCGTGGGCTGGATTGACGGCAAGTTCCTTCTCAAACTCGACAATGGCTTCGGGGATGCGGGACTTGTAAAGATAGAGCTCACCCAACAAAAAATGTGCCAACGGAAGCTTGGGGTCAAGTGCCGTGGCCTTGAGCCCATATTCTTCGGCGACGGGATCAAATTCCTGACGCATTAACATGCGGGCGGTAAACAGATAGCTAGCCGCGGAGTCTTGTGGCACGTCGAACATGCGCGCAAAGGCACCGCGAGCGTGGTTGTAGTCTTTGGACTGGATGTAGCAGACGCCCAGAATATACGCGGCGTCGACGTTCGCACGCGGAAACCAGCCTTGCACTTTTTCCAACAGCGGAATGGCATCGGCGGAATGGCCGGAGAGATAGTACGACAGACCGAGCAACTGTACCGCTTCCTTGTCGCCGGAGTCTTCCTCCAAAGCTTTCTTTAGATACGCGGTGGATTGGCTATAGTCGCCTTTCTTGTAGTAGGCCGTACCGAGTTCATGGGATAGACCCTTGGGGCGCGGTTGCGTGGATTCCATCGTCTTGAGCTGCGTGATGGCCTCGTCGAACTCGCCCTGTTGCGCCAGCTTTCTGGCTGGGGCGAACTGGTTGTCGATTGCGTCGTCGCCGGCGGACGGTGCCGAAACGGCGGGAACTTGCGCGCAAGCGCCTGCTACAAGCGAGAAGCTCACGAGAGTCAGCGCCACGATTCTCCAACAGGCAAACAAGGGGTTAGCCATTTCCGTTTGGGCGGGCTTCGAAAGAATATTACAAAAAGAGGGAGCCGAATGGCTCCCTCTTGATGAACTGCACTGTTACCCGTTAGAAGGACACGCGCAAACCAACCTGCATCTGCCGCATCGATGTGCCGAACTCCAGGCCAGTGATACGGCCGTCATTGCCCGGGGTTCCCTTGCCCGTGTCGATGCAGTCGACGCAGGTATTCGGCGTCGCATACACCGGGTGGTTGAACACGTTGAAGAACTCAAACCGCAGCTGCGCCTTCACGCGCTCGGTGAAATTAAAGCTTTTGAATATGGACATATCGGACAGGAACTCTCCGGGACCGGTAAAGCTGTTACGCTGAACGTTCCCGAAAGAACCCGCCGCCGGACGGGCAAAAGCGCCGGCCGATATGCCGTTCGTATAGAGCGCGGGACAGAACAAATCGCTAGCCCCGCCTTTGCAAAGCACTCCGCCCGGACTCGCCACCGCAGCCAAGGGCGTGAAGTACTGAACGGTCTTGGACACGGGGTCAAACTTTCCCGGGCCGGTACGGAAAGATCCCTTGCTGCTTGGGCGGCAAGGGCCTGTGTCTTCGTCCTGGCCGCACAGCGCGTAGGACGGAGTCCAAGGCAATCCGCTGCCGATGGTCCACGTCGAGTTCCATTGCCATCCGCCCAGCAACATGTCCGCACCCTTACCGGCGCTATTCATGAACTTCTTCCCTTTTCCGAAAGGCAGTTCATACAACGCGGTGGCGACGAAAACGCTGTCACGATTGAAATCATCCCGTCCGAAAACAAAGTTTGGATTCGAGGGGTAACCGCTATCGTAGTTATAAGCCTTGGAGTATGTGTAGTGCGCCAGAACCTGGAGTCCGCTAGACAAACGGCGGTCAACTTTCAGTTGAAGAGCACGGTAGAAGTTGTTCGAGTCGTTGCCGGCATAGCCTAAGTCGCCGTCACAACAAAACAACCCAGGGTAATTTGCATAAGTGAATTTGTTGTAAAACGGGCGTCGTTGAGCCTGAGGCACGGTACCGAAACCGACGATGCTGGGTTGATTTACGTTGTAGGTTGGTCCATTGCCCTGAAAAACGTGGGTTCCTTTGTTTGCGACGTAAGCAACTTCCAAGCTGGTCGACCTGTCGAGCTGACGTTGAACCGTGACATTCCACGCGTCAATCGTCGGCAGGCGAACCTTATCAGGCCGCACATGCGGTGTAACGTCATTACCAGGTCCGCGCAGTGGGAGTATGCCATCGCTGGGTACGACGGGGAACACATTTGCAGCCGGTCCTGTCGTGAGCGCGAAAGCAGGAGTCACGCCGCTGTCGTTGCTGTTGAGATTTTGATTCGCCAGTACCGGCAGATTCTGAGTAACCGTATGGCCGAAGAGGGAACCGAAGACTCCGATGTCGAAGCTGCGTCCGTATCCCATTCGAATCACGGTCTTGGAATCTGCCTGGTAGGAAAGCCCGATGCGGGGAGCGAAAGCCTTCGTGGCATCCTTGGTATTTCCGTTGCTGGAGATTCCGCCGTTGCCTGCGACACGGATTACGCCCTCGGGCAGCACCGCAAAACCACCGGCATTCTTCCCATTCACGTGCTCCGGGGTATAGAACTCGTAGCGGAGTCCGTAATTCACCGTCAATTTCGGAGTAATTCGCCACGTATCTTGCCCATACAAGAAGTACCGATTCTGCGTTTCGGTCGCGGTTAATTCCACGGTCGAGCCGACGTAGCGGTTAAAGTTCGTCACGCCTCCAAAAAGGAAGCTGGCAATATCTAGTCCGCCCGAAGTTCCTGTGCTGACTCCGTTGGACGTGTAGTTGCGGTTAAAGTTGAGTTCGCCCGTGCGATTGGCATCGGACGGCGTGCGGAGGTTGGTCGCATGCCGCAGGTCAACTCCGAACTTAATCTGGTGGTTGCCCTTGATCTTGGTCCAGTTGTTCACAAACTGGAACTGTCGTTCGCGCTCGGTCAAAGGACAGTTGCAACGGCCGATGTTGAGATCTTCGCCGAAATTGCTAATTTGATAGTTACTGTCGTTACCCGGGCTGTCGTTGTTGCGGAAAAAGAAACCCGGCAGACCTCCGGTCGAGTTGTCCGCTGTGATATTCAGTCCGGGCAACCCGAGAGCCGTCGCAGCCGCCGTGCTGCCATCGAATTTCGTCGAGTGCGGGTTGTATTGGAACCAGCCGAAACGGAAATCCATCAGCAGGCTGGATGAAAACGTATAGTCGAAACCGGCTGCCAGACTGCGATTCTTAACCAGAGACTGACCTGCGAGCCCGCCAAATCCGAATCCCGGGCCGCCGATCTTGGGTCCAAAAGCGGGTGCGCCGCTGAGATTAAAGTTCGCCATACTGAAGCGGCCAAACATAGTCAGTTTTTGGCTGGCGGCGTAGTCCCAACGGGTGTTGAAAGTCCAATCGTTGAAGATGCCCGAGCCGGTCTTGAAGAAGTTGTTTTGCGTGTTTCCCGTACCGTTTCCGGCGACATTGGGCGCCGGCAACAGGGCAAGGATATTCTCGGCTACACTTCCCGTCGCTGCTTCGTAGAGGGTCTTCGTAATCGCCGCGTTATTGAGAAGAGCATGGGCGTGCGTCGGATCGTAAATCGCCTGCCCATATTCACTGAGATCGCAGGTTGTGCTCGCTGTGTTGAGGCACGTGTTGCGCACATTCAAAGTCGGAACGGACGCGGTAACGCTTGTACCCGCGATACGCCGAGTGCCTTGGTAGTCGCCAAAGAAGAACAACTTGTCCTTGATAACTGCACCGCCGACCGAGCCGCCGTATTGATTCCAGATATTCTTGGCAAGAGATTTGTTTCCCGCAAACGGGTCCGTTGCACGCCCCGCATTATCGCGATGGAACCAGAATCCGCTGCCATGAAGAGCGTTGCTGCCGGATTTGGTTTGCGTGGCGACGATTCCGGCCACTGCTTTGCCGAACTCCGCGTCATAGTTCTGGAGCGTGATTTTGGCTTCCGTAACCGACTCAAGAGTGGGGTTGACAATGATAATTCCCAGAATCGGATCCTGGTTATCCGTGCCGTCAAGCTCGAAGGCGGTTCCGCTGAAGTGCTGCCCGTTCACGAAAATCTGCTGCCCACCCTGAGGATTCTCGGTGGCGGCATGAGACCACCCCGCCAAGCGCTGCGTTCCCGGAGACAGCAGTTCAAAGCTTGTGAAGTTGCGATTCAGGATGGGAAGCTCGTTGACGGCTTTCTCGTTGAATGTGATAGCCACGTCCGCCCGGTCCGTCTTGAGCTGAGGCGCTTCGGCGGTCACCTCAACCACTTCCGATGTTCCGCCGACTTCGAACTTGCCATCCACGCGTGCATTGGCGTCGGCTTGCACCACAACGTCTTTGATCTCAAACGACTTAAACCCCGAATTCTCCACCTTGAGGATGTACGTGTCCGGCACAAGGTGAGTGACGGTGTAGTTGCCGTCGCCGTTTGTTACGGTCGTGTCGTTCGTGCCTTTGTTGGCGTTCGTCACGGTGACCTTGGCTCCGGCCACGGCCGCGCCGGTCGGATCGGTGACCGTGCCGCTGATCGAACCGTATACGGCTTGGGCAAACGCCGCCGTTGGGGCGAGCATGGAAAGGGCAAAGCAAAACACCGCAACCGCTGCGAGGAAAATGCGCCTCGTCATATTGGTCTTACCTCCGGGGATTTTCTGGGACTTCAAGGGGCCGAACTCGAAGCTATAAGCAGGGATAGGAGAAACGGTGTCGACCGCGTTCCACACGCTGGCGCGGTCAAAATTGATCTTACGTACATTGCGGCTCTTCAAACTCAGGGGATCTCTCCTGACGGCTCGTTCTAAAAAGCAAACACCGACTGAACCGGGCCAAGTAGTGCAATTGATCCGCCAATCCAAGTTCTGAATAGTAGAAATCAATTACTCGTACCAACTCACAGCGCCACAAGGTAATCGCGCCAACCTGTCCTGTCAAGATAATTGTTTTGGTTACTACAGAAATACGTTATTTCGTACTTTTTCAGGCTTGGAAATGTGAGAAAACGTAGATCGAGCAGCGCTGGAATGCCGAGTTTTCCTGTCAAAAAACTCAGTTTTATGGGGTTTTTCGCAAGAATCCGACAACCGAGAATCACGCCTTACTACTATCGTTAACCTGACAATACAAGTGTGGCATGGATCTCGGTGGAGACCACGCAGAGTCAAGGCAGGCAATCTCGGTTTACTCCGGCGGCGTATCTCACGTCGGCTCGCCGTCGGAGACTTTCTTAAATGCGATGTCTTGGAACTAGAACAAACCATTCTCCGCATTTCTGGAAGTATCATTGCGTTTGATACGGTTACTGGAAATAAAGCTAGTTCTTGCAGTAAGATGGACGCGTTGTTACATGGATGTGACATGTCCTCCCCCGCCGTAAATACGAGCGAAAAAGCGTCGCTGCGTTCCCAGATTGAGACCCTTGTCAACAGCCCCACGCTGCATGGCTCGGAATCCCTGTGCAAGTTGCTCCGCTATTTAGCGGAACACGCGCTGGAGCATCCGGGCACTCCTCCGAAGGAGTACCAACTTGCAACGGAGGTTTTCGGCAGGCCTCCCGACTTTGATCCACATCTGGATTCCACCATTCGAGTGCAGGCGGGAAGGCTGCGGGTCAAGCTCACGGAATACTACGGCTCTCTCGGCGCATCCGATCGGATCGTGGTGGAGCTGCCTAAGGGGTCCTACGCTCTCGCGTTCCATCACCGCCCGGCAACCCCGGTGCCGACCGTGCCCCCTGCTTCGCCAAGCAAAGAGTTTGCGAGTTTGGCTTTCGGAAGCGCTGCAGAGCCGACTGGTCACCGGAGCGCTCGTCGTCCCTGGATGGTTGCGGTCGCCGTACTTTCCCTGCTGCTTGCCGCTGCGATCACAGCAATCGCAATCGGCGCGAGAAAAAATGCGCCCTCGAGTAGTGCGGGGGTATTGCTTGAGCCTGCGCCGCCAGCATTTCGCTCGTTCTGGAAGCCATTCATTTCGGGGCCGGAAGCGCCCTGGATGATTTTCAGCAATGCGATTTTCGTGGGGCGGCCCGAGACCGGGATGCGGTATTACAAACCGGGCGTGGATCCCCCCAGCCCCGGCCTGGAGGATCATTACACGGGCGTAGGAGAGGTTTTGGCGATGCACGAGCTGGATCAAGTGTTCTCGCAGCTCCAGCACCCCATCCGGGCGAAACGCGGCAGCCTCTTTTCGCTGGACGACGCTAAGAACAACAACCTGATTTTCGTTGGATCGCCATCCGAAAATCTGACCTTGCTCGAGATTCCGGGCAGTCAGGAGTTCGTATTTCAGCGCCTCACATCGGGGCCCCGCAAGGGCGACTTGGCGATCGTGAATGTGCATCCGCAGCCTGACGAAGGCCACGAGTATCTTTCGACTCCCTCCGGGCAGATACAGGCGGAAGATTATGCGGTCGTTGCCCTGCTGCGCGGAATGAATCCCTCGCAATCGGTGCTGATCCTGGCGGGAACGACCACGATTGGCACGCAGGCAGCAGTGGAATATGTCTGCCGGCAGAAATCGATCGAGGATCTGTTACTCCGCCTGTCGCTTTCAGACAGCGGTGAGGTCCAACCGTTTGAGGCAGTGTTGCACGTGAAGGTCGTGCGCGGTGTTCCTCTGGAAACGCAGCTGGTCGCATTGCGCAGCCGAACCTCCAAGTATTGAGTGGATCTTGATTACGGCGCTGGAGCAGCAAGCCGTGGATCCAGCTCTCCCGCCTTGTGTAATTCCCTCTGTGCCTCGTCCTTCTCGCCCTTTCGCTGCAGCGCCAGACCCAGTTGCTGATGAGCTGCAGCGTATTCCGGCGCAAGCTGAATGGCAGAACGAAACTGGCCAATCGCTCCGTCAAGATCGCCGGCCTGCAGGAGACGCTTGCCGGAATTAGTGGCAAAGGTGGCGCCTTGCAGACTGTTCACGGACTTCGAGATTTCAGCGGCTGCTTTACTTTCAGCGGCCGCGCCCGCAGCATCTCCCGTTTCACGCAGGACCGCGGCAAGCGTGGTATGTGCGCCCGCAAAATCGGGCTGCAGGCGGATAGCCTCACGAAGCGCCGCAGCGGACTCCGGCAGCTTGGTTTGCTGCTTCAAGACGGTGCCCAGCGTGTAGTAGGCCTCCGCATAGTTTGGATTGGCATTCGTTGCTTCGCGCAATTGTGTTTCCGCGTCGGCAAAATTGCCCTGCTGCCAGAGCGTTACGCCCAGCGTGTAACGGATATCGGCCTGCGACGGGTCGAGTACTGCGGCCTTGCGAAACTCTGTGACGGCTTCAGCTAGTTGATCTTTCAGTTTAAAGGCCAGGCCCAAGTCGTAGTGCAGGGTCGCGTCGTTTGGCGCTGTTGTGAGCGCCGTCTGGAACTCTTTCATCGCAGCGTCAAAGTCCGCCTTCTGCAGGTAGGCTCCGCCGAGGTTTTCGCGATAGCTTACATCATCGGGACGAAGCCGCATGGCAGTCTGGAACTCGGGGATCGAGCTCTCCGCGTGCCCGGTTTGGATGAGGGCAAATCCGAGATTGTTGTGCGCGTCGGCGTCGTCAGGTTTGAGGCGAACCAGTTTCTGAAAGGTGTCCACCGCCCCGTCGGCATCCCCTGTGTGCTGCTGAAGGAGCCCGAGCTGATTGAGCCCTTCGGCGAAATTGGGATCGAGCCTCGCCGCTGTTTGAAGTTCGCGAACCGCGTTGGGATCAGCGGCATTCTGCTCTGCGAGCACCCGCCCCAGATAGTAGTGGTTTAGAGATACCTCAGGGGCGAGAGCAACCGCTTTTCGCAGATGTTCCTCTCCATCCGGAAACAACTTTTGCTGCCAGCGGATCACCCCAAGGTGCAAATGCGCCACTGCTCGAGTTGGATCCAGCAGCAGAGCCTGCGAAAATTCCGCGGCAGCCTGTTCGTTTTTCGGAACACGCGCCAGTAACGACCCCAAATCGTCATGTAAGTCAGCGCGTTTCGGGGCGAGTTCGACCGCGCGACGCATTTCCGCGATTGCTTCGCCCAATGGTGCACTGAAGCTGAGCGTGCGCCCGAGCTGATAATGCGCGTTGGCATTGCGTGGCGCGAGATGCACCAGCTTTTCGAACGCCGTTCGCGCGGCAGGATAGTCTCGTTTTTGGAGTGCGGCCAGGCCTTGTTGATACAGGGTGTCCGCCGGAGTTGCCGGATGGGACGCCGCTCCAGCCTTCTGCGCGGACGCGAGACCGACAGCACCGCAACAGCACAGGACGCAACAGATTTGGAGTGGTCTTAGCAAGTGCCCCGATTCCCTACCGTTCTCTCGAAATACTACCCTATCGTTTTGACGGCAGAACCGCTTTCGTTATCAGTGTGCGTCCAGGACGTCCCGACTCGCTTCGCTATCGACGCCCTTCACCCTGCTAAGATCGGAATTGGGTCATGAGAGCCATGCCGTCCCACCAGGTTACCCGTTTCGCAGGCGTCCTGGGATCCCACATCGCCCCGATCGCGCTCGCGATTGCAACTCTGGCAAAGGCAACTTCCGCTCAAACCACCCATCCTGCGCCGATCGCGAACTTCGTCGATGTAGCCGAGAAGGCGGGACTGACTGCAGAAAACGTGTTCGGCGGTCTCGACACCAAAAAGTACATTATTGAAACAACCGGGACAGGGGTTGCGATTTTCGACTACGACAACGACGGCTGGCCCGACATCCTGCTGGTGAACGGAACCACTTTAGATGCCAGCAAGACTGGTTCTCCCAGCCAGAGCGGACCAACGAATCACCTTTATCACAACAACCACGACGGCACCTTTACCGATGTGACGGCGAAAGCCGGCCTGACAGGAAGCGGTTGGGGCCAAGGCGTTTGCGTCGGCGACTATGACAATGACGGCTGGGAAGATGTCTACATCACGTACTACGGGAAGAATCGGCTCTATCACAACGACCATGGAGTGTTCTCCGAAGTCGCCGAAAAGGCTGGAGTCGCGGGCACGGGAAAGGCTTGGGGGACGGGCTGTGCCTTTGTCGACTACGACCGTGATGGGCATCTCGATTTGATGGTCGCCAACTACGTGGATTTCGATCTGGCCACGGCTCCCGCACCTGGTGAGCGAGCGAATTGCGTTTGGAAAGGCATTCCGGTGATGTGCGGACCGCGCGGTCTGGCGGGATCGAAGAATATTCTTTATCACAACCGTGGAGACGGAACGTTTGAGGATGTGACGACGAAAGCGCATATCGACCGCACCGATGGACACTACGCCTTCAGTGTTTCAACCTTGGACTACGACAACGACGGTTGGCCCGACATCTACATTGCATGCGACAGCACACCAAGCATTCTTTACCACAACAATCGCGACGGTACGTTTACAGACGTTGCCGTGACCTCGGGTGCGGCTTTCAATGAGGACGGCCGTGCGCAGGCCGGCATGGGCTCGACAATCGCAGATTTTGACGGCGACGGCAAGCTGGATATCTTCAAGACCAATTTTTCCGATGACACATCGACGCTCTACCGCAACAACGGCGACGGCACATTCACGGACGTGACGTTCACGGCGGGACTCGGACTCTATACGAAGTACCTTGGCTGGGGGACGATGTTTTTCGATTTCGACAACGATGGATGGCCTGACTTGCTGATCGTGAATGGCCACGTGTATCCGGAAGTCGACAAGCACAACCTCGGCAGCAACTACCAGGAACCCCGCGAACTTTATCACAATAACGGAAATGGAACGTTTGCCGACTTGTCAGCAACGTCGGGCTCCGGGATTAGTACTCTGGCATCTGCCCGCGGGCTGGCGGTTGGAGATTTGTGGAATGATGGGCGCATGTCAGCGGTGGTCAGTAACATGAGCGCGCGTCCCAGCCTGCTGGTGAATCAGATCCGTTCGTCGAATCACTGGATTGCTTTTAGGACCGTCGGCGCGAAATCGAATCGTGACGGGATTGGCGCGCGGCTTACGGTGAAGGTTGGCAAGCGGGTGCTAGTCGATGAGGTTCGCAGCGGTTCGAGTTACGATTCGAACAGCGATATGCGAGTGCATTTTGGTTTGGGAACCTCGACAAAGATTGATTTCCTGACGATACGCTGGCCGAGCGGGCTGACAGAGCACTGGGATGGCTTGGCTGCGGATTCGATCCACCAAATCAAAGAGGGGTCAGGTGAGGCGACTCTGCCGGCGCGTAAGTAAGAGCAGATTCAAGATTGTAATTCTGAAGGGCGAAGAACCTCTTCCCATGCAGTCTCTTGTCAACGAAAGGGATGCTTCACTTCGTTCAGCATGACAAAGTTTACTTTGCTTGTTTCGGATTCTTCCCAAACTGCATTGTCCGAACAATCCCCTCGCCTTCTTTCACAAACACAAGCTGATTCGCGGCGACATCTTTCAAAGTATCGACCTGACCACTCGGCCAACGAAGTTCCAGCAAGTCAATCTTGGTAGCTTTGCCAATTCCGAAGTGAACGCGCAGGTCGCTTTGCGAGAAGTACCCGCCGCCGCTGCGGACTTCATCGATCTGCGCATGCGGAGCTTTCTCGTCGGCAGGATACGTTACGCAGCGCAGCCGAGCGCCGATTCCGCTGCGGTTCGATTTCACGCCGATGGTTCGAACTTTGATCCAGTTATTGCCTGTTTGTGAATCACAGCGCAGAAGTTGCGGATAGTCGTTGACAGGATTCACGACGACATCGATATCGCCGTCGTTATCGAAATCGCCAAATGCGCATCCGCGCGAGGCAAATGGCTCCGAGATTCCCGGTCCGGCCTTGAACGAAACATCTTCAAAGCGACCGTTTCGTAGGTTTTTGTAAAGCAGCTTGCGTTGGGCGTATCCGGCTTCGGTCTTCAGTTGCTCGACTTCGGGATAGACGTGACCATTGCAAATCAGGATGTCGGGCCAGCCGTCGTTATCCATGTCGAAGAAGCCGCATCCCCAACCCAAGAACTGCGTGTGCGCGCCAAGGCCGCCGGTGAAAGTTGCATCGTCGAACTGGGCACCGCCGCGATTGCGATAGAGTGACGGTGTATCACCCGCAAAATTTGTCTTGACCAGATCCAGATTGCCGTCGAGATCGTAGTCGGCAGCGGAGATCCCCATGCCCGCTTGGGGCTTTCCGTCGGAACTGAGCGCGCATCCGGCTTCGATGCCGATATCGACAAATTTTCCGTTCTTCTTGTTTTGGTACAAGGCGCTGGGCGTGGAATCGTTGGCGACATAAATATCGGGCCAGCCGTCGTTATCGAGATCGGCGACCAGTACGCCGAGGCCGAAAGTCCCACTGGCGCTCGTAATACCGGCCGCTTCCGAGACGTCTGTAAACGTGCCGTCACGGTTGTTGTGATAAAGAATGTTCTTTCCGCCCGCCAGCCCGGGTGGGCCGCACGCAACCATCACACCCTTATAAAGGCAGGGACCCGATTCCGGAACGGGAGCCGTTGCGAGTTCCAGGTCAATGTAGTTCGCAACGAACAAATCAAGATGCCCGTCCTTGTCGTAGTCGACGAAAGCGCATCCCGTACCCCAGCGCGTACGCTTGCCCGCGACTCCGGCTTTCTCGCTGACATCGGTAAACGTTCCGTCGCCATTATTGTGGTAGAGAACGTTCTTACCGAAATAGGTCACGAACAGGTCTTCGAAACCGTCGTTGTCGTAGTCACCAATGCAGACGCCCTGGCCCCAGCCGGTATGCGTGAGACCAGCCTTCACGGTCACATCGGTGAACGTGCCGTCACGATTGTTCTTGAAGAGATGCGATGTCGGCTCCTGTCCCGCGGGGAAGCCTTCAAGCCGGGTGCCGTTGACGAGGAAAATGTCGAGCCAGCCGTCGTTGTCGTAGTCGTAGAAAGCGACGCCGCAGCCGGTTGTCTCGAGCAAATATTTGTTCTTATGTTCGCCGCCAAAAATTGTCTTGGAGTTAAGACCCGCTTCCTTCGCAACGTTCAGAAAGCTGATTCCGAGTTCGTCTTTCGGATCGGCGGCGGCGGTTTGTGGAGCGACTTGCGGAAGTCCGAGCAAGCTCGCAGGCAGCGCAGAGGCGAGCACTCCTTCCATCGGAAGTACCAGCGCTGAACGGCTGAGCGACTTCAAAAACCTGCGGCGTGATTCCGACAAAATGATCGAACTCCAGAACGGGCGTGTGAAATCCGCGTGCTACAATCCGCCCTCTATTGCTATAGTAGCCTGCAACAGGGGCGTGAAGATCATGCAACATAACCGGCAGTCGCTGCTGTATCCCCTCTCGATACAGGTTGTCCTGTTGCTATCGGTTTTCCTGAATCTTACGGGCAGCATCTCCAGTGCAGAGATTGGCCCCCACATAGAGCTCTCACGTCCTGTGCGTTTTTGGGAATTCCTGCCCACGGTTGGAACGAAGGCCGCGCTCTTCGGGCGGGAGTCCGGGCAATTTGAGGCGTGGGTCTATCCGCTGAAGATTTTACGCAACTTCCATGTGCTGATTCACACCGGCGGCCGGGTGATACCCGCAGAAACGCTTGCAAGGACTCTCACGGTGCGGCCCGAGTCGAGCACGATCCTGTACGCCGGCGACACGTTCTCAATCCGAGAGGTCATGTTTGTGCCTGTGCATGAGTCGGGGGCTGTGATCCGATTCGACGTGGAGAGCAGCGATCCCCTGGAGCTAGAAGCTGTTTTCGAGCGCGACTTCCAACTGGAGTGGCCGGCCGCAATCGGCGGCACATTTGGGCAGTGGGATCCGACGCTGAATGCGTTTTACCTTGGTGAAGAGCAAAAGAAGTTCGCGGCATTCATTGGCTCTCCGGCTGCCGCGAGTCCGCAAGAGGACTATGTAACCAATTCTTCCTCTTCTCCGCAAAGCTCGATGCTATTGGGGTCGATTCAGGGCCGAGCAACAAAGATCGTGGTGATTGCCGGGTCGGTGGCGGGCCGCGACGAAGCCGAGAAAACATATCGGAAGCTCACCAGCAGTCACGAGCAACTCTTGAGCGAATCGGCGGATTACTATCGCAACTATTTGGAACACACGGTCGGTCTCGAACTACCGGATGCTCAACTGCAGCAGGCTTACGACTGGTCGCGAGTGAGCGTGCTGCAGGGCATGGTGGAGAGCCCCTACCTCGGCACTGGTCTGGTGGCGGGCTATCGTACTTCCGGCAACGATCAACGGCCAGGATTTTCGTGGTTTTTCGGACGTGATTCGCTGTGGACAGACCTCGCTTTGGATTCCGCGGGAGATTTCGCGAATACCCGCACCGCGCTCGATTTCATCACGAAGTTCCAGCGCGTAGACGGCAAGATTCCGCATGAGATCGCTCAAACAGCCAGTCTTGTCGATTGGTTCAAGAACTTCCCTTACGGTTTCGCTTCGGCCGATGCGACGCCGCTGTTCATCATTACGATGAACGACTACGTAAAGCAGAGTGGCGACGTCAATTTCGCGAAACAAAAGTGGGACAACATTGCGCGCGGGTATGAATTCCTGCGCTCCACATATGACGAACGTGAGTTTCCGAAAAATATTGGCATCGGCCACGGATGGGTGGAAGGTGGCCCTCTGCTTCCCGTAAAAACAGAGCTATATCAGAGTGCGCTAGGCGTCGAAGCCTTGCGCGCGCTGTGGGATCTTGCTCGCCTCACCGGGAGGAGAGACGATGCGGTGAAATTCGAACAGGCGTTCCACCGTCAAGAACCTGCCCTGAATCAGGCGTTCTGGTCTCCGGAGAAGAACGTCTATGCTTTTGCGCTCGACCAAAACAACAAGCGCGAAGAAACTCCAAGCGTTCTTGCGACCGTACCAATGTGGTTCGGATTATTCGACGAAGACAAGAGTAATCGCATGATCGACGAACTCGCGAAGCCGGATCATCAGACCGACTGGGGAATGCGCATCATCTCGTCGCAAGACCCTCGGTACGGCGCAGGCGGATATCACTTCGGCTCGGTGTGGCCCTTGTTCACGGGATGGGCATCAGTGGGTGAGTACCGCTACCACCGGGCGATCCCGGCCTACGAGAATCTTCGAGCTAATGCTCTTATGACACTCGACGGCTCACTCGGCCACGTCACGGAGGTTCTCTCGGGCGACTACTACCAAACGCTCTCCACCGCATCGCCGCATCAGATTTGGTCAGCGGCTATGGTGGTAAGCCCAATGTTGCGCGGGATGCTGGGCCTGAACGCCGACGCTTTTACCGGGGAACTGACATTGGCGCCGCACTTGCCTGCGGATTGGAGCTCCTTCTCGGCGCGGAATGTACAGGTTGGAAACTCGGCGGTAACTTTCGCCTACAAACGGACGTTGGACACCATCAGCCTGGATGCTCAGCGCCTGGGCGACAGCACTGTGCTACTCAATTTCGAGCCTGCGATCAGCCTTCGCGCAGAAGTCGCCAGCGCCGAGATTGACGGCAGGCGCCTCCCGTTCCACATTCTCAACAACATCAACGATCAGCATGTCGCCGTGCACGTGCCGGTTGGCACTGTCGCAAGTAAACTACGTATCCATCTGCGGAAAGATGTCGATTTCAGCGTGAATACTAACCTGCCGTTGCTAGGTAGTCCGAGCCGGGAAGCACATGTGGTCTCGGAATCGTGGAGCGCAAACCGAGACTCTGTCCTACTCGAAGTCGTCGGACCTCTCAGCAGCGTTCTCAGCCTGCAAATCAGAAATCCCGATGAAATTGCGTCCGTGGAAAACGGCACTCTGGTGAATCACGGCGATGGTACTGGCGAGCTTCGTGTCAGTTTGTTCCCGGATGCCAAAACCAATGAGGCCACCCTGGGGGTCAAGATACATTTCAAGGCCAGCGATCCACAATCGCACAAGGCTTCAAAATAGGAGTCACACATGTCAAACCGTTTCTTTCAGCTAGTCACCCTGCTAACCCTGTTGCTCGTAGGCGCATCCCTGAGCGCCCAAACCAAAGATCGTGATGCCGAAGGCCACGCGTGGTGGCAACATGCCGTGTTCTACGAAATCTACCCGCGTAGTTTTGCCGACAGCAACAATGACGGCACCGGCGACCTGAACGGCATCACGTCCAAGCTCGACTATTTGCACGACATCGGCGTCGATGCCATCTGGATCACCCCTTGCTTCCCTTCTCCGCAAGTGGATTTTGGGTATGACGTTTCCGACTACGAGGCGATTGCGCCAGAATACGGCACGATGCAGGACTTCGACCGCCTTGTCAGCGAAGGCAAGAAACGTGGGATCCGAATCATTCTCGACTTTGTGGTCAACCACACGTCGGATCAGCACAAGTGGTTTCTGGATTCGAAATCGTCGCGCACGGCTGCACACCGCGACTGGTTTATCTGGCGCGACGGCAAAGCCCCCGGCCAACCGCCAAACAACTGGATCTCGATTTTCGGCGGATCGGCCTGGAAGCTCGATCCCAAGACGAACCAGTACTACTACCACGCCTTCTATGCTGAGCAGCCGGATCTGAATTGGCGCAACCCCGCAGTGGAAAAGGCGATGTTCGACGTGACCCGTTTCTGGTACAAGCGCGGAGTTGCTGGCTTCCGTCTGGATGCCGTGGACAGGATGTTTGAAGATGAGAAACTGCGCGATAGTCCAGCCCTGGGAGGAACCAATAAATTCGGCGACCCTCTGCTCGATACCACCTATGTCGCGAAGCTGCCCGAGATGCACGACGCGCTACGTGGATTGCGCAAAGTCGCCGACCAGTCGAACGCCGTGCTCATCGGCGAGACATGGACGAAGACCATCGACGAACTCAAAGAATACTACGGGCCGCACAGCGATGAGTTGCAACTCCCGATGAACTTCATGTTCACCAAGGTGGACACACTGTCTCCACCTGAGTTCCGCAATCAGATCAACGGGGCGGAATCGACCGGCGGATGGCCGGTCTGGGTGATCACCAACCACGACATTGACCGCTCCTACAATCGCTATGGCGATGGCAAGAACAATGACTCCATTGCGAAGGTGATGGCGGGCCTCTATCTCACGCTTCGCGGTACCGCGATCATGTACTACGGCGAAGAGATTGGTATGGAGAATAACAACCCCACCCGGAAGGAAGATGTGAAAGATCCCATCGGTCGGACCGGATGGCCGAATGAAATCGGCCGGGACGGCGAGCGCACTCCCATGCAATGGACAGATGGACCGAACGCAGGCTTCAGCGTTACGACGCCGTGGCTGCCGGTTCCGGCGAGTCATACGACGCACAACGTGGCTTCAGAGATGAAGGATCCTGAGTCCGTGCTGCAGTTTTACAAGCAGTTGCTGGCGCTCCGCCACACCAACCGCGCGTTGCTCGACGGCAGTTACGTTTCGCTGAACGAGAGCGACTCCAACATAATGCTTTACCTCCGGAAGTACAAAAACGAAGCTGTTCTAGTCGCCATCAACATGTCGGGAACGGAACAGAAGGTAAGTGTTGACCTGAGTGTCGCAGGGTTGGCGAAAGCCACCACGAAGGGTCTGGTCAGCTCTCCTGAATCCTTCAAAAACACCATCGCAACGGACACTCTGACGCTTCCGGCGTTTGGCGTCTATATCGCTAGCGTCGTTAAGTAGCGTAAGCACAATCTGAGAACCTACACTGACAGGGTGTCCTGTCAGGTTGGCCATATCGCTCGCCGACCTTACCGGAAGTGCGTTTGCTGCAAGCCAGCAGCTGGTTCTGAGTCTTCTTGCATTGCCAAGGATGCGTCGGCAAAGAAACGGCGGCAGGGAAAACCGGAGTTGACATGACAGGTTCGACTCGATTTCAGCTATACTGGCGCTCATTCGGTAATCCATAAATCAGCGGTGTGGTTTCACGGAAAGAACGTTTTGACAGAAAAGCACAGGCCAAAATACCAGGAAATTGTCCTTGATCTACGCAAGGCGATCACGCTGGGCGAGTACAAGGAAGGCCAGCGCATCCCGAGCGAGGCGGATTTAGTCAAGCGTTTTTCCACTTCCCGAATAACGGTTCAACGCGCCTTGAAAGATCTGCAACACCAGGGGCTCATTGACCGCCGTGCCGGTTCTGGAACGTTCGTGCGGACCGTGGATCGTACAGAAAAGTTTGTCTTCGGCCTGCTGATTCCCGGGTTGGGCGAGACGGAGATTTTCGAGCCTATATGCCAGGGCATGGCCCGCGCCGGTCGCGTCGGCGGCCACGCCCTGCTGTGGGGCGACACAACCCACAATTCCGGCAACAAGGAACAGCAGACTCGGGAACTTTGTGAATATTACATCTCCCGCGACGTCACCGGGGTATTCTTTGCACCGGTGGAGCTTTCTCCCAACAAGGACAGCGTCAATCTCTGGATTTTGGAAGCGTTGGAGAGAGCCCGTATTCCGGTCGTTTTGCTCGACCGATGCGTGTTCCGCTATCCAAACCGCAGCAGTTTCGACCTGGTCGGGATCGACAATCGCCGCGCGGGCTATACCGTCACGAAGCATTTGTTGAACCTCGGTTGCAAGCATCTCGTTTTTCTGGCGGCTCCCTATTCGGCACCCACAGTGGACGCCCGCATTGATGGCTTTCGTGACGCGATCCGCGACCACGGGCTGAAGGACGGCGACGCTGGCACTCATATCGGCAGTCCAGACGACTCCGATGCGATTCGAACAACCCTTTCGAAGCAGAAGCCAGATGGATTCGTTTGTGCCAACGATAGAACGGCAGCGCATCTGATGCGTACTTTGGATCAACTCGGCGTCTGCGTCCCAGACGAGATGCGCGTTGTTGGAATCGACGATGTCAAGTACGCTGCACTTTTGGGCGTGCCGCTGACCACCGTTCGACAACCTTGCCGGGAAATCGGGGAAGTCGCCATCACGCTCATGCTCGACCGCATCGCCCACCCCGGCATGCCCTCGAGAGATATTCTGCTGGACTGCAAGCTGGTGGTCCGGAAATCGTGTGGCAGCCATTTGGAAAACGACGGCGTTGCTCGCAGGACTTCAGCACGCAAATCGGGGAGCGACGACTAGCAGGATTGACAGCGCAAATCTTGCGGTGGAAGTTTCAGGAGTTCGCCTTGCAAAGACACTCGCTTCAACGACCCGGCATTCATCAAGCATTTAGAACTCTCCTACTTCTCTCCCTCCTGAATCTTGCGCCTTGGGCCTGCGCCACAGGGTGGCAGCCCGTCGGCGCCGTTTCCAGTGCTTCGGTTCTACCGGACGGGGTTGAGCTGACTCTCGGAGTCGCAAAGGTGCGCGTGGTTGCCGTTTCCCCAAATGTTGTGCGCGTTCGATACGCTCCGACGGGCACGTTTCCGCCGGATCATTCCTTTGCGCTCGTCACGGTCGACCGCAAGACTCCCAAGGTCGAGGTACGTGACGGAGCCGATTTCGTGGAGATCGACGCTGGCGGTCTCCGGGTGGCAATCCGGAAATCTCCTTTGCGCATCAGCTTTGAAGATCCCTCTGGAACTCCAATTTTGCAGGAACATCCCGAGTATCCTGTCGCCTTCAACGGAACAGCCTTCCGCGTCTGGGAATCCATGCCGGAAGATGAACATTATTTCGGACTCGGCGACAAGGGTGGATCACTCGACCATCGCGACGAATCGTTTACGATGTGGAACAAAGACGTCTTCGGCTACCAGGAGTCAACCGACCCGCGCTACAAGACGATCCCTTTCCTTGTCGGCGTGAGAAACGGCAAGGCCTATGGGCTGTTCCTCGATAATACTTTCCGCAGCACGTGGGACATCGGGAAAGAATCACGCGAATTCTTCTCTTTCGGAGCGGATGGCGGAGAATTGAATTACTACTTCCTGTATGGCCCGGATCCGAAGCGCGTGGTTGCCGACTTCACCGATTTGACCGGCCGCACACCGCTTCCTCCGCTGTTCTCGCTGGGGTACCAGCAAAGCCGCTACAGCTACTATCCCGAGGCGCGAGTGCGAGAAATCGCGAACGAATTGCGCGAACGCAAGATTCCAGCCGATGCGATCTATCTCGACATCGATTACCAGGAAAAGAACCGGCCCTTCACGGTGGATCGCGAACGCTTCCCTCATTTTGAAGGCATGGTTAACGATTTGCGTAAGCAGGGGATGAAGGTCATTACCATCACCGACTTGCATATCGCACACGTGCCCGGCGCGAAGACGTACGAAGACGGAATCAAGGGCGACGACTTTGTTAAGAATCCCGATGGCTCGGTCTACATCGGCAAAGTCTGGCCGGGAGATTCCGTGTTCCCGGACTTCACCCGCTATACCGCCCGCGATTGGTGGGGCACGCTCTATACCGACTTCGTCAAAGACGGCGTGCGCGGCTTTTGGAACGACATGAATGAGCCCGCCTTGTTCGAGCGAGCCGATAAGACCATGCCGCTGAACAATATCCACCGCGTGCAGGATCGGCCCGAAGATGGCGGCCAAGACAGACTGACCGATCATCGCGAGATCCACAATGTGTTTGGAATGGAGAACGTCCGAGCCACGTATGAAGGACTTCTCAAGCTGAAGCCAGACCAGCGGCCCTTCGTCCTAACTCGTGCGGCCTATGCTGGGACGCAACGCTACGCCGCCACTTGGACCGGCGACAATACGGCTAGCTGGAATCACATGCGGTTGTCGATTGCGCAACTGCTGAATCTCGGCATGTCCGGCTATGCTTTCTCCGGCGTGGATGTCGGCGGCTTCAACGGCAGCCCCAATCCCGAATTGCTCACGCGCTGGCACGAGCTTGGCGTGTTCTATCCGATGTACCGGAACCACGCTGCCAAGGAGACTCGCAATCGCGAGCCCTGGGTTGACGGCCCGGAGCATGAAGCCATTCGCAAACGCTATATTGAAACACGCTACAAGCTGCTGCCCTACATCTACACCGGTATGGAAGA
>Ga0075021_10000100_pt1 | contig 43764 bp, 26 predicted proteins | sample ColStrG_CSR_2012_FD_72749 | JGI IMG/M metagenome (GOLD analysis project Ga0075021, IMG submission 72749) | Freshwater sediment microbial communities in response to fracking from Pennsylvania, USA - Cold Stream Run_MetaG_CSR_2012 | ecosystem: Environmental > Aquatic > Freshwater > Creek >...
TGTATGGCGGCGATTCCAACCCCCGAGTTCGCCCCAAGCACCAGCACTGTGTGGCCAGTGCGCAATCCCGCCCGCCCAACCAGCATGTGCCAAGCAGTCGTGAATACCAGCGGCACGCTTGCCGCATCGACAAAGCTGAGGTCATCGGGGATCGGGAGAACATCTGCTGGCGAGACCGCGAACAACTCGCAATTCCCGCCATCGACGGCATTGCCGAGAACTGTAAACTCGCGGCATTGGTTCTGCCGCCCATCGAGGCAGGCAGGACATTGATTGCAAAAGTGCTGAGGCGCTACCACCACGCGTTGCCCCAGAGTGCAGCCTTTCACGTACTCGCCAACCTCGACGATCTCGCCCGCTATGTCGCTACCCAAAATGTGCGGCAATTGCACCCCAGGCAAAGGCGCCTTTCGAACCCACAGGTCCAGATGATTCAGTGCACACGCCCTGACCCGAACAAGCAGTTGGTCTTTGCGCAGCTTCGGCTCCGGGATGTCTTCGTAGCGCAAAACCTCCGGGCCTCCGAATTCATGAATGCGAACGGCTTTCATACAAAAATCCCTCTTGGATAAGATTTGGGCGACGTCGAGACTTCGACCATCGCAGGCTAGCACAACCGCCCCCGATTGACTTCCCCGCGCAGCGCCTCAATAATCAAGGACGAATCTGCGGCATGGATATCTACGAAGAGATCGTGAAGCTACGCAGTGAAGGTCGCCGAGGCGCCGTCGCCACCATTGTCAATGTGCGTGGATCGGTGCCCTCCTTCCGAACCGCCAAGATGCTGGTGCGCGATGACGGCTCGATCTCGGGAACCATCGGCGGCGGCTGCGTAGAAGCCGAGGTGTGGCAAGCGGCACGCGAGGCGATGGAAGACGAGAAGCCGCGTACCCTGACTTTCGATCTCAATCACGATCCCAAATACGATACAGGTCTGGTGTGCGGCGGGACGCTGGACGTGTTTGTCGAGCCCATCTTACCTCCAGCAGCACTTTATATTTTCGGCGCAGGTCACGTAGCTTACAGCCTTTATAAAGTTGCCACAATCGCTGGATTTCTCGTGATTGTGGCCGACGACCGCGCCTCCTACGCCAACCGTGAACGATTCCCTGACGCCCAAGAGGTGCTGGCGGAGGACTTCGACCAAGTCCTGAGCAAGCTGAGGCTGAATTCCTCGTCCTATGCGGTCATCGCCACGCGGGGACACAAAGACGATATGCGGATTCTCCGCTGGGCTTTGCGGCCTGAACAGGCCGAAGCTCGCTACATCGGAATGATCGGATCGCGGCGGAAGGTAATCGCAATCCAGAAGGAATTGATTAAGGAAGAGGTCGCTGAAAAGACCTTCGAACGCATTCACTCCCCCATCGGGTTGGACATCGGCGCGATCACGCCCGAGGAGATCGCCGTCGCTATTTGCGCGGAGATGATTGCGATCCGCCGCCATGCAACCAGTAAGCTACCTCATCTGAGTTGGTTCTTGAACGAAAATACCCAGCAAGAGCCAGAAGCGACGGTTCACGACAAGGAAGTCCTGGGGAACTGAAGTCCGTCGCCTGCTTAAGTCCGGGCAGGCGTTATTGGAGCGCGTACAGATTCCCGTCAATGCTTCCGACATAGACAGTGTTGCCAACCACAACGGGTGACGACAGTATCGCGCCGACGCTCATCAGCTTATTAACACCGAGAATCATCGCGTCATAGAAATTTTCCGTGAACGCAGCGTCTTCGTTCGGGGTGCCGTCCGGCTTCGTATAGGTAGGTCCGTTCTGTTTCGAAGCGTCGGTCTCAAACGTCCATCCAAGCTTCTGAGTTTTGAGGTCAATAGCAAACAGCTTCCCCTGATGCGATCCGAGATAGAGCATGGAGCCCGCGAGGGCAGGCGAGGAGAATGCCGGCCAACCCTTGAAGTTGAGCGAGAAGCGCACCGCTCCTGTAGCCGCATCGACGGCGTAAAACAAGCCTGAATCGGAGGTGGCGAAATACACCACCCCATCGCGGACGGCGGGAGAGCCGATCACCCACGAACCTTTGTTGTCGAATGCCCATTTCTTCTGGCCGGTATGAGCGTCCAAGGCATAGAACCGAGAATCTCGACAACCGAAATACACCATTCCATTGGCGACTGCCGCTGACGACTGAATGCCGACCTGATTGTGAGTATCCGGATCATCGCCGGTTTTAAAGCGCCACTTCTCGGCACCCGTCGCAGCGTCAAGCGCGTAGAAGTAACTGTCCCAACTGCCGATGAACACGGTGCCTTCGGCGATTGCGGGCGATGCATGCACCACATCCCCCGTGTGAAACTTCCAATTCAACTTCCCCGACGCAGCATCGAGAGCATAGACATTCCCGTCGCCGCTGCCAAAATACACCGCGCGATTCCACACGGCGGGAGAGGACAAATAGAAATCAAAGGGATCGGGCATGGTCTCACTTGCCGGTTCACTGCCATGCAGATGCTTGGCGGCGAAACGCCTTTCACCGCCCGTCGCAAACTTCCATTTCAACTTGCCCGTGGCCGCGTCGGCGGCGTAGAAATTGCTGTCGTAACTGCCAAAATAAACGGTTCCGTCATCGACGGCGGGCGATGAAGTCACCCGAACCTTGGTCACGAAATTCCACTTCTCACGCCCAGTTAGAATGTCCACGGCGTAGAGTTTGCCATCCGTACTACCCACGTAGGCCACTCCGTTGGCAATTGCTGGCGACGAGAAGACTTGGCCGCCAGTATGAAATTTCCATTGCACCCGATTGAACTTCGGGACGCCCGCCGCGTCGTAGATCCCTGTGTGCTGCAGATTTCCACGAAACATGGCTGCATCTTGGGAGAGTGCGGGTATCACCAGGAAGAGCGCAACGACGGGAGAGATGAGAGTCTTCATGACTGGCTTGGACGCGCCACTCGGGTAAACGTCAACATCGTCTTTTTGTCCAGTCAGTAATTTGTCCCGTCAATGTTTCGTCCAGCAAAGGCAAGGGGCCGAGCAATTTCTGCTCGGCCCTCTTTTGTCCGGAATCCGATTCTGTTAGTTCACGGTCACATTCACAGGCAGGGACGCAATCCCATTGGCGACGACCACCATGCTGCTGGCCCCCGTTTCCATGGCGGAAGGGACATCCAGCGTAGTACTGACGACCGTGCCGCCCGTTGCCACGCCCATACTGCTGTGATTATGGGTCTTGGCATAGAACACGTGCTTCGTCGCGTTATTGGTAATGCGCACCAGCGGATAGTTGGTGGCTGCCTGCGTATCGTCCCCGTACATGGCACCTTGGGACAGGCCGTTGAACTGCGTTCCGGAAATAACGTACGAATTCCCGCGCGTAACCGAGGTTGGCGCAGTCTTAATCGTCGGCGCCCATACAGGATTTGGGCTGCCCTTGGCGGTGTAGACCTCGACATCGGTCGACTGCTGCGTCAAAAGAATTTGACCGGTTGGGAGAATCAGCATGTCTCCTACATACGAAGGCTCAGTCGACGCGCCCGGAACGTTGGGGGCAGGAAGCAATTTCGCTCCATTCCACTCAAAGAACACAACCCCGTTGCCAAAAACACCAGGGCTGGCCATCAGCAGCACGTTCCCACTGGGCAGCAAGGCTCCGGGACCATCGCCGATTCCCACAAACTTTCCGCCAACCTTCGGAAAACTCGGCCCTGCCTTCCACTTTCCCGTTTTCGTATCGTAAATCGCCGTGTGGGCTACGCCGCTGGAGGCGCACCCGGTAGCAAACACCGTTCCATCGGGTCGCAAGACCATGGGTCCCAACTCGCCGGTCGACGGATCTGAGAGGCGCACAATCGTGCTGCCAGCGCTGGCCCACTTCTTGGTCGTCGCGTTGTAGATTTCGGAATTCGGTGCGTTCCCCGAATCTACGGTCAGAACGTTGCCGTTTGGCAAGAGCAGCCAGCCCTCTTCGTCGAAACCATCCGCCTTGTTGGTGTTGTTGATCTGCGTCCACGCTAGCGTCTTGGGATTGAATGTGGCTTGTTGGATGCTCAAAGCATTGGACTGCATATACGTGCCATTGGGCAGAATGACGGATTCTGCATCGCCGATGCTCGTCCATCCCGACGGCGGATGAATCATCGTCCATTTGTTAGTCTTGGGATCGTAGATGGCACCCTGATTCGTCCACACCGGTGTGTTTGTACCGTTGTATTCCCCGCCTTCAATGATGAGCCGGCCATCCACCAGCACCGCTGCCGAATGATAAAGCGGAGCATAGTTCGGAGGCAGTGAAGCAACCTGCTTCCACGTTCCGTTGATATAGCTCCCGGTGTTGTCGGGCGTGAGGCGCCACCAATCGCTGGCATTAGTATCCTGCGCCATAACCGTTCCATCCGTGAGCAGCAGCGCCGTGTTTGCGGCAAAGCTGGGCTGATTATGTAAGGGTGTCCACGTTTGCGCCCCGGAGAGTGCCGCCAACATCAACAATGCGGCCGATGCGATTGTGCAGCTGCGTACAAACTTCATAAGACAGAATTTTCCTTTCGAGATGATCCAACAGACAATGGGTTCAACGCAGGGGGAATGCAGCCGCAAACAACCGGGGAGTGTCAAATAACGGCCGAAAATCGTTGAGGAACTCTACCCGGAAAGAGACTGTAAGTCAATCCTGGCGCGGCGTAAGGCGGACAAGCGCAGCGGGGATTGGCTGCTCGGGTATGCGATTGCTCGCATTCATGCCGAGCGCCCGCCCTTCCTCCGTAGCAGGTCGGCGTAGAGATCTTCGTGCCGCCTGCGCATGCCATCGACCGTGAAGGTGGCAAGCGCGAAACTGCGGGCGTTGGCGCCCATCCGCAGCCGCAGTTCCCTGTCGCCAAGGAGTTGAGCCAGTCCCTTCGCCAAAGCCTCATCGGAACCGGGCGGAACCAGCACTCCCCGTTCCTCTCCGGGCCTTTCGGACACAAGTTCTGGATTTCCGCCAACGGGCAGCGCCACCACAGGCACGCCGAGAGCCATGGACTCAATAATCGAGTTCGACAAGCTTTCCGAAAATGACGGCAGAACAGTGATATCAACCGAACTCAGCACGGCCGGGATGTCACGCCGGTCACCGAGGAAGAGCACACGATCCGTGATACCCAAATCGGTAGCTTCCTTTTCCAATTCGGCGCGAAATGGACCATCTCCCGCGAGAACGTATTCTGTGGTTGGAAACCGGTCTTTAAGCAGCGCCGCGGCACGCAGGAGCCCGCTGTGGTTTTTCGAGCGTGTATTCATGCGAGCTACCATTCCCACTCGCAGCCCAGCCGGGGGATTGGGCAAAACAGATGCCGTTCGCGTAAAAGCAGAATCCGGCAGGCCATTGCCGATCACGGCGATTTTCCGTTCGGGCAGGCCCTTCTCCACCAGACCATCCGCCGCAGCCCGCGAATTGCAAACCACTGTGTCGCACAAATGGAACGCCCAGAGCAGTACCTTAAACTGGGCTGGCGTGAGCAAATCGCCGAGCTGTCGCTGGCTGCCAATCACCACGGGGATCCGCGCCCAACGCGCCGCGGGAATCAGCGCCAGGTTTGTGTAAAGGTCAAACGCATGCGCAATGCTTACCCGGTTCTTCCGCATATGACGAGCAATGCGGGCACGTGCTGGCCACGATTTCAAGCCGTAGAGACTGCCTCCAAAAGGAAACTCCGGTACGTCGCCGAGTCCTTCAAGAAATGCCCCAGTTTTCTGCATGCAGCCCAGATAGACTCGATAGGCATTCCGGTCCAGCGACTTAGCCAGGGCGGCAAACTGGCGCTCGCTACCGCCGGTTTCGAAGCTGTCGCTCATCAAAAGCACGCCGGGCAGCTGCGAGTTCTTGGGCTCCGTTATTGGTTGTGTCCCCATAAACTAAAGGGGCTGCTCGACAGCGAACAGCCCCTTTGAGAATAACGTGCGCAGCCCCGCAAAAGGAAGCGGTTCAGCCTGCCGTGCGCTATTTCCCTACGACCAACACCTCAAACTGCCCGGCTTCTGCAGTCGATAGAAAAAGCTGGTGGGTTTTGGGATCCAGCGCCATGGTCTTCGCCTTAGGCAAGGTCTTCACGGTATCGATCGCCGAATACTTGTCCGCACTATCCTGATGAATCACGGAAATGCTGCCTTCTCCGTTCGAGAAGAAAATCAACCCAGAGCTGGCATCAAACGTGGTTGCATCCACATGGTCGCCAATCGGGAGCGACGCTATCACTTTGCCCGAATCGGCGTCCAGCACTGCCATCACTTTGTTTCTGCAGCCGATGAACAATCGACGATTCGGCTGGTCCATGGCCATGCTCGAAGGCGATTCGCAGGGAGCAGTCTTCCAGCGTTCCACCACAGTCCGTTTCTTAGCATCAATCTTGAGCACGAGACTCTGCTCTTCGAGATTGTCATAAACGAATCCCTTGCCGTCAGCAGCGGCAAATTCGGGGCCTCCGCCAAGATCCACGGTGCCAGCCACCTTGCCATCTGCAGCCGAAATCACGGTTGCGCTATCGCTGTCGCCGTTGAAGGCGAAAACTTGCGACGTCGCCGCATCGTAAATGATCGCGTCCGGCTTCTTTCCGGTCGGCACTTCCGCGATCTTCTTCAGTGTCTTCAAATCGAAGATCGTGACGGTTGACGTCCCGCCGTTCGTGATGAAGCCGCGACCCAATTCCGAAGCGATCGCCACGCCATGTACGCCCTTAAGATCGGGAATATTGCCCACGACGCTATTCGTATCAAGGTCCAGGACTTCGACCTGCGTGCCGTGAGAAACATACAGACGCCGCGCAGCTTCGTCTACCGTGAGATAGTCCCAGCCGCCCTGGCCCGCAATTGGAATCTTCTTCGTGATTTTATAACCGCTCTGAGAAAACGCTGACGCGGTCAGCATGATTAGGCATAGCACTGCCAGAGTACCGATTCGACCGGCCCCCGTAATAACTGTTCGACGATTCATGGACATTCTTTTGACCCTCTCGAAATCAGACTGTACGGCACAAACCTGAAGGCTCCATGAATGCGGAAACGCCACGGCGGACCTCGGAACCTCCCAGCTCCCGATGTTTCACAATGAGACGACAATCTGAAAGGATTTTAGCCTTCTGTTCATCAATTCGTCACAAAGTCTCATTACCGTGAAGTGTTCGGGGAAGATGACCGAACCCGTTCGTCGAAATCACCTGCCGGAAATAGGAAAGGCCCTAGCTCAATGTCCCTCGATCAGCCCTCTCGCCGCCCGTCCACTCACGCTACCCTGCTTAGAACGTTCTTGGCCTTCGTACTCTGCGCCATGGCTGCAGCTCCCTCTGCCGCACAGGTGGACCGTGCTGTGCTCGAGGGGACGGTGTCCGACTCCACCGGCGCGGTCGTCGCGAAATCCAGCATCACTGTCCTGGCGGTGGAAACCGGAATTTCTGAAGAGCGGCAGGCAAACTCCCTGGGCTACTACCGCTTCCCTGGGTTGGCAGTCGGGCGCTACACGGTAACCGTAACCAGTGCTGGGTTTAAGACGAGTGTGATTGAGAAGGTCGTTTTACAGGTCGGTCAAACCCGGACTCTGGACGTGCAACTTACTGCGGGCGGCTTTACGGAGAAAATGGTGATCAACGTGGACGACGGGCCGTCCCAACGCAGCTCGGCGGAGGCATCGCTCGTAATTGGCAAGGACGAGATCGCCAGCCTCCCTACGAATGGACGCGATTGGTCCAACCTAAGCCTTCTGGCACCCTTTGCTCAAGACGACGGCGGAGGCAACCAACGCTCAATTCGCTTCGCTGGTCGCGCGATCGACGATAACAACTTCAATTTCGACGGCGTGGATGCCGGCGGAATCCAGGAACAGGCGCAGAAATCCCAGGTTCGACTGCAAGTCTCCGAGGATGCAATCGCGGAATATCGTGTCACCAGCGCTCTGTACGGCGCAGAGTATGGAACCCAGGCGGGCGGCCAGATCGACGTAGTTACGAAATCAGGCACGAACGACTTGCACGGATCGGTATTTGGGTACCTGCGGAATTCAGTCTTCGATGCCCGCAATTTCAACGATTTTGACTTGAACGGAAAGGCTGCCATTCCTCCTTTCCGCCAAGGCCAGTATGGTTTGACCCTCGGCGGCCCCATCAAGAAAGACAAGACGTTTTATTTCATCAGCTTCGAAGGCCTGCGCGCCCTCCAGGGTCAAACGCAGACGGGCTTTGTGCCCTCTGCCTTCCTCATCAACGACGTTTTGGTCAACGGCCGCGGTGGACAGGGGCCGACCCTGGGAATGTGCCCCATTCTTCAGGCGTTTCCCTGGCGCAAATCGACCGGGACGGTCGGTGGTTGCACGCCGAAGATTGTTGTCCAGGATACGGCCTTCACTCCGGTGTCGTCCGACCTTGACTCCGAGCAATTTACACACGCCACACCGGCCATCATTCATGAGGATTCGGCTCTGATCCGTATCGATCACAAAATCAACGACAAGACCACGCTCTACGGTCGGGCCCAGCGCGACATCCTGCACTCGGATCAGCCCATCAGCGCCCTTTACGACGTGCAGAAGATCGTCAACCATCCCGCGAACTACTTCATCGCGCTGTCGCGCGCCTTCAACGCCAATGTGTTTAATGAATCCAAAGTCTTCGTGAACCGCTCCCCGTACCACAACCCCCAGGCGAGCACACTACCCTACGCTGTCAACATTAATTCGAACAGCGGTTTTACCGGAATTAACAATAACTCGGCGGACATCGAAGTCGGCACCACCTTCGGCTTCATCGACAATCTCACGTGGACTCACGGCCGCCACACCTTCAAAACAGGCATGGAAATCCGCCGCGTTCGATTGAACCAGGGTCAGACCGAAAACAACACCCTGAACTTCTCCGACAATCAGAGTCTGGTTTCCGGGACCTTGAGCAAGGTCGACTATATCGCGCCCTGGTGTTGTCATAAGTACCGTCGGACGTTCTACCTGCCCTACTTCCAGGATGAGTTCAAAGTAACTCCGAGTTTCACCGCAACTTTAGGAGTTCGCTGGGAGTACTACGGAGTCGCTAACGTTCCGGACAACCGAACCACCGTTTTCGACTTCAACCAATTCCACGGCGCATGCTTAGGCTCTGGTTCGTTGAACACGCCCTTCACGGTGCCCAGCAACACGCCACCTTGCCCGAAAAACCCGGACTTATATCAGCCGGATTACAAGAACTTCGATCCACGCGTCAGCTTTGCCTGGGCGCCAACCGCGCTACACAACAAAACAGTTGTTCGTGCCGGATTCGGCATTTACCACGGCGCGGCCCAGAACGACGATCTCAACGCAGGACTCGAAAGTGACACATTCCGAGCCTCCATCAGCGGTGCGATTCCCATCAGCCCCGGCTTGCTGCAAGCAATTCCGGACCTTTCTGGCTTTCCGCGAACGGCGAATCACCCGCGCGCCCTGCAGCGGCAGGGCCGCAGGGATCTGTACTCAGAGACTTGGGGGTTGACGGTCGAGCAGGCATTACCCGCAGGCCTGGTCTTCAATACGTCTTACCTCGGAAGCCATGGCGTGCGCCTGTTCTCACGCGGCGCCCTGAATCTATGCGTGACCCCGGTGTTTGTGACCAAGGATTCCGGCGGCAACTTCAATTGCACGCGACCTTTGGACCAGTATTTCCCGAAAAGCCCGGACCCTTATGGCTCGGTGGACTACAAATACGATGTCGGGCAAAGCACCTACCACGCAGTTCAGTTCGTTCTCGAGCGGCGCTTCGCCGGCGGCCTCGCTTTTCAGGGCCGCTACAACTTCTCCCACTCCATCAACGACGGCGCAGTCGGTGGCGGCGAAGCCAACGGCCCGCAGAATGTGAATTGCCATCGCTGCGACAAGGGCCCCAGCGTATTTGACGTTCGCCACAACATCACCACAAACGCCACTTACGAACTCCCGTTTGGACCGGGGAAGACTTATATGAACCATGGCGGAGCTTTAGGCAAGGTTGTGGGAGGATGGGAGCTTAGCGGCATCGGTACCTTCCACACGGGACATCCTTTAACCGTGTCCATGGACCTCAGCGGATCGGACCCGAACACCGGTGTACCGTTTAACTTCCTGCTGCCCGATGGCAACGATCAGACAACACAACGCCCCGACCTCGTCCCGGGTGTGCCGCTCTACCTGCCGGGCAATGGGCGTCACATGGGACCCTGGATCAACCCTGCCGCCTTCCAAGCCCCTCCCATTGACAGCAACGGGAACTTCACTCGTTTCGGCAACGCCGGAAACGGCATCCTCCGCGATAACAGTGTCTGGCAAATTGATGTGTCGCTCATGAAACAGACGAAAATAACGGAACGAATCGCGTTGCAGTTCGAGGTGCAAGCGTTTAACGTTTTCAACCATACCCAGCTGGGCGATCCAAACAACCTGACGCTCGTTTACAATCCACAAACTGCGGGGACTCGCTTGGATGCGCCCAGCCAGTTCGGTGAAATCGTCAACCCAAGCCTGAACCAAAACGGCACCAATACCGGCACAAACCTGCCGCGGCAGCTGCAGTTTGAGATGCGGGTGAAGTTCTAAAACAGGGCTGCGGTCGATCAGCCTGGGAACCGCGTAAACCACTGAAACTGGGGGCCGAATGGCGACATTCGGCCCTTTGCCATTGCCCTCCGCGAAAATCCTGAAAAAGTAAGCTAGAGTTAACCGAGAGCGCTCCGAGTCTGTCGGGATGCGAACGAAGGCGGCCTGACTCGCATGTGGTGTTTCTTCGGTTTATTAACGCAGTTTCATCCAATCTTCAGCCCATTGAGTCATAAAGAAGAAAGGCCGAATTCTTGAACGCAGAAAGCGAAACCGTCGCCGGATGAAAGTGCTGATCGTTGAAGACGAACCCAGGATGGCCGAGCTCCTGCGTCGCGGATTGACGGAGGAAGGCCACACGATCGTCTCCGCATCCGACGGGCTCGAGGGTTGGGAACTGGCGCGCGACTACGAATTCGACGCCTTGATTCTCGACATCATGCTGCCTAAGCTCGATGGGTACGAAGTCGCGCGGCGCATGCGCGCGGCCAAAATTGCAACTCCAGTCCTTATGCTGACCGCCAAGGATGCCGTGCCCGACATCGTGCAGGGTCTCGACTTCGGCGCGGACGACTACCTGACGAAGCCGTTTTCTTTCGAAGAACTTCTCGCCCGCCTGCGCGCGATTAAGCGGCGCGCTTCCGCTCCGAAGCAACCGCTGCTGCAGGTTGGAGATCTGGAGCTCGACCCAGCTGCTCATCAGGTGACCCGCGCGGGATCCCGTATAACGCTCACCCGCACCGAATACGGATTGCTGGAACAGCTGCTCTATAACGCCGGGCGCGTGGTTCCCAGGCGCACATTGATTGAATCGGTTTGGGGCTTCGACCGCGAGATTGAGGACAACACTCTCGACGCATTCGTTCGCTTGTTGCGCAATAAGGTCGACGCCGGTGGGGGGCCAAAGCTGATTCATACCGTCCGTGGTGTCGGTTACGTCATCCGCGTGGACTCAGCGTTATGAAGCGACTTTCCATCGGTCTCCGGCTCACGCTGTGGTATGTCGCAATTTTCGCGCTGGCGCAGACGGTCTTTGGAATCACCATGTGGTACACGTTGCGCCACAATCGCTACGAACTCATGGACCAGGACCTGCGTGGGCAAGTGGAGGATCTGCAACGCTTCCTGGAATCGCAACCTGCCGATGCCAGCGAGGAAAAGTTGCAGGAGGAGCTGACGGAAACATCTGTTCTAGAACACGCTGGCGACTATCTGCAGGTTTGCGGCGAGCAGGGTGTGATTTTGTACCGTGCCGCCCTGTTGGAACAACTTGGGATTCCGCCGATTCGGCCAACCGCTCTCAAGGGGGCGCGATACGAAGACAGACGCTTGGCGGGCGAGCCCTACCGGTTCGTAATGCAAAACCTGACCGCGCACGGGCACACTTACACAGTGCAAACGGGTCTACCTGCGGAGGAGGCCCTGGAAATTCTCGATTTTTTTCGCCGAAACCTGTTATTAATGGCGCCGCTAGTGCTGCTCGTCGCGGCAGGTGTTGGCTACTGGCTCAGTCATCGCGCACTGGCTCCCGTGGATACGATCACTCGCACAGCACGTCAAATCGGCGGGCAAAATCTCAGCCTGCGTCTCGATTCCATTGCTACCGGCGACGAGCTACAGCGCCTCTCTGACACTCTGAATGAAATGCTGGCTCGCATCGAAGCTTCATTTTTGCGGGTGACGCAGTTTACCGCCGATGCTTCGCACGAATTGCGTACTCCCGTCGCCCTTATGCGCACGGAAGCCGAGCTTGCTTTGCGGAAATCTCGCTCGGAGGAGGAATACCGGGATGCGCTTGGTCACATTCTGAAGCAAGCGGAAGAGACCTCCGTTCTGATCGAGGAACTCTTGTCACTGGCGCGTAAAGACGCAGGTCGCGAGACACTGGACCTTCGACCCGTCGACCTCAGCGTTCTTCTCGAATCCGCGGTGCGCGACTGGAAGCCGGTTGCTGTGTCCCGAAACTTGAAGTTAGTCGAACCAGTGCATTCCGAGAGTCACACCGTTTTAGCGGATGCTCCCGCGTTGCGTCGAGTCGTCCACATCCTGCTCGACAACGCTTTCAAATACACGCCGCCTCCGGGAACGATCGAGGTCTTGCTGGACTCTTCTGCGGAAGCCGAATCCATAAAAGTTCGCGACAGCGGAATCGGCATATCCGCTGAAGATCAAGCCAGAGTATTCGAGCGCTTCTACCGGGTCGACAAAGCTCGCAGCCGGGAAATGGGTGGCACAGGCCTCGGTCTAGCCATCGCGCAATGGATTGTGGAGCAGCATCGCGGCACGATTCGCGTTCATAGCGTTCCGGGACAAGGTTCGCTGTTTCAGGTCAGTCTCCCTAAGAATGGCGCCGATCGTTCGATCAACTCGCTCTAAGACCGAACCGAACTAGTCCCCGGCTTCTCCGGCAACCGGCACGAGGCCACCCGCGCCAACGCTTTTCGATCCCTTTCGCGAGCGGAACCACGCCTGTAGTTGTTCCATGTAGATGTAGAACACCGGCGTAATATACAGCGTCAACATTTGTGAGAACAGCAATCCGCCGACCACCGCCAAACCCAGCGGCCGGCGTGACTCCGAACCCGCCCCATAGCCGAGGGCAATTGGCAAGGTTCCCATCAATGCTGCGGCAGTCGTCATCATGATGGGACGGAAGCGCAAAAGGGCTCCATGGTAGATCGCGGCTTCGGCGCTATCTCCCTTTTCGCGTTGTTGCTCCAACGCAACGTCGATCATCATGATCGCGTTCTTTTTCACAATTCCTACCAGCATGATGATGCCAACAAAGGCGTAGATGCTGAGATCCAGGTGAAAGAGGTACAACGTCAGAAGCGCGCCAAACCCAGCAGAAGGCAATCCCGAGAGGATCGTAATCGGGTGGATGAAGCTCTCGTACAAGATTCCCAGGACGAGGTAGATAACCAGAATCGCCATGACCAGAAGAATGCCGAGGCCCTGTACCGAATTCTGAAAGGCCTGCGCGGTCCCCTGAAACGAAGTAGTGATGGAGCCCGGCAACACATCTCGCGCCGCCTTGTTCACTCCGTCGACCGCGTCTCCGAGAGAGACGCCTGGGCGCAGGTTAAACGACAGCGTCACCGCCGATAACTGGCCAAGGTGATTGATGCTAAGAGGGCCCAGCGTTTTGGTCAGTGTAGCCACGGTGTTCAAAGGCACCAACTGTCCCGAAGAGGATCGCACATACAGCATGGAGAGCGCCGCGGGATCTCTCTGATATTGATCCTCTAGTTCCATCACTACGCGATAGGTATTGCTGGGCGCGTAAATCGTGGAAACCTGTCTCTGTCCATATGCGGTATAGAGCGCGTCTTCAATCTGCTGTGCCGTCACACCCAACGCCGATGCTTTGTCGCGATCAATCTGAACATTCACTTGCGGATTCGTGACCTGAAGATCGCTCGTGACATCCTGCAACAGTGTCCTCAGCTTCGGATCCGTATGTAACCGGGATTCGAGTTTGGGAGCTGCGTCGTAAAGAACTTTTGTGTCCGGACTCTGGAGCGTGAACTGGTACTGGCTCTTGGTCAGGTTCCCGCCGATGCGGATCGTGGGGAGTACTTGTGGGAACGAGTTGATTCCGGGCACTTGTGCGGTTTTCACGCGCAGGTCTTGCACCAGCGATTGAATTGAACCGCGCTCGCTCTTGGGCTTCAGTCGCATGAAAATGCGCCCCGCATTGCCGCCTGCCGCCGTTGACATGAACGCATCTACGTACGGTTGTTGCGCGACCAAACGGCTTAGCGTCAACTGATGCTGCACCATGTCGTCGAACGAAATCCCTTGTGGTCCTTCTGTAAACATGAAGATGAAGCCCTGGTCTTCATCGGGCAGGAAGCCCTTGGGCATGACCGTGAACAAGTACACTGTGCCTACAAGTACCGCCGCTGAAACTGTCATGGTCGCGACGCGATGCCGCAGCGTGAGCTTCAATGTGCGGTCGTAGAATCGCAACAGCGCATCGAAGAATCTCTCAAAAGCGGTCCACAACATGCCGTGTTTGTCGTCTTTGTGAGAAGCACGCAGGAAGCGACTGCATAACATCGGCGTGAGGCTGAGCGAAACTGCACCGGACACCAGAATCGCCACGCTGATCGTTACCGCAAACTCGTGCAGAAGGCGGCCCATCAGCCCGCCCATGAAGAGTACGGGAATAAAAACCGCCGCCAGTGAAATCGTCATGGAAACGATGGTGAAGCCGATCTCTTTGGCTCCGCGCTTTGCGGCTTCCATGGGCGCCTCGCCCTTCTCCATGTGCCGCACGATGTTTTCCAACATGACGATGGCGTCGTCCACGACAAATCCCACGCATAGCGTGAGCGCCATCAATGACAGGTTGTCCAGCGAGTAGTCGAGCAGGTACATCACGGCGAACGTTCCAATAATCGACATCGGCAGCGCCAGACTGGGAATCAGCGTGGCCGATGCGTTTCGAAGGAACAGGAAGATCACCAGGATGACAAGGAACAGCGCCAACATGAGCGTGAACTTCACATCGCCAACCGAATCGCGGATGGACACGGAACGGTCGTAAAGAACGTTAAGATCGACCGAAGGGGGCATCTCCTCGCGGAACTTGGGCAGCAACTGTTTTATGCCGTCCACCACTTCCACGGTGTTGGTGCCCGGCTGCCTTTGAATGGCGAGCACGATGGCACGTTGCAGGCCGCCTTTGGTGTCGAAGAACCAGCTCGCGATCTTGTTATTCTCGACACTATCTGTCACCTTCCCGATATCACTCAGCCGAACCGGCGCGCCATTGCGGTACGCGACTATGACCGGAGCGTAGTTTGCCGCCTTGTTCAGTTGGCCGTCGGCTTGGACCACGAACGCCTGGTGCGCGCCATAAAGCGTTCCCGTCGGCAAATTCACATTGCCGTTTTCGACGGCATGCTCCGCCTCATCAATTCCAATTTGGCGGCTGGCCAGGGCATGCGGGTCGAGCTGCAGACGCACAGCGTATTTCTGCGTCCCGTAAACCGAAACCTGTGCCACTCCGCTCACGGTCGAGACACGCTGCGCAATCAGGGTCTCAGCATACTCATCCACTTCGGAAAGCGGCAGCGTCGGGGATCGCAGTGCTAAATACAGAACAGGCTGATCCGCCGGATTCACTTTTTGGTACGAAGGCGGACTCGGCATATTCTGCGGTAGATCGCGCGCCGATTTTGCAATAGCGGCCTGTACATCTTGCGCCGCCCCGTCCAAACTGCGGCTTAATGTGAACTGCAGTGTAATGGACGTCGAACCTTGTGAGCTGTTGGACGTCATCGAATCCAAACCGGCAATCGTGGAGAACTGTTTCTCCAAGGGCAGCGCGACAGCCGAGGCCATCGTGTCCGGCGTGGCCCCGGGAAGGCTCGCGTTCACCTGGATGGTCGGAAAGTCCACGTTCGGCAGATCGCTAACCGGCAACATGCGGTACGCCAGTCCTCCAAACATCAGGACCGCCAGCATGACCAGCGTGGTCATGACTGGACGTTTTATGAAGAGCTCCGCCATGATCTACAGACCTCCGCCCGCCGCGCCTATCTTCGGAGCTGCGACGGCCTGCGTGCCGCTCGAAGCGCTCCCTGCCTTGATTTCCACCGGAGAACCCGGGGCCAACCGGAGCTGCCCGTCGATGACGACCTTCTCCCCGACATCAATTCCCTTCTTAATCACGGTCACACCGCCATTCGTGATCCCTGGCGTCACGGCACGCGCCTCGGCCGTCATATCTGGCTTGATGACATACACATACTGCCCCAGTTGCCCCGTCTGGACCGCTTGCGAAGGAACCACGACGACGTTTGGGTCCGATCCCAGCGTGACCGTTACATTCACGAACTGGCCCGGCCACAACCGTCGATCCGTATTTGGAAACTCGGCTTTCAGCTTGATCGTGCCGGTGGTTTGGTCCACGCCGTTGTCGACAAAATTCAGGATGCCATGAACGGGCGGGCCGGTATCGTTGGCAGCGAGCGCTTCAACCCCAAGATTTCCGCCTTTCATGCGAGCGCGGATCTCCGGCAAAAACTGTTCTGGAACCGTGAACGTCGCATAAATCGGCTGCACTTGATTAATCGTCACCAGCGACGGCACGTCGTTTGCCTTGACCTGGTTTCCCTGGTGTACGAGCAAACTGCCCGTGCGACCGTTGATGGGAGAATAAATTGTGAAGTAAGTTACCTGCACTTTCGCGTCTTCGAGCGCGCCACGATCTGCGCGGACGGCGGCGTCTTGTGCATCCGCGCCTGAGAGTATCTGGTCATACTGTTCCTTGGAAGACACGCCTGCCTTCCACAACGCCTCATATCTTTGCGCCTGTGCGCGGGCGTTCTCGGCCTGTGCGACATCGCGCGCCAACGTTGCCTCGGCCCTGCGAATCGCGGCTTCTGCCTGGCGCTTATCCAGCGCGAACAGGAGCTGACCCTTCTTCACGTCCTGTCCTTCCTTGAAGAAGACACCCGTCAGTTCACCCGTAATTTGCGTCTTTACCGAGACATTCGAGTAAGCTTCCACGGCTCCTATCGCCTGTAGTTGGTTGGGAACGGTGCGGCGCTCCGCCTCTGCCGCTATGACTGGCGCGGGAGCTGGTGGTGGCTGCTTCGCCTTGGTATCAGCGCAACCCAATTGCAGCGCAGCCAGACCAATCACAAGCCAAGGCAGCTTACGTGCGGGAACGCCCTGGTTGTACGAGGCGCTACGATTGAAAATTGGCATGAGCGCGCTTTCCTGGATGCCTTCCATTGCTATTTCCTCGCATTGAATCCTTGCTTTTCCTGGGCCCGGCAGTAGGCTAGCCACCATTTTCTTCCGCTTTCATTCCCAGCAGCCAGATCTCCGCCAAGGTTCGGCTGACCTCTGCCGCTCGATAATCTTGATATTTCCTGCCGCCAAAGACCTCTTGAATCCAGGAGTGATAAATCACCATGCCAAGAAACGCTCGCGCGGCTAACATCGGATCCGTCTTGCGTAGAAGTCCTGCTTCCATCAAGCGGGTGATGTGTTCGGCCAGGCGGTTGTAATAATCGGCCACGTAGGTAGAAAAAAATCTTTCTGCCAGCTCGTGCCTCTCCAAACCGCTGAAGAGCAATAAACGGGAAAGCGTATCGTCCTTGGCACGTCGTTCTAAAATCTCAAGAGCGACGCTCTCAAAAATCTCGAGCCCTTCCCCGGATGCCACTGCCTCTTCAAATCGCCTCACGGGCGCCGCCTCTAGAATCTTGGCTTCCAACACGGCCCAATACAGTTCTTCTTTGCTAGGAAAATGACGGAAAATCAGGGCCTCATTGACGGCCGCTTGCTGGGCGATCTGACGAGTCGTGGTCCCGGAAAAGCCTTGGCGGGAGAACAGCAGAGTCGCTACCGCCAGAATTTGGCGCTTACGGTCTGGCGCGGAAATGCGAATTGAGCTGCTCGCCATGGTCGTTTTATCCCTTAGACTCTCGTCGCGCTGGGTGGATAGCGATTCCGCGAAGTAAGTATTTACTTACTTTCTCACCCTCCGACCCGTCCGTCAATCGACTTGCCGCGCCCGGGGAAGCCGCGCCAGTACTTGACAGCGCATTCCCGCGCCTCTACTTTCGTATCCAGTTCGAGTGGCGCGGCATCGCGCACTCAGGAGCCATTTATGCGCGCCAGATTCTTGCACACGGCTATTCTATCCATTGCAATGCTTGGACTTATCACCTCTGCGCCCGCCTTTGCCGAGGACGTGAAGGATGCTCTCAAAGCCGAGCCCGCTCACTACAAATTGGCCTTCGAAAATGATGCGGTTGCCGTGATCGACGTCCACTACGGGCCCCACGAGAAGTCCAAACTACATTCACATCCAGGCGGCGTCGTCGTCGCCCTCACAGCCGGTCATCTCCGATTTACCGATGAAGACGGCAAGACGCGCGAGGTACAGACCCTGCGGGGCGAAGCTCGATGGTTCCCACCGCTCAAACACAGCGTGGAAAATCTGGGAAACACACCCTACGACGGGATCTACATCGCCGTGAAGCAGGCGCATAAATCCGCCAGCGCGGCTGCTCCCTCCCAGCAAGAAACTCACGCCGCGATTTCCGCCGCGGACAAGAGCCCCATCCCGAGCCTCGGAACCTCGACACGCGCTTCAACCTTGGTTCACAAGTAGGAATCTAGTCAAAAAGCCGCGAACATCTTGCGCGCCTAAATCCTCCGCTCCCTCCTGCCCAAAAATCCCCCGTCCGGAGTTTTGCCTTGACAAGCGTTGCAAAACAAAAGTAGAAGTAAGTTTTCGTAAGGGGCTTTCCTGTGCAGGTAAGCCCTGAGCGATGGGGTGAGAAATGATGCGACTCCTTATGAGATGCCGTCTACGACATCTGCTGGTCCTGGCCCTCCTGTTTTTCAGCCAATTGCGGTCTCTGGCCCTCGCCGCCCAAGGGTCTCCGAATCTCACCGAAATCCAAAGTGGCTGGAAACTGACTTCGGCTCGAAATGTCACTGCCGAGGACTCGCAGGTCTCGCAGCCTGGCTTCGATGCGTCGCACTGGTACAGCGCGAACCACATGCCTGCCACCGTTTTGCAAATCCTGCAAGAGAACGGCGTATACAAGGACCTGTATTCGGGCATGAATTTGGCCACGCCGGGTGATCTCTGGAAACAAGATTGGTGGTACCGCACGACGTTCGCGGCTCCCCGCGGGCGAGACGTTTACACACTCGTCTTCAAGGGAATCAATTACCGGGCCGACATCTGGCTGAACGGTCATCAGGTGGCAAACCGGGCCACTGCCGTCGGCATGTATGACAAGTTCGAATTCGATGTTACCGAGTTCATTGTGCCCGGCGGATCGAATGTGCTTGCCGTCAAAATCATCCCCGAGAGAAGCCTGGAGGGCGAGAACGGCATCGATCTAGCGGATAGCTGGCTTGATTGGATCAACTGGAAATATCTCGGCTATCACGACCCCGAGAAGCATGTCGACATTCCATTCGTCCCGGACCGGAATGCGGGAATCTGGAAACGTGTATTTCTCAGCAGTACGGGCGCGGTAACGATCCGGAATCCCTATGTCGCCACGGATTTGCCGCTCCCGAGAACGAATCCAGCCTCGTTGACGGTCTATTGCGATCTGACAAACCACACCTCGAAGCCTGTCTCAGGCACGCTATCCGGTGAAATTTCACGCCCCGGCAAGCCGACCATCAGGTTCCAGCAGGACGTTCAGCTCTTCAGAAATCAGGCGAAAGAAGCAACCTTCGCGCCCGTCGACTTCCCTCAACTGACGGTCGCAGATCCGGAACTGTGGTGGCCCTATCAATGGGGCAAAGCAAACCTCTATCACCTTAAACTCGACTTCAAAGTTCATGACCCAAAAACGAACGACAAGACCGAAGAATCTGACACTCAGACCATTGATTTCGGCATCCGAAAGGTGACGCAGAAGCGCGACTCCGACAACCGATTCCCCGAACTCGGCACCGGCGGCAATTTCTATCTGCAAGTAAACGGCAGGGACTACTTAATTCGCGGCGGAGTCTACTCGCCGGACTTGCTGTTCAGAAACGATCCAGACCGCGACGCCACAATTCTGCACTACACCAAGGATCTCGGCCTGAATCTCCTTAGATGGGAACTCAAGATCGCAGACGATACGATGGTCGATCGCGCCGATGAGGAAGGCATGCCAGTCATGCTCGGGTTCATGTGCTGCGCGCAATGGGAACATTGGAATCTCTGGAATGCGGAAGACCAATGGGTAGCACGTGCCAGCTTGCGCGCACGCATTCAAGAACTCCGCGCACATCCGTCAGTGATGATCTGGGCCAATGGGAGCGACGGTATGCCTCCCGATCCGGTGTTGAACGATTATCACCAAATTCTCCAGGAAGAGCACTGGCAGAACGCGGTGGTCGATACCGTCTCTCACGTAAATCGCGATTGGAGCGGGGTGCACATGGCCGGCCCTTATGTGTGGCGCCCGCCATATTACTGGTTCAGCGAAAAGTATGGACCCGCGCGCGGTTCCTCCGCCGAGGAGGGCGACAATGAGACGATTCCGCCAGTGGAAAGCATCAAGAAGTTTATCCCCGCCGACAAGTTGTGGCCAATCAACGAGGCCTGGTATTTCCACTCCGGGGCCAATGAGGGCAACAACACCCTGGAGAACGTCAAACGAATCATGGACAAACGGTATGGGCCATCCGCAAGCGTCGAGGAGTTCTCCAGGAAGGCGCAGCTAGCCCATTACGAGGATGTTCGCGCGCAGTATGAAACCTATGCCACGCACTGGACCGATCGCAAGATGATGATCCACTGGATGATGAATAATCCCTGGCCATCGTTCTTCGGGCACCTGTTCGATGACTACTACAAGCAAGGCGGTGGATACTTTGGCGCCAAGAAGGGCCTACGTCTAGTCAACGTTGTTTGGGACTATTACGCCACTGGAGACCGCACTAAAGCGAAGATCTATGTGGTCAACCAGACATTAGAAGATTTGAGCAACCTGAAGGTCACAGTGGAATTTTTCAATCTGGATGGGAGTCGAAGGTATTCCAACGAAGCCACCCGCTTCAATGTTGGCGCGGGAACGTCCCGCGAGGCCATGTCCCTCGATCGGGTTCAGAATTTGGATCCGGTTTATTTTGTACGCCTCGTTTTGAAGGGCGCGACGGGTGAACTATTGGCCGAGAATATCTATTGGGGATCGAATACCAACGACGACCTTGGCGACGCCAAGAACGACGAGCAGTTCAAAACAGAGCTAACGAAGTGGGCAGATATGTCTGCATTGAATTCCATGCCGCCCTGCGATGTAAGGGTTGCCACGCATGTTTCCAAAGTCGGCGATGAAGAAAAGGCTGCGATCACGCTTACGAATCCTACGAACCGCATCGCCTTCTTCCTGAGGGCGGAAATCACGCAAGAGGGCGATGGTCAGGAGATTTTGCCTATGACCTACGACGACAACTATGTGACGCTGTTCCCGCACGAGGCGAGGACGATCACAGCAATCTTCAACCGCGCCGGAGTCGGAGCCCACGTACCTGCGCTCCGGATCGAAGGCTACAACGTAGCGAAAAGGGTCTACCCGCTGAAGTAAGGTCTAACCCCTGGGAGCGGAGGGCGCTAAACCCTTGAAAGGAATGGCGGGGACGACGGGGCTCGAACCCGCGACCTCTGCCGTGACAGGGCTGCCTGAATTGGTTTTACAACAACTTACAACGACGCGGGGACTGCGAAAATACCTGCAAGTCGCACAAGACGCCATCTTTTGTGGGTTGGGTTGTGGGTTGGAAAATCCGCACCCGAGGCCCCTGCCATCCCTTTTACACGCTAGTCTTGGCTCGCGCGCCTAGTGGGGGCCAATTGGTGCCGCAGTACGATTTAGTAGACAAACGGAATCAGCTTGCGTGTGTGCCGTGCATAGTCCTCGAACGCGCTGCCATAGTGGTCACGCAGGTGCGCATCGAGCACCGGAATATTTACGAAGACAAACCCGGCTAGCATGAGCGCCGGGACGATGAACGTCACCCACGCTCCCGACAGCATGCACAATCCCGAAAACAGGACCAGGTCACCGAAATAATTCGGGTGCCGTGAATAGCGAAAAACGCTCCCGGTATAGAGACGGCCTTTATTCTCAGGCCGCTGTTTCCAGACGTGCCTCGCATACTCCGCGTAGGAATTCACCCACGATCCGACCGCGAACAGCGTAATCCCGATAGCTCCCACGACTCCCAACCGTGCGCCATTCGTTCCTCCTTCAACTCCAAGGAACAAGACGATGAATAGAAGCCAGCCTGCAATCGTGAATACCTCGTTCCAGCTGACGCCCCGCTTCAGGAACACGAACTCGGTAAACAGAATCCGCACATAGTAGATTGAGAGTCCCGCGGCCAGGCAGACGCGCCGCGCCGCATCTCCCTCCTGCCATGTCCACCCCGAATGCGCTATAACGTCGCAGAGGCCTCCCATCGTCAATAACCACCAGGCAAGCAGCACCCAGGCACCGACGAAGACGACCAGCGTCAGCCGCTGCGCCATCGATGCGCCGGGCAGTTCGTACATGCTGCGCTGTAGCTCGCGTTTGTCCACCGTAAGGCCCTCCCGTTAAGAAACTAGCGTTCCTAGCCGGACTTGTCCATCGAAGCTACCGCCTCGGTTACCCCGGCCTTTACATGAGCGCCTAAACTTCCTTTACTCTGGCGGAAAGGGAGGCGCGCGTGCCGGATCTCCATGAATTTGGCAAGAACCTCTGGATTGCCGACGGCCCGCTTGTCCGCGATATGGGCCTTCTCTTTCCGACCCGCCTGACCGTGGCGAAACTCTCCTCAGGAGACTTGTGGCTGAGCTCGCCCGTGCCCGTCTCTTCTGAAACCCTTGGCCACATCACCGAAAAGGGCCCGGTTCGCTATCTTGTCGCGGGCACGCCCCGGCATGTTTGGCGCCTGTCGGAATGGCACAAGCTGTTTCCCGAGGCGGAGCTGTGGGGGCCGAAACCCTCCCCATTTACGCTCAGGAAAGGGCATCTGCGGCTCACCGGCATCCTGGGGGATACGCCGCCCGCAGCTTGGGCCACGGACTTTGATCAGCTCCCTTTCAAGGGCAATCCGCTTATCGAGGAAGTGCTGTTCCTTCACAAGCCATCCGGCACCCTCATCCTCGACGACTTGATCCAGAACGTCCCGCCGCTGGAAGGCAGGCCCCTGCGCAACGCCGTTTTCAGGCTTGCCGGCGTTGCGTACCCGGAGGGCGGCGTCCCGCGCGACGGCCGCCTCACCTTCGTTCACCGGGGCCTAGCAAGGGGGTCACTCGAAAAAGTGCTCTCGTGGAATTTCGACAAGCTGATCCTCGCGCATGGCGCCTGCATCGAGAAAGACGCGAAACCCTTCGTGGAGCGGGCCTTTTCCTGGCTCTCCCTTCGCGGCGCGCCGCCACGGATTCCCGACCTTTAATCATTGACCAATCGGTCGGTCAGTGATACAGATGAGGGATGCCACCCAAGGGACAACGCAGCAAGGCCGGGGAGCGGACGCGCACCGCCATCCTTGACGCGGCCATCCGCCTCCTCGGTCGCGACGGTCCCGAGCGGCTCAGCGCATCGGCGCTTGCGAAGGAATCCGGCGTGAGCAAGTCGACGCTCTTTCACCATTTCCGGACGTTTGACGAGATTCCCATGGTCGCGATGGAGCATTTCTGGAGGCAGTCGCTCTCGCCAACCATCCCAGCACCGAAATCCCTCCGCGCCTATCTCCTGCAATTAGGGATGCAGATCCTCGACCTGCCCCGTCAGCGCGCAACCTTCCTGAAGGCGCACGTCGTGTTTCTCGTGAAGGCGATGTTCGAGCCGCGCCTGCACGTGCGGCTTGCCGAGGGTGCTAAGGCAATGCATAGGCAACTGGTCAGCGAGCTTTCCGCGCGCCTGCCGAAGCGGCGCAAGGCGGAGACGGTCGAAACCGCGGCACGCATGATCGAGATGACGCTCGACGGCCTGATGATGGGCATGGCCGCAGAAAACAGCCCTGAGGGCCGCGAACTTTCACAGCGGGCATGGACTCGCTTTATCAATCTCCTGCTGAAGGATCTCCACTCATGACCCCATCCAAGCGCACCCTAGTCTTTGCACCATGCGCGTACAACCTCGCCGAAACAAGCCGGATGGTCGAGATCGCCAAGGCCGTTGCCCGCGACCCGGTGGCGAGCAAAGTATTCGATATCCAGTTCATTTCCGATGGCGGCGAGTTTGAGTCAATGATTGAGAAAAACGGCTTTGCGCTAACCCGTATGGAGCCGCGCCTGACGCCTGAGAAGATTGAGCACATTGCCAAAGTGGATCGCGGCGAGAAATTCACGCCCGCTTTCACGGACGCCGAAATGCGTGAGCGCGTGCAGAACGAAGTCGCCGTTCTCGGGAAGCTCCACCCCGCCGCTGTGGTCACCGGGTCGTACCCGTCGATTCCCGTTACCTGCCGCGTGCTCAAGGTTCCGCTGGTCTGGGTCGTGCAGTCTACCTGGCTACCGGAGTTCTTCGAGCACGGCGCCGGGATGACCGACCGCGTCCGTCCCGCGCCCGTCAAGGCGGTGGCCGACCGCTCCGTCTATGCCTTCATCAACTTCTGGATCAGGCACGGATTCCTCAATACGGTCAACCGCACCGCGAAGCATTTCGGAGTGCCGGAGTTCAAATCGATATTCGAATACTGGAAGGGCGACATCACCCTCGTGGCGGAACCCCCCGGATTTTCGGGTGCAAAGCTGCCGCCGAACCATTTCTTCACCGGTCCTCTGATTCCCCAAGACGAGTTCCCGTTGCCGGATAGCATCCGCAACCTTGCTCACGACAAGCCGCTCATATACTTCGCGATGGGAAGCTCAGCCACTCCCGAGATCGTCGCCAAAATCATCGAAACCTTCGAGGGCAAGCCTTACCGTGTGATCGCGCCAGTGAAATTCCAGCTGGATCAGGTTCCGGGCGTTCATGTTCCCTCAAACGTCGTTGTCACTGACTGGGTCCCGGCGCTCCAGGTCAACAAGACGGCCGACCTGGCGGTGATCCACGGCGGCATCGGCACGGTCATGACGGCCGCGCTCGCCGGCAAGCCCGTCGTGGGCGTCGGCATGCAGATGGAGCAGGTCGCAAACCTCGCCTGCCTGGAGCGGCTCGGGTTCGCGATACGGGTTCCCAAATCGAAAGATCCCTCGGCGAAGGTTCAGGCCGCCATCGGACAGCTTCTACACGACGATGCGGCGAAGGCAAAGGCAGCAGCCTTTGCTAGCAGCATCGCCGAATGGGATGGCCCGAAACTCGCAGCACAGAAGCTCCTGGAATGTTACGGCAGTGAGAAGACACCCGTCCTCATTTCCCGCGACCCGCCGCGCGCGGGAGGTGAACGCGGCCGATAGCACGCCGTTGTTCCCAGCTGCGCCAGGAATGGTAGTTGCCGCCGCTGCGGCACTCTTCGTTTCGCTCTACTCTGGACGTTTACACGCAGGCAGTAACGCCCGCGAAGCATGCTGCGCAGGCGGCAGTGATATCGCTAGTCTTTTCTTCCGACAAGGATGGAACGGCACTCGTTGCTGGATAAGAGACCGCAAAAGGGGCGCGAAAAGGGCGCGAAACGCGCCCTTTTCGCGCCCTCGATGGTTTCAATGAAATCCGTCTAAGTGCCTTAGAAAGGAATGGCGGGGACGACGGGGCTCGAACCCGCGACCTCTGCCGTGACAGGGCAGCGCTCTAACCAACTGAGCTACGTCCCCAACTGCAACGTTTAGCGACTTACCTGAAAGCCTTGCTGGACAAGGGCTCTGGTGTCTCTAGCAGCGCACAGTTTGGTGGCGGCACTTGCTACAGCAGCTGCCCCTGCTGATTGGCCCAACCCAAACTGGTGATGAATCTCCGCGCTCTCGTGCGAGAAATAGTTTAACACAGCGTGTGCAGGGAACCTTAATCGTGTAATAACCAGGCCGGGGGCCTTGCCGGTCAATGTTTTTCTGTGCTAACGCGCCGGTGTAATTACGATGTTCCGAAAAGCGACGCGCCCTCCCTCGCTGCCTTGCAAGTAAATCGGTCCGGCCATTGCTTCGCGACTGTCCAAGGCCCCGCCGGTAATCCCAGGAATCTCTTTGTTATCGATAATCGTCTGTCCGTTCAGCGCAACCGTCACGAGCCGCCCGACTAGTGTGATGTCGTAAGTCTGCCACTCCCCCGGCTTGCGCGGCGCTTCCGGGGAGGGTGCCAGGAATCCGTATACTCCGCCGATACGCTGGCTTGGCGCCTCTGGCTCGGGGTCGTCTTCAATTTGGAGCTCGTAGCGACCCCGCAAGTAAACGCCACTATTAGCTCCTTTTGGGCAGTTGAACTCAATGTGCAGCTTGAAATCCTGAAACTTGGCAGCAGTCGCCAATTCGGGCCCGTGCCCGGGACTGGTCAGAAATCCATTTTCGACAGTCCACGACATCTTCGCTTTTGGGTCGACCAATTCCCATCCGCTCGTGTCCTTCCCATTGAAGAGCGAAATCGGTTTCCCCCACTTTGGGGACGCCGCTCTCCTGAGGGACGGAGCACGCTCGCCCGTCCAAGTCCACGGAGTTCCGTCCTGGCCGGTCGTAGTTCCCACGAGTTTGTCCCCGATCAATTTGCCCTCGAAGACCATGTCGTCCTTTCGGTCTTCTTCTTCCTTCGGGGATACAAACTTGATCCGGTCGCCCGCGAGTTCGAGCTTCGGCAAAGCTCGAGCGTGTCCCCAACGGCTAACCATGCGCGCTTTGAAATCCCCGCCATCTTGGGTTACTTCCAGCCATGATGGGTATTCCTTGTCCGGGGCTTTCAAGGTCAGATCCCAACGACCGAGAAAAGCTTTCCCGTCTGCGGCAGCATGGGCAGCTTTCTTGTCTTCAGCGAATGCGGCGACGGAAACAACCAACAGGCAGATTGAGACCGCGATGATGACTCTTTGTTGAAATGTTCGGTTCATAGACCTTTCCATCTCCGACCTTTCCATCTCCTGCGTTCCCCCGCTCACGGAGCAATGCCCGAAGCTCCGTATATCTGGTCGAAATCATACCAGCAGCCTGATTGATGCGTGTCAGACTCAAGGCTTCTCCCACATTGACACCACAGAGCGTAAGGGATATCCTGCGCTCCAATCCCCCTTCCGTGTTGGAGTCCAGCCTGCCCAATGAATCCAATCCGGTCACGCAACTACTGGTCCGATGGCGCGACGGGGACCGTCAGGCGCTGGACCAGTTAATGCCTCTCGTCTACGAAGAGTTGCGACGTCTGGCTCGCCACTATTTGCAACGGGAACGCGGCGATCACACCCTGCAAGGTACGGCCCTTGTCCACGAGGCCTACCTCCGACTTTGCGGCGGCAACATTCCAGAGTGGCAGAATCGCGCCCACTTCTATGGGATTGCAGCTCATGTCATGCGGCAGGTTTTGGTCGAACACGCACGCGGACATGGAGCGGCCAAGCGCGGCGGAGACGCCTGCAAACTCAGTCTTGATGAAGGCTTCGATCTGCCGAAGAGCCGCGACCTCGACGTTATTGCTTTAGACGATGCCCTGCAGCTTCTTGCTTCCATGGATGCCCAGCAAAGCCGCGTAGTCGAGCTGAAGTTCTTTGGCGGTCTCTCGCTTGAAGACATTGCCGAAGTTCTCGGCATCTCTGTTTCTACTGTGAAACGTGACTGGGCGATGGCGCGGGCCTGGCTCTTCCGCGAACTCGACCGGACGGCTCCCGCATGACTCCCGAGCGCTGGCAGCAGGTGCGCGAAATATTTGACCGTGCAGTGTCGGTCGACACCTCCCAGCGCTCACAATATCTGGATTCCGCTTGTGCGAACGACTCGGAACTTCGACGGGAGGTCGCTTCCCTGCTCACCTCTCATGACAGCGCCGGGGCGGACTTTCTCGATGCCGACACGCTGGGCAAAGTAGCTGCGGACGTTCTAGATCAATCCAGCAAGATGATTGGCAAGAGTCTCGGACCCTACGAGATCCGGGGGTTCGTCGGTGCCGGCGGGATGGGGGAGGTGTATCGCGCGCACGATCCGCGACTCGGGAGGGATGTCGCGATCAAGATTCTTCCGATGGCCCTTGCAAGCGATCCCGACCAACTGCGGCGCTTCGAGCAGGAAGCGAGAGCAGCCGCGGCGCTCAACCATCCCAACATCCTCGCCATTCATGATCTCGGGGTTGCTGGCAAAACGCATTACGTCGTTTCTGAACTGCTCGAAGGCAAGGCCCTCCGTGCTCGCCTGCAGGAAGGTTCCCTTACGGTCGCCCAAGCAGTTCGAATGCTTTTGCAGATTGCACAAGGCCTCGGCGCCGCTCACGCAAAAGGCATCGTACATCGTGATTTGAAGCCGGAGAATGTGTTCCTCACCAGCGACGGGAACCTGAAAATCCTTGATTTCGGTTTGGCCAAACTGCTGGACTCCGCGGAGAACCGTCGCAACCCGGGTCAGATCCTGAATACCGTTACTGGCGTGGTTATGGGTACCCCCGGATACATGTCTCCGGAACAGGTTCGCGGGAAGCCGGTCGATCAGCGCACCGACATCTTTGCCCTGGGAGCAATTTCCTATGAAATGCTGACGGGCGCCCGGGCGTTTCACGGCGAATCAGCCGCCGATACCACCAGCGCGATCCTTACCTACAATCCTCCTCCGTTGTCCGCGTCGCAACGCATGATCCCCGCTGCATTGGACCGGATCGTTCACAGCTGCCTTGAAAAGGTTCCTGATAAGCGCTTGCAGTCGGTGGCGGAGTTCAGTACCGCTCTCGAAGCGATCTCGGACACTGGTACCCAGCCGGAACTCGAATCAAGCAGTTGGTCTGAAGCTGGGAGACTGCGTTGGATGCTGGCTTCTGCAGGGGGCTTACTGGCTTTCGCTCTGGCACTGACCGGCTATCAACTTTGGCATCGCGGAAACCGCACGCCCGCAGCCAACACACCGCCAGTGATTCCGGCCGCGGTCAAACCGCGGAAGACAGTAGCCGTTCTTGGCTTTAAAGATCTCTCCGCCCGTACCGATGCGCACTGGCTATCGCCTGCTCTCGCCGAGATGCTGACCACAGAGATGAGCGCGGGGCAGCAACTGCGTGTGGTCCCCGGCGACAACGTAGTGAGGGCCAAGAATGACCTCGGAATCGCAGAAGCCGATAGCCTTGCGCCGGATGCGCTCCTCCGAGTGCGTAAGAATTTAGGCAATGATTTCATAGTCCTCGGCTCGTATCTGGATCTCGGCAAGAGCTCCGGCGGGAAAGTCCGACTCGATGTGCACATCCAGGATGCCTCTTCCGGAGAGATGCTGGCTTCCTTCTCGGAAAATGGCACCGAAGCAGGATTGCTGGACCTGGTGGCAAGAACGGGGCGCGAACTGCGCGCGAAGCTGGCCGCAGGAGCCGTTTCCAGTGAGGAGGCGGCGCAGATTCGCGCATCCTTGCCAGCCAATTCGACCGCCGCACGCTTGTACACGGAAGGCCTCGCACAACTGCGCTCCTTTGATAGCCTTGGCGCCCGTGATTCCCTGCAGAAAGCGGTGGCGGCAGAACCGGGCTTCGCCTTGGCCCACGCGGCGTTGGCTGAGGCTTGGTCCGCGTCGGGCTACGACGCAAAATCTGCTGAAGAGGCCAAACAGGCTTTCGGACTGTCTTCCAGCTTGCCGCGCGAACAACAGTTGGCGATCGAAGGCCGTTACGATGAAGCGAACAAGGATTGGGCCAAGGCGGTCAACGTCTATCACACGCTCTGGACATTTGCTCCAGATAACCTCGAATACGGTTTGCGTTTGGCGGCGGCGCAGGCCAACGGCGCCCAGGCGAAAGAGGCGTTTGCCACCGTCGACGCCTTGCGCGCGTTGCCCTCGCCCGCATCCGACGACCCACGTATTGACTTGCTCGAAGCCCAGGCGGCGCGGGGAGTTTCCGACTTCAAGCACGAACTGGCCGTCGCGAAGAGAGCGGACCAAAAAGGCAAAGAGCTGGGCGCGCGGTTATTGGTAGCGCGGGCCAAGTTGGCCGAAGCCCACGCCTCTTTCAGCTTGGGGGACTCTAAGGATGCGAATCTGTTGGCAGAGGAAGCGAAGCGTCTGTTCGCCGAAGCTGGTGATCGCAACGGCGAGGCCACCGCACTGCACAACATGGCCGCTGCACTTTCCGACCAAGGCGACAACACCGGGTCCCTGCGGCTGGACGGGCATGCGCTCGAAATATGCCGCTCGATCGGGAATTTGCGCTGCATGAGCGACGCACTCAACAACATGGGTATCGTTCTTAAGAACCAGGCAAATTTCCCAGCAGCGCAACAGGCGTACGAGAAATCTCTCGCGCTCCGCCGGGAGATTGGCGACCCCGTGGGCGAGTCAGCATCTCTCAACAACATTGGGGTGATCTTCTATCAGCAAGGCAAGCCTGCGGCGGCGGCCAAGATGTATGAGCAGGGCCTAGCCATTAGTCGGGCCATCGCAGACAAGCGTGGCACCGTGCGTTCCCTGACGAACCTCGGAATCGTTCTGCAGGATGAGGGAGAACTATCGAAGGCGCGCCGGGTTCAGGAGGAGTCGCTCGCGATACGCCGGGGAATTGGCGATAAGGTCGGTACGGCGGTTTCTCTCAACAATCTCGCCGTATTGCTTCTTCACCAGGGAGATCTCACGACCGCGGAGAAATATGTGACGGAACAAGCGGATCTCGATCGGCAAACCGGCAAGCAGCGTGGATTGGCATATGCCCAATTTGTTTTGGGCGAGATCTTGCTGGCCGAGGGCAAGCTCGACGAAGCTCGGGCGGCGCAGCAGGAAGCCTTCAAAATTCGTACCCAGATCGGTGAGATGACGACCGTCGAGGAAAGCCGCTTGTTACTGGGAGTGCTTGCGATTGAAATGGGCCACCCCGGTGATGCCGAAAGGCCGGCACGTGAGGTTTGCGATGGCGCACACGCGGCAAAGGAACCCCAGATCGAGATCGAAGCAGAGAGCGTTTTGGCTCGGTCGCTCCTGGATCTCGGAAGACCTGCCGACGCCCGGGTCGAAATCGACAAGGCGGAGCGGTTGGCAAATGCCGGTGGAGACCGTCTTGCGCAGCTTGATGTTGGAATTCTTTCCTCAAGCGTTCGAGCCGCGGCTGGCAATTTCTCAGAAGAGGCCAAGCATTTGAATGCACTGATCGCGCGAGCCAAGAAATACCAGTGTGTTAGGTGCGAGTTCGAAGCGAGGCTCGCACTCGGGCAAATCGAAAGCCATTCAACGCACCCAACCGCCGCGAAGACGCACCTGGCTCAACTGGAAAAAGACTCCGCCGCAAAGGACTTCAATCTGATTTCGCGCAAAGCCCACAACGCCGCCGCGACCAACTGATCCGCGACTACTGTTGGGTGGACCCACCCTGAAGCTGCAGCAGCACTCGGGCGATGAGCCAAAGGCCTGCGGATCGGTTCCGAGGTCTCCAGCCGCAGATCCCATTAGGCTTGGAGAACCCCGTCGGTGAGTAGTCGCATCTCCATGTCAAGCCAGGATAACAGTGGGACGAGAACTTGAGATCGGGAGAAATCTGCGTCGACACAGAAGCTCCCGCAAAGTATCCTACCTTGAGTGCGGTACTCTAGGGCACGACAGAGCCCGCCTTCGGAAACAACCCAATCAATGTCCACTGCCTTTTCACGAACCGCACGAGCGCTGGAAGCTGACGGCTTCCGCGGCTCGTTTCTCGCCCTGCTGTTTGCCATCTTGCTGTTGGCGGCGTGGCTCCTCTGGTTCTTTTTTTCCACTATCCCGCGGTATGAGGTAACAGCAACTGCTCGCCTGGAAGTCGATCAGGAAATTCGCCCGATTCAGTCGCCCGTATTGGCCCGCGTGGTGACGACCAACCTCGAACTTGGCCGCGAGGTGCAAGCCGGAGATGTCCTGGTCGAGCTTGATTCGAATGCGGAACATTTCCAGTCCGAGGCTGAAACCGCTCACCTGTCTGGGCTCTCGCCCGAAATCGCATCTTTGCGCGCCCAGATTCTTTCCATCCAGGAAGCCCGCGACCGCGAGAAGCAAGCCTCCCGCATCGCCGAAGATCAAGCTACAGCCAAATTTCGCGAAGCTGACGCTTTAGCCCGTTCCGGCTCCGACGAAGCCCATCGTCTCGACCAGTTGCACAAACAGGATTTGATTCCACAACGCGAATACGAACAAGGCCAGCTCGAAGCTGAGCGCCGACGTCAAGCTGCGGAGAGTCTGCGCCTGGAAGCTAGTCGCCTGCAGCGCGGTCAAGGAACCCGCGAAAGCGATCGTCAGGTCCAGCTCGACAACCTGATGGGAGAGGTCCGCAAGCTCGAAGGCGAGCAGGCCACTGCGCGCGCCAATATCGATCGCCTCAACTATGAAGTCGAGCGGCGCGTGATTCGCGCACCGATTTCCGGACGCCTTGCCGAAGTGTCTGCCCTACGCGCCGGCGCGGTCGTAGAAGAAGCAGAACGGCTCTGCGCAATCTTGCCGGCTGGGCAGCTCCGCGCGGTTGCGGAATTTTCGCCGTCCGCGGCCTTGGGCCGTATTCGCCCCGGCCAGCCCGCTCGCCTGCGCCTCGATGGCTTCCCTTGGACTGAATACGGCAGCATTGCGACGACCGTTTCCACTGTTGCTGACGAGATTCGGGAGGGCCAAGTGCGCGTGGAGTTGGCCCTCGCTCCAGGCACGAAGTTCCCCCTGACTCTTCGCCACGGCCTTCCGGGAGCTGTGGAGGTAGAAGTGGAGCGCATCTCGCCCGCTCGCATTGTCCTGCGAGCCGCTGGCCAGTTGCTCACCGCGCCCAGAGCGCTGCAAGCCGCAGCGCCGTAAAGAGACACCAGAACCTCATTCGGTTCTTCCTACGATTGCCCCAGAGCCGTAGAATGGTGGGGCTTTCGCCGGGGCGACCCGGATAGATCCCCCGTCCCGGCATGAACATCCCCGCATGACATCCCGCCGCCGCTTCCTGGTTCCAGAAGTAGTACAAGCCTCCGCAATGGACTGTGGACCCGCCTCGCTAAAGTGCCTGCTCGAAGGCTTCGGCATTCCTGTCAGTTACGGACGCCTCCGTGAGGCCTGTCAGACTGATGTTGACGGAACCTCGATCGACACCATGGAAGAGGTTGCGTGCCAGCTTGGCCTGGATGCCGAGCAGGTCATGTTGCCCCTCGACCATCTGCTGTTGCCAGAAGCAGCATCTCTGCCTGCGATTGTCGTCGTGCGTCTACCCAATGGAACTACGCATTTTGAAGTCGTTTGGCGACGCCATGGATCGATGCTGCAGTGCATGGACCCAGCCATCGGGCGGCGCTGGGTGTCCTGCGAGAAGTTTCTGAAAGATGTGTACGTCCACAAGACAGTGGTTCCCGCCGAAACCTGGCGTGAATGGGCTGGTTCGGATACGGCTCTGAGGGCCTTGCGGGCGCGGTTGCGAAACCTTGGCATTCGACGACGATCGTTTTTGGACTTTGCGGTCGCGGATCCGACATGGCATTCGCTAGCGAGGCTCGACGCGAGTACAAGGTTGATCACCGCGGTTCTTGATAGCGGAGGAATTCGCCGGGGCCGTCAGTGCAGTCGATTGCTGGAGCGGTTTCTGAAAGACGACGTCCAGATTCCCAGCGAATATTGGTCGGTTCAGCCGACATCTCCTCAACAGGCAGAGCTGGCAGAAGAATTGACACTTCGTGGAGCGGTGTTGGTGCAAGTGCACGGACGCCGTCCACAATCGGTTCAAGCAGAATCGGCTGAGCCCGTCTCACCGGAGATCGCCGCTGCGTTGTCGGAGAAACCGGCGCGCCCCGGACTTGCCCTTCTTAAGATGCTGCGTGCAGATGGGATATTCTCGCCAGCACTGTTGCTTTTCACTTCATTGCTGACGGCGGGTGGAGTGATTCTTGAAGCGATTCTCTTCCGTGGATTGTTTGATCTCGCGCGTGAACTCGGACTCTCCGGCCAACGCTGGGGCGCTGTTGCAGCCCTGTTGGCATTCCTGTTGGTCCTGCTGCTATTAGAACTTCCTGTCACGGCAAGTCTCCTGCGCATAGGGCGCCGCCTCGAAACCCGATTGCGGCAGGCATTCCTCGAAAAGATCCCGCGCCTCCCCGACCGCTACTTCCAGAGCCGCTTAATGTCGGACATGACGGAACGCAGCCACATGATTCACCGCATCCGGCATCTTCCGGAATTGGGCGGCCAAATGATGCGCTCCGTCCTTGAACTCGCGCTGACCGCCGTTGGCATTGCATGGCTCGATCCTGCTTGCGCCCCGCTCGCATTTGCGGCCGCTCTCGCGGCAATCGCTTTGCCCCTTCTGGCACAACCGGCGGTGATTGAGCGCGATCTCCGGGTGCGCACTCACAGCGGTGCGCTTTCGCGATACTACCTCGATGCTCTCCTCGGTTTGGTTCCGATTCAAGTACATGGCGCACAACGCGCCGTACGCCGCGAACACCGCGAGTTGCTGAATGGATGGGCGAGCGCCGGATTTTCACTGCAAACCATCGCCGTCTGGATCGAAGCGCTCCAGTTTGCCGTCGGCTTTGGATTGGCGGCCTTGATGCTTTTCCGGCATCTGGCGCACAGCTCTGAAGCTGGAGCCGTACTGCTACTGATTTATTGGGCACTGAATCTCCCTGTTCTCGGTCAGGACATTGCTCAAATCGCGTGGCAATACCCTGCCTACCGCAACCGCACGCTGCGTTTGCTGGAACCGCTGGGCGCACTGGAAGAGAACTCCGAAGAGCCCGCTTCCCCTATTTTCGGCGTTAAAACTCCTCCGCCCGCCGCCGCAACGATCCAGATTGAAAACGTTTCCGTTCGAGCTGCCGGGCACACAATCCTGCAAGACATTACCGTCCATATTCCCGCCGGAGCCCACGTGGCAATCGTTGGTCCCTCTGGGGCGGGAAAATCCAGCCTCGTGGGTCTGTTGCTCGGCTGGTGGCGGTCTGTCCAAGGCCAAGTCCTTGTGGACGGCCGTCCCATCGCGGATTGTCTTGAAACTCTGCGACGCCACACAGCATGGGTCGATCCCGCCGTACAACTCTGGAACCGTTCTTTTATTGCAAATGTGCGCTACGGGTCGTCCTACGCAGAATCCGAGGAACCTTCCTCCACGGGTCCAGCCGACATGGCCGCACTCGCCCCGTCCATGATGCAGGTTCTCGACGCCGCCGAGCTACGTCGCGTCCTTGAACGCCTGCCGGATGGTTTCGAAACGCGTCTGGGAGAAGGTGGCGCCCTTGTCTCTGGGGGAGAAGGCCAACGCGTCCGCCTGGCACGTGCGCTGCTGCGACCCGGTACGCGCCTGGTCATTCTGGACGAACCGTTTCGCGGATTGGATCGCGAACAACGCCGCGCTCTGCTCCAGCGGGTTCGCGCTCTCTGGTACGGCGTAACACTTCTTTGTATTACGCACGATGTCAGCGAGACGCTCGAGTTTGAACGCGTCCTGTTGATCGAAGACGGCCGGATCGCAGAAGACAATTCGCCCACCGCGCTAGCGGCGAATCCGTCTTCTCGCTACCGCGCTTTGTTGGATGTCGAACGTTCTCTCCGACAAACAGTCTGGTCCGGAAGCGTTTGGCGGCGCATGCACCTTGCAGATGGTGTGCTAACTGAATTGGGGCGTGCCGGAACCAGCGATTCCACGGAGACGCCAGCATGATCACCTGGCCCGCCACCCACGCTGCTGAAGCGCTTGAGGCGCTCGCTAAAAAGAGCGGCCTGCGGCCCAGGTCTGTCGATATTCCTACACCGCCGGAATCGACCTTCCACCGTCAGGAGTCGAGAGCACCAGGCAGTGCCTGGAGTTCAGCCAACGACCCGCGTCGTCTTAGTCTTTGGATTGAGGCCTCGGCCGCAAGCATGGGTTTGGATGCCGATCCTGAAGAAATCCGCTACGCCGACGTCGATCGCGTCCTCAGCACCGCATCTCCGGCAATCATTCGTTTGGCGGATGGCACGCTGCTGGCATTGCTGTCGCCCCGTCAAATTCTTGCCCCGGATTTCTCCGTCCACCGTGTGGGTCGAAATGCACTCCGAGGGGAGCTTTGCAGTCCCTACGAGGCACCGTTGGAAGGCGAACTCACGGCTCTTCTGGAATCCGCTCAAATTCCGAAACAGCGCCAGCGACAGGTTCTCAACACGATGCTGCAGCAGCGGCTCGCGAACAAACGGGTCGCACACGTCTGGTTCATCCGCCTTCCACCGGCCGCCAACTTCCGCCTGTCGCTGAGCTCCGCAAGAGTCCCAAGCCACCTCATGGCTCTTGGTGCCGGATATATCGCGCAATACATGGTTTGGCTGGCGGCATGGTGGATCGTCGGCGCGGGTGCTCTCTCGGGGCGCCTCGACCGCAACCTCCTCGTGGCGTGGTTCCTACTGCTGATGACCCTGGTTCCTCTTCGCGGCCTGGTCACATGGCTGCAAGGTGTTGTTGCGATTTCTACGGGCGGTCTGCTGAAAGAACGATTGCTTGCAGGAGCTTTGCGCCTGCATCCTTCCGAGATCCGCACACAGGGTGCGGGGCAACTACTAGGCCGCGTTCTTGAATCTGAGTCGCTCGAAGCTCTAGCCCTCAGCGGCGGATTCCTGGCTCTCGTCGCCACCATCGAACTCATTCTTTCCGCAGTCGTGTTGGGCTTCGGCGCCGGCGGAATTTGGCAAGCGCTCCTGCTGGTTCTCTGGGCCGCACTGGCAACGTTCTTGGGCATCGGCTACTTCCAGGAACAACGCCGCTGGACTGCTTCCCGTTTGGCTATGACGCACGATTTGGTCGAACGCATGGTCGGCCACAGAACTCGGCTGGCACAAGAACCTCGCGAAGAGTGGCACCGCTCGGAAGATCAACAGCTTGAGGACTACCAGAAGGTTTCCCGCGCTGTGGATCGCAATGCAGTCATGCTTTCCGCGCTCGTTCCGCGAGGCTGGCTGATTCTTGGAACAGCAGCGCTCGCTCCCAGCTTCGTGGCGGGGGCAACCACTTCTTCCCTGGCTTTAGGAGTGGCGGGTCTTCTTCTCGCGTATCGCGCCTTTCGGCGTCTAGCCGCTGGGTTGTGGAGTCTGTCCGAGGCAGCCATCGCAGCCCAGCAGGCTGTTCCGCTTTTCAAAGCCGCAGCCCGCCCGCTGCCGGCCGGATCTCCCTCACTCGCTTTGGCTGCGTCGCAAGGGGCGAAGCGGGAATCCGCGTTCGAAGCCAACGATGTCACGTTCCGCTATCGACCTCACGGCGAAGCGGTTCTCAACCGTTGCAACCTGCGCATCGTGCATGGCGACCGGATCTTGCTTCAGGGCCCTTCCGGCGGCGGCAAGTCCACGCTCGGATCGATTTTGACGGGAATGCTTTCGCCGCAATCGGGCTTGCTGCTGGCTCGCGGCTTCGACCGCCAATCCTTAGGCGAGCAAGCTTGGCGCCGCTACATAACGGCGGCACCGCAGTTCCATGAGAATCATGTTTTGACCGGCACCTTTGCCCTCAATCTACTAATGGGACGCAACGGCTGGCTTTCCGAGCAGGACTTTGCCGACGCCTACGCAGTTTGCCAGGAACTCGGCCTGGGTCCTCTGCTGGAGAAGATGCCTGCTGGAATGTTACAGATGGTCGGTGAATCTGGCTGGCAACTCTCGCACGGTGAGCGAAGCCGCCTTTTCATGGCCCGCGCCCTGCTGCAAAACGCTGACTTGCTGGTTTTCGACGAGAGTTTTGCAGCGTTGGATCCCGAGAATCTTCGGCTGGCGCTGGATTGTGCTCTTCGCCGCGCCAGCACTTTGCTGGTCATCGCGCATCCTTAGTGCTTGATTCCAATCTTTTCATATCTTTGGACAACTTTTCTGAGAGTCTGCGTTAAACTAGGAAACTCTCGCGAGGCGATATGATCGGCAAGACGCTCGGCGTTTATCAAATCGACTCCAAGCTCGGCGCTGGCGCCATGGGAGTGGTCTACAAGGCCGGCGATTCCAGCTTGAATCGCAGTGCGGCACTGAAGGTCCTCACCGCCTCTGCTGTTGCAAACGCGGATCGCGAACGCCGTTTCGTGCAGGAAGCCCGAGCTGCTTCCTCCCTGAACCACCCCAACATCGTCACCATTTACGAGATCAAGTCCGGTGAGCTTGATGGCGCCAATGTTCGCTACATCGCCATGGAGTTCATTGCTGGCGATACTCTGGAACACGTCATCGGCAGCAAAGGCCTCCGCGTCAAAGATGCGCTTAAATATGCTGTGCAGATCGCGGACGGACTGGCTGCTGCCCATGCTGCTGGCATCATCCATCGCGACCTGAAGCCATCCAACATCATGGTCACGCCCCAGGGGCTCCTGAAGATTCTGGATTTTGGCTTGGCCAAGCTCAACGAAACATCGGAACCCGATGCTTTTGCGGACACGCTTCACGGCGAGGGTTCTCCTCTCACGGAAGATGGCACTCTGCTTGGGACTGTAGCCTACATGTCGCCCGAGCAGGCGGAGGGCAAGGAACTCGACGCGCGTTCGGATATTTTCTCGTTCGGTTCCGTTCTCTACGAAATGCTGACGGGCCACCGCGCTTTCTCGGGCGCGTCCAAGATCGCGACGCTGTCGGCAATTTTGTCGAAGGAACCAACCCCGGTATCCGACTCGGTTCCAGATGTGCCTCCAGAACTGGAACGCATCCTTGCACGTTGCCTGCGGAAAGAACCGGAACGTCGGTGGCAGACGATGGCGGACGTCAAGGTCGCTCTCGACGAGCTTCGCCTCGAGCTCGAGGCAACGTCGACTTCCAGCATTGCTCGTAACACAGTCCGTCGCATCATTTCGTTGAGGGCATCCCGCTGGCTGCCTGTCGCGCTTGCCGCAGGACTTCTTCTGGGATTGCTTCCCGGCGCATATTTCGCGGATGTCTGGTTTCCGCAGGAGCCACCTTCTTTTCAGCGATTGACTTTTCGCCGCGGCGATGTCACTTCTGCGCGTTTCGCTCCCGGAAACGCAATCGCGTACAGCGCCCGATGGGAAGGTGGTCCAGGGCAGCTCTTTTCCACCCTACCCGGCAACCGGGAGTCCCAGTTGCTAGGCAACACGCATGGAAAGCTGCTCTCGCTTTCAGGGACCGGAGAAATGGCGGTGCTACTCGACGGCCCCACCGCCACCCTGGCTCGCGTCCCGCTTGGGGGCGGCACGCCGCGCGAAACCCTGGAAAATGTTAGTGACGCCGACTGGGCACCCGATAACGATTCGATGGCAGTCGTCCGCAATGTTGGTGGGCACTATCGTCTCGAATACCCGATCGGCGCTGTCCTCTATCAAACCGACGTCCGCCCGCCCCAGTTCATCCGGATCTCTCCGGACGGGAAGATGGTCGCTTTTTTTGAAATGGACGAGATCGGAGACTTTTCTGCATTTGTCATCGGCCACGACCACCCCAAGCAGCTTTTGTCGAAGGGTTGGCGGGGCATCGGAGGAATGGACTGGTCGCCCAAGGGCGACGAGCTTTGGTTTGCCGCCAGCCAAGCAGGATCTGACCCCGCTCTGCACGCCGTGAGCCTCACGGGCAAGCAACGGGTTATATTTCAGGCGGCTGGCTGGATCGTACTGCAGGATGTTGCTCGTGATGGCCGCGTACTCCTCAACAACGTAAACTCCCGCTTGGGAATTCTGTTTGTGGCGCCTGATGGCGCCACCAGCCGCGACCTGGCGTGGCTCGATTCGTCCTTTGTCTCCGCGCTCTCCGATGACGCCAGCAAGCTTTTGTTCCTCGAACTTGCGAATGGGGAGGGCCGCAACGCAGCAATTTACCTGCGCGGTACCGACGGCTCCCCCGCCGTCCGCCTCGGATATGGAAACCGTCCGGCTCTTTCGCATGATGGTAAATGGGTACTGTGCATCCGCCGCGATGCCGCAGGCTCCTCCCTGCTGATTCTTCCGACCGGACCCGGAGACTCGCGAGTTCTGAATTTTGGCGACATGCGCTACGAATCCGTCGAGTGGTTCCCCGACGGCAAAAGCATCCTCTTTACCGCCAGCGAAGCTGGACGTTCGCCGCGGTCGTGGACTTACTCGCTGGACCAGACTGGGGACAACAAGAAACCGAGGCCTATTAGTCCGGAAAATATTCGAGCTTCCGCTGTCTCGCCTGACCAACGTCACGTGGTCGTGATCGATGGCCCACATCTCTCCTTAGCAAATCCCGACGGGACGAATGCGACGCGGGTGGGGGATCTTGAACCAGGCGAAAATGTCGTGCGCTGGAGCGGGGATGGGCGCTATCTTTTCTTGCGGAAGTTAGAGGGGGCCACCCTTACGGTCACGCGCTACGACCCGACTACCGGACGCCGCGAGCCATGGCGGGCCCTGAAGACTACAGAACAAGGCGCCGTGTTCTTCGGGCCCCTCGCACTCTCGGCGGATGGACAAACGAACGCTTCTACTTTCCAGCAAGATCTCGCCAACCTCTATCTCGTCAAAGGCCTAAAGTAATTTCCGACGAAGAGGTGGATTCGCTTCGAGACTGCGGAACTCCCCCATGGGCTCCTACGCCGAAGGCCTTCTCGTCTTCGCGCGCGGAATCTTCGGACTCGGTCTGCACTCTGACTTCGCACAATTCCCCAACCAACTCCGCTGCCCACCGGTAGGCATTCCGGGCACGCACAACCTTACGCAAGCGCTGCATGCGAGCTCTCTTTTCTTCAAGAGGCATCTCGATCGCGGTTCGGATTGCCTCCGCGGTCTGCTCGATGTTGTAAGGGTTCACAATCAAGGCGTCCCGCAGTTCGCTTGCAGCACCAGCGAACCGGCTTAAAACCAGCACGCCTTCTTCGTCGTGGCGCGCTGCTACGAATTCTTTGGCCACCAGGTTCATCCCGTCATGTAACGAGGTGACGAGGCACAGATCAGCGCTCCGATAGTAGCGCTCGACCTCTTCGTGAGAGTGTTGCCGCTTCAAGAAGACAATCGGCTTCCACTTTCCACGTTGAAACCGCCAGTTAATCCGTTCCGTTTCCGATTCCACTTCCGCAATCAGGTCTTGGTAGCGTTTGATGTGCGTGCGGCTCGGTGCGCCAATCTGGACGAACGTAAAACGTCCCTGGTACAGCGGATACTTCTCGAGAAAGCGTTCGACCGCCAGCAGTCGCTCTGGAATCCCCTTGGTGTAGTCGATCCGATCAACCCCCATGCCCAAGTACAAAGCCTCAACCCCCAATTCGCGTAACAGAGCAGTTTGCTCCGACTCCTTCCGAGTCTCCGGCTCGACGACGCCTTCGCTCATTTCAACGCTGACCGGGAAAGCTCGCACCAAGGTAGAGTGCTGCTCCTTCTTCACCCGAAAGTTGTCCCAGTCGACCCTCGCCTGCAAAGTGCGGTCCACGGTCTCCATGAAATTGTTGCAATGCGACTGAATGTGGAACCCAACCAGATCCGCGCCCAGTAGTCCTTGCAAGATCTCCCGTTGCCAGGGACAGATCCCAAAGGCCTCTGGATTCGGCCACGGAATGTGCCAGAAGATTGCAACTCTTGCATCAGGGCGCGATTTCTTAATCAATTGGGGTAGCAAGGCAAATTGGTAGTCCTGGACAAGGACCACGGGCGCAATCGTGTCCTTGATTTCTCCGAGCACAGCCTGCGCAAATTTTTCGTTCACCGAACGATACGACTCCCAGTCGGCTTCCCGAAATAGCGGGCGTGTGTGGGCAATATGGCACAACGGCCACAAGCCTTCATTGGAAAATCCGTAGTAGTAGCCCTCTTCCTCTTCGCGAGAAAGCCAGACCCGGCGCAGCGTATATCGCTCCTCCCCGGGAGGAACTCTCAGGGAGTCCCTGGCATCGACCGTTTCCTTGTCAGCGTCTCCACTGCCGTGTGCGATCCATGTTCCGTCGCAGGCGCACAGTAGAGGCTCCAATGCAGTCACTAGTCCGCTAGCAGGAGTCGTCGCGACCACGTTGCGTCCCTGACGGCTGTGGATGTAAGGCTCTCGGTTGGATACGACGAAAATTCGGCTCTCTCCGAGCCGCCCGCGCACATGTACGGCCAAACGCTCCGCTGTCCAGACTGATGCTGCGACATCTCGAAGTTGAGCCTCCTTTTCCGCCGAGTCTCGCGCTGTCTTGAGGCTATCGGCCATGCGCGTCATTTCGTGGGCCAGCGGCTGCATAAAATCGAAACCCTGAGGTCGTGGATGCACCCCCGTGTTGCCTCCGGTTCGTAGACTTTGCACCCACTGAGTCGCGCGAGCAATCGGTGCGAGGATGCTCCATCGCAAGAACAGAAATATGACAATTGCCGATAGCACCGCCTGCGCCAGAACCCGCCAAATCGCCTGCTTCAAGATGAAGGCTTTTCGCAGTTCCACGTTACTTGCGTCGCAAATGACTGCCAGCACGCCGGAGGTCTTTCCGTTGGGCTCCACGGGCAATGCGTATACATAGACGGGATGACCGCCCAACTGCACGAATGCACCAACCCCAATCCCCGACTTCACCGCCTCGGCGGCCTGGGGTGGCTCTTCACGCAGATCGTCGTTGATCGCGGGAGACGCGGCGACGACCTTTCCCTGCCCGTCGTACACTGCGGCTGCCCGCAGTTGCTGCCGTTTGCTCAGTTGCTCGATCGCAGCCTGGAGCTTTGTGTGAGACGGACGGTCTTCCGCTAGACCTTGTAGCGTCTCGGCGGCGGCAGCGGCTCTGTTCTGAAGTTCCGCTCGCAATTCCTGCTTTGCGTTGCGGATCTCGCGGTACGAAAACCAGAGCGAAACCGCCCCCAGAACAAGGAACAGTGCAATGAGTAGACGAAGTCCAATGTGCATGGCACCACCAACATTAAGATGGGGATCGGAAGTATGCGGGCGCTAACCCAAGGGCGCGCCCGCGCAGTTTCCTCTAGACTGTAGCTCGCGGAGATTCTTGCCACCGTTAGGACGCGATATGAATCGCAACCGCGACGTTGTTGCCGTCCTGCTGGCGATAAGTTACTTTTGCCTGCGCTCCAACAGCCAGCGTACCTTCGACTTTGGTGTCTTTGTCAGTAACAAACGAGAGGTTTTGCTTCTTCCCGTCCTTCTTGACTTCAAGTGTCATGGCCGTACCGGCCACCTCGACCACCTTGCCGGATGCGGTCATTGAAGACGCGTCGGGGGCCGTCTGTGAGTCCATTTGCGGCAGGGGCGAAGGACGCGGGTTGGCAATTGCTCCGCTTGCCAGAAATGCCGTCAATGCGAACGGTAAAATTGTCTTTGCGAATAGTTTGATCATGCTGCACCTCCTGGGAATTGACTTCTTTGGATGGGATTGCAAGCAGGGGACCAAACAGCGGTGGTTCAACGCAAGCTGCATGGATTGAGGGAGTTACATGGAGGTCCGAACTGGTTCCTTAGTCGTCGCGAGAGAAATGCATGCCGAAACCGGGTGCTTCTTACTCGGTAAAACTTTTACGATAATGAGAGGTTGTACAACTAACGCGTGCCGATCGGGTAAGATACGGGGCGTCGTTCTCATATTGCAACGGACGTCGAGCAAGTAAAAATGCCCGCCTAGCGCCCCTCGATGGCCGATAGTGCCTGCCGTGCTGCGTCCATCGTTGGGTCGAGTCTCAGTACTTTACTGTAGGCCGCGCGAGCATCCTGCAATCTCCCTACCTGTTGTTGCAATTGTCCAAGTTGAAAGTACCCTTCTACAGTTGGATGCTCGCCGACCGACGTTGCCAGTCGACCAATCGCCTCGTACATCTCCAACATCCCAAGACCGGCGAAGGCAGACTCCAGATCCGGCCTCCGCCGCAGAGCTTCCTGGTAGCTTGCGCGCGCTCGTGGAT
>Ga0075021_10000101_pt1 | contig 43623 bp, 39 predicted proteins | sample ColStrG_CSR_2012_FD_72749 | JGI IMG/M metagenome (GOLD analysis project Ga0075021, IMG submission 72749) | Freshwater sediment microbial communities in response to fracking from Pennsylvania, USA - Cold Stream Run_MetaG_CSR_2012 | ecosystem: Environmental > Aquatic > Freshwater > Creek >...
GAACTCTGTACAGGAGAAGACGAACAGAGACATGTCGGTGCTGGCGATGACGGTCGCAGTCCGGAGGCTTCGGTCCAGCAACGCCAACTCCCCGAAGAAGGACCCCGGACCGAATTCGGCAAGCCACATCCCGTCGTGTGAAGCGGTAGCAGTTCCCTCTTTCACGACGAAGAATTCAAGGCCCACCCTTCCTTCTTCGATCAAGACCCTGCCTTGCTCCATTTCGATCAGTGTCATGAGGGACCCAATGCGACGGAGCTCGATTCTGTTGCACCCCGAAAATAGGTCGATGTCCCGCAATGACCAGACTCCTTCGTTGGAACGCTTTCGGAGAGAAATCATGTCAGCTTCCTTTCTCAGACCCGAAGCAGGCTGCGACTACAGACCCCACCGAGCCTCTCGCCCTATCCAAGTTGGCGAACCGAGATCGGAGTCCTTGACCTTGCTCAACGACAACCGACCTGAAGGAGCGTGGGTCACCGGTCCAAGGATGCTTTCCATGACCGTCACCTCCTCGATCCGCTCGATGCCAGCCGGACCGTGCTGACAACATCAGTTTGAGCGCTTTCCGACTCGATGTCTGTCGCGGAGGTGACAGTTGCGAAGGTCTTTGCGCTACAAGTGCCTCGCCCTGCTCAGCCCCAGGGGAGCGAGCCTTGGCGTGCCAACACCTCATTTGGAGTCGCCACCTGGGACTCTCCACAACTAATCGCGTAGGCAACAATATGGGATCGAGAGCAATAGCGTGGGAAATGGCTCGAACCAGAGCGCAGGCGGCGTTGAGCCGGGCGTTGGGGACGGCCGGCAACCTCTGTTGCAGATATGGGCTAGAACGTTGAGTGGCAACGGCGAGAGGCCAAAGGCATGGGCAAGTTGAGCGCAGTGTTCGCCATCGAGAAGTAGAAGCATGCAGCCGGTGAGGCGAAGTCGGGAAGAGTTACGCATGGCGCTGCTGGAGGAGGGGCGAGAGACCCTCATTGCCGAAGGACTTGAGGCCGGTTCGAGCAATCTCACCTTCAAGAGGGTCTTCCAGCGGGTGGAAGACAAGACAGGCATGCGGATCACCAATGCATCGGTGATCAAGCGCATCTGGGAGAACCAAGCAGACTTCCAAGCTGACGTTCTGGTCACCATCGCGAAAGATGAGACACGACCCGAAGCCGGGGTGGCGGTCGATGCCATCTCCCAGATCTTGGACACTCTGGACTTGTCCACTCCAGAGTCCCGCGCTCGGGCCGTCCTGGAGGTGGTCCGCATCGGAGGTAACGCAAGCAGCGGAGCCATCGCCCGATCAACCAACTGGCCACTTTGGATCAGTGTTACCGCCATGGCGACGGCCACAGCGGAGCCCGACCGGCAGACACGAATCAAGGCGGCCCTTGCTGACGGGTATCGGTCCGTCTCGAGGTTCTGGGGCGAGAGCTTCATCGCTCTCATGGACGTGCTCGGACTACGGATTCGCCATCCCTGGAATATCGAGCAGTTCACCATGACGGTCATTGCCTATTCGGAGGGATGCTCACTTCGTCAACGAACGAGTGACCACATCGAGATGATGACCCGTCCGACTGGTGCTCATGGGGAAGACCAGGAATGGTCACTCTTCGCCGTCGGGCTAGAGGCTCTTGTCCACCAGTTCCTCGAGCCTGATCCAGAGTTTCACGACCTTCGTTGCCCTCCCGGCACTCCGGGTGACGTGTGAGGCAGGTCGGTCGAAGTGCGTCGTGGGTGACTCGACCGGACTGATCCTCGGTCATCGGTGTCGCGAACACGGCCTAGCCGAGTACTTCGACCACCAGAACGAGCACCGGCCGCATCGGTCGTTGGATCAACTGGCGCCGCTCTCCGGAACGTCGGGAACAGCCGTACCTTCCACAGGGGGCCGATCCGGCCGGCTCAAACGGTCGTCCAGAGCCACCAGTATCAGCGGTAGGAGGCAAGCCAAAATGACCAAGGCCCAGCCCCACCAGGGCAGTGCGGCGCTTATTCTGATGTCGAAAGAGTGGTGTTTGGGCGCCAACCCGGTCACCAGCACCTCTTGTCCAGGCGCAGCATGAACGATGCGACCGACAGCCGGCGAGAAGTGGACGGGCAGAATGCCGGTATTGACGACGTTCGCTGCCACCAGGCGACCGCGACGCCCAGATCCGTAGAGGAATCCCCCTATGAGTGGCCGAAACCACAGAAGGGGGACTGCGAATAGCAGTGCTGGTCCGAGCGCAAGAAGCCAGCGCCGTAGGCGCTCCTCGACGAAGAGGGCGACCGCCACGAGAGCGGCAGCGCCAAGGAACAGCCAGGACGCACACTTGTAGATCCAACCGATGGCGGGGATGATCGCTTGAGGCGTCCCGATGACGTCACCACGGGTGATGACCCACGGGTCGGGCTCCGCATTGAGGTCCCCCTTGGTCAGATACCGGTCTCCGGGTAGGACCCGGTAGATGCGATGCACGTAGGTCAATGAATGACCCGGGTGTGGTTCCAACACCACGATGTCTCCAACACGCACCTCGGCCGACCGCGTCAAAGGCTGGGTGGCCACCAGGGAACCCACGGGAGCGGCCATCCCCATCGACGGGGAACCGACCATGAACAACCCGCCCCCGGACACAAGCCAGCCCACCCAGATGAGGGCGAGTGCAACGAGAACCGATGAGATGCAGAATGTCGGCCATCGCCGGGACGTTCGGTGACGAGGCACTTCCGCGTCGTCCTTCTCCTCGGCGCCAGTGACTCCCACCGTCTCGGCGATCTGGCTGCCATCAGCTTTCACAGCCGATTCGATCACGTTGCCGTCGAGTACAACGTCCTCAGCGGGTGCCCGGTCCGCTGATTGATCGCTTGATGCGACAGAGACTGGAGACCTCACAGGAGTACGTACCCCGCATTGTGGGTCAACTGGGACGAAAAGCCGTTGGCCCCGTCGGTGATCACCCATGGGACAGAGACATGGAGGCCCACTGCGGCCGCCGGAACCGAGCCTGTTGTGGCTGTGGTGAATTTCAACGCCGGCAACGCTATCGAGAGGGACGAGCTCATCGACAACCAACTCGAAGCGGGGACGGCCGGACACACACCTGTGGCAAGGGGATAGACACACACCGAGCCGACCTGAACGGTCATCACGATGTAGGTGCACGCGGGAGATGCGGGTTGCGCCTTCTCGTCAAGCGGCCAGAACGCGTTGGAGGTGGCCACCCCACCGGTTACCGCACCGAGGTATGCCGATGCCGAGGACGCGCCATAGAGCGATGACACGTTGGCCGCTGTGAGCACGGAGGGAAACACGGCAATCTGGCCCAGCGATCCCGACCAATACCCGGTCGTCGGGGGGTCGGTCCACCCGTTGTTGGCATTGGACCACCCGAGGTGCCACCAACCCCCGTACACCTGCGCCGGGTTGCTGCCGGTGATCGTCTCGTTGCCGACCGCCCCGGCAACGAGCACGCCGTCGACGTAGAGCAGTACCGTGCCGACCGTGGCCGACACAGGTGCAACCGTAGCAACGGCGAAGTGCCAGTTGCCGTCGGCGTAGTTCTTGGCGGTCGTGGCCGAACTGTTGACCTCGAAGACTGCGTTCGGGTAGACGCCGAACACGACGTGTCCGGCCGCATCGAGCCACATGTGGCGGTCCCACATGCTCGGTGCGGCATTCGACTGCAGAGTCGTGAAGCCGACAATCGAGCCGCTGGTCGTGGTCTTGAACCACCCGGCAATGGAAAACGTCTGTGGTCCGGGCGACGCATAGAAAGCCGTCGGCGGGCCCAGCGTCGTCTGGATCCACCCGGTTGTGCCGTTGAAGGTCGTCGCCGTGTCGCCGATGGGTCCTGAGGCATCGACCCCGGGTGCCCCTTGTCCGGTCCCCGTGTTGGTGCCGGGGTTGTTGGACGAATCCCGGTAACTCGTCCCGGTGTTGTTGGCGGCCACGTTGGCGATGGCGCCTGAGTACAGGGATGTTCCGGTGTCTTGTAGCGGCCAGTAGGAGGTCGGGGCGTTGGCGAGGACCTGAGTCGAAAGACCGGACTGTGTCGTCTGGCTGTAGAGCGTTGTGACCGCTGCCGCGCTGAGAGCCGTCGGGAACACAGCTTCGTCGGCGATGTTGCCGCCGAAGAAGTCGGTCGTGGGCAGGTTGGCGAACGCCGATCCGACCGCACCACCCCAGCCCAGATGCCAGTAGCCCGTGTAATTCAGGGTGGCCTTGGCCCCGGCAGAGGCACTGGTGTTGTTCAGCACCCCATTGATGTAGAGGGCCATACCGGTGGTCGTCGACTTGGTGGCCACGACGAGATACCACGTGCCGACCGCCAGCGCCGATCCGGCAGTGGCCCGCAACGTGGTGACGTCGTTGCCGAAGTCCAAACGCCCCGCGGCATCGATCCATACCATGCGGTCTGCGCTAGCCGCCGCCACGTTGGACTGGGTACTGGTTGCCCCGAGTATGACCCCGTTGAGCGCAGAAGGCTTGATCCACGCCATCACTGTGTAGTTCGCTGGCATCGTGAGACCCGACAGGGTCTCTCCCCAGCCGGTGGAACCGTCGAAGCCAACCGAGGTCGGCGAGCCGGTGTAGGAGCTCGGTCCGGCCCCGCTGTAGGTCGCACCGCCAAGTGGCAGGCCGATATTGGTACCCACTGACGATGTGTCAACAAACTGTTGGACGCCACAAGTACCGCCGGTGGCCACTGACGCCGACGTGGGGGCTACCGATCCCTGGTTTCCGAGCGTGGTGGTCGATGCCGATCCCACGGTGGTCGACAGCGGATACGTCGCGCAAGCGGCATGGTTGGTCGTGATCCCCGCCGCCGAGTTCGATGACGATAGGCAGTTGGTGCCCCCGATCGTGTCGGAGAGCAATTGGGTCCCGCTGCCGAACGAACCGATTCCGGAGAGTTGGCCCGAAAAGCTGGCACCCCAGCCGACGAGCGACCCGCTCAGAAGGGCGACCGTCCCAAGCAGGATCAATGAGCCAAGAACGGGACTGACCCAGGGTTGCCCCTGGGTCAGTCCCCTTCGCGTCGGTTTCATTTGAGCGCCACTCTAGGAGGTCACGGCTCATGAGAGCCGTTCTTCGGGGACTACTGACCCAGGGTGTAGGTCATGGTGGCGTTGGCCGCAAGGCCCTGGTCGGCGTTGGTTGCCGATGCGTCGAGCTGCGTCGTTATGGTGAGCCCGACGCTTGCGCCGGATGCCAGCGAAGTGGCCAAAGTGAACGGGCTGGCCGATGCCAAGGTGACGAGATTGTTGGCATTCGACGGTGCGGGGCAAGCTCCCACAGCCGCTGGATACAGACACTTCGCTGCGGTCGTGTTGTAGATCGTGATGTCGACCTTGCCACAGAAACCGGCAGTATCGCTGCCCGATGACAGGGGGTTGAGGACAGACGCTCCGTAGGGCGCGGCGATGGCCGAGCAGGCCCCCGTGGTGAGGGTCAGGCCACTGGCTGAATTGATCGAACCCTGGTTGGTCAGTGTCACCGTCGACGTCTGGTTGACCTGAGGCACATTGGTCGTGCCCGCCCCGAGATCGCTGCCGGGACAGGCGGCGTTGATGTTGGTGGTGATACTGCCGGCTGAGTTGGCACTCGAGAGACAGGTCCCCGACGCGTTGGTCTTCGACAGCAGCAACGTGCCCGTCTGAAAGGTACCGGTGCCACCGACTTGGGCAGAGAACGTGGTCACACCGAGGGTGACGGCCGCGGTTAGCCCCAACGCTGCCACACCAAGAAGTGCCGCGATCAGGCCTCTCTTTCGAGACTTCTTTTCCGAGTCCATGGGTCTCCTCAGCCAATAGTCGCTACACGGCAGATCGACGACCTACCTGTCCTTCTATCGACATGGAAGCCGAAAACTTGACAACCTCCGTTGCCCCTCCACACTTCGTGCCTAAGGCACTCCCGTGGTGCCCGAGACAACCAGGTGGAGTGGCACATTGCGTTGCATTCCGTTCTCGGCGTCGTGCAGCGAGACCCAACAGCGCCGGACATGCCCGGACCCGCGCCCGGTCGAGGTATTGGGCCCTGTCGGAGCCAAGAATCTCATCGGAGTGGCCTGAACACATACCCTCCGCATTTCATTGCGCCAACAACATGTGGGAGTCGAGAGAGCAATGGCGCGTGACCTGGCTCCGAGAATGGGGACGGTCCCGCCTTCTGCACCACCCTCGGCCAGTAACCCCGGTTCGTCCATTCGCAAATGACCATCGAGGTTGACCGCCGAACCGCTCGTTGGAACACCGCCGAAATTGAATATCCAGCTCAATACCTTCGAGCCCCTAGGCATCTTCATCGTCTTCTTCGTCTCATCAGCGATCGGACAAATTTGGTCAAAGCCCTCCGCCCAGGGCGGTCGACGTTACAAGAGCACCCTCTCTTACCGCGATGGGTCGATCGCCGTTGAGGATGGCCGATTGCCGGAACCCCTTGAACGTCAGGTAGATGGCTAGGAACGCTTCCCATGCGATCTCGGGGACAACGAGGATCGCCGTCAATGTCGTGGTGTGCCCGTTGGTGGCAAACAGCCGAGCCGTCGCCGAGACGATACACAGTGAGCCACCGACGAGGCCCAGCACCGCCCACGGTCGCGGAACCAGACCTGAGCGGTACATCAGGTAGCCCAGAAGTAGCCCGTTGCCGAGTCCCGCACCGAAGTCCGGTCCGATCAAGGAGGTCCAGGCATGAAAGGCGACGAGCGACTTTCCGACCGCGACAAAGCTGGCGGCATTCGCACCGGTCGCGTTCGCGAGGTCTTGGCGCAGGGTGACGGCCGACAGCAAGCTGATGGCACCGATCACGATGATGGTCGACTCAAGGACGCGGCTTGCGATGTAGGCGAGGCCCACCTTCTCGCTTTGCAGCTTGACGATGGGAAACAGCACGACGGCGGTGCCGATGTTGCAGATGGCCAGGAGGATCTCTAGGAAAGCACCTAGGAAGACCCGTTGGTCCCCTCCCGAGGCCACGACGAAATGGGCGTTCAGAACCGGCCCGTAGAGGAGGGCTGCGGGGATTGAGAACACGAAGGTGCCGATGAAGAAGAGCCCTGCGATGAGTGCTGTCCTTCGGGATGAATCCGCCGGTTTCCCGTTGGACCTCCCAGCTGGCTCAACGACAGCAGACTCTCTCGTCACCCTCATCCCCACGCTCGGCATCATCGGACCCTCACTTGTCTGGCCGTCCACGGCCACTTCGCCAGGTGTACGGCGTACACTCTTGCGGCAGCGTAGGTGTACGTCGTACACTTGTCAAGACATGCTCCTACTACTCGGAGGGACAGGTGGCCGAGAAGGCTGAGCTGGCGCCCGAACTTCCCCGACGGGAGCGACTGACCCGGGACCGGGTGGTCCGAACCGCCGTCGCCCTTGCTGACCGGGGTGGGATCGAGTCGCTCAGCATGCGCAACCTCGCCGAGGAGCTGGGCGTGGTCCCGATGGCCCTGTACAAGCACGTGACCAACAAGGTGGATCTCCTGGACGGCATGATCGATGTCGTCTTTGGCGAGGCTGCCTTCCCCGTCCAGGGCCACTGGAAGGCGGCCATGCGCCTGCGCGCCATCTTGATGCGGGAAGCGCTCCTGCGCCACTCCTGGGCGATCGGTCGGATGGAGTCCGGGCTGCCGGGACCGGCAAACCTCAGGCACCACAACGCGACGATGGGCTGTCTCCGGGAGTCAGGGTTCTCGTTCCCGATGGCCGTGCATGCCTACACCGTCATGGACAGCTACGTCTACGGCTTCTCGCTGCAGCAGAGGAGTCTTCCATCTGACATCCAGTCCGAGGCGAAGACGAGGGTCAAGAATGTCGAGGAACACCATCCCTCTCCAGCCGAGGACTATCCCTATCTCATAGACGTCGCCGACGAACTCGCTAAGTCGGGTTTCGACTATACCGAGGAGTTCGAGTTCGGAATAGATCTCATCCTAAGGGGGATCGATAGAGTCCGGCGGCGGGCGTTGACCGTCACGAAAGGGACGGGCCGACCTAGGCCACGGTGAGCGTTCAAGAAGGCATTGTCGGTCAGCACCCGCTCGACCACGATACCCCGGCCGGCGAACCACGCCTCGGCGCGATCGACATGGAAGGTCTACAGCAATGGAGCATGACAACAGCGCAGAGGGCACCCCGATCGACCAGCTGCGCCAGCGCTACCGCCAGGAGCAGCAGAAGCGGCTGCGACCTGAGGGGATGGCCCAGTGGGGTGAACTGAAGGGGGAGTTCGAAGACCTCGACAGGGACCCGTTCGTCGCGCCCGACTTCACGCGGGATCCGGTGGTCGAGGAGACCACCGTCGTAGTCGTGGGTGGTGGTTTCGCTGGGATGCTCACGGCCATCGACCTCGGCAAGCACGGGATCACCGACTTCCGGATCGTCGAGAAGGCAGGCGACTTCGGTGGTACCTGGTACTGGAATCGGTACCCGGGCTGCATGTGCGATGTGGAGTCGTACACGTATCTCCCGCTCCTCGAGGAGACCAGATTCATGCCATCGGAGCGGTACGCCAGCGCCACGGAGATCTTTGAGTACTCCAAGCTTCTGGCCCGAACGTTTGACCTCTACCCGCATGCTCTCTTCCAAACGGAGGTCACCGGTGCCGAGTGGGACGAGGAAGCGCGGCGCTGGCAGGTCACCACCAGCCGTGGCGACCGGCTGGCGAGCTGCTTCGTCGTGTTGGCCGGGGGCATCCTGCACAAGGCCAAATTGCCGGGGATCCCGGGGATCGAGAAATTCCAGGGCAAGGCCTTCCACACCAGCCGGTGGGACTACACCTTCACCGGCGGGGGCCCCACCGAGCCCATGGACCGGTTGGCCGATGTACGCGTCGGCATCATCGGCACCGGCGCCACCGCCGTGCAGTTGGTGCCCCAGATCGCGCGTGTGGCCAATGAGCTCCACGTCTTCCAACGCACACCGGGAGCGGTGGGGGTTCGCAACCAGCAGCCCACCGACGTCGAGTGGTTCCAGAGCCTCGAACCCGGCTGGCAGAAGGAACGGATCGTCAACTTCACGAAGGCGGTGACCGGTGCCCAGCCCGAGGTGGACCTCGTCGATGATGGCTGGACCGAAGTCATGTGGATCGACACCAAGAGAGCCCCGGAATCGGAGGAGGAGGCCGATGCGCTCGAGCGTTCCGACTTCGAGACCATGGAGTCGATCCGGCGACGTATCGACGAGGCCGTCCAGGACCCCGGGACAGCCGAGAAGTTGAAGCCGTATTGGGGCAAGCACTGCAAACGGGTCTGCTTCCACGACGACTACCTGTCCGCATTCAACCTACCCAATGTGCATTTGGTGGACACCGATGGACGAGGTGTCGATGAACTCACCGCACGCGGCCCAGTCGTGAACGGCGTGGAGTATCCAGCGGATCTGCTGATCTACGCTTCGGGCTTCGAGGTCACTACGGATCTGCACCAGCGACTGGGGTTCGACCCAAAAGGCCGCCACGGAATCACGCTCTCGGAGAGGTGGGCCAATGGCGCCCACACTCTGCACGGGGTGCTTGCCAGTGGATTCCCCAACCTGCTTCTCATCAGCCTCGTCCAAGGTGGATTCGGCACAAACTTCTCGCACCTGCTGTCGGAATCGGCCAAGCACGTGGCGCACATCGTGGAGGCCTGTGTCGAGCGGGGAATCGCCGTCATCGAGTCGGAGGAGGCCGCTGAGGAAGACTGGCTCGCAGTGCTCCACCGGGTCGGTGCCGGCGGCGCCCGGTATTTCCAGAGCTGCACGCCCAGTTTCTACAACAGCGAGCAGCAGGTGATCGACACCCGGGCAGCCCGGAATCTCACCTACTCGGGAAGTCTTCTGGACTACGTGGCCTACCTGGAACGGTGGCGTGACGAGCCCGACTTCACAGGTGTCAGAGTGCAGCGAGCAGAAGCCAAAGGGAAGAGACAGGCCGCTCCTTGAACATTCCCGGACCGTGACGACACCCCAGCTGGCCCGGAAGAGGAGCACCAGCGCCATGGATATGGGGTCGGCTCACTGATTGTCATTTCAGCAAGCGAGTCCATGCCCCTCACGGTCACGGAACAGCCACCGGCGCGCCCTCGAACACAGAGAAATTCGAGCTGACAACTTCGACACTCGTCTCGTCCGACTGGTCTTCGGGCGGCTTCGACGCCAAGCCCTGCAAGTGGGCCTTCAGATCGGCCATGGACTCCCACAGTTCGATGAGGCGGACCAGGTCGGGCTGCTCAGCATCGGCAGAGAAGGCGTACTCAAGGCAGCCGGCCTCATGGCGCGTTCTCTCCGCCTGCTCTCGTTTCGAGCTCATGAACCGGTCTCGCTGGTCAGGCGGAACCTGGTAGTTGCCCACCACGATGATCAACGGGAGATGCTCCTTCTTCGATGGTCTCAGAATTCTGCTCCGGCTCCTCCCCGACCAGGCATACTACGGTGACCAGATTGATGCTGGAGGAGAAGGCCCATGGAACGGTCGGGGTTCGTCGATCGCCCGGACTACCGCGTGGACATCATGGCTCGCCGCAACCGTGTGACCGTATCCATCGGTGACGACGTCCTCGCCGACAGCCAGCGTTGCCTCCTGGTCGACGAGCAGGATCACGGTCTCGTCTTCTACTTCCCCCCCGAGGACGTACGCCTGGACCTGTTCGTGCCCGATGCGCGGACGACCCGGTGCCCGTTCAAGGGCAGCGCAACCTATCGCAAGTACACCGGACCCCAAGGCAACGTGCTCATCTGGACGTACGAAGAACCCTATCCCGAGGTGGCGCGGCTGGCCGGCTACGTCGCCTTCTTCCAGGATGCCGTCCAGGTCCGGGTCGGTGTGGCCAACCCGGCGGTTTCCGGGCGATGAGCCATCCCCGACCTGTGGCTACAGATGAGTCCTCTCTGTCGAGAATGCTCGAAATCTTCGATGTCGAGCCGGACGGGGACTTCCGATTCACAGGAGTTAGCGACGGAGGAGGCCGACGTGTCGTCGACGGCAGCCAGTTGCTCGCGCAGGCCATCGTCGCCTGCTCCAAGACCTTCCCGAATCACACGGCGCGCTCCGCCCATGCGGTGTTCCTTCGGGTGGTGGACGACGAACGCCCACTCCAATTCAACGTGGACGTAGTTCATGAAGGTCGGACCTTTGCCGGCGCGGTGGTCAGCATCCATCAGAGCGGGCCTCGTTGCGCATCGGTGACGGTCCTCATGGATGTCGAGCAACCCGACGTGATCAGGCACGGGACAGCCAAGCCGCCGGTTGGCTCGCCCGTGGAAGCCATCCCGTGCCCGATGCCCATGGAGGGTCGTGAGCTGCGGCTTGGCGGGGTACGCGATCCCGACGATCCCGACGAGTTCGGCCCCCCCGTCCTTGACGCGTGGCTCCGCTACTCGACCATCCCACCAGAGCCTGCATTGGCCAAGGCGCTGATCGCCCATTTCACCGGGCACCTGTCCATCTCAACCACCCTGCGGGGACATCGTGGGATCGGTACGTCGATGGCTCATGACAGCTTGTCAACTGGTGTCATCGCTATCTCGGTGACTTTCCACGAGCCTGTCGTTTGGGACGGCTGGCTGCTCTACCACCATGAGAGTTCCCACGTGGGGAGCGGAATGTCATTTGTCCGTGGCCAGGTGTTCACCGAGGAAGGGGACCTGCTGGCCTCTTACTCCCAGGACGGCATGATCCGTGCTTTCACTCTGGATGCGTCCGATAGGGCCAAGCCGATTTCTCGACGCCTCTGACTTTCCCCGGGGTCGGGACGGCTCCGCCGGCAGATCCGAGGCCAAGCCCAGGCACGTTCAGATTGCGGGGGTGCCTCACCAAGCCGGGACCCGGAGGATCCCTGTGGTGCCAAAACTGTCATCCGGACGCTCTCACAGGGCCACTCCGCATTGGCTGCGCCAACAACCATGTGGGCGTTCGTGGAACTGTCGGCGGCTCCGCTCCACTCTTGATGGGATTCGCGGCACTGACGGATCGCAAGGCTCGAGCTGAGACCGACAGAGATCGCCGAACACGTATGCTTCCCCAAGACACCTATCAGGGGCTAGCGTTGATCGTTGCGGACCCTAAGCGGAGAGGTGCTAAATGCAACCAATGAACTCCTCCTATCCGGCGACACTTACCTTCGAACCGCCCGGAAAGGTTGCCAACTGGCGACCGCTCGTCAACTGGTTGCTTGCCATTCCGCACTACATAGTTCTGTATGGGTTGCGGATCCTTGCCCAGGTTGTCGGCATCATCTCTTGGTTTGTCATCGTTTTCACCGGAGAACTCCCCGAGAGCTTCGCCAATATCCAGTCCATGTATCTGCGATATGAGATCCGCGTCTATACGTATGCGCTGTTCATGCGCGAAGAATACCCGCCGTTCACTTTTGCGATGACACCGGCCGACAGCGGGGAAGAGCCCCGATTGCGCGTAGATCTCCGACCGCAACTGACTGACCGCAACCGTCTTACCGTCGCCTTCCGGATCATCCTCGTTATTCCGCATCTGATCGTGCTCACCGTGCTGGAACTCGTTGCCTGGGTGGTTACCGTGATCGCGTTCTTCGCTGTGCTGTTCACTGGCCGTTGGCCCGAAGGGATGCGATCCCTCGTCCTCAACGTGACGCGCTGGTACCTGCGCGTCCAGTCCTACTTCCTGCTCCTCGACGATGAATATCCGCCATTCGCCCTCGAGGAATCCGGCAACACCGCCTGAGGGAACGATTCGAGGTGTGGGTACCGAAGGTCTCATCCGGCGTCCTCATGGCCGGTGCTACCGGCAGTTGTTGCTTCCACAGGCCGGCCAAGTGTTGAACATGTGCGACGGGCTGATCCGGGTGCCGGTCCCGCTGTAGGCGACCGGGAGCGCCCACGGACCTGGCTCCGATCAGTGCCTATCGTCGACGGTTGTCAGCCGGCCGGCCTGAAGACCGCCACGCCGGCGGCCCAGTACATGGCGGAGCCGAAGGTGCCTGCGTAGGACTGGGATCCCGGTGCGCCGGCGACCTGATAGCCCATGACGATGCTCGACACGGTTCCGGTGGTGTTCCGCTGGGCCTGGTTGGAGTAGCCGGGGGAGGTCAGGGTGATCGCCTGCGCATTGCTGTGGCCAGCGATGAACCCGACCACCAACTCCTTGGCGGTCGAGACGGCGGTCGATCCCGAGGCCGCCGACGTGCCGGTGTTGGAGGTCCCGGTCACCGTGTCCAACGCACTACTGGTCGCCACTCCCGAGAATTCCTGCACCTCGACGGCGATGGAGGCTGCCGAGGCCACATGGGCGGTGATGGCAGTCGCCGGTGCCGCATTGGCCGAGTACCACAGCTCGCCATCCGAGTTGTGTCCCGACACATCGGTGGCACCGGCCCGGATCCACTGGTTGCCGGCCGAGTCGGTGATGGAGGTGAGGTGGTTGGTGGCCCCGGTGGACTCGCTGGCCGAGAGCACGAGCAGGTCACCGGATTTGGTCGCCGTTGGGAACGAGCCAGTCAGGGAGGTCGAGGCGGCCGTCTCGGTGGCCGAGGCCGACTGGACGAGGGCCGGTGTCGAGCCGGACGCCGAATTCACGGTCAGGGAGAAGGCGGTCGAGTGGGTGGCCGACGACCCGGTGCCGGTCACCGTGATCGGGTAGGTCCCAGTCGGGGTGCTGGACGAGGTGGTCATGGTCATGGTCGAGCTCTGCCCGGCGTTGAGCGTCCCGGGGCTGAACGACACCACGGCCCCGGTCGGGGCGCCAGTGGCGCTGAGCGCCACCGACTGGGTGACCCCATTGATTACGGCGGTCGAGATGGTGCTGGTGGCCGATGACCCGCCGGTCACCGTCGCTGAGTTGGGGCCGGCGACCACGGAGAAGTCGTTGGATGGCGGCGGCGTGCCGAACGTATAGGTCTGCGGGTCAAAGATCTGCCCGGCCGCGTTGGTGGGAGAGACAGTGACCTTGTGGCCCGTCACACTTACCTGAAGGAAGTTGTAGACCTGCGCCACCGATGTCGGGACATTGGTCGTGCCGCAGGCTGATCCGAGGCCGTTGGTCGGACTCCAGCCGATGGCGTAGGTGCTCGAGGTCGCCAGCAGGCTCTGGCAGGTTGTCGTCGCTGCACCCTGCACCGGTTCGAGTACGCCACCACCCCCTCCGGTGACGTAGTTGATGATCTGGCCCGGACCGCTCGGGATGGTGCGCTGGTAGATGTGGGTATGGCCATTGAAGGCGACGCCCACCCCGTTCGTGGAGAGCAGCGCCTCCAGGCTGGTCGAGGCGCCCGGGTTGGCCGCACTGTTCTGTGCGTAGAGGTCCGACGGCTGGGTGCTGCTGTCGGAGCGCAAGGGGAAATGGAAGACGGCGAATTTGACCATGCCCGAGTACGCAGGGTTGGACAGGTCGGACGCCAGCCACCGGTACTCGGCCGAACTGGTCTGCCAATGCTCCACCGAATCGGCTTCATACGGTCGGCAGGCGGAGGCGGCGGCCGAGCCAGCCGGTCCACACAGTGAGCCGGTGGTGGTCCCGAGTTTACCGCTGGTGGCGCTCTCGCCCCACGCACCATCGATGATGTAGATCCGGACAGATCCAGTCGAGAAGGCATACCAATCCGCGGGCGCCGACCCCGTGATGCCGTCCACACCGGTCGCGGAATCAAAGGCATAGGTACCACCGGAGTTGGCCGCAGACGTGGGCGTCGGCCAAACCTTCAGGCTGGTGTTGCTCTGGTTGTGGTCACCGGCGGTGGAATACGTGGGGATTCCGCCGGCCAGAGGATCGTATGAGGGACCGAAGAAGTTACTGACATCGGTCGTTGTCCCAGTCTGTTCGAGGTCGCCGAGGTTGGTCTGACTCCCGTTGTTGTAGCCCGTGTCTCCGGCATCGATCAGGAACTGCGCCCCTGATGTCCCGATCTGCTGGTAGAGGGAGGCCTGGTCGGGATTGACGGGATTGCCCGACGAATTGAAGGGCACATTGGTCGGACAACTGTTGGAGGCCGTGCACAGGTAGTTCTCCCCCGTATCGTCGATCACGTCGAACTTCACGGATGCCGTCGAGGAGGCAGCCGGGGTCGCCAGGGTGGTGAACGCCTGAACCTTCAAGGGCTTGAGGGACGGATCCGACGACGACGGGAGCAGGTCGGTGGCCCCGGCCTTGTCGGTCGAGAACACCGCATAGCAGTACCTGGTACCCGGCAAGAGATTCTTCACCAGCACGGAAGCCTGGTACTCATGGATGGTTGTACCCGCTCCATTCACCACCGTGAAGGCCCACGAGGTAGTCGTGGCGGTGGACCCTGATGCTCGGTATGGAATCTGGGTCGGCACCGGTAGGGGGCCTGCCGATGCAGACCAGGTCGTGGTCGAGGTGGGACAGCCCCCACTGCCCACCGGTGAGATCTGTAGCGATCCAGGCGTGCTGGAGTTGGTCGCCCAGTTCACATAGGCAGAAGTTTGCGTCAGATCGGTTGCATACGGGGACCTCGTCAGGCTCGGGTTGAATCCACTGTAAGGAGCTACCGGCAGTGGGTTGACCGTCGTAGCCCCCACTGCGTGGTCGACGGAGATCACTGCGACGGCGATCACCGCTACTGCGAACAGTGAGGAAACCACCCGCCGTTCCCTGCGTATGACGTTGGCAAACATTCAGACCCTCCGCCCCAGCTGATCACTTGTGAATGTGTGGGCTTGGCGGAGAGCAGTGTTGCACACCCTTACGGCTCTTTCATCTTTGCTCGCAGTAGTAGGGTCGCCTCCGTGGTCTGGAAGGGGTATGCGAAGGTTCTCCGATCTGGCCCGGATTCTCCGGCTCCGAGTGTCTGGGAGCTTCTCGGGGCCCCTCGTCAGAATTGTGAAGCTCGGGTCTTGACCTTGTCCGAGTTGTCCGAGTTGTCAAAGGCCGGTAGGGCGACCAGACACCGTCGGACACGAGGAAAGCCTGACGTCGCGCCGATTGGCGGACGTCAGCCGAACGCCTCGGACCTCTTGGCCCCCCGTCTCATCGCGGAGGATGCGGACACTGGCGGCCTCGACAACTTGATCCGGCGAATTCGCAACAATCTCAGCCCTGATTCGTCAGACGAGGAGGTCACCGAAGCCGCCAGCGTGGCCTTCTGGGCTCTGACTGAGGAAGAGCGTCAGTCGTTGACCGTGGATGAGCTCCGCCGGCGGTTTGTGTGCGCTCTCTGACGCATCGACGCGCAGCTCCGCTGACCGGATGAGGAGCTCCTGCTGAGCTGGACCACCTGCCATGCACCGCCAGTACGTCCCCTCCGACTTCGAGGGCGGTGTCCTGCTCGGCACCGCTGATGTCGGCGGCGACCACCTTCGCGCCCTCACGGGCGAAGACCCTGACCGACGCCTTTGCCATCCCCGAGCCCGCACCGGTGATGACCGCCACCTTGTTGTCCAACTCGCCCATCATGGGCCTCCTTGTCAGGTCTCGCGTTTGGTGTCAGAGTATGGCATCAATATGACGGGCAGCGTCGGGGCCCGGTGCGGGTGTCGAATGGCCATGCGCCTTTGAGCACCAGACCCTTCGTCGAAATGAGCGGTGCGACGAAGCTGGGCCATTGCCCCGTCGCCGCTCGCGCTGCTCTTGTGCGAATCCGACGCTCTTACCGATGATCAAGCTGCCACTTGATCGGCGTCCAAGTGTTGGATAGCTTCCAGCGGGGCGCTTCCGTCGGCAAGACCACGACGCAGATCGGGGACAGAAGATGGCCAGACGATCCCTCGCAGCCCTCTTTGGAACATTCGGCCTTCTGATAGGTTGCCTGGGCGTCATGGTTGCGTTTGCCCCGCCTCCCGCCGGGGCGGCGTACCCGACCCCGACGGCTGGCGATGCGACCTTCTACGGCTCGGCCGGGGCACTGCCCCTCAACAAGCCGATCGTCGGGATGGCATCCACGCCGAGTGGTCACGGCTACTGGCTGGTCGCCTCGGACGGCGGCATCTTCTCCTTCGGCGACGCGGTGTACTACGGCTCGACCGGGTCCGTGCCCCTCAACAAGCCGATCGTCGGGATGGCCCCTACCGGCGACTGGCACGGCTACTGGCTGGTCGCCTCGGACGGTGGCATCTTCGCCTTCGGCGATGCGGGCTTCTACGGCTCGACCGGGTCCGTGCCCCTCAACAAGCCGATCGTCGGGATGGCATCCACCCCGAGCGGCAACGGCTACTGGCTGGTCGCCTCGGACGGCGGCATCTTCGCCTTCGGCGATGCGGTGTACTACGGATCCACCGGGTCGCTACACCTCAACAAACCGATCGTCGGGATGGCCCCGACAGTTGACGGGCAGGGGTACTGGCTGGTCGCCTCGGACGGTGGCATCTTCTCCTTCGGCGATGCGGTCTTCTACGGCTCGACCGGGTCGCTACCCCTCAACAAACCGATCGTCGGGATGGCATCCACACCCAGTGGTCAGGGCTACTGGCTGCTCGCCTCGGACGGCGGCATCTTCTCCTTCGGCGATGCGGTCTTCTACGGCTCGACCGGGTCGCTACCCCTCAACAAACCGATCGTGGGGATGTCTCCCACCTATGACTGGCACGGTTACTGGCTGGTCGCCTCGGATGGAGGGGTCTTCGCGTTCTGAGGACGGCCGGCGGCGTCGTGCAGACGACCACCTGAGCCGGTAGGACACCCTGTCAGCCTTTGGTGGCGCGACCTTCAAAGGTGTAGGAATAAGGCTTCGGCTCGCCCTTGAAGTAGTAGGAATCGAGTCGCTCGACGTGGAAACCTGCGTGCTCGATCGCTTCGGGGATCTTGCGTGTCAGGTGGCAGCCACCTGCGAATCGCTTCTGCAGCGGTTCGAGGCGGCGCTGCCAGTTCGCCACGTTCGGGTCGGGGGCATGTCCGTGCTCGACGAAGTGGAGCGCACCGCCCGGTCTCAACACTCTTCGGATCTCCTCAAGCGCCGACGCCAGATCGGGGATCGTGCACAGTGTCCATGTCGAGAGCACCGCAACGAACTCTCCAGATGGTAGATCCAGCCGCTCGCCGGTGAGACCCGCCAGTTCGACCCGTACCGAAGAATCGGCTATTCGGGGTTCGGCTATCCGCATGCAGACCGTCGACGGCTCGACGGCCAAGACCTTCGTGACCTCCGCCGGGTAGAACGGCGCGTTCAGACCCGAGCCGAACCCGATCTCGACGACTTCGCCTCGGAGGCCGGCGCAGACCCTGGCGCGTACCTCGCGGGTTGACTTGCGGCCCATGACCTTGTCTTGGAACCTTGGTAGGAGCTGATCCCGGTAGACACCCATTGTGACAACCTCCACTGCTCACCCGACTGTACCGGCGGTGACGCTCTGGCGTCGGTTGGATGCGTCGGCATATCGCCGCCGACGAGGCGGCGGGGCTCTTTCACCCAACCGGTCACTCGGCTCCATCCGTCGCAGTGACCTGGACCCACACATGAGCCCTCGAGGCGACGCGGCGAGCGCCCTCAGGCGTCCAGAACCGCCGACACCGACGCTGAGTCAACCGGCGTCACCGCCCAGTCGGGATCGAGCTCGAAGAACTGCTGGGCCAGGGCGTCCAGGGCCAGGCCGAACAGTGTCCATTCCTGCTCATCGCCGCCTGGTCCGGTCGGTCGCACGATGCCATTCATGTGTGCGGAATCCACACGGTCCCTGAGGACGCAGCCCTCGGCCAGTGCGGCCGCGGCAATGGTGAACTGGCGGATCGTCAGACCAGCGCGGACCCGGTAGCCGACAAAGTCCAACCCCGCGGCGTAGATCCCTTCCATTCGCTCTGTGACCTTCTCGTAGGACTGTTCGAGCGCCCACTCGATCCGACGCCGGCGCTCGGGAGCCGAACCCACAGCCGTCACCGCCCAGATGCCAAACCAGAGCGACAAGTCGGTCGATTGGCGCAGTGCGGCGGTATTCGCAGCTGCCGAGACGCGGCACACTTCGCGGAGGGTTGACCGCCGGGATTCTTCTGAGGATGCATCCATGCTGGCCAGAACGGGGCCCAGATCCTTCATCGTGTCCACGATCTCGGCGGCTCCGTAGTGAGCGGCTATCGCCGTCAGCACGTCCGTCTGGTAGTCGGACTGGTTCTCCCAGATCCGCCCGATGAGGGAACCATTGGTCACCTGGATCCCGGTATCGGATTCGACCCGCTGGCGGACACGCTTGAACGTCAACGCCTCCCCGCCGGCGCCCAGACCCTCCTCACGCAGAATGTCCCAACCAGCCCTGACGAAAAGGTCGTACAACTGGTCGCGGCTCAGCCGCGGACGGCCCGCCGCCATCAGGCACCGAGCCTCTCGTCTGACCGACAAAACGAAGGAATGTGACTCCTGCCCCAGAGTTGAACACCCTCCAATGCTACCGGTCGGACCCGTTTCGAATAGGGGGTCGGTGCTCGGACGGCGGACCGGACAGGGGTCCGAGCATGCCCTACGCTGCCATGGAAGGCCCGCGCTCGGCGTGCCTGGCGAGGAAGGGTGTGACGTGTCACAGCGGGCACTTCGAGTCTTCCAGGTGGCCACAGGAAACGTGGGGTCCGAGATGCTGGGCCGCGTCATCGAACACCCCGATCTCGAACTCGTCGGCCTCTACTGCTATTCCTCCGAAAAGGTGGGCCGTGACGCCGGCGAACTCGCAGGCATCAAACCTCTCGGGGTCCGCGCCACCGGCGATCTGGCCGATGTGCTCGAAGCGAAGCCCGACATCGTGAACTTCAACGGAGTGTGGCCGGACATCGACATGTTCTGCACCCTGCTGGAGGCCGGAATCAATGTTGTGACCACGTCGGATTGGATCACCGGCTACCACCGTGATCGAAACCACCCCCATCCGTCGGGACGGAAGCCGACCGAGCTCATCGAAGCGGCGTGTCAACGTGGGGGAGCAAGCTTCTACGGAACCGGGATGAACCCCGGCCTCGCCCAAATCCTGAGCGTGGTGGCGACGGCTGGAATGGGGAGGGTCGACCACCTCACCATCCTGGAGACGGTCGACGTCTCCTGCCATCATTCGATCGACACCTGGAAGAACGTCGGCTATGGGCGATCCGTGGACGACCTCGAGGTTCCCGGCCTTCTGGAGACCGGTTGCACGGTCTTCGCCGACTCCATCTTCATGATGGCGGACTGCCTCGACCTGGAGATCGACGACGTCGTGTTCGAGTGCGAGCTCGGAGCCTGCACCGAGGATGTCGACCTGGGCTGGTGGAAGCTGCCGAAAGGATCGGTGGGAGGCAGCCTCGCCAAGTTCAAGGGATTTTCAAAGGGGGAGCCGAGGATCGAAGTACACCTCGAATGGCAGATGACCCCGAAGACCGAGCCCCGCCGGGATGTCCAAGGCTGCTACATCACCACCATTGAGGGCGATCCCACAATCGTCAACCGTCACATGATCTTCCCCGCTACGGGCATGCCCCACGGTGCTTGGACGCCTGAGTACTTCGCCTCAGTGGGCATGACCATCACCGGGATGCCTGCGCTGAATGCCATGCGGTCCGTGTGTGAGGCGAAGCCAGGCCTGTTGACGAGCGTCGATCTTCCGCTTCGTGCCTTTGCCGCCCGGTTCCACGACACGGCACCAAACGGCGCTTCGTCACCCGGGTAGCGCCATGGGCCCCCGTTACCCCTTTCCCGCCTCCCCCAACGGCTGGTTCAGTGTCGGCGCCGGTGCCGACCTGAGACCGGGCGACGTTCGGCCGGTTTCGTACCTCGAACACGATCTCGTGCTCTTCCGCGGCGAGGACGGGGTTGCCCGGGTCTTCGATGCCTACTGCCCACATCTGGGTGCCCACTTGGGCATCGGTGGTCGCGTCTGCGGGGACGGCATCGCCTGCCCGTTCCATGGTTGGCGGTTTGACGGTGAGGGCCGGCTCGCCGAGGTGCCGGGACTGGACAGGAAGCCCCGGGCCGGTACCCAGGCGTGGCCCGTATGTGAGCGCAACGATCGAATCTTCGTCTGGCACCACCTCGACAGTCTCCCCCCGAGTTACGAGGTGATCGGTTACCGACCCCACGAGTCGAGTTGGACGCCTTGGAGATCCAATTCCTATCGGGTGCGTGTTCACGTCCAGGATCTGACCGAGAACATCATCGACCGGTCGCACTTCTCGGCGGTCCACGACATGGCCGCACCCGAACGGAATCACTTCGAGGTCCGGTTCGACGGCAGCTCCATGGTCGTCGAGCAGAGCCTCAAAGTGACCGCCGTGGACCTGTCTGGGTACGAGATCCAGACAACTTCGACGACCTGCGGCCCGGGGATCGTGGCGGTCGAGGTGAGCCAGGACTCGATCGAGATGCTGACCTACATCACCCAGACGCCGATTGACGAGGAGCTCACGGAAGTGAACCTCTGCTTCTCGATGAAGGCGCTGCCCGACGAGAAGGCCACCGAGTCGATCAGCGAGTTGAACGACCGGATCACCAATGAGCAGTTCGCGCAGGATGTCCCGATCTGGGAGAACAAGATCTACCGCGACCGCCCCATGCTCACCAGGGTCGACGGTCCGGTAGCGAAGTACCGGCAGTGGTTCCGGCAGTTCTACTCAGGTCATGATTGATTCGTCGACTACGACAACCAGGACCGATCGGTGGCGGTCACCGCCGGTCGGCTACGTGAGTGGTTCCAATCCAACCATGGCCCGGAATTCATCGGTCGTATTGACCTTGGGAAATGGATCGGCCGGCACGTCGAGCCCGAGTCGATCACAGATCGGTTCCCACCCATCGCCGGGAGTCCACTCCAACAAGCGTGAAGCAGGGATGGCCCGCCTCACCGCTGAGTTGTGACGCTCAAATGCATCCATCATTGCGCCCGGATCATCAACACTGTCACTGAAGCGGTCACGGAGGAGGACGCGAACGGCATTCATCCAGGGCTCCATCTCCGGCGGCCCCGCTTCGAAAGCCTTGAATATCGTGTTCGATGCACTTCGGTACCAGGATTCGGGATCCCGCACCGACAGCAGGACCAGCGCGTCCGGATTGGCGCTCGAAAGCTCCGGCCAGAACGAACACCCGGGCCAATCGACAAGCGACACATAACCCGGGGGCATCGTGGACCAGTCGACGGGTCGCCCCTCGATGGCGTCGATCCAGCCGGCTGTTTGGGTTGGATCGGCCAGGACCTCGACCATGTGGTGACACGGTCCGCCCAACAGCTGTTCGAGTGCGATCTTCAAGGAGTGGGTCCCGGTACGACCGACCCCCGCACCCACGACTTTCAGTGCCATTGGTAGAGCTCCCTCCTCAAGGAACCGTCGCCCGCCGGCTCAGATTGACGCGGTCGCCGGCTCTGGCGTCTTCTGGCGGACAGGTCGGTCGTGCGGCAGCTCTCTCGTGAATCCGAGGGAGATGAGAGCCAGGAGTGCGGCGGCCAGGAGGCCGGCCTTGAGCGATCCGAGCTGTGCCGCCTCGTAGTCCTCCACCAATGCGGCCGTCGTGGCGCTGTCGAGGCCCGCCTTGTTGGCCGCGCTCTCGACCTGGGTGGAAGAAACGAAGTTGGTATTGGAGCCCGCTGCCACCCCGACTTGGGCTGACACTTCGGCGCTGATGCGGGGGTCGTGCTCGACGTTGGAGATGAAAGTGCTGGCCAACCCCATCAGTACGATTGCGCCGATGAGCGCCACCCCGAGCGACGAACCCAGTTGCTGACCCGTGTACTGCAGCCCGCCCGCCTCGCTCCGACCCGACTCCTCCACCGAGGACTGGATCACGTTGCCCAGCTGGGAGACCATCAGTCCCATCCCGATACCGAGCACGCCCATGCCGATGGCGAAGGCGGCGTCGAAGATCGTGGGCTGGATGGTCGAGAGCAGGATCAGTGCACCGGCCATGGTCAGAAGGAGGCCGCCACGGACAATTGAGCGCACTGGGAAGCGATTCGAAAGCCTCGAGCCGATGGCGGCGGTCACGAACATGGTGATCGAGACAGGCAGCATCTTGATCCCGGTTTCGAGAGCGTTGAGGCCCAGGACCAGCTGGAGGTAGAGCGGGATCACGAAGAAGATGCCCATCAGGATCAGGTTCTGGCTGAACAGCCCGATCAGCCCGGACCGCACCGGCGGAATCCGAGTCAGCGAAAGATGGACCAGCGGGTCGCGGTTCGTCTCCTCCCGGTGTCGCTGCCAGCTCACGAACCCCCACAGCAGAACGCCACCGGCGGCGATCACGAACAGGGTGAGTGAGAAGCCGAAGATCGTGATCGGCGAATTCTTGGGTTTCAACCATCCCCAGGTACTCGACTGGAGGACGCCGAAGACGAAGATACCGAGACCCCCGGCCGACAGTACCGAACCGACCACGTCGAGCTTCGGGGTCGGGCCCGGGCGCGGGGCATCTCCCACCTTCGGCGTCATGATCAGGATGAAGGCGACGATGATCACCTCGCCCACAAAGACGATCCGCCAGGTGACCTGCGTCGTTGCCCACCCACCCAGAATGGGACCTACGGCGATCCCGGCCCCGGCGACACCCCCGATGATGGCGTAGGCCACCTTGCGCCGGGATCCCTCGAAGTTGCCGGCAATCAACGCGGCGAGGGCGGGGAGGACGAGCGCCGCACCGATGCCCTCGAGTATCGACCAACCGAGGGCAAGGACCTCCACCGACTGCGATGCTGCGGTCAATGCGGAGCCACAGGCGTAGACGATCAATCCGATGACGAACGCCCGGCGTCGGCCGATGATGTCGCCGATCTTGGCCCCGGTGAGAATGAGCATGGCCATGACCAGGCAATAGAGGGTGATGACGGCCTGGATCGTGGTCACGGTGGTGTGGAAGTCCTTGACCAGCGCGCTGATCGAGACGTTCATCACGGACTGGTCGAGCACCATGAGGAACTGCGCCGTAGCCAGGGCGACGAGCGCCAACCAGCCCTTGTTCGACGTCGCATCAGTCACCCTGCTTCTCCTCTGCGGTGCTTTCGGTCTCGGGCCGGCCGTCGCATCGGCGACCTCTTCGCTCTCAGTCCGGTTCGACTCCAGTCACCGCATCGGCACATCCGGAGTGGTGTCGCCAGCAGGCTTGCTACATCTCCTCCTCCCGGGTGACGTCCAAGTTCCGAAAAGTGGGAGGGCCGTCACAGAGCTTGGCCAGCTGAGCGGCGAACTCGGCGGTTTCGGGTCGGTTCGAATTCTCCATCGCCGCCTCATAAGACGGGAACTCGACGATGTGAATGTAGGTACGGTCCTGGTCCCGATCTCGGCCCTGGATGGCTCTGGTCGGCGTACGGATACCACTGGTCTTGGCCAGCCATTCGTCGAGGGTGCGGTTGAAAGCGCCGACGTCGTCGGTCTTGAACTCGATCAGTTGGACGAACTTCATGCTACCTCCCAGATTCCGTTGATGATCCCCGACCCTAGTGAGCCATCCGCCGTTCGTCGACCAGCATCAACTGCGAGGTCAGCTCGTTGGGCACGGAACCCTGACACCAGGGCGAGCCAGGATTCACCGGCGGGGCTCCTCACGCTTAGATGGGGAACTCCTCCTGGCTTTGGGGTGGCCCGGTGCGCCGGCGATTCCAGGGCCAGACACCGTCGATCTCGACCTCCAGGGAAAAGCTGAGAACGATCCGGATGATCACAATCATTGCCAGCACGGTCACGCTTCGGAGGGTGGGATCAACGATGATCGTGCGAACGATATCCCCGACGATCAGGACCTCCAACCCGAGAAGAATCACTTGTCCGAGCCGGCGACGGAGTTGCCGGTAGGAACCTTCGCCGGATCCGCCACGCACGGCCTGGACTCCGCAGTCGACAAAGGCCAGGAGTCCCCCGACGACCATGATCGCGGCCCCAATCGCCTCGACCACTTTGACGATGTCGGAGATGACTTGGTCGTAGGTCACCCGGCTACAATGCCACGCCCGTCGACAGGCGGTGGGCATTGCCGTCGGTTGTCGATCCACGAAGACCTACGGGCACGAAGCACCCTCTGTTGATCGAGGCGTCTCCGGTCAAAGCCTGCGGGGAGGACCTACTCCTCTCGGTCCCCGAGGCTCAGGCGGCCGATGATCCCCGGACCAGGCGTCCGGAGCGCCTGCCGGTGTCGGCGTCGAACCGTCGGGTCACCTCGCCATGGACCAGGGTGGCCAGGTAGCCCTCGGCGGGTTGGAGGATGCGGCTCACGCCGGTCGGCAGGTCGTACCGGAGCTCGGGCGGGCGGATCCGGAGCCCTTCGAAGTCGATGACGTTGAGGTCGGCCCGCATGCCCACGGATACTGTCCCCCGGTCGGCGAACCCGTACAGCTCTGCGTTGGCCCTGCTCAATTTGCGGACGAGCAGCTCGAGCGGCAGACGCTCCCCATGGCTGCGGTCCCGGGCCCAATGGGTCAGATGGAACGTGGAGGCTGAGCAGTCGGAGATGAGATTCACATGGGCCCCGGCGTCGCCCAGACCGGTGACCGTGTTGGGATCGAGCAGCATGTCGCGGCAGACGTCGAGCGTCCCGTTGACGAAGTTCGAACCGAGCAATGCATAGAAGGCGGCCCCCTCGTCGGCCAGCAGGAGGTCGAACATGTATTCGAACGGGTCCACGCCGGCGGCAACGGCCCGGGCGTAGACGGACTCATCGAGCCTGGGCTCGTAGTCGACCGGATCGCGGAGCGGGAAGGTCAAGGGCAGTGCCAGAGCGAAGAGCTCGACGATCAGGGTGGAGAAGTCGTTGGCCCCGACGGCGGCGCTGTCCTCCCCGAGGATGGCCCGACGCACCTCGGGGCGGCGCATCTCGGCCACCCGTTCGGCCAGCGGAAGATCGGCAATCTTCCGGTAGGTGGGCCGGCCCATGAACAGGTGGTAGGTGTCCAGGCTGGTCATGATGGTGACCGAACGGGGAATCACCTGTGGCCGGAGCATCGCCCCGCCCACATTGGCCCGGGCTGCGGCATCCAGGACCACCCTCCAGTGGTCGGGGTCCTCGAACAGCTGAGCGATGGTGAAGGTCACCGGCCGCCCGCTGGCGTGCGCCACCGCCTCGAGCAGCGGAAGCTCGTCGATCGGCTTGGCCCGCTCTCCACCGAGGCGATCCAACGAGCCGATCGTGCCGGCCACGATGGCCTCGAACACGCCGTGGCCGGCAGAGCCCAGTGCTCGGGCGAACGCCAGGAGCTCATCGTCGGGGGCGAAGGTGCCCGGCACCGGGCGGCCCGATTTGGCCTTGTGGCCGATGGTCCGGGATGTGGAGAATCCGACCGCACCCGAAGCCATCGCCTCCGCGATGATCGAGGACATGGCGACGATGTCCTCTTCGGTGGCGTCCTCATTGGCCGCGCCCCGCTCGCCCATCACGTAGAACCGGACCGCCCCGTGGGCGATCTGGGCGGCGATGTCCAGGGCGTAGCTCCTCCGGTCGAGCAGGTCGAGGTACTCACCGAAGGTCTCCCAAGTCCCCCAGGGCATACCGGCGCTGAGCGCCGCCCCGGGGATGTCCTCGACCCCCTCCATCAGGTCGATCAACGCGTCGTGGTCGGCCGGTCGGACGGGAGCGAACCCGACGCCGCAGTTGCCCATGACCAGGGTGGTGACCCCGTTGGAGGCAGAGGGCTCCAGTGCGTCGTCCCAGGTGACCTGGCCGTCGTAGTGGGTGTGGACGTCCACCCACCCGGGCGTGACGAGCGCCCCATCGGCATCGATGGTCTGTGCGGCAGGTCCCGACAGCTTTCCGATGTCGACGATTCGGCCGCCGCCGATCCCGACATCGGCTGAGTACGAATCCTTGCCGGTTCCGTCGACCACGGTCCCGCCCTTGATGGCAACGTCAAGCAATGTCTGCTCCTTGCTGTCTGGCCGCCCTCGGGTCCGGACGGTCGCTCGATGCCTCGACGACAACCGTAGGCGGCAACCACAACGGCGGGAGGAGTTCCCCGCCCGAATCGAGCGGCGTGCCGGTTAACCAGGGCATTCGCCCGAGCCGGCTGAACGGGCGACGGAACCATGGCCCTGTCCTCTCCACCGCCTCGGCTTCCCGGCGCCCTCGGGCTTGCTCCTCCCGTTCCGATGGGGCTCCCGTCCACAACGCCGCGGGTAGCCTCGCCCTGGTGCTCGGCGATTCCCTTTGGGAGCAACACTCGGCCTGGTGGCAACGGTGCTTCACCGAAGGTGCCGACCCCGAATACGAAGAGCAAGTCCTTCCCTTGGTCGAGCACCATCTGCGCGGGGCGCAGCGGGTCCTGGACGTGGGCTGTGGCGAAGGGCAGGTCACCCGGCGCATCGCCCGACGTGGAGTACAGGCGGTTGGGCTCGACCCTGCACCGTCGCAGATTCGGGTCGCCCAACAGCGGGGCGGCTCGGCCCGCTTCGTGCGGGCACGGGCGGAGCAACTCCCGTGCCCGAGCGAGGCCTTCGACGCGGTGGTGTTGTGCCTGGCCCTCGAACACGTGGACCCGTTCGAGCCCGCCATCCATGAAATCGCCCGGGTGCTGGCGCCGGGGGGGCGGTTTCTGTTGTTCCTGGCCCACCCGCTTCTTCAATCACCTGGGAGCGGCTGGGTCGACGACGGGGTCCCGGGCGAACAGTATTGGAGGGTGGGCTCCTACCTGCGAGACGTGGTGGCGATCGACGAGGTCGCGCCCGGGGTCCATCTGCCCTTCGCCCACCGACCACTGAGCAGGTACGTCCACGTCATCGGCGAGGCAGGGCTTCTGATGGAGGACATGGTCGAGCCATCGCCTCCACCAGATGTTCTCAGGGAGACGGGGGGCTTCCCGACTGCGCCCACCATCCCTCGGATGATGCTGTTGTGCGCCCGTCGAATCGGATAGTTGTCAAGTGCGCCCAGGCGCCCACAACTCTGAATCGCGTCATTGCCAACCGCCGGGATTCCAACCGGCCGGATACATGACAGGTGCCGAAGGGTTGGATGTCCACAGGCTGTGTGTCGCCGTCGATTCGTACCAAATGGGCACCGGTGGGATGGCGATCATGGTCGGTGCCCTGCCCACGCCGGTGATGGTCGTGATGGCGTTGGAAGCTGTGTTGAGAAGCTGAATGTCGCCGCAGCTGTAGTTCTCGGGGATGACCAGATATTGATTGTCCGGAGTGACCTGCATCGGTTGGGGGTCTTGGGTCCAGCAGGTCGTGGTGAAGACCAGTGCCTCAGCGTTGGAGGTCGTGTTGATCGAAAAGACGTTGTTGGAGGGCCAGTCGGCCACATAGACGAGACAGCCATTGGGTGATGCAGCCAGATCGATGGGCTGCGATCCAGCCCCGGTCGAAATCGTCGCGGCGATGGTGTCCGGAGTAGCGGCCAAGGCGGTGTTGACCACTTGAATCTCGGCCGTGCCGAACTCGGCCACGTAGAGAGACAGGCCGTTGGGCAGTATGGCCATTGCGTTTGGGCTACCCGATGTCGTTACGATGGCATCGTTGAGGGCACCTGCCGCCAATGGGATGTGAGTGTTGACGGTGTTGGTGGCAACAGTGATGTCATCGATGTAGCTGTTGGCCCGGTCGGCAACGTAGACATGACTCGAGTCGAAGGTCGTGGCCAAGGCGATGGGATGGGGGACAGTTCCGGGAAGTGCGACCGTGGTAACTGCCGAGGTTCCCGTGGCAATGGCCGAGATGGTGCTCGAGTTGTAGTTGGCAACGTAGACCATCGCGCCATCGGGAGTGACCACAATGGCGGTCATGGTGGCCTGGTGCTCGACGGCAATGGCCGGCCCGACGGTGCTCGTCGCCCCGCTGAGGGTTACAGGGTAGACCGACCCGTTGGCCGTGGTGCCTGGATCTGACACTACATAGGCCACATACGCTCCCAGGGCGTTCGGCACAGGATCGATAGCCACAGCCGTGGGCGTGGCGACAGTGAGAGTCTTGGTCACGGTCCAGGCGGTGCCCGACCAGGTGAGCACCTGGACCTGGCCGGCGGTGGATTCGGCAACGACCGCGCTCAGACCGTCGGGTGTCATCTGGACGGCGTTGACTTGATTGGATGCCGCTCCGATAGCGATGGCGCCTCCGGCGGTCAGCGAGCTCTCGCTCACCGGAAAGGCTTGCTTGGCGGTGTTGGCCACAAGGGCCACGGGCGAGTTGGGCACCGTCGGCGAGTCATTGAATGAGAGCGGTGCCGGGCTACCGGAAACTGACCCGCCGGCTGCGTAAGGGCCACCTGAGGAGGAGGCACGGGTGAGGTTGTAGCCGGTGATCAGTGAGTTCCCACTTGCGCTTTGCGCCGCCGACTGGGCATCGGTCCATCTGAGGCCGACGTTGGTCTTCTGATTGCCGCCCGAGCAACCATTGCTTGCTGCAGTGACACCGGCGGGTGCAGGGTTCAGGGCCGCGCTCACCATCCGCTCGGGGCCGCCCAGGGCGCTGTCCGATAGCAAGGCCCAGGTGCTTCCGGTAACCGCAGCCGTGGCCAGCACCACGGTCGACAGTGCGACCAGCATCCGTGACCCGGGCCCGCTCAGGCGACCCCGATACGATCGCCGACGCGAATGAAGACCCCGGCGTCGACCGGGGCCATGGCTTGGGCAGATCGAATGGCGACCCATCAGGTCCGCCAAATGGTGTCGAGCGCAACCGCGCAGACCAGCAGGACGATGGAGGCCACAAGGAGCAGGTGGGGCAGTGGTGTTTTGACCCAAATGCTGAGATAGCCGATATGGGGAACCACACCTCGGACAGTCCAGACCGTCGACCCCAGGATTCGAACACTGCCCCATGGATCAGCGGCGTTGTTGGCGTCCCCTTTGGTTGTGATCCAAGTACCGTGGCGGTGGTGAATGGCAACTATGCGGTGGGTGATGATGAAGCGATCGTGGGGTGGATGATAGGCAACGATCTGGCCCACTCTGAGCGAGCTGGTGGGCTCGGAGCGGAGCACCTCTACGTCACCGGGCTGGATGCTCGGCCGCATCGAGCCGGTGAGCACCGTGTCGGTCTGCCACCAGCCGGCCAAGTTCCCCAATGCGGCTGTGGCCGTGAGCGTGCAGGTGACGATGAGCAGAAGGTTCGCTATTCGGCGAGCCCAACGACTTCTCCGCGAGCGCCGTCGAGTCCGGCAGAGCTCGGTGCGTGGAACTGCTGCACTCGATTGGGCAAGTCTCGGTACTTCTGTCAGAAGGTCGATGGTCGTCATAGCGGTCTCGGATGTGATCTTGAAATGGCAAGGTGCGGGGAGTAGTCCTCCCCGCACCTTCGCCATTCACATGAATCCCTCCGGTGTTACTGGCTGGCGCCAGCCCGCTGGGTTGCAGTGAAGTTGTACGACACGCTCAGCGAGCAGTTCTGCAGCTGCTCACTCACGCCAGGCGTCCCAGCAGTCGAGCAGGCACCGCTGTTGTAGCCGTAGGCGTCGCCATAGGTGGTGGGCAGGGTAAGCGTCACCACGTAGTAGCTCGACGAACCCTGGTTGGGGGCCGATGAGGTGAGGTCCTGGGCCGTGGTATTCAACGTCTTCAGGGCGACGTTGCTCACCACCGAGTTGAACCCGCTCGAACAGGTGTAGGTCCATGGTCCAGCTACCCCGCCGATCTCGGCCGGAGCCGTGGCGCAGGACTGCACGCTCACGTGGAGTCCGTTGACGGCGTCCGTGACGATGTCCGAGCCAGCATTCCCCCCGGCCACGGACGACTGCAGCGTCAGCCCGTTGACTGCGGCAAGGCCGGTGGTCCCGCTGGCTCCGACAGAAGTGTTGTTGGTCAGTTGGATCACTCGGGCGACAGTGTCGCCTTCGGCCAGATTGTTGATGGGACCGACTGTCACTGCCCCGTGGTCACCGGTCGGTGTGGCCAGGACCACGTGCACCTGGCCGGTGGAGATAGCCTCAGGCCCCGCGGAAGCAGTATCGGTGAAGTTGGCGAACACTCCGCCAATGGTCGTCAATCCGGCCAGAACCACGGCGCCGGAAAGCACAATGCGTTTGGTCGACCGATTCTTCGATGAATGTCGTCTCTCAGTCATGGTTGCCCCTTCAGATGAGTAGTAATTGATATGGAATCCTGGCATCGGCCGCTTTGTCATCGAACTTGACAACAAATGTTGTCTATTTGGGCGGTGCAACCAGGCGTTTGCCTGGCACGGGCCTGAAACGAGGCGGCCCGAGGAGGTGCGCACGTCATGGAAGCGCTCCACCGTCACCCTGTCACCGTCTCGATCGGCCAAGGCCCGATCGACGACAGCTCGGGGTGTGGTTGGCCGCGATCAGATCCAGATGGAGCACGGCCAGAATGCGAGTCCGGTGAGCGGGTGCTTCGGGCCACCCCATCAGCCGCCCTCTCCGGCGTTGCAATCCGCCATCCACCGGGCAATCATCGTGGCTGGATCGACGACCATCGAGAGGGCCGGCCTTCATCATGACGAACCCACCGACAACGATGCGCGCCTGGCGTCTGCACGAGTACGGCTCGCCGGAGGAAGTACTGCGTCTGGAAGACTCCGAGATCCCCGAGCCCGGGCCGGGAGAGGTGCGTGTCCGGGTTCAGGCCATCCCGCTCAACCTCAATGACCTGGAGCGCACCAGCGGCAAGAACATGATGGTCCGGCCAGAGTTCCCCTACAGCCCGGGGATGGAAGTGATGGGCGTGGTCGACGGCTGGGGCGAGGGTTCGTCTTCGGTTGGGACTCAGCGGGTCGTCGGCACCACCCGGGGTGCCTTCGGCGGCTACGCCGAATACGCGATCTGCCCGCTGTCCGGGACGTTTCCCATGCCGCCCTCGGTTCCGCTCCCCGATGCCGCCGCCCTCTACTTTCCCTTTCACTTGGCCTGGCTGGGTCTGGTGGACCGGGTCGGCCTGACCGCGGGCGAGTCGGTCCTGATCCACGCCGGCGCCGGAGGTGCCGGTTCGGCGGCCATCCAGCTGGCCAAGCACCTGGGAGCAAGGGTGTTCGCCACCGCCGGGACGGATGAGAAGCTGGCGCTGTGCCGTGACCTCGGCGCCGACGTGACGGTCAACTACGAAACGGCCGACGTGGCCGAAGTCGTACTTGCCGAGACCGGAAACCGGGGAGTGGACGTCGTGTTCGACACCGTCGGCGAGGCGGTAATGGAGGCCTCCATGCGCTGCGTCGCCTACAACGGCCACTACGTGATGATCGGATTCGCCTCCAACAAGGCGGTCGCCGACGAGCCGTTCCTCGTCCCTCGACGGATCATGCTCGGCAACTTCCACCTTTCAGGAGTGCTCATGGCCTACGGGACCGAGGACACCACCGAGATGGTCAAGACATCGATGGGATGGAACTTCGCGCCTTCGACACTGGGGGCTTCGATCATGCAGGAGGTGGTCGCCCTCGTCGAACAAGGCAAACTGCGTGCCGTGGTCGGCGAATCTGTCGGCTTCGAGGAATTGCCGGCCGCCCTCGAGAGGATGGCTCGGCGCCAGTCGATGGGACGCACCGTGGCCGTGGTCACCTGACCGGCCACGCGCTCGGCGGTCGGCCGCAGGCGGGGTCACCGCCCTGACTTCCTGTCAAGAAAGGGCGCCGGACATCGGACCCGCCCACCGAGCGGGGCCGGCGCAGACTCCGCCATCCGCGCCCCGGCCCGATCCGTGCTCTGCGACCGCCCACAACCAGGCTCAACCCGGTACGAGCCGGTTGTCCATCTCCGATTCCCGCCTTGTGCGCATCATCGCGTAGGACCCCCTGAAAAGCAGCCCAGAATTTATCTCTGATTATGCAATAGTACTCTCGCCTAATTCGTACGACAGAGTCGGAGGTTTGACGGCCATGGTCAGTGAAGGAACACCAACCCGTGGCCGGCCCCCCGGCCCCAGCCTGGCGAGCGAAGCGGTGGCGATCCTCGAGCGCAATGCCTTCTCCGCCCTGCGCGGGCCGAACAGCCGGGGAGCGGTACCTCGCAGCGCTTTCGACGGCATCGACGTCTCAACGGTCGATCGCTCAGTCAAGAGGGCGTTCAGCGGCCAGGAAGGGAGGACCCCATTCGACCTCGCCTCCCATCGGGTGAGCAACATCGAAGGCGCCACCACTGCGACACTGCAGTCGGTCTTCGAGCTGGTGGAGCAGAGCTTTCGTGACACGGACGCCATGGAGAAGACGCTCCGCGTCTTTCTGCGGGCCAACTTCGACGAGGCGTGCAGGGAGGAGGGCCTGCTGGCGTCGGTCATCGTGCAGTGTGCGGCGTGCGCCCACATCCAGAGCGACAATCAGGATGCTCCGGAACAGTCCCGCGCCGCCCGGGAAGTCATCGCCATGCGGCAGGAGCTCTATGCGGAGATGACCAGGGGGTTTGTGGCCGGGCTCTCGGTCGCCCTGCGAAGGCTCCGGCGGCGCCCGAAAACATCCCACTCGCTGTCGGAGATCGTCGTCGCGGTCGAGGCCACCAGCGACGGTTTCGTGCGGCTGTACAAGCTGCAACCGGAGCTCGTCAGTGCGGATCTCGTCGTCGACACGCAGTGGAACGTAATTTGGAGCATGACGGAGCCGGGGCTCTTGGACCCGCCGAGTCAGTCCAATCCATCCGAGCGAGTTCTGGTGGAGGCGGCACTGACGATCTTCTCCGAAGGCCGCATCCCCTCACTCGAATCCTTGGCTCGAGACTGCGGAGTGCCGACATCCGAGGCCTTCGAGCTGCTCAAGACCGAAGCGGCACTCGCTCAACGGTGCATGGACTACGCCGTCGGAAACTCTGTGGAGACCGAGGCCATCGCCGTGAACGTGAAGGGGGCGGAGCTCTCGGCGGTCCGAGACCTTCTCATCGCCACGACTCAGCAAGCCGAGGTGGCGCCGAGGCTGATCGAAGTCATTCGACAGGACAAGGGCAGCGGGTTCTGCGCCGAGGCCCGGCGTCACATCGCCGAAGCCCTTGGACAGTCGAACGCGGTCGACCTCGATCGAACCACGGCTGACGGGGTGGCCCTCATGCTCCTCGACGCGGCCCTGCAGGGCGAACCCGGCAAGCCCATCTGGCAAGCCGGGCTGGACGCATTCGCCTCGGGCCAGTGAGCCTCCGCTGACAAGCTCACCGCCAAGGTCGGGAAGAGCTCCCGCTGTCCCTCATCGCACCGCCACCTCGACGATCTTCACGATGACCAGCACGAAGGCGACCAGCAGGTAGCCGCGCAACGTGACCAGGCCCACCTTGCGCTGACGACTCATCACCGGGCGCTCGAGGCGAGAGAGGGCGGGCATCCTCCATGTGTGGCGGCGGCTCGTCCCGGCCAGGACGTCGTCCACGGTGACCAGACCTCGGCTCCGACGGACCTGGACGACGAGGAAGACGGCGACGACTGCGCCCACACCGAGTCCGCCGAGGAGCACCCCTTCGATCGGGCCGACGGCCGGCCAGGGCGCGGCCTCATCTCTTCGTCAGCTCGATGGGGTCGTGGCCGCAGGAGAGGAGCCTTCGACGCCCCTCTCATGGACCGGTCCTCGAGCTCGTCGACCGCGCAGAAAGAGAAGTACGACACCGAGCAATCCCAACGCGGCGATGGCCAGCGCGGCGATGGCGATGCCCTCGGTCGCTCCGGATGCAGAGGAAATGGCGATCGGGACCGGCGCCGTCGGGGAGGCCGCGGTCAGCGTCAACACTGGTGCCGGGGTGTCCGGATTCGGATCCTGCGGCGAGGCAACCTGGATCCACCGGACGATCTCACCGGAGGAATAGGTCTGCAACGATTTGAAGATCACTTCGCCGCTCTGGGACGGGGCCTGCCCGGCAGCAATCGGGAAGTCCTCATACTGGCCCGGAGCGACGCCGCCCGCGGTGGCGGTCCAGGTGATGTCCGTGACCACCTGATTGACCGGTCCGTCGGCCGACTGGATGGGCTGGCTGAGCGTCCGCGTATCGACCGTTGCCGCCCAGCCCGGGACCGGTAGCACATTGACGGTGAGGAGCGGGAAATCGGTCGGGAAGAACACCTGGAGTTTCACCGTGTTGGCGTTGTCCCGCTCGTTGGGGGCCCTGAAGGTGAGCTCGATGTCACCGGTGCCGGCCGGCAGGGTGTCGGGGTGCACGGTGACGTGAGCCCACGCAGGTGACGCGAACAGGACGGTCAGCAGCAACACTGCCCCCGATCCCACTGCCGCCAGCCGGCCGCGTCGTCCGATGGAGCGGGTCATGGTGGAGTGGCCTCCTGGGGTGGGTGGGGATGTGGACTGTGCTCGGGTCGGATGGACGGTGTCAGTGGACGGGGAGGGTCACGGGCACGACCTGCTCGTCGATGGGGTCGGTGCGGACGGTGAATTTGAGGATCCAGGTCCCCGCCACGGGGATGTCCACGTTGGTGGCGTAGTAGTGGCCGAGGCCCCCGATGTGCAAGGGGACGGCCAGCGGGCCGAGGCTCTCGGCCGGCATGGTGAGGGTGGCGTCCAGTTCGGGGATGGCCGCCGGCGCTCCCAGACGGCTCAGCACGTAGACGTGCACCTCGTTGCCGGTTCCCGCCTTGGCCGGATCGACGATGGCGTTCACCTGCACCCCGAGCGTCGCAAAGGACGTGGAGAAGGGGAGCGCCGCCGCCTGCTTGGCCGGAACCGCATTGACAAGAAGGGCGGTGACCGCCAGGACCGAGAGGGCGATAGCGATCTCCGCCAGGACGGAACGACGGAGCCCGGTGACCTGGCCGGCAGGGCTGCCTCTGCCGTCTGCCGGCCGCTCGGCCACCGCTACCGCTCCCCCGCTCTGCGCTCTCGCTCCGCCGTTGTCCCGGTCGACGTCCAGACGATGGCCGGCGCCGCCCGGGCTGGTGCCTTCTGAAGTCAGGTCCGTGGGGCCACCGGTGGAGGGGGCCGTCGGCCGGCCGGGACGCCGCACGCCCCAACTCCCTTGGGCGATGCGTCGGCTGAGGGCACCCAATCCGATGAGGACGATGACCAGGATGATCTTCACCACCAGGGTCCGCCCGTAGGTGGTGTGGAAGAGGGCGTAGAGGCTGCCCACCTGGCGGATGGACTGGACCGTCCCGGTGGCGATGATGACCACGACGGCGGAGAACGCGTAGGCCGACACCGTGAGGGTGACTCCGATGGGGTCGTCCGGTCGAACGAGGTTCTTCCCTCTGCCGACGAGGAAGGTGGCCAGCAGGGCGAGGCCGCCCAACCAGACACTGCCCGCCGCCAGGTGGACGACGTCCAGCACGAGCCCGAAGCCAGGTTGGTCCCCGGTCGACGCGTGCCCGGCCAGGCCCGGGGTGATCAGGAGCGCGGCCCCGAGGACGAGCTCGGCCGGGACGACCCAACTCCACCGCCGGGGTCCCCGGCCCACGCGCCCCTGGATCCCGAGGAGCACCGGGACGAATGCGATGAGCAGAAGGATTCGCACCACCTCGACCTGGCCGAACCGCGTGTGCAGAACGGCGTTCACGAGTGACGGTCGGACGATGTCGGCCAGGGGGAGAGCCGCCGCGTAGACGCCCTGGATGGCGATGCCGAGCAGCGTGGTGACCAGGAGGAGCCACCACGAGGCCCACAGGATTCGACCCACCCTGGGTGTCCCTCCACCCCTTCGCCACACCAGGGCAATCATGAGGGCCAGACCCACCAGGAACAGCAGGCCGATGAACGCCGCGAACCGGATGAGCCAGTAGACAGTGCCGACGGTGGCGCTGCCCGATTGATCGGCCAGGGTATTGGCCACCGCGGTGGCTTTGCGAGCCCCGTTGTCCGAGCCCACCGAGAAGACGAACGCTCCGTGCACGGGGTGCGAGTCGGCGGAGATGACCCGCCAGGCGACGACGTAGGTGCCACGCGACAAGTTCGGGGGCAGCGAGATGGCCACGGCGTGACCGTCCCCTGAGGGGTGGTGTGTTCCTCCGTCGTCGACCCGCTGGCCCTCGGGCCCCAGCACCCGGAGGGACCCGAAGTCGATCTCGACCGGCTCGCCGAAGTGGAGGACCACCTGGCTCGGTGCCTCCAGGAGCACCGACGACGCCGGTGGATCGGTGGACTCCAACTGGGCGTGCGCGCTGGCCGGCCCGGCGGTCCCGACCAGGACCAGGGCCACAGCGACGACGGCGACCAGGGACTGCCCGATCCGCTTCACCGGACCCTCCAGCCGCCAAGGGCCGGCGGCGCTGTCGCGGACCGGGGTGTCCGTGACAGAAGGCGGTCCGGGCCGGGAGTTCCCCGAGAGCCGCGGTACAATCGGCGGGTGGGTCGTCGGGGACTGGCCGTGCTGGCCTTGACGGTGATCGGCGTCGCCGGATGCACGACCGGAGCCAGTACCACCGCGTCGACGAACACCGACCTAAGGGTACCGCTCCCCGCCGGTGCCAACCCGTCCCGGATCTCGCAGATGGTGTGCTCCGCTGATGCAGTCAAGGCCATCCGAACCGTGGTCGGGGAGAAGGCGGCGGTCGGCGCAGCGGCGTGGGTCAACCACCGCTACTCCTGCCGCTACGGCTACCCCACCGGCTCGATGGTCGTCTCGGTCAAGGAGCTGTCCAGCTGGCCGGAGACGATCGCCTACTTCGACTCCCTCGCCACCTCCATGGGAACGTCACAGAAGATCTACGGGCTGGGCCAAGGTGCATTCCAGACCACCGACGGCTCGGTGGTGGTTCGCAAGGACTGGAAGGTCCTGGTGGTGGACATCAGCGGCCTCCCCGGCCAATTCGGCGTGCCGCCGACGAGCTCGGGGAACGTGGCCCTCAGGGTGAGTTATCAGATCCTCGGGTGCTGGGCCGGCGATTGACGCCCGGTCGTCGGCCCGTCAGTCGGCGAACTTGGGGATGACCTCGGTGCCCATGAGCTCGATGGTCTCCATCACCGCCTCGTGGGGAATCTTGTAGGGGTTCACCAGGCACAACAGGAGGTCGATGTCTGCATCCTGGTAGCGACGGCACATCTCGATGCACTCCTCGGGCGTGCCCAGGACACAGGCATTCGCGTCGATCAGGTACTCGAGGCTCAGCAGGTCGAGGGAGCCGTCATCGCTGTGCTGTTGCATGTCGGCCGCGTACGAGTAGGTCCCCAGGTCCTCGCTCCGCTCCGCCATCCACTCCGACACCGAGGCGATCTGGCGGGCGCCCACCCTGGGGTACCACTCGAAGGACTCCCGGGCCAGGTCGAGGGCGCGACGGCGGTCCGGAGAGCACAGCGCCATGGTGAAGGTGGCCGTCCGGTTGTGGACATAGGCCCCCAGCGGCTCGGTGCAGCCGGCGACCGCCTGGCGATAGACGTCGACCTTTCGCTTGACCTCCTCGGGTGAGATCCCGACGGCGAAGGAGCAGAGACCCAGACCGAGCTCTCCGACCTGTCGGTGGCCGTCCTCGCTGGTGGTCGCCCCCCAGATCGGTGGATGGGGTTGCTGCAGGGGCTTGGGTTGAACCCGCCGTTTGGGCATCTGCCAGTACCGACCGGAGAATTCGTACTCGTCATTGGTCCAGCAGCCGACCACGTGCTCGATGGCCTCGTGCCACATCTGGCGGGTCTGGCCGGGGTCGATGCCGAATCCCTCGAGCTCGGCCCGGGTGGCCGAGCGCCCGGTGCCGAAGTCGACCCGACCGTTGGAGATCAGATCGAGGACGGCCACCGACTCAGCAGTGCGCACCGGGTGGTTGTAGGGCGAGGGCATCAGGCGAACGCCGTAGCCGAGCCGGATGCGGTCGGTCAGGGCGGCGATGGCCCCGTAGAGGACCTCCGGGTTCGAACAGTGCGAGTACTCCTTCAAAAAGTGGTGTTCGACGGTCCAAAAGGCGCTCCAGCCGAAGCGCTCGCCGGCGACCGCCTGCTCGATGGTGTTGCGATAGGCGATCAGCTCGCTGTCGGCCTCCCAGGGCTTGGGTACCGGGATCTCGTAGAAGAGCGCAAATTTCACCGAGTCATTCCCTTCGCTCGTCGCCGGTGCTGGCGACAGTCGATACCGTCAAGACAGTCAAGACCGCCGGGTACAATCAAGTGGTCGGCCACCACGATTGCTACGCGTCCGCCGGTGGAACGGACTCGGCGAGGAAGGTCGACAGGGCCTTCCACCACGCTTCGGGGTTCTCGTATTGCGGGCTGTGACCGGCGTCGGGGATCACCGCCAGTGAGCCACCCGGGATGGCCGCCGCCATCCGCTCCGACGAGCCGACCAGCGGCCCATCCTGCTCCCCTACGATCACCAGGACCGGCAGCGACGGCGGAAGCGACTTGAGCTCCTCCAATCGGTCGCCGGTGCCGGCGAACGTCGGCGCCATGGCTGCGAAGAGGGCCGGCGACGTGGCCCGGAACTTGCGGTCCTCGAACTCGGCGTAACCGGGTCGATCGGCCAGGAGCCGCTCGTGCGCAGGGGAGTCGAGAGGGTTCTCACGGCTGGCCATGATCTCGGCCAGGCTTCCCATACCCCGGGTGCGGACGATCGACACTGCCGCATCGACCAGTCCTGGATCGAGGCCCTCGATCGGACCATGGTCGGTGTCCATCAGGACGAGGGCGTCGAGTCGCCCGGGTGCCTCGTGGGCCACCAACTGGGCCACCATGCCACCCATCGAATGTCCGAGCAGGCTGAGTCGCCCCCAACCGAGGGCATCGATCAGGCGCAGTACGTCATGGGCGAGGATCTCGAACGAGTAGGCGGCCTCGGCGGTCGGCTTGGAGCTCGCACCGTGTCCGCGCAGATCAGGGGCGACCGCGTGCCAACCGGCGCCGGCCAGGGGATCGAGCCAGTCGGTGAAGTCCTCCTTTGCCCCGGTGAACCCGTGGAGGAGCAGGAAGGGGCGCTGGCCGACACCCGCCTCGGCGATCGATAGCCCGATGTCGCCGAGGTCGATGCTTCGTTGGTCCATGCCGTTCATGTTCGCACAGGTCGCCATGACGGACCGGTGGGCGGGACCGAAGCCCCAGCACATCGAATGCCGAGCCGTCAGCCGGATCCCTCCACTGTCACCACCTCGGCCAACCTCACGACTAGCTTTGCGCCATGCACGCACCCGGTCGTCCTCCGTCAGTGCTCCTCGCTCTTGTCCTCCTCGGAATCCCTGTCGCTCTGGCCGCGTGCTCCAGCTCGACCACCTCGGCGCCGACCACGACTGCGGCGACCGGTACCTCTCCGACGACTGGCGGCTCCTCGGGCAGCCCTTCGGGGGGATCGACGGACAAGGCGTTCTCGTGCGCGCTCGTGCCCGCCTCGGATGTGAACGCCGCCCTCGGTACGTCGGTGGGCGCGCCCCAGACGGAGTCGGTCGGAACGGTCACCACATGCACCTACTCCTCGACCAACCCGATCCAGACCGTGATCATCCGCGTCGACACCGGCTCCAGTGCCGCCACGTTCGCGGCGGAGAAGGCCCAGTCCGTCGCACAGGGCCAGAGCCCGTCGACCGTGCCGGGAGTCGGTGATGACGCCTATTCGCTCTCGATCTCGGGTGGCGGCTTCACCACCAATACCTTCGCCGTCCGCAAGGGGTCGACCGATGCGCAGGTCAACAGCCCGGCGACGCCGGCCCAGACCCAGGCCTACGCCACACAGCTCGTAGCCAAGGTCTGATGTTCGGAGAGCCGGTGTCCCGACAAGGGCAGCGGCTTTCCTCCGCCCGCCGCTGAACCGGGGCTTCGGCTCGGGCGCCTAGGGCAGGTCGATGAGGGCGATCTCGCGGAAGCTGTCTCCGTGGAACCTCACGCCCCGGTCGATGGACGGCTGCCGGCGGGACGGGGCCAGGGCGGCTGCCGATTCCATCGACTGCTGGTCCGCCCACACCACCCCCACGACGCCGTGGCCGGTCTGGCGATTCATCATGTTGCGCAAGGATCGGAAACCAGGGTTCGACTTGATCCGGGGCAGGATCTCGCTTTTGAAGAACTCGAAATTCTCTTCGATCTTCGCCGGCTCCATGCTGATCCGCGTCACCATCAACGGCGACCCGACGGCCGGTCGCTCGCTGATCTCTGCCACCATCTGCTCGAAGGTCTCGACGGTCATCTCACCGCCGATGATGCCGAGACCTTCCTGACGGTTCTTGGCCAGCGCGCTCTCGCTCGCCTCCCGGTCCGCTTCAGTCTCCCACAGCGAAAGGATGCTGAGGACACCGCCGGATCGATCGGCGCTCGCCGTGGCGCCCCGATAGCCATGTTGTGCGTTGAGGTTGGGCACTACCTCTTCACGCAGATAGCTCACCCCTTGGTCAATGTTCTTTGCGCCGGTGAATGACACGAGACGGGTATGCATCGGATCTCCTCTCGGCCCCGCGCCCCTTCAGGCTACGCTGATCCGCATCGCCCCGCTCCGGCCGCGATCCCAGACCAGCGCATTGTCGAATCGGGTCTGCCGCTCGCTGGTTGCGGCCACAAATGAAGTGGCGTTCGGTGGACGGCGCCATCCGAGATCACCGCGACCCCACCAGGGTGGCCGATGGGTCCAGCTGGGCGCTCGCCTCCCTGACCGCCGTGCCCAGGTCGGCCGAGGGCCGACGATCGTAGACGGGCCCCGCCCCATCGGCGAGGAGCCAACTGGCCATGGCCACGCCGCGAGCCGGAACCGGCAACGGTGTCGACAGGGCGTCGAGCAGGGCCCGGATATCCGGCTCGGAGGCGATGATGCCCTTGCGGTTGATCGGTACCCGCGGATCGCGCGTGACCGGTGGCCTACGGGCCTGCACCAACAGGCTCTCCCAGTTCTGGGCCAGTGCGCCGCGCTGCGCGGGTGAGACCAGCACCTGTGCCCGGACGGCGGAGAGATGGCTCGACTCGGGCGGGCGCCCCTGTGCGAGTCGACGATCCAGGGAAGGGGCCAGCAACCGGGCCAGCAGGCGGCCCCACCTCCGATTCGGTCGAGCCGTCAAGGGACCGGGATGGTCCGGATGGATGAGGAGCAGGGTCGTCGGCCCGGAACCCGGCCTCTCCGTCCGGAGGCCCCGCGACCGCCTCACCCGGAAGAACCCAGAAGTTGTCATGAGTCCATGATGGGGGCTGACACCGGCCGGCGAAAGTGGCATGATTGACATGGTGCGCGACATATCTGCCAAATCCTCGGGCGTCAGGCTTGCCGACCATCCCGCCGGCGGCGGCCACGACCTCCCCCCACGCGTCTCCCACGATGTGGCGGTCGTCGTCTACGACGGATTCACCCCGTTCGAGTTGGGGGTGGTCTGCGAGGTCTTCGGTGAAGCCCGGTGGGTGGCGCCCGGCCAGCCGTGGTACCGACTGTTCGTCTGTGGGGACAACCCGGGCCCGGTGACCGCAGACGGCGGCCTCCAGATCCTGGTTCCCCACGGGCTCGAGGCCCTCGCCCGCGTCGACACGGTGATCGTGACGCCGACCTACCGGCGGCGGGAGGTACCCGACAGCGTGTTCGAGGCGCTGCGGTCGGCGCACGCCCGGGGGTGCCGCATCCTCTCGCTGTGCAGCGGCGCGTTCGTCCTGGCCGAAGCAGGACTGCTCGATGGGCGGCGCGCCGCCACCCACTGGACGGAATGCGACGAGCTGTCCCGCCACTATCCCCTCGTGTCAGTCGACTCCGGTGTCCTCTATGTCGACGAAGGAGACATCCTCACCTCGGCCGGCAGTGCCGCCAGCATCGATCTCTGCCTGCACATGGTCCGCCAGGACTACGGGAGCGAGATGGCCACCCAACTCGCCCGTCAACTGGTCGTTCCACCCCAGCGCGGCGGTGGCCAGGCCCAGTTCATCGAGAAGCCGTTGCCTGCTCTCGAAAGCTCCAACCTGTTCGCCGACACGGTGACCTGGCTGCAGGAGCACCTCGACGAGCCGGTGACCGTCGAGGACCTCGCCCTCCGCTCGGCCATGAGCCCCCGGACGTTCGCCCGTCGATTCCTGGCCGCCACCGGGACCACCCCGTACCAGTGGCTGCTCGGCCAGCGGGTCCAACTCGCACAACGGCTCCTCGAAGTGAGCAACCTGTCGATCGAGTCGGTGGCGGAGAGGAGCGGATTCTGCACGGGCGGCAATCTCCGCAAGCATTTCAGCCGGATCGTGCACACCAGTCCGCAGGCGTACCGCCACGCCTTCCAGGACCGGGACACCGCCTGAACGAGTCCCTACATCCGCGGTCCGGTGTCGGAGAGACGGTGACGGGACCCGGCCTACCGGCACGCGTCCACGAAATGTAGGGTGGGCTGTCCGTCAAGGGGGAGCCGATGACCGAGACGTCCGTACAGACCGAGCAATTCGTGGCCCTGGTGTCGGCCGGCGGAGACGGTGCGCTCGCCCGGGCCGCCGCCCGGGACCTCCGATCGGGGGACCGGTCGGCGCCGGCCCGGGTCGCTGCCCTGTGCCTGAGTGCCGCCATCACCACGCCGGAGTGCCTGGTCGAGACCTATGACGGCTTGGCCGAGGGATGGGTGGGGAAGGCCCCGGCGGCCGACCCGATCACCGGGGCCGGCGCCCCTGGCGATGTGCCGGGCGACCTGTGGGAGGCGATCTGGGCGCTGGTCTTCGACCCCGATGCCGGAAGAGACCCGGCCGACATCACCGTTCGGACCGCCGCGCTGGCCGGCCTGCTGCCTGCCGAGTTCAACGACCGGCTGGCATCGATGGCCCTCCGCTACCCGGGGGTGGCCGATGCCGCCATGTCGGGACTGCCGCCACGGTTCTCCCTCGACGACCTCGCCCGGTGCCCGAGGGACTCCCTGGCCGGAAACCTCCACTCGCTCGTCGTGGACGACGGCTTCGACCTCGAGGTGCTGGACCGTGACTCATTGGCGCTGACCGACCTCCCCCATCCCCTCGGCTACCTCAACGTCCGCATCCTGCAGTGCCACGATGTCTGGCACGAGGTGGCCGGCTACCAGACGACCGGCCTGCACGAGGTCGGGATCTCCGGGTTCCAGATGGGCCAGTTCGGGCACCACTACTCCTCCATGTTCCTCGGCGTGGTGCTGACCAAG
>Ga0075021_10000102_pt1 | contig 43341 bp, 44 predicted proteins | sample ColStrG_CSR_2012_FD_72749 | JGI IMG/M metagenome (GOLD analysis project Ga0075021, IMG submission 72749) | Freshwater sediment microbial communities in response to fracking from Pennsylvania, USA - Cold Stream Run_MetaG_CSR_2012 | ecosystem: Environmental > Aquatic > Freshwater > Creek >...
GGCGAGGGTGGGGCGGTGGGGGGTGGGGTCCATCTCTACGGCTTCAGTGACAGCTTGGTGATATTCCGTCGCGAATGCAGAATGCGCAGGACGTGCACACTGTCTTGGGCGGCCAGATAGTCATAGAAAATCAGATATGGCTGCACAATGACGAGGCGCGTGTCTGGCCCGAGTTTCGGGCGTGGCGCGCCGGAAGCCGGAAATTCGACAATGCGGTCGAAGGCCTTTTGGAACGCCATCGCGTAGCGCAACGCGACCGCCTTACCTGCGTTCATCGCTGGATAGTCGAGGATTTCGTTCAGATCGGCGACAGCGGGATCGTGGACGATCCGCTGCGTCATTCGGCTTGCAGCCGGCCGATGCGGTCCGCAAGCCGTTGCTGGACATCGGCCAAGCTGGTGACCTCGCCGCGTGCAATCCCGGCCCTGGCGGCATCGAGCAGCGGCTTGGCCCAATCCAGGTCGTCCGCCTCAATTTGCATCCGCTCATCGATGATGGTGCGCGCGGCTGCATCGAGGCTGGGGAAGCGCCCGGCGGCGACTTGGGCTGCGAGCCAAGCGATTTGGTCGGGAGTGAGGGTGATGGTCATGGACGTGAAGTTATCATAGGCCGGAGCGAGGCGTAAACAGTGCGGGTGCGGGGCTGCGGGTGTGATGGTATCGTTCAGCAAAGCGCATCGCAACACCCACCGCCCTTATCCAGAGGTGCGAGTGCAGCGAGCCTCGAAGGAGGCGTTGGGTTACACTATTCGCCCCGCGCGCATCCTTCGAGACGCGCCAAAGATGGCGCTCCTCAGGGTGAGTGTTGAGGGTGGGCGATTTAGCTTGCGCTTGAGATTCGGGATTTCTAGTCAGACTTTATCGGTATACCTTCGCGCAGTTCGGGGTGGTCTGCGGCAATCTTCACAGCCAAGCCAAAATCGCCTTGTGCACTCGCGATGAAGCGATACGACCACTGATATTGTAGCCAATTGCAGAAAGTCACCGCTTCGTCGTCAACGTCAATTGGCATGCCGCTATGGATATTCGAGGTTTTGCGGTTCAGCCTTTCGAACTCTGCATCGTAAGCGGATAAGTCAATTCGCTTTTTTATAAGCAGATTTACGGCGTGGAGAGACTTGCGCTCCCGTTCTTGCTTCGCCTCTCCTTCCTTCAGTTCAGCCACAACGCTATCTTCCCATAGAGCCAGAGTAAGCCTGGGGCTAAGCGGCAAGTAAATCTGAATTCCGGGGAGCGCAATTCCTAGATTTCCATATGGGCCAAATTTTCGGTCATTGTGCAGTGTCACAGGGCTGTCTGAGATCCAAAAATCGGATTTGCCAACGCTGCGCAGCAAGACCCATTTGTGTCGAGAAAGAACTGGAGCCATTAATTGTGCATCAGCCAAGTGAACAAGTGAAAGAAATTTCACATGAGCATCCGAGGCGGCGCTTTCAAATTCGTCAATGCTAGACCCGGCGGGCGCAATTGCTTTGACCCTATGGAGTACCGTATCTGCTATCTGCTTGTTAGCTACCCGCATCCGGGGAGCGCGCAGAAACTGTGCGGCGATGAAACTGGAGACAGTCGCGCGATCTGCATCACTCATTGTTCTTAGACATGCCTCATTGCGCATGCGCAGGAGGATAGGGGTAGTGGCGTCCTCTAGTCTCGTAAGGGGCTCTTCCAATGAGACGTTTGCCCCGGCGGGCGTTTTTGCTTCGTTGTATCGTCGCTGCCCAAAGATTTTTTTTTATAGCTACGGGTGAAGTGATAGTACGGTTGGTGTGCTTGTCGAAGACGCGCACCTGACCATCTCCCTTTCCGCTAGCGAAGGGACGTAGGAGCATCTTGGCGACGAAGTGCTGATTTTCGGCTTTGCCGTCGTTCCGCATATTCCAACTGCAGCCTCAATCTGGTTTGCGATATGTTCGCCAGTCTCCACCGATTCGGCCGGTCTTGTCGCCTCGTGGATTTTGGCAGGATCAAACCTTCCCGCGCGCGCCCAACCGACAGCGCGTCAGTCAAATCCCCCTTGCCCCACCCGCCTCTCTCCCCTATAACCCACCCCATCTCACACACGGACCTGGCGCGTCCGCCTCCGGTGGCTCTTGCTTCCGGCCTACGACGCGCTCCGGTGGCCTCCCGACAACGCGGGGCTTCTTCGATCCGTGGAGGACCAACCGGAACTGGAGCTACAACCCATGGCGCTTCCCGCCTATAATATGCGTCAGCTGCTTGAAGCTGGCGTCCACTTTGGCCATCAAAGCCATCGCTGGAACCCGAAGATGCAGAATTTCATCTTCGGCTCGCGCAACAACATCCACATCATCGACCTGGCCCAGACCGTGCCGATGCTGCACCAGGGACTGCTCGCGGTCAGCGACGCCGTCGCCAAGGGTGGCCGCGTGCTGTTCGTTGGCACCAAGCGGCAGGCCTCCGATGCCATCTCCGACGCGGCGAAACGCTGCGCGCAATATTACATCAACCGGCGCTGGCTAGGCGGCACGCTCACCAACTGGAAGACGGTCTCGCAGTCGATCCGGCGCTTGAAGCAGCTCGACGAAACGCTTGGCGCGGGCGCCCAGGGGCTCACCAAGAAGGAGCAGCTCGGCCTGCAACGCGAGCGCGACAAGCTGGAAATCGCGCTTGGCGGCATCAAGGACATGGGCGGCCTGCCGGACATCCTGTTCGTGATCGACACCAACAAGGAAGCCATTGCCATCGCCGAAGCGCGAAAACTGGGCATCCCGGTGATCGGCATCGTCGATAGCAATTCGGACCCCGACCACATCAACTTCCCGATCCCCGGCAATGACGACGCCGGCCGCGCCATCACGCTTTATTGCGACTTGTTCGCGCGCGCCGCCATCGACGGCATCGACCGGGCGCAAGGCAGCCACGGCGTGGACGCGGGCGAGGCGGTCGATCCGCATATCGGCGAACTCCCCGAGGAGGGGGCAGAGCCCGCAGCCAAGACCAACGGCAAGGTGGCCCAAAAGGGCAGCGTCGGCGCGACCTACAAGGGGCTCGATGCGCCCGTGGGCCTGGCCGACGATCTCAAGCGGATCACCGGCATCAGCCAGAAGTTCGAGACCAAGCTCAACGATCTGGGTGTCTACCATTTCTGGCAGATGTCCAAGCTGACGCCGGACGAGATCAACGCCATCGACAACACCATGAAGCTGCGTGGCAAGATCACCAAGGACGACTGGGTGGGTCAGGCCAAGAAGCTCCAGGCCGAGGCCGAAGAGGTCAACTAGCCCCTACACCCAATTTTCGTCATGGCCGCGTAGGCGGCCACCCACGCATCGGGCCGCACGCGCTTGGAGAGTTGCGCGGGTGGCCGCCTTCGCGGCCATGACGTTTCAATTGCATTGAACCCCCCTTTCGAAAGGATCACGATCATGGCGGACATCACCGCTGCAATGGTCAAGGAACTGCGCGAGCGCACCGGCGCCGGCATGATGGACTGCAAGACCGCCCTCACAGAGAACAAGGGCGCGATGGAAGATTCGGTCGATTGGCTGCGCAAGAAGGGTTTGGCCAAGGCCGCCAAGAAGGCCGGGCGCACCGCCGCCGACGGTTTGATCTGCGTTGCCGCCGAGGCCAAAAAGGCCGCTGTCATCGAGGTCAATTCCGAAACCGACTTTGTTGCCCGCAACGAGCAGTTCCAGCAGATGGTGCGGGACATCGCGGCCGCCGCCCTGAAAGTGGGTGGCGACTTCGAGAAGTTGAAGGCCGCCAAGCTCGGCAAGAGCACCGTCGAGGGTCATATCACCGACATGATCGCCACCATCGGCGAGAACATGAGCCTGCGCCGCTCGGCCGGCCTGTCCGTCAAGGAGGGCGCCGTTGCCACCTACATGCATGGCGCAGTCGCTCCAATGCTTGGCAAGATCGGCGTGCTGGTCGCGCTCGAGAGCAGCGGCGATGCCGCCAAGGTCAACGAGTTCGGCCGCAAGGTGGCCATGCACATCGCGGCCGCCAATCCGCAGGCTGTCACCGAGGACGGACTGGACAAGGAACTGATCGCCCGCGAACGCGCGCTCTACGAGGACCAGGCCAAGCAGACCGGCAAGGCCCCCGAAATCGCCGCCAAGATGGCCGAGGGACGCCTGAAGAAGGAATTCTTCAACCAGGTGGTGCTGCTCGCCCAAGTCTTCGTGATCGACGGCAAGGAGACCGTGGGCAACGCCCTCAAGGCCTTCGAGAAGGAGCTGGGCGCCCCGGTCAAGATCACCGGCTTCGTGCGCTACGCGCTTGGCGAGGGCATCGACAAGAAGACCGAGGACTTTGCCGCGGAAGTCGCCAAGATGACGAAGGGTTGATTTCTTGCCGACCACCCACCAGCCTCATCCTGGGGAGGCCCGCGCTGCGGGCCGTCTCGAAGGAGGCATGAGGCGCGAGACCGGCGCTCGCGTAAACTAACCCAATCCATCCTTCGAGACGCGCCCAAGTGGAGCTCCTCAGGATGAGGTTGGTAGCTGATTGATTGCGAGCAGTAGGGACGAACACGCATGGCCACCACTCCCAAATACAGGCGCCTTCTCTTGAAACTCTCGGGCGAGGCGTTGATGGGAACGGCTGCCTTCGGCATCGACACCGCCGTCGTCGATGGACTTGCCCGCGATATCAAGGCGGCCGTCGAAGCAGGCACTGAACTGGCGGTGGTGGTTGGTGGCGGCAATATCTTCCGCGGCCTGCAAGGGGCCGCCAAAGGCATGGACCGCGGCACCGCTGACTACATGGGAATGCTGGCGACGGTCATGAATGCGCTGGCGCTTGGCAATGCGCTGGAGCGGATCGGGCAGCCGGTGACCGTCATGTCCGCCATCCCCATGCCGACCGTCTGCGAGAATTTCGTGCCCCAGCGGGCCCGCCGGCACCTCGACCGCAAGCGCGTCGTGATCTTCGCGGCCGGCACCGGCAACCCGTTTTTCACCACCGATACCACGGCGGCCCTGCGCGCCGCCGAGATGGGCTGCCAGGCTATCGCCAAGGCCACCAATGTCGATGGCGTCTACTCGGCCGACCCTAAGAAGGACCCGAACGCGGTGCGCTTCGACACCGTCACCTTTGATGACGTCCTCACCAAGCGGCTCGGGGTCATGGACGCCGCAGCAATCGCCCTTGCCCGCGACAACGGTATTCCGATACTTGTGTTCTCGATCCGCGAGCCGGGAAATCTGCAACGCCTGCTCAGCGGCCAAGCGCGCGCCACCATCGTGCGCGAACGAACGATCTGATCCGCCTCGCGTCCTCAAGCGACGGCGCCTGGGAGATGAAACGATGTCTAGCCCTGTGAGTGGCCCCTTCGAAATCAAGGACTATGAGAAGCGGATGCACGGCGCCATGCAGGCCCTCAAGCACGAATTCGCCGGGCTTCGCACGGGCCGGGCCAACGCCAATCTGCTCGATCCCATCGTGGTCGAGGTCTACGGCCAGCGGCTGCCGATCAACCAGGTCGGCACCATCACCGTACCCGAGCCGCGCACCATCGCCGTGCAGGTGTGGGACAAGGCAACGGTCGCCCATGTCGAGCGGGCGATCCGGGACAGCAATCTGGGCATCAATCCGACGGTCGACGGACAGATCATCCGGCTACGGATGCCCGAGCTCAACGAGGAACGCCGCAAGGAGATCGTCAAGATCGCCCACAGGTACTCCGAAGCCGCCCGCGTCGCGGTTCGCAATGTCCGCCGCGACGGCATGGAAGCGTTGAAGAAACTCGAAAAAGACAAGAAGATTGGCGAGGACGAGCATCGGAAACTCTCCGCCAAGGTGCAGGAATTGACCGACCGCACGATCAAGGAAGTCGACGCCGGCCTGCACGCCAAGGAAGCCGAGATCATGCATGTGTGATCGGCGCGCGCCGGCGGGGGAGCCGCTCGAAGTTCGGGGGACGACGTGCAAGAGCGGCCGGTGAATCCTCGTCATATCGCCATCATCATGGATGGCAACGGGCGCTGGGCCGAGCAGCGCGGGTTGCCCCGTTTCGAGGGCCATCGGCGCGGTGTCGAGTCGGTTCGCGAAGCGGTGCGAGCGGCGCGGGCCCTCGACATACCCTTTCTTACGCTTTTCAGTTTTTCGTCCGAGAACTGGTCGCGGCCCAAATCCGAAATTCTCGATCTCATGGGGCTGATGCGCCGGTTCATCCAGCGCGACCTGGCCGAGCTGCATCAGGCGAATGTCCGTGTGCGCGTTATCGGCGAACGCCAGGGTTTGGACGCGGATATCGTGAAAATGCTCGACGAGTCCGAGGCTTTGACCTCGTCGAACTCCGGCCTGACCCTCACTGTTGCCTTCAACTATGGCTCGCGCGCCGAGATTGTCCGCGCCGCTCGGTGTCTCGCCGAGCGGGTTGGCCGCGGCGAGATCGCGGCCAGCGACATCACCCAGGAGGCGTTTGCAGCGTCGCTTGACACCTCCGGCATTCCCGATCCCGACCTCTTTATCCGCACCAGCGGCGAACAGCGCCTGTCCAACTTCTTGCTCTGGCAGCTGGCCTATGCCGAATTCGTCTTCGTCGAGACCTTCTGGCCCGACTTCAACCGAGGCCACATGGAGGCGGCCATCGCTACGTTTCAATCGCGAGAGCGACGGTTCGGCGGCCTGACCAAGCGGTCGAGCGCATGAGCGAACCTTCGGCTCCAGGGCAGTTCCGTTCTCTCCTAACCAGTGAGTTCGGGCAGCGAATGCTGTCGGGGATCGCGCTTGCCGCAATTGCGCTGGCGGCACTGTGGTCAGGTGTCTGGCCGTTCGGCATACTGGTTGCGTTCGTGGCAGGCATTGCCTGTTGGGAATGGGGCCGGATGATTCGAAATTCCGGTTTCGACGGCTTCCTGCTGCTGCATGGCGCCATTGTCGTTTTGTCGACGCTTGCCTCGACAGCCGGTTATGCGGTGCCCGCCTCGGTCGCTTTGGTCGTTGGTGCCATCGTCCTGGTGATCCTCCGGCTGGGCGCGCGCGACTCTCTGACCGGGTTGGGCGTGCTCGCGATCGGCTTTCCGGCCGTCAGTCTGGCGCATTTGCGTGGTGACAGTTCGCTTGGCTTTGAGGCCGTTCTGTTCCTGTTCGCCGTCGTCTGGATGACTGACATCGGAGGCTATGTCTTTGGGCGCACTATCGGCGGGCCGAGGCTCTGGCAGGCGATTTCGCCCGGCAAGACATGGGCAGGAGCAATCGGCGGGCTGGCGCTGGCGGCGATCACTGGCGCGCTCGCGGGCGGCTTTGTCGCCAACCGGGACGTCGTCGGCTCTGTCCTTGCCGCGATCATGCTCGGTTTGGCCGCTGAAATGGGCGATTTGGCCGAGTCCGGATTAAAGCGGCGGTATGGACGCAAGGACGCCAGCGCGCTCATTCCGGGCCATGGCGGTGTGCTTGACCGGATCGATGGGCTGCTGGCGGCGGCGATTGTAGCGTTGGTGTTCGCGATGCTGCGGGATCCGATGCATCCGGCGGCGGGGCTTCTGATATGGCCATGAGCGTGTGCCGCGTGAGTGTGTTGGGGGCCACCGGCTCGGTTGGGATGAGTACGCTCGACTTGATCGGCCGCGATCCGGACCGCTACAAGGTCGCGGCGCTGACCGCCAACGGCAACTATTCCCGGCTTGCCGAGCTCGCCGTCAAGCACGAGGCCGAACTTGTGGTGGCGGCCGACCCGGAGGTCGCCCACCACCTGCGCGGAATGCTCAAGGGCACCGGCATCCGCTCGGCGGCCGGCGAGGGAGCGCTGATCGAGGCCGCGAGCCTTTCGGCGGACTGGGTCATGGCGGCCATTGTCGGGGCCGCGGGCTTGGCGCCAACCCTGGCCGCCGTCAGACAAGGCCGCACAGTGGCGCTCGCCAACAAGGAATGCCTGGTAACGGCGGGCGATCTGTTCATGCGGGAGGTCGCAAAGTCGGGCTGCACGCTGCTTTCAGCCGATTCCGAGCACTCGGCGGTATTTCAGGCCATGCAAGGGATTCCCCTGGAAGCGGTTGAGCGCATCGTCTTAACGGCGTCAGGCGGGCCGTTTCGTACCTGGTCGCGGGACCAGCTCAAGACGGCGACGCCCGAACAGGCGCTCAAGCACCCCAACTGGAACATGGGGGCAAAGATCACGGTCGACTCGGCCACGCTCATGAATAAGGGCCTGGAGTTGATCGAAGCGCATCATCTATTCGCCTGCGGACCGGAACGGCTGGGCGTGATCGTCCATCCGCAATCGATCGTGCATTGCCTGGTCGAATGCCGTGACGGCGCCGTCCTTGCGCATCTGGGTTCGCCCGACATGCGGTTGCCGATCGCCTATGCTCTTGGTTGGCCCGACAGGCTGCCAACGCCGGTCGCGCGACTGGAATTGGCCAAACTCGGTCAGTTGACTTTCGAGGAACCCGACGAGGTGCGATTCCCCGCCTTGGCAATCGCCCGCGCAGCCCTCGAAAGGGGCGGCGGCGCCTGTGCGGTGCTGAACGCAGCGAACGAAGTCGCGGTGGCCGCGTTTCTTGATGGACGCATCGGTTTTCTTGACATCCCGGCGGTGGTGACCGATACGCTCGAACGGGCCGAGCGCAATACCGTGCTTGCGGCGCCGGCTAGCCTCGAGGAAGCGACTGAGCTCGACTTCTCGGCACGCCAGATCGCGTTGGAGTTCCTGCAACGCCGTGCGGCTTGACGCCCACGGTGCCGAGGGTTTTGCACCCTCACGCTGCTGACGGAAAGGACTGGTCATGGATCTTCACGCCATATTGAACGCGGTTGGCCAGCAGATCGGGTTCTCGCTACCGGCCTATCTGTTTGTCATCACAATCATCATTGTCATCCACGAGCTCGGGCATTTCGTTGCCGCGAGGCTCTGCGGCGTCAAGGTTTCGGCCTTTTCGCTCGGATTCGGTCCCGAAATTGCCAACTTCACCGATCGCAAGGGCACGCGGTGGCGGCTGGCCTGGATTCCGCTGGGTGGCTACGTCAAATTCGTGGACGACGACAATGCGTCCAGCGTGCCGACGACTTCCGAGACCGCCGCATTGGAGCGTGCCAACGCCAGCGAGGAGGCGCGAAAGGGGTTCTATCACCTGAAACCAGTCTGGCAGCGAGCCTTCATCGCCGCCGCCGGCCCGCTCGCCAACTTCCTCCTGGCAATCGTCGTTTTCGCCGCATTCTTCATGCTCGTCGGCGAGGTTCAGCGGCCCGTGAAGGTTGACGTGGTCGTGGCTGGTTCTCCCGCCGAAAAGGCGGGGATACTGGCTGGCGATATTATCCAGTCGGTCAATGGCACCAGCCTGCCCAATTTCGAGCGTTTGGCACTGATTGTGTCGTCCAGCGCCGACCGAGAGTTGGCCTTGGTGGTTGATCGGGGCGGCAAGCAACTCGATTTCAAGATCACGCCACGGCTGCAGGACGACAAGGACATCCTTGGCGGCACCGCCCAAATCGGCCGCATCGGCATCCAACAGAAACCACCGGCCGACGAGCCGTTCCAGATCCGATATTTCGGCCCCGTCGAGGCGCTGCAACGTGGCACCGAGCAGGTCGGGCTGATTGTCGGAGCGGCAACCCGGGGCATTTGGGACATCATCGTCGCCCGCCAATCGGTGTCGGCGCTGGCCGGCCCAACCAAGATGTTCGAGGCCGCCGGCAAGGTCGCCAGCTTCGGCATCGAGCCGCTGATCCGGTTTTTGGCCATTGTTTCCATCGCCATAGGCATGACGAACCTGCTGCCGATTCCAGTGCTGGATGGCGGCCACCTGGTATTTTACGCCATCGAAGCCGTGCGCGGCCGACCCTTGAGCCAAAGGACGCAGGAGATGGCGTTTCGGGTTGGCTTGGCGGTGGTGCTCATGCTATTGGTTGTCACGACAGTTGACCATCTGACGGGGGTTGTCGGAAGGATGATTGCTGGCTAGCGCCGGATGCGGTGCCCGTGGTCCGCGGGCGCAATGAAAATCATATGCAACTTGGCATATGAAAAATGTCGTGTGGGCTCAAATGCCGCGCGCGGCGACGAAATTGGGCCGGAATTATGAGGTTAGCTTGCCTTAGGGCAGGCTGCGCCGATGGGGATCGGCGTGACAAATCAGGGGCAATCGGCGCATGAATTGCGTTACAGTGAACATGGGCTGGAGGGGCGTGCTGGTCCTCCGCGTTCTGCTCGTGCTGGCGGCCCTTCTGGGCTGCGATGCCGTCTTGCCGCGCGCTGGCTTTGCCGCCGGCGCCGTCATTGGTGACATCGTCGTCGAAGGCAATCGCCGGGTCGAAGCCGAGACCGTGCGCTCGTACCTGACGCTCAATGTCGGCAGCCCCTACGATCCCGGCAAGGCCGATGAATCGATCCAAAACCTCTTTCAGACTGGCCTTTTTGGCGACGTCAAGATCGCCCGCAAGGGCTCGACCGTCATCGTTACCGTGGTCGAGAACCCGGTCATCAACAAGGTCGTGTTTGAAGGCAACAAGGAAGTCGACGACAAAACCCTGACGGGTGAAGTGCAGCTGCAGGCGCGCGGCATCTTCACCAAGGCCAAGGTCCAGGCCGACATCGAGCGCATACTCCAGGTCTACCAGAAGCAGGGCCTGTTCGCCGCTGACGTTGAGCCCAAGATCGTCGAGTTGGAGCAGAACCGGGTAAATCTGGTCTACGAGATCACCGAGGGACCGGCGACCAAGGTCCAGAGTGTGCATTTCATCGGCAATAAGGCCTTCTCCGACACCCAGTTGAAGGAAGTCATCACCACCACCGAGCACAGCTGGCTGAGCTGGCTGAAGAGCACCGACGTTTACGATCCCGATCGCCTCAATCTCGACCGCGAGCTGCTGCGCCAGTTCTATAACAAAAACGGCTATGCCGATGCCCAGATCGTATCGGCGACCGCCGATCTCGACCGCAGCGGCAAGGGCTTCTTCATCACCTTCACCGTGGAGGAAGGCGAGCCCTACACCTTCGGCGAAATCACGGCGTCCTCGACGCTGGATGGCGTGGATGCCAATGCCTTGCTTGGCAAGGTGACCACCTATAAGGGCAACACCTACGACGTCGGCAAGATCGAGAAATCGGTCGAAGCCATGACTCTCAGCCTCGTCGACAAAGGCAATGCCTTTGCCGCCGTGCATCCCAAGCCCGTGCGTGACAACGCCACGCACACCATCGGCATCACCTACGTGATGGAAAGTGGCCCCAAGATCTACGTCGAGCGGATCGATATTTTCGGCAATTTGCGCACCTCGGATCACGTCATCCGTCGGGAATTCAAGGTCCAAGAGGGCGATGCCTTCAACAAACTGCTGATCACCCGCGCCAAGACGCGATTGCAGGGCCTCGGCTTTTTCAAGACGGTCGACATCCTCAGCCAGCAGGGCAGTGCGCCAGATCGCGTCATCCTCACGGTCAACCTGGTCGAGCAGTCGACAGGCGAAGTGTCGTTCGGCGGTGGCTATTCATCGTCCGAGGGCCCAATTGCGGACATCTCCTACAAGGAGCGCAATTTCATGGGCAACGGCCAGTATCTGGCCTTGACATTGTCTGGCAGCTTGACCCGGCTGCAGGTGGATTTGGGCTTCACCGAGCCGAAATTCCTCGATTCCAACGTGTCGGCCGGGTTTGACGTGTTCTTCAAGGACACGAACTATCTGTCGACCGCCGGCTACTATCTCAAACACGAGGGCTTCGACGTGCGGTTCGGCTTCCCGCTGACCGATGAACTGGGCCTGTCCACGCGCTACACACTTGCCCAGGATACGATCTACAACGCCAACTATACGGACTCGACCATTGGCGCCATCGCCCCCGTATCGGTGGTGGAAGGTTCCGCCTGGACTTCGGCGATTGGCTACACGCTGGCCTACGACGCCCGCAACGTGAAGAACAACCCGACCAAGGGCTATTATCTGGAGCTTTCCCAGGATTTGGCCGGTCTCGGCGGCGATGTGTTCTACCTGCGCAGCGTCGCCGAGGCGCGAGGCTACCTACCAGTCACCGACAAGGTTACTCTGGTCGGCCGCGCGATTGGTGGCGAGATCACGCCTTGGGGCGGTCACGACATCCGCAATAGCGATGTGTTCTTCAAGGGCGGCGAAACCATCCGGGGCTTCGCGACCGCCGGCTATGGCCCGCACGAACTCACCACCGGCGCCTCGATTGGTGGCGAGATGTTCTGGGCGAGCACGGCCGAGCTGCGTTTCCCACTGCCGCTGGTTCCCGAGGACCTTGGGCTTGGCGGCGCCGTGTTCGCGGACGCTGGGTCGCTGTGGCAGGTCAACGGTCCCAACCAGGCGATCGACGGTACGGCTGTTCCAGCGCCCGGCACCGGCACCTACCATATCCAGGACAACAACATCATCCGCTCGTCGGTTGGGGTCAGCCTCTTGTGGAACTCTCCACTCGGGCCGTTGCGTGGCGATTACGCTTATGTGCTGACCAAGGACCCGAGCGATCAGACGCAGCTGTTCCGCTTCGGTGCGTCGACGCGGTTCTGAGCAAGGCGCAGCTGGGCGATGGCCCGGCTTCGATCTGCGCAAGAGACTCTGTTCTCCGCAGCGGTGGTCGCGTAGTGTATCTCGGACGTTACGTCTAAACACTCACGCGGGGCGCCAGCCTTACGGTCCAATGCAGCACCCAGGATTCTTTGACCGCGCCGGCCCCTTCCCGTTGGCCGAGCTAGCGGAGTTCGCCGGCGCCGAGCTGCCAGGCAGCACTGACCACAGCCGCCGGATCGAGGATGCAAAACCGCTCGATCAAGCCGGCCCCACGCACATCACCTTTCTCGACAACCGCAAATACGTTCCCCAGCTGCGCAAGACCAACGCCGCGGCCTGCTTCGTCATCGCTGAACTCGCACCGCAAATTCCCGTCGGCACCGTCGCCCTCGTTACCAGCGAACCCTACCGGGCCTTTGCGCGCACGCTTGCTCGCTTCTACCCGGGTGCTGGCCGCCCTCGCACCGCCGAGATGGGGGATGAAGCGAGACGGGTCCACTCCACCGCGGTCCTCGAGGATGGCGTCACGCTTGAGCCGGGTGCTGTCGTCGGCCGCGAGGCCCGCATTGGCCGGGGCACCGTCATCGCCGCCGGAGCCCTTGTTGGCTATCGCGTCACGATCGGGCGCGACAGCTTCATTGGCCCCGGCGCAGTCCTGACCCACGCCCTGGTAGGCGACCGGGTGATCGTCCATGCGGGGGTCAAGATCGGGCAGGATGGCTTCGGTTTTGCGATGAGCGGAAAGGGCCATCTGAAAGTGCCGCAGATCGGCCGCGTCATCATTCAGGACGACGTGGAAATCGGCGCCAACACCACCATCGACCGGGGCGGTCTTAAGGATACCATCATCGGTGAGGGCACGAAAATTGATAATCTCGTCCAGATCGGGCACAACGTCGTCATCGGACGGCATTGCGTGATCGTCGGCATGGTCGGAATTTCGGGCTCGGCGGAGCTTGGCGATTTCGTCGTGGTCGGCGGCCAGGCAGGCATCGTCGGCCATATCAAGATCGGCTCGGGTGCCCGGATCGCGGGCGGCTCCGGCGTCACTCACGATCTGGCACCGGGCGGCCGCTATGGCGGCACTCCCGCCAAGCCGCTGGTAGCCTATGCGAGGGAGATCGCGGCCCTCAAGCAGCTGGCCCAGCGCAAGAAGGATTGAGGCGGCGCGCCGCGCTCCAGGAGCTACGCAGGCATGAACGACCAGGGCCCGAAGAAGGAGATGCGCAGCGCCGACATCATGCGTGTGATGAAGCTGCTGCCGCACCGCTATCCGTTCCTGATGATCGACAAGATCATCGAGATGGACGGCGATCAGTCCGCGATCGGCGTCAAGGCCGTCAGCATCAACGAGCCTTTCTTCCAGGGCCATTTTCCCCAGTTCCCGGTGATGCCGGGCGTGCTGTTGATCGAGGGCATGGCCCAGACCGCGGGCGCGCTTTGCGCTGATGGCTTCGGTGCCGACTATGAGCCCTCGCTGGTCTTCTTCATGACCATCGACAAGGCCAAGTTCCGCCGGCCGGTTGTGCCGGGCGATACGGTCCATTATCACGTCAAGAAGGTTCGCAGCCGGGGGCGGGTGTTCCGGTTCGGTTGCGAGGCACGGGTGAACGGGAAACTGGTGGCGGAGGCCGAAGTCCAGGCCATGATCGCGGACGCGGCAGCGGCGGCGCTGGAGGCAACCAAGAATGACCGCAATTGATAAGTTCGCGGTCATCGACAAGACGGCCGAGATTGGCAGGGGTTGCGACATCGGCGCGTTCTCGGTCATCGGTCCCGGCGTGACGCTGGGCGAAAATGTGCGAATACACACTCATGTGGTGGTGACGGGGCGCACCAGCATCGGCCCGGGAACGGAAATCTACCCCTTTGCCTCGATTGGCCACCCGCCCCAGGATCTCAAATACAAGGGCGAACTCTCGTCCCTTTCCGTCGGGGCCAAATGCATCATCCGCGAAGGTGTGACCATGAACCCCGGCACCGAGGGTGGCGGGATGAAAACCGTGGTCGGCGATCGCTGCACTTTCCTGGCCAATTCCCACGTGGGACATGATTGCAAGATCGGCAATGACGCCATCTTCTCCAACAACGTGATGCTTGCGGGCCATGTGACCATTGGCGACTTTGCCATCCTGGGCGGTGGCGCGGGCATCATCCAGTTCTCCCGGGTTGGGGCCCATTCGTTCGTCGGCGCCATGTCGGCGCTTGAGAACGACCTCATCCCCTACGGCATGGCGGTCGGCAACCGCGCGCATCTGTCCGGTCTCAATATCATCGGCCTGCAACGGCGCGGTTTTGCCCGCGCCGACGTCCACAGTCTTCGCAGGGCCTACCGGCTGCTATTCGCCGACGAGGGCACGCTGATGGAGCGGGTGGAGGACGTGTCGGCGGAGTTCAAGGGCAACCCGATCGTTACCGAGATCCTCGATTTCATCCGCGCCGGCGGCAAGCGTTCGCTCTGCACGCCGCGCGACGGCACGTCCGCCTGACGGCCATGGCCAGCCCGGTGGGAACGCTCGGCATTTTGGCCGGCGGCGGCGCACTTCCGCTTGTTGTTGCCCGCGAGGCGGTGGCCGCGGGCCGCCCCGTCCACATGCTGGCCATCGAGGGTTCATTCGGCGATCTCGCGCGCTCGCCCTGCCCGGCGACGGCCGTGGGCATCGGGCAGGTCGGCGGCATCCTCGATGCCTTGAGGCAAAACGGCTGCACCGAGATGGTGATCGCAGGCTCGGTCGAGCGGCCTGAGCTGCGCCAGCTTAAGCTCGACTTGCGGGCCCTGACGATCCTGCCCACCGTCGCCGGCATGATGCTGGGTGGCGACAATCATCTGCTGACGACGGTGGTGCGGTTCTTTGAATCGAGGGGCATCCGAGTGATCGGTGCCGATGACGTGGCCCCCTCGCTGCTGGCCGGCGCTGGACCGCTCGGACGCACGCGCCCATCGGCCGAGTCGGAACGCGACCTGGCGCGCGGCCTTGAGATCGTGAAGGCGCTTGGCGCGCTCGACGTCGGCCAGGCGGCGGTCGTTTCCAAGGGCTATACGCTGGCGGTCGAGGCGGCCGAGGGCACCGATGCCCTGTTGGAGCGCGTGGCTGGGCTGCGCGCCAAGAAGAACCGGCTCGGCGGCAGACGCAAGGGCGTGCTGGTCAAGCGGGCCAAGCCCGGCCAGGATCGCCGCGTCGATCTGCCAACGATTGGCCCACGGACCATCGAGCTGGCCGCCGCCGCCAACCTCGCGGGTGTCGGTATTCAATCGCGCGGCGTGCTGGTGATCGAGCGCTTACAGATTATCGAGCTGGCCGACCGGCTGGGCCTGTTCGTGACGGGTGTGGCCGATGCCGATTGAGCGCTGGCGGGAGGGCGAGTCACTGCGCCTGTTCGCGGTGGCGGGGGAGCACTCGGGCGACCGCCTGGGCGGCAAACTGCTGGCGGTGCTGCGGGCGCGGCTTGGCGACCAGCTGATTGTCGGGGGCGTTGGCGGCGAGGACATGCTGGCGCAGGGCCTCGCTCCCGTATTTCCGTTGGGCGATGTCGCCGTCATGGGCCTCGGCGATGTGGTCAAGCGCCTGCCGCTGATCGTGCGCCGCCTCTATCAGACCGTCGCCGCCGCCCGCAGATTTGCGCCGCACGCCGTACTCATCATTGACAGTCCTGATTTCACCCACCCCATCGCCCGGCGCATCCGGCGCCAGCAGCCCGACACTCCCATCATCGATTACGTGTCGCCGTCGGTTTGGGCTTGGCGTCCCAGCCGCGCGCGAAAGATGGCGGCTTATGTTGATCATCTGCTGGCGCTGCTGCCCTTTGAACCAGCGGTCCACGCTCGGCTGGGCGGTCCGCCGACAACCTATGTCGGCCACCCGATCGTCGAGCGGCTCGCCTGGATTCGCGCCTTGGACACGGACGAACTGGCGCGCCGCCTCGGCCTGGCACCCAACCGGCCCGTAGTGGTGCTGCTGCCCGGCAGCCGGCGCGGCGTGGTTGGGCGGATGTTGCCCGACATCGCGGCGACCGTGCGGCTGCTGGCGAACCGCACACCGGCGCCTCAGTTCATCATGCCGACCCTGGAGGAGCGCCGCGCGGAACTGGCCGGGGCCACGGCCAGTTGGCCCTCACCGCCGCATCTGGTCACCGGCGAGGCCGACAAGTTCACCGCCTTCCGCCTCGCCCGCGCCGCGCTCGCCGCCTCGGGCACGGTGACGCTGGAACTGGCCGCCGCCGGAGCGCCGATGGTCGTCGCCTATCGCATCGGCCCCGTTGCCATTCAGTTTTTCAGGTTCACGACCGCGCCAAGCATCGTGCTTGCCAATCTGGTGCTCGGCCGCAACGCATTTCCGGAGTATCTTGAGGCGGCCGTCTCTCCGCCCGTTCTGGCGACGAGGGTTTCCGAGCTTTTGGACGACACTCCGGCCCGAGCGGCCCAACTTCAGGCGCTGTCGGAAATTCCCGGCAAACTTGCGCCGCCGGCGTCCAGTCCAAGCGAAACGGGCGCCGGAATTGTGCTTGGCGCTGCGCGGCGTGGGCGATCACCAGCGGCATAGCTGGCGATCGCCGGACAAACTCCGGCCACAGGCTGCCACCACCATCGGATTCGTTTGTGCAGTGAACACCGGTGATGCGATGTTTCCGCTTTCCCATATGTTTCGCGCCTTTGTGCGCAACGGAACCTTGACCGTCACCGGCGTCGACGGCCGCGAGCATATCTTTGCCGGCGGTCCGGGTCCCTCGGCGCGAATGCAGATCACCGATCGCTCGCTCTATCACAAGCTATTCCTCAATCCCGAGTTGCACGCGGGCGAGGCCTATATGGATGGCCGCCTGACCTTTCATGGCTCGTCCTTGCGCGAGTTTCTGACCCTGTTTTCGGTCAACCGGCTTTCGCTTGGGTCCTACCCTTTGCAAAGGGTCTTGAGGCGAGCCTCGCGGGGGATGAAACGGCTGCAGCAGGCCAATCCGATCGGCAAGGCCGAGGCCAACGTCGCCCATCACTACGACATCGGAAATGCGTTCTACGAACTGTTCCTCGATGAGGGGTTGTTCTATTCCTGCGGCTATTTCTGCGATCCGGCTGACAGCCTCGAAGCGGCGCAAATCAACAAGTGCCGCCTGATCGCCGCCAAACTCGGCCTGAGGCCGGGAATGCGCGTACTCGATATTGGCTCGGGATGGGGAGGCCTTGCGCTCTATCTCGCCAAGGTCGCCGACGTGACGGTGCATGGTGTCACGCTGTCCAAGGAGCAGTTCGCCAAGGCCGTGGAGAGGGCTTGGACCGCCGGCCTGTCTGACCGCGTGACATTCGCATTGAAGGACTACCGGCTCGTCGAGGACAAATTCGACCGCATCGTCTCGGTCGGCATGTTCGAGCATGTCGGAGTCGGTCACTACACTGAGTTTTTTGCCAAGATCAACGATCTGCTCAAGGACGATGGGGTCATGCTGCTGCATTCGATCGGCCATATGAGCCCGCCTGGCACGGCCAGCCCGTGGCTCAGAAAATACATCTTCCCGGGCGCCTACTCGCCGGCGCTGTCGGAAGTCTTCCCGGCCGTCGAGCAGAACAAATTGTGGGTGACGGATCTCGAATTCCTGCGCGTGCACTATGCCGATACGCTGAAACACTGGCATGAGCGCTTCGAGGCCAACCGCGCGAAGGTCGCGGCCATGTACGACGAGCGCTTCTGCCGGATGTGGGAATTCTATCTCATCAGCGCCGAGATGATGTTCCGGACCGGCAGCCAACTGGTGTTCCACATGCAGCTGGCCAAACAGCGCGATGCGGCACCAATCATGCGCGACTATGTGACGGACACGCAGCGCGAGATGCTGGAGTTGGAGGACCGTAGGGTGCAATAGGCCCTGCTCCGGGCCATATTGCGCCGGCATCAAACGATCGCACGCAGTATGCCGCGACGCGGCGCAATATGGCCAAGAGGCCTATTGCGCCCTACGTGACCTACCCTCGCTTGTCCAGCGATAGGTAGTCCCGCCGCTGGGCGCCCGTGTAGAGCTGGCGTGGCCGGCCTATGCGCTGCTCGGGGTCCTCGATCATCTCCGTCCACTGGGCGATCCAGCCCACGGTCCGCGCGAGCGCGAACAGCGCCGTGAACATCGATGTCGGAAAGCCCATGGCCTTCAGGGTGATGCCGGAGTAGAAATCGACATTCGGATAGAGCTTGCGCGACAGGAAATAGTCGTCGCTGAGCGCGATCCGCTCCAGCTCCATGGCCACATGAAGCAGCGGATCGTCGTGCTTGCCGAGCGTGTCGAGCACTTCGTGGCAAGTCTTCTGCATGACCTTGGCGCGCGGATCGTAGTTCTTGTAGACGCGGTGGCCAAAGCCCATCAGACGGGTGTGCTCGTTCTTGTCCTTCACCTTGGCGAGGAAGGCGGGGATCTTGTCGACCGTGCCGATCTGCTCAAGCATGTTGAGCGCCGCCTCGTTGGCGCCGCCATGCGCTGGGCCCCAAAGGCAGGCGATGCCCGCGGCGATGCAGGCGAAGGGATTGGCACCCGACGAGCCGGCCAGCCGCACCGTCGAGGTTGAGGCGTTCTGCTCGTGATCGGCATGAAGGATAAAGATGCGGTCCATGGCACGCGAGAGGATCGGATTGATCTCATAGGTCTCACACGGGATGGCAAAGCACATCTGCAGGAAGTTGGCGGCGTAGTCGAGATTGTTCTTGGGATAGTTGAATGGTTGGCCGACGGAATATTTGTAAGCCATCGCCGCGATGGTTGGCATCTTGGCGATCATGCGGTGGCTCGCGACCATGCGCTGATGCGGGTCGTGGATGTCGGTCGAGTCGTGATAGAACGCCGACAGCGCGCCAACGACACCGACCATCACGGCCATCGGATGCGCGTCGCGCCGGAAGCCGGAATAGAAGCGATGCAGCTGCTCATGCAGCATGGTGTGGCGGGTGATTGATTTGTCGAACACCGCGAATTGCTGGCGGGTCGGCAACTCGCGGTGCAGCAGCAGATAGCACGTCTCGAGAAAATTGCCGCGCTCGCTCAACTGTTCGATCGGATAGCCACAATAGAGCAGCTCGCCCTTGTCGCCGTCGACATAGGTGATCTGGCTGTCGCAGGCCGCCGTCGAGGTGAAGCCAGGGTCGTAGGTGAAGCGCCCCGTCTTCTTGTAGAGTTCGGAAATGTCGACCACGTCGGGCCCAATGCTGCCGGTGCGGACGGGGAAATCAAATTGTTCGTTGCCGATGGTGAGCTTGGCTGCGGGTTTGGGGTCGGCCATAGGAGGCTCCGAAGCATGAGGGTGCGTTGGGCCGCATTATCGCGCTGCGCCGGTTTTTTGCAATGCAGCATTTCGTGAGCGCGCGTCGCTGCTTGCACCAAGCGGGTACGATCAAACCAGCGTGAAAACGGCTCTAGCCACGAGGCCAGTGGCTGGCGCGGCAGCGATGGGTGAGAAATGGCAATGGAAAATTGCAAACCCAGGAGTTCCGATGTCTGAACCTACTTCCCTCGCCACTCTCTCGGCCGATCTTGGCCGCGTCGCCGCGACCGCCAAGGCCTCCGCCGTTCGCGTCCAGGCCCGCTCTGGTCCATCGGCCAGCGGCATTGTTTGGCGGCCCGGACTGATCGTTACCGCCGAGGAGGCGGTCGAGTCCGATGATCACATCGAGGTAACGCTGCCCGATGGAACGACCGCTGCGGCAACGCTCGCTGGCCGAGACCCCAGCACGGACATCGCCGTGCTCCGCTGCGCCGGTGCAACGGGCGCAACGCCGGTTGCAGCCGGTGCGGTCTCCGTGGGCGAACTTGGAATCGCGGTTGGCAGCGGCCGGCACGGTCCGCTCGCGGCGCTGGCGATGGTCTCGACGGTGTCCGGGCCGTGGCAAAGCCGGCGCGGCGGCCGCATCGAACAATTTGTCGGTCTGGATATGCGGTTCGACCGGCGGCTAGAGGGCGCGGCGCTGATGGCGGCCAACGGCAGCCTCATCGGCATGGTTGCCGCTGGCCCACGTCACACCCATCTCGTGATTCCCACCGCTACGATCGAACGGGTCGTTCCCCAGCTTGAAACGCATGGCCGGATTGCGCGTGGCTATCTAGGTCTTGGGCTTCAACCGGTCGAAGTTCCTCCGTTGGCGGGCTCCACTGATAAGCGGCGTGGTGTCATTGTCGTCAGTGTCGATGCAGCGGGGCCCGGGCACCTGGCTGGCGTGTTGCAAGGTGATATTGTTGTTGCCTGGAACTCCGAGCCTGTCGGCAGCGTTCATGGTGTCTTCCGCCGGCTAGGCAGCGAAACTGTCGGTCAGGATGTTGACCTCGGATTGCTGCGCGCGGGTCAGCCAGCAACCGCCCGCTTGAAGATTGGTGAACGACCCACCACTTAAGGCGGTCATGGACCGGGAACCAAACATGCTCGACGAAAATGAAACGATCGACGTTGAGGCGTCATCGGGGGAACACCGGCCGCGCGAGCGTCTGCGCCGGTTGACCTCGAAGCTGGCGGGCGTGCGCGTGCTTGCGGCCGCCAGCGTGCCCTCGATAGCCATAGAGGTGGAAGCTGACGGGTCGGCTGAATGGCTTGCGGTGGCCGACGGAGCCGGGCAACTGGACGCCTTGCGGTCGGGGGCGGCCGGAGTCGTATCGGGCCACGCAGGCGCCAAGGAGCTCGCGGCGGCGGTCGAGGCCGTGCGGCAAGGCCATGCCGTGCTGCCGGTCGGGCTGATGCGTGATCTGATTGGCGAGGGCGAGGACAGGCAAATCAGGGCGCCCGGACCCTCGCTCACGCCGCGCGAGACTTCGGTGCTGTCGCTTTTGTCGGAAGGCGCGACCAACAAGATGATCGCCCGCCGGCTTGAGATTTCAGTGCATACAGCCAAGTTCCACGTCGCCTCTATCCTCGACAAGCTCGACGCCACAACCCGCACCGACGCCGTCGCCCAGGGCGTGCGGCAGGGATTGCTGATGTTGTGAACCCAGTCGTCGCCCGGTCCGTGGCGGCGCTGCCCCCAAACTTGGTGAATGCCGAGCTCTTTCCGCATTGCGATGGCCTCTCGCGCTCCTGCTCGGCCTCATGTAGGGTACAGGGGCAGCGGGGAAGTCTGGGAGCGGGATATGTTGGATCGCGTGCCTGCGGTTGCGCGCCGCAGGAGGGTCAGGAAGAGCGCCGTGATGGCCGAAAGTCCGGCTCGCAACCAGCACCCATCGCCTTCGGCCGAGGCGGCCGGTGCAGGGCGTTCGTTGCTTTTGGGCTCCGAAGTGGATGTGGCCGGCTCAATCTACATTGATGCGCGAGTCCGGCTGGAAGGCACGATTGACGGCGAAATCCGTTGCACCGAGCTTGAGATAGCCCGCCAGGGGCGGGTGCGTGGCGGCATCGTGGCCGAGCGCGTGGTCATCTATGGCACGGTGGCCGAGGGCAGCATCTACGCGAACGTGCTTGTCCTAAAGCCGGGCTGCAGCGTCGAGGCCGAGATTTTTCACGAACACCTTCAGCTTGATCAAGGCTCCTATTTCGATGGCAAGTCGCGGCGGGTGAATGACCCGACGGCGCTGGTGCCGGACTGACAGGTTTTGCCAACCCAGTGAAGGACGGATCCGGGTGCCAACCACCGAAGCACGCAGTTACCGCGACATCGCCTATGGCCCCTCCAAGGCACAGACGCTGGATCTGTTTCTGCCCAGTGCGGATCATGTGCCCGCGCGGGTCGTCGTATTCGTCCATGGCGGCGGCTGGGGAGAGGGCGATAAGGCGGATGGCCAGGAAAAGGGAGCGATGGATGGTGTCCGGCGCGGCTACGCTGTCGCGTCGGTGAACTACCAGCTGAGCGGGGAGGCGACATTTCCCGCAGCCATCCTGGACGTACGTGCCGCTATACGCTTCCTGCGTGCCAGCGCCAAGCGCTATCGACTGGACAAGGATCGTTTTGCGGCTTGGGGCGATTCCGCGGGCGGCCACATTGTCTCGCTTATCGGCACCGCGGCCAAGGCACCGATTTTCGCTGATACTTCGCTAGGCCATGCGGGCGAGCCGAATACCGTCAAGGCCGTGATCAATTGGTTCGCGCCCATCGATCTCGGCGTCATGGATGCTCAGTTCATAAAGAGCGGCGCGGGCAAGCCGGACAAGTCTGCACCCGGCTCGTCCGAGTCGCGCTTTCTGGGCAAAACCGTCAGCGAAGCGCCAGAGCTGGTCAAGGCCGCCGACCCCACGACTTACATCGGCAGCGATTGCGCCACCTTCCTCATCCAGCATGGCGACAAGGACGACCTCGTGCCAATCGAGCAGTCCATCGACTTTGCCGCGGCCTTGAAGAGCAAGCTACCGCCGGGGCAGGTGGAGCTCGATATCTTGAAGGGGGCCGGACATGGCGGCGAACCGTTCGAGTCGGCCGCCAATCTCGACCGCGTCTTCGCGTTCCTGGACAAGCATCTTGCGACCAAGAAACAGAAGAAGACTTAGACGCCGTCCGGGGTCTTGCGCAGCGCCGCCAAAGCCTCGGGCGTGTCGATGTCCATCAGCACCGCCGCGCTGTCCATCTCAACTTCGGCGATCTGCTCCTGGTGACGGCCGATAAGATAGCGGGCGCCGGTGTCGCCGGTGATGCCCTTCAATTCCGCGAAGAATCCGGCCGCGAACAGCACCGGATTGCCGCGTTTTCCCTGGTACATAGCAATGCAGATTGACCGGCCCTCACCCGGCGCGAACGAAGCAATCAGGCGGTCAAGATGGGCGGGCCGCACGCCCGGCATATCGCCAAGCGCGATCAGCGCGCCATCGAGCCCGGCGGGCAACGCAGTGATACCGGCCGCCAGTGACGCACTCAACCCCTCCGCAAAGCGTCGATTGTGCGTGATCCGCACATCAAGCCCCGCAAGCGCGGCGGCGACCTCCTCGCGCATGTGGCCGGTGACGACGAGGACTGGACGCGCCCGGCTGGCCAGCGCGGTCATCGCGGCGTGGCGGACCATGGGCAGGCCATCGACCGGCTCCAGCAACTTGTTGCGAGGTCCCATCCGAGTCGATCGGCCGGCGGCGAGAATTATCGCGGCGATTCGCGGTTCGGCGCGCTCGTCGGCGCCACCGCCTTCGCGCGGCTGCGGCCGACTGACGATCTCCTTCAGCAACCCGCCTGATGCCATGCCGACGATTTCGCGCGCGCCCACCGGCAGTCCGGCCAAGCGGCGCTGGAGCACCCAGTCAAAGCCGTTGACTTTCGGCGAGGCTGCGCAGCTCGGCACGCCAATGACATCGGCCTTGCCTAAGCGTCCGAGCATCAAAAGATTGCCGGGATCGACCGGCATTCCCAGGCGGATCACCTCGCCGCCCGCCTGCGCGAGCCCGGCTGGCACCACGTCGCCACGATCCACGATGGCCGAGGCGCCAAAGACGAGGATCGGGTCGCAATTCTCAGCGCGCAGGACGGCGATTTCACGGGCGACCGCGGCAATGTCGTGCGCGCAGGTGACGGTCTTGACCAGATGGCTGCCCAACGCTTCGAGCCGGTCGGCGATGGCCTTGCGACGCTTCTCCAGGACGTTGGGCTTTGTTCCCGAAAGCGTTGTCAGGATGAGCCCGGCGCTGGCGGCGCGAAAGGCGGCGACGCCGATGCGAGCAGCGGGCGCGCTTGCCAACATCGCCTCGGCATCCGATACGACCCGCTTGGGCAGGGCGAAGGGGATCACCTTGACCGTCGCCAACATCTGCCGCGCCAACACCCGCTCGAACGGTGGCACCGTGGCCAGCGTCAACCCCTCGTCGATCGCGTTGAGGGCGGCGACGGCCTCGGGATCAAGTGTCGCCACGCCATCGGCGGTTGCATAAAGATTGGCGCGGCCCGTGAACGCCTCGCCGATTTGCGCATTCGCGCCGGCTATCGCCCGCACGATCCGTGCCGCCGCCACGTCTTCGGGCACGTCGTCCGGACCAAGTTGGGCGACCATGACGCCGTTTACCCTGGCGGCGCGCAACGCCTCGATGTCGGCGGCCAGGAGCGTGCGGCCCTTCTTGAAGGCGATGCCCGGCAGCACAACCGAGTGAGCCAGGATCGCGCCTTCGGCTTCCTCCAGCCGCACGGTCTCGAATTTCATGACCGCTTGCCGTCCTTGCCGCGCAGGGCCGCCGTGATTTCGGCGATGATCGAGATGGCGATCTCCGGCGCGCCGATGGCGCCAATGTCCAGACCAATAGGTGCGCGGATTTTATCAAGCATCGCCGGCCCGATGCCGGCCGCCGTCAGCCGTTCGCGCCGCTTCGCGTGGGTTCGCGAGGAGCCAAGGGCACCGATATAGAAACAGTCCGACGCCAGTGCCAGCGTCAGCGCTGGATCGTCGATCTTGGGGTCGTGGGTTAGAGCCACGAATGCCGTCCGCCGGTCGAGCCCTAGTGGCGGTAGCGCCTCGTCCGGCCAGCGCGCATCCAGCGCTACGCCAGCGAAGCGCTCACCGGAAGCAAAGGCGGTACGGGGATCGATGACGGTGACGTCATAGCCCGCGGCCTTGGCCATCGGGATTAACGCCTGGGAGATGTGGACGGCGCCGATCATGACCATGCGCAGTGCCGGATTGTAGACGTTGATGAAGACTTCGCCGGCAGCGGTCTGGGCGACGCCGCTGCGATCGGTGCGAACGGCCTCCTTGAGCGCGGCGGCCAGATCGTCCGGCAAGCGATCGCCGGGATGAACGAGCTGTTGCGCGCCGGTCGCCAGTATTGTGAGGGTGGCGACTGGACGGCGGGCGGCAATGTCAGCCGCGAGCTGGGCGAGGTGAGTACGGAGCATCTGATGCTCTCCTCTTGAATTTATGCCCGGCGCCACCCCTCGCCGCGTGCCACTCCCCGCTTGTGAGGGAACGCTGGGGCCGTTGGGTTCACGGTGTCTGATCGTTCAGGCATCAGTCTATCGCACCGGCTCCACATAGACGCGGATCTTGCCGCCGCACGCCAGACCCACCTTCCAGGCGGTCTCGTCGGCGACACCGAAGGCGAGCGTTGCGGGCTTGCCCGAGGCGATCACGTCCTGGGCCTCGGTGATCACCGCGCCTTCCACGCAGCCGCCCGACACCGAGCCCTCGAAATTGCCATCACTGTCGATCAGCAACTGGCTGCCGACAGGTTGCGGCGCCGAGCCCCAGGTTTCGATGACGGTGGCAATCGCGACCTTGCGACCCTTGGCCGTCCAGTCGAGCGCGCGGGGAAGGATGCCTGAATCGACAGCACTCATTGCAATAAGTCCTTGTTTGTGCGGAGTGGCTCACGTTTCGGTGACCGGCCACCCGGTGCTGATATTGCGTCAAACCTTGGCGATGCGACCGGTCGGCGGCCATCACCGGCCAGTGCCCGCGCCAGATCCTCCAGACTGGCAATATTATGACACGAACGCGCCTCGCTGGCATACTGGTCGAGCACGCGCGCCCCCGATGCGATTGGCGCATAGCGCTCAAAGCGCTTGAGCGGGTTGAGCCAGATCAGCTTGCGGCAACTGCCGCGCAGCCGCCGCGCCTCGACTTCGAGCCCGTCCGCGCCCTCCCGGTCGAGGCCATCGGTGAACAGGAGCACCAGCGCGTTCTGGCCGAGCACCCGGCGCGCCCATTTGCGGTTGAATTCCTCAAGGCAATGGCCGATGCGCGTGCCTCCTGACCAGTCCACCACGTCGTTGGCCACGCGGGCTATGGCAACGTCAGGATCGCGGTATTTCAACGCGCGCGTGATGTTGGTGAGGCGCGTGCCAAACAGGAAGGACGATACCCGGTCGCGATCATTGGTCAACGAGTAGAGGAAATGCAGGAACACCCGCGCATAGGTGTCCATCGAGCCGGAGATATCGCACAGCACGACTATGGGCGGCCGGCGGATGACCCTGGCGCGAAAGGCGGGAAGGAAGTAGTCGCCACCCTTGGCCGCACCCTCGCGCAGCATTCGCCGCACGTCGAGTTTTTGCCCGCGCTGGGCGCGCGCGTAGCGGCGGGTGCGGATTTCCTCGAAGGGCAGGATCAGCCGCTCCATCGTGCGCTTGGCGCGTGCGAGTTCGGCGGCGCTCATTTGCTCGAAGTCCTTGTCCTGCAGCACCTCGGCCTCGGAATAGGTTTCGGTGCCGTCGACTTCGATATGGTCATCCTTTTGCGGAACGTCTCCGCTCTTGTTCCTGAACAGGCTCTCGGTCATGCGCCGCGAGAGTTCCTTGTCGTCCTCGGCGCCCCCCGCCTTCAAGTTCGGCACCATCAGCGACATCATCTGCTTGAGATAATCCGGGTCGCGCCAGAACATCACGAACGCCTGGTTGAAAATCTCGCGTTCCGAGCGCTTGTTCACGAAAACGGCGTGCAGCGCCCAATAAAGGATCTTCTGGGATTCAAGACCAGCGGCAAGCACGGCCTCGGTGGCGAGTACAACCTTTTGCGGCCCGACGGGAAGGCCCGCGCTGCGCAGAAGCCGCGCGAACATCAGGATGTTCTCGGCGATCCGCCCGCCGTCGACGCTGGCCGTGATGATGTTGGCCTGGATCCGGCGCTGGGTTGGCTCTGGTGTATTGGACAATGAAGGCCTGCGGGGGGATGCGTCTGTCGCCAGAGTTTCGCATAAGCCAGCGGCGGTTGACAGCACTCTGTACGGTTGGCCAAGCGTTGGCTCAAGCTAACCTACAAACAAAGACGGTTTGCTCAAATTCCACCACCCACCCTCTCCGCCGCCCGCTGCCCGAGCCACTCGCTTACCGCCAGCGCCGCCAACGACACGATCGCCGCCAGCACCGACAACCGCAGTGCCATCGGGTCGCCGCCGGGAACCTGGGTATAGGTGTAGATCGCCGTCGGCAGGGTTTGCGTCTCGCCCGGGATGTTGCTCACGAACGTGATGGTCGCGCCGAACTCGCCCATCGCCTTGGCGAACGACAGGATCATGCCGGCGATGATGCCTGGCGCTGCCAACGGCAGCGTGACCGTCGCCAGCGTCCAAGCGGGGGACGCGCCGAGCGTACCTGCGGCTTGCTCCAGCCGGCGATCAACCGCCTCGATCGAAAGGCGAATCGCGCGCACCATCAGCGGAAAGCCCATGACACCGGCCGCCAGCGCCGCGCCGGTCCATCGGAAGGCAAAGATCAGGCCGAAAGTCTGCTCGAAGAAGCGCCCCAGGGGGCCATTGCGGCCGAACAACAGCAGAAGGGCAAAGCCGGTGACAACAGGTGGCAATACCAGCGGCAGATGCACCAGTGCGTTGACGAGGCCCTTGCCCCAAAAACGCGCCCGAGCCAGCAATAGCGCCGCCGCCAAGCCGAACGGAAGGCTGGCCAGCATGGCCACGGTGGCAACGATGACGCTCAGCCGCACCGCCGTCCAGTCCTCAGGTCCGAGCATCAGCCAGCTCATGCCGTCTTCGGCTTCCCCGTCGCCAGAAAACTTGGCCGTGTGCTCAGCGGGTCGATATACGCCACCACGTTGGGGCACGCCTCGAGGATCGCTTTGCCCTCGGGCAACATCCGCGTGTAGTAGAGCATTGGCAACAAAGTCATGTCGGCCATCGTCAGCACGCTGCCGACCAGAAAGCCGGTTTTCGCCAGCGCCGCATCGATGATCCGTGCCTGCTTGCCGATATCAGCGAGCGATTGGTCAATCCGCACCCGGTCCGGGCCTTTCTCCTTGTCGGCGAAACGATATTGCACCACATAGTCGCGCACCATGCTGCGGTCGATTTTGTGGTTGGTGAACGCGATCCATTGCTCGGTCAGAGCCATCGCCTCGGGATCGGACGGCATGAATTTGGGACCAGGGAATGCGGCGTCGATATAGCTCATGATCGCCTTGCTCTCGAACAGCTCGAACGCGCCATGCCGCATCACCGGTATAAGGCCATAGGGCTGGATGGCCGCGGCCTCGGGCGAATGTGGCCGCGCTTGAGGGTTGGAGTGCGCCACGCCCTTTTCGAAGCACAACATCCGGCAAGATCGGACATAGTTGCTGATTCCCGCGCCGATAATCTCCAGTTCCGCCATAACCTTGCCTTTCTGGTCCGGCCCCGCAATTCCTGGTTTGCGATGCAAGTATCGGCTAGACTTGGCGCCGACTCGCGGGGCCACCATCACGCTGATGAAACATCAGGATTTGTCATGCGCCAGCTATTTGCATCCTTGGCGATAACAGTACTACTGTGCCTCGGCGTCGCCGGAAGCGCCAGTGCCGCCAGCTGCACCGCCGACGACATTGCCAAGGCAGTCGATGCCACCGGTGCCTCCCTGCGCGCTTTCAACTCCGACATGATGACCGCGCTCAATCCCAAACTCAAGCAGTTGCAGGCAAGGCGCGCCTGGAGCGACGAGGAGTTGGCGGCCCACACCCAGGCCTTGCTGTCGGACGACGAAGTGACGGCCTACGACAAGCAGGCCTTCGAGCAGTTCAATCGCATCGACGAACTCGGCGCCTCGGGCACATCGGGCGCGGACTGCCAACGGCTTGCCGACATCGAGACCGCGGGCAAGACGCTGCTCGCGACCATGCGGGCGAAGGCCAACCATCTGAGCGCACGGGTTGAGGCGGCGATGGGCGGCGAAAGCGTCGCGGCGGTTCCAGCCCCGCCGCCCAAATCGCCAGTGACCCCCGCGGTCAAGCCGAAGTCCAAGCCGAAGGCCGCTACCGACTGGACTACCGCGACGGCCGCCGACGCCGGCTACCAGGCACAACAGCAGGCCAGCCTGAAAGCATTGAAATTGCCCGCCGATCCCGCGCCCGCCGGCGAGGCAACGTTCAGCATCGAAGACATCAAGCAGACCAGCAGTGGTTTTTTCGGCACCATCACCTCGAATCTGGCCAGCGTCATTGCCTTTGCCTTTGAGAAGGCGGGCCGGCCCAACGGCTACATCCTCGGCCAGGAGGCGGGCGGTGCGTTTCTGGCCGGAGTGCGCTACGGCGACGGCAAGCTCTATCTGAAGGACGGCAGCGTTACCCCGGTATTCTGGCGCGGCCCCTCGATTGGCGCCGACCTGGGAGCCTCGCAGTCGCGCACGATGTTCCTTGTTTATCACCTCAAATCCAAGGACGACGTGTTCAAGCTGGTGTCGGGCATCGACGGCTCGGCCTTCGTGGTCGGTGGCGTGGGCATCACATTCCTTTCGGACGGCAAAACCATACTCGCGCCCATTCGGTCCGGCCCTGGATTGCGGTTGGGCGTCAACGCCGGATATTTGAAGATCACGCGCGAGCGCAACTGGGTGCCGTTTTGATGCCGGCGGTCACCACCCCTCGCGCCGCCGCGACAATCTTCATCCTGATCACTGTTGCGCTCGATATGTTGGCGCTTGGGGCGATCATTCCGGTGCTGCCGGGGTTGGTGAAGTCGTTTCTCGGCGGGGACACGGCTGCGAGTGCGCGGGTCTATGGCCTGTTCGGCACGACCTGGGCGCTGATGCAATTCATATTCATGCCAGTCCTGGGCGCCTTGTCGGACCGGTTCGGCCGGCGGCCCATCGTGCTGCTGTCAAATCTCGGCCTTGGGCTGGACTATGTCCTGATGGCGTTGGCTCCAGCGCTTTGGGTGTTGTTTGTCGGTCGCGTTCTGTCTGGCATCACAGCCGCCAGCTTTTCCGTCGCATCGGCCTACATCGCGGACGTAACGCCGCCTGAGAAGCGCGCGGCGGCGTTCGGCATGATTGGCGCGGCTTTTGGCGTTGGCTTCATTTGCGGACCGGCCATTGGCGGCGTTCTGGGCGAGATTGGCCCTCGGGTGCCGTTCTGGGCGGCGGCCGGCCTCAGCCTGCTCAACTTCGCCTATGGCTGGTTCGTGCTGCCGGAAAGCCTGCCGCCAGAGAAGCGCAGCGCTTTCAAGATGCGTAATGCCAATCCGGTGGGAGCGCTCCGATTTCTGGGTTCGGTGCGCGGATTGTTGCCGCTGTCGCTCGTCAACTTTCTGAGCTTCCTTGCCCATGAGGTGCTGCCAAGCACCACTGTGCTTTATGTGGGCTACCGGTATGCCTCGGGCCCCGGTACGGTCGGTATCTTTCTGGCCTGTGTAGGTGCTGCGGCTGCTCTCGTGCAGTCGCTGGGAGTCAAGCCGCTGGTCAAGCGTTTCGGCGAAGCCCGGGTGTTGATCGGCGGACTGACGGCCGGGGCGGTCGGTTTCGCCATCTATGGCCTGGCGCCAAGCCTCTGGCTATTCGCGCTCGGCCTTCCCGCCGTGGCGCTCTGGGGCACGTCGGGTCCAGCGATCCAGGCCTTGATGAGCGGCAAGGTCGGCGGGACGGAACAGGGCCAGCTGCAGGGCGCCCTGGCGAGCCTGCGCGGCGTTTCAGGCCTTGTTGGCCCTGGGCTGTTCACGCTCACCTTCGCCCAATTCGTTGGCGATTGGAGCTTGGCCGGGCTGCCAGGCGCTCCGTTCCTGCTGTCGGCGCTGCTGCTGGTGATGGGGGCGGTCTATGCGCGTTCCGTTGTCAATCGGCCGTTGCCGCAGGCAGGCTAAGCCCGCCACACCACTGGAAACCAATCCTCGGGCATCGGCGCACCATGCGCCGCTTTCAGCCCCATCTCGGGATAGGGCGGCGAAACGGAGTGCGGGCGAAGCGCGTGGCGCGCGTCATCGCCGAAGAAGCGGAAACTGATCGCGCGGCGGCGGTTGCCCGAGGTGTTCGGCGGCGCGTTGTGCAAGGTCTTGAAGTTGAAGGCGATCATGTCGCCGGGCTCCAGTGACCAGAACCGCAGCCTCGCCCGCTCCTTTGCCTCGTCCACCCCATCGAATGGCGTGTAGTGCGATGTGTCACCCTCCAGCGCCGCGTTGGTCTTGAAGCGCTTGGGCACATAGAGTTTGCCATTAGCCTGGCTGCCGGCGAGGAATTTTGGGCAGACCTCGGCCACGACAGGATCGAGCGGAACCCAGAGGCTGACGGTCTGGTTGCCGTCCACGGAGTAGTAGGGCTGGTCCTGGTGCCAGGGAGTGGCGGTGCCGTTGCCAGGCTCCTTGACCAGAACATGCTCGTGGAACAATTGCACTTTGCCGGCCCCCATGAGTTCCCCGGCAATCGCGCCCAGCGGCCCGGCCTCGGCGGCAGCGCGGAACACCTTGATGCGCGGGAAATTGTGGTAGTCGCCGAAATAGGCCGATGCGCCCTCGGCGTGGTTCTTGCCGTAGGGGCCCGGATGGACGAGGTTCTCGGCCACGCCATCAGCCAGTCGCTCCACCCATCCGGCCGGCAAGACGCCGCGCAGGCACGCAACTCCATCCTTTTGAAAAGTCGCGACGTCCGTTGCGGCGAGATGGGCTGTTGCCATGATGTTTCAACTCCACGTTGACCGGTCAGACCGCTGGGACGGAGTGTTGCGCGTCGGCCCGGACCATGCAAGTTGGCTGCATCGTCACAGGATCGCCCGATGCGCATCACCCGTGTAACCGCCTATCAAATTGACCTGCCCCTGGTCGAGGGCCGCTATTCCTGGTCCAATGGCAATTTCGTCGAGACATTCGATGCCACCGTCATCGAGGTGGAAACGGATGCCGGTGTCTCCGGCATTGGCGAATGCACTCCGCTTGGCCCCGCTTATCTGCCAGCCTACGCGGCCGGCGTCCGGGCAGGCCTGAAGGAACTTGCGCCCAAGCTCATCGGCCTCGACCCGCGCGACCTCGGCACGCTCAACCGGCGCATGGATGCCGCCATGCGCGGGCACCCGTACGTGAAGGCGCCGGTGGATGTCGCCTGCTGGGACATTCTGGGCAAGGCCACTGGGCAACCCGTGTGGCGGCTATTGGGCGGCGCGCAAATGGAGCGTGTGCGCCTCTATCGCGCCATCTCGCAGCAGAGTCCGGACGAGATGGCGGCGAAGGTGAGCGCCTATAAGAAGGAGGGCTACACCAAATTTCAGCTCAAGGTCGGCGGTGAGGCCGATGACGACATCGCGCGGATCAAGGCCTGTGCCAAGGTGCTCGGTCCGGGCGACGTCTTGGATGCCGACGCCAATACGGGCTGGACCATGCACGAGGCCGCACGGGTGGTGAATGCGGTTCGCGACGTCGACGTTTATATCGAGCAACCTTGCCGCAGCTATGAGGAGTGCCTGAGCGTGCGCCGCCGCACGCCGCTGCCGTTCATCCTGGATGAAAACATCGATGGGCTGGCGATCCTCCAGCGGGCTATCGCCGACGGGGCGATGGATGCCATCAATCTGAAAATTTCAAAGGTTGGTGGCCTGACCAAGGCGAGGCTGATCCGGGATGTGGCGGTCGAGGCGGGGTTGGCGATGATCATCGAGGACACCTGGGGCGGCGACATTGTCACCGCCGCGATTGCCCATCTAGCTCGCTCGACGCCCGAGGAGTTCCTGTTCGCGGCGACCGATTTCAACAGCTATGGAACCAAGGATATCGCCAACGGTGCACCAAAGCGCGACCCGGATGGTTTCATGGCGGTGTCCGATCAGCCAGGTTTGGGCGTCGAGCCGATCCGCGAGGCGCTGGGCAAGCCGGTATTCAGCATTGGCGGGTGAGAGGTGGATTTTACTCGGCGTCGGCGGGTGAGGTGAAACTCAACAGCGTTCCGGATCCTGCCACGACCTCATTCCATCCGTGTAGGTTGAAGCTCAATACCACCAACCCGCTGGTCGGCAGCTTGCGGCCCAGGGCGGCGATCCGTTCCTGGGGACCGCCGGCGATGAGGTCAAGGGCAAGGGCGTGCAGACCCGGGTTGTGGCCGATAAACATAACGTGGGCAGACTTATTCGGAACATCGTGCAGGTGCTTCAACAACACCAGCGGTCCTGCGAGATAGAGGCTGTCCAGCAGCATCACCTTTGGCTTGATGGCAAGGTGCGGGAGCACAAGATCGACGGTTTCGCGTGTCCTGGTCGCATTGGAGCAGAGCACGAGGTTGGGTGCCAGCTTGCCCGCCGCCATCCATTGCCCGATCGCATCCGCGTTGCGGCGACCCCGCCCTGTCAGCGGCCGTCCTATATCGCCCTCCGCCGGTTCACCTCGGCCAGCCTTGGCGTGGCGCAGCAGCGTGAGTGTGAGCTTCATACCCGTCGTCTTGGCCATCACCGCCCTCGCCGGCCGGAACGTGCGAACCTCACCGCCTCTTCAGCGGCACGAAGCAGCGCCTCGGCCTTGTTGCGGCACTCGGCCAGTTCCATGTCCGGCGCGCTATCGGCAACGATGCCGGCGCCGGCCTGGACATGCATGATGCCGTCCTTCAGCAGCGCGGTGCGCAGCACAATACAGGTGTCCATTTGGCCGTTGGCGGAGAAATAGCCGACACAGCCGGCGTAGGGGCCCCGCTTGTCTTTTTCCAGTTCGTCGATGATCTGCAAGGCCCGCACTTTCGGCGCACCGGAGACGGTGCCGGCCGGGAAGCCCGCCATCAACGCGTCGATGGCGTCGTGGGCAGGGTCGAGCCTACCTGTCACGTTCGAGACTATGTGCATGACATGACTGTAGTATTCGAGGAAAAAGCGGTCCGTGACCTTCACCGTGCCGATCTCGGCGACACGTCCGACATCATTGCGGCCAAGGTCGAGCAGCATCAGATGTTCTGCGCGCTCTTTCTCGTCAGCGAGCAGCTCGGCCGCGAGCGCCTTGTCCTCCTCCGGCGTTTTGCCTCGCGGGCGCGTGCCGGCGATTGGGCGGATGGTCACTTCGCTGTCGCGCACCCGCACCAGGATTTCGGGCGATGAGCCCACAAGCGCGAAGCCGCCGAAATCGAGATGGAACAGGAAGGGCGAGGGATTGGTGCGGCGAAGCGCCCGGTAAAGCGAAAGGGATGGCAGGGTGAAGGGCTGCGAGAACCGCTGCGACAGCACAACCTGGAAGACATCGCCAGCCGCGATATAGTCCTTGGCCTTGCGCACCATGCCGACATATTCAGCGCTCGTCGTGTTGCCGGATGACAGCGTGGGCGCATCGTGGGTCGGTGCGGCAATGGCCGGCGTGTGCGGTAGGGGACCCTCAAGCGCGGTTACGACCTGTTTGAGGCGCGCGGCGGCGGCGGCATGGGCAGTCTCGGCGGTCACGCCTCGGGCAGGGCGCACCGGTGTCACAACCGTCAGTTCATCCTTCACGGCATCGAAGATGACCATGATGGTCGGGCGCACCAGGATTGCGTCGGGCACGCCATAGGGGTCGGGATTCTCGTCACCCAGCCTCTCGATCAGCCGCACCGTGTCGTAGCCCATATAGCCGAACACGCCCGCGGCCATCGGCGGCAAAGCGGCTGGCAATTCGATGGCCGATTCGGCAAGCAAGGCCCGCAATGCCTTTAGCGTGCCGCCCGCCATGGCTTTGAATGCTTCAGGATTGCTTGCCGGCTCGCGGTTGATCTCGGAGCGGTCACCAAAGGCGCGCCAGACGATGTCGGGTTCGAATCCGATGACCGAGTAGCGCCCACGCACCGCCCCTCCCTCGACCGACTCCAGCAAGAAGCTCATCGGCCGGTCGCCCGTCAATTTCAGCGCCGCCGAGACGGGCGTTTCAAGGTCGGCGACCAGCCGGGTCCAGACGACCTGCGGCTTGCCTTGCGCATGGCCGCGCGAAAACTCCGCGAGATTGGGTTCGATGGCAATCGCGTCGTGGTTTGGGGCGCTTCTATGCATATGCGATCGATCTGTGCCGCACTTTGAGAGCAGTTATTGATCAGTCTGGTCGGTGCTGGCCGCAGCGCCCGTAAGCTGATCGAATTGCGCTCGGTCCAATGAAAAGCCGTAGGCCGTTTCGAGCCCGGCGAGATACTGTGCCGAAGCGGCGGCAACCGCCTGCTGGCCGAGCTTCTCGGCAATGTCCTTGCGCTTGGCGTCTTCCAAGGGCTTGGCGGGTTTGATGTCGGTCACCTTGAACACCAGGCGCGATTTTCCGTCGGTGCCGGTAAGGGTCGCGGCGGCTCCTTTGGCAAGCGCGAAGGCCAGCTGCGCGGTGCCCTTGGGCAGATCGGGGTTCTCGCCGCGCCGGGTCAGGCCGGAAGCCGCCTTGACCGTGCCGCCTCCCTCGGTGGCAAGCTTGGCAAAGTCCTCGCCCTTGTTGGTCCGGTCGGCCAGAGCAAGGGCCAACTTGCCGAGTGCCGCGGTTGCCTCGGCCTCCTGGTAGGCGGCTAAAACCGCTGGCTTGACCTCGTCAAGCGATTTCTGGCGAGCAGCCTTGACATCTTTGACCTCGATCCAGGCCCAGCCGTCCTTGCCAAGATCGATGGGGTCGGTCTCCACGCCGATGTCGCTTTGGAATCCCGCCTTCAACAGCGCGTCAAGATCGGAAAGGGTGCTTGCCGGTTTGCCGTCGATCCCGGTGCCCGTCTTGTCCATCACGGGCAGCTCGGAATATTTGAAGGGGAATTTAGCGGGCATTTCCTTCAGCTGCGTGCCACCGGCCCGCGCGTCCTCGATCTTGCCGCGAAAATCAATCAGCAACTTGACCGACCTTTCGCGGGACAACCGATCCCTGATCTCACCCTTGACGTCATCGAAGGTCTTGACAACACCAGGTTCGATTTCCGTGACCCGGATAATTGACGTGGCCAGCGCGCCCTCGACCGGATCGCTCACCTTGTCCTTGTCGAGCTTGAAGGCGGCCTCGGCCGCGACTTTGTCGAACAGCTGATCCTTGGTGACCATGCCGCGATCGACATCCTTGTCGGTCAGACCCATGTCCTTGGCGACGGCCAGGAAGTCCTTGCCGGTCTTCAGCGACGTCATGGCCTTGTCGACCGACGCCTTGTCCTGGAAACTCATGACTTGAACGTGCCGGCGCTCGGGCTTTCCGAAGCTGTCCTTGGTCGCTTCGTAGGCAGCCTTCAGGTCATCGTCGCCGACCGTCACGGTTGATTTGATGTCATCTGGCGAAGCCAGCAATACGCCGAGCGTGCGGTATTCAGGTGCCTTGTACTGATCCTTGTGCGCCTCATAAAAATCCTTGAGCTTGCCCTCGTCGGGCGTGGCCGCGACGGGCGCCTTGCTGGGAGGAACGAGGAAATAGTCGAGTGATCGCTCCTCGCCTTGGAATTGGTTGAAGGCATCCACCAGTGCCTGTGGCGCGGGCGCGCCCGAACCCATGCTGCCAAGCAGCTGTTCGCGTAAGGTATCGTGGCGCAACATATCGAGATAGCCCGCTTCGCTCAGCCCGAGATTCTGGAGCAGATAACGAAAATTATCCTTGTCGAACTGGCCATCGGCGGTTTGCAGGTTCTTCTGGCTCGCCAGCTTGTCGAGCAGCGCCTTGTCGGAAATACCGAGGTTGAGGTCGCGGGCGTGGGCATCGACCAGCAGGCCTGAGAACAGCTGCTGGTCGAGACCCATCTGGTGTGCGGTCTGGACCGGGACCGTCTGATGGGCCTGGAGTTCGAATTTGCGCAACTCGGCGCCAAACATCCGCTGATACTGCTCGGTGGTGATGTTCTGCCCGCCGACCTGGAGCAAAGTCTTGGTGCCGCCGCCGATATCGCTGTAGCGCACGCCCCAGACACCGAAGCTTATGACTAGGAGCCCCATGAGCAGTTTGGCGAACAAGCTGTTGGCGCCCTGGCGCAAGATTTCGAGCATCGGTTGTTGGATCCTTGACGATCGCCTAAACAGCGATGCGTGGTGTTCGGGCCTTGGACGCGGCGTGACGCGCCGTTCGGGGCCGTTATAGGAAGGGCTTTCCCGGCGGGCAAGACGTTCCATCGGGGAGGACAAACATTGTGAGGAGATACAACATTGAAGCGTTCCTTGGTGGCTGGAAACTGGAAGATGAACGGACTGATCGCGCAGCTCAGCGAAGCGATGGCACTCGCCGATGGTCTGGCGGTGGGGCCCAAGCCCTCCTGCGATGTGATGCTCTGCCCGCCGTTTCCCCTTATTTCGGCTTTGGCGCACGCAGTTGCCGGGCGCGGTGTGCTGGTCGGGGGCCAAGACTGTCACACGGCAGCCAGCGGCGCACATACTGGCGACGTATCGGCCGAAATGCTCAAGGACATCGGGGCGAGCGCTGTCATCGTCGGCCACTCTGAGCGCCGGGCCGACCACGCCGAGCATGACCGCGACGTTGCCGCCAAAGCGGGGGCCGCGCATCGGGCAGGACTTACGGCGATTGTCTGTGTCGGCGAAACGGCGGGACAACGGGCGGCCGGATTGACGCTGGAGGTGGTCGGCCGCCAACTCGTAGGATCGCTGCCAGAGGGAGTGACCGCGGCAAATACCGTTGTTGCCTATGAGCCGGTGTGGGCCATAGGAACGGGGCTCACCGCCAGCGCAACGGACGTGGCCGATGTTCACGGCTTCATGCGGGGGCTGCTGCGCGCAAGCCTTTCAGGCGAGGGTGAAGCCATGCGCCTACTCTACGGCGGCTCAGTCAAGCCTTCGAACGCCAAGGAATTGATGTCGATCGCCGAGGTTGATGGGGCGCTGGTTGGCGGCGCAAGTCTCAAGGCCGCCGATTTTCTCGGCATCATCGAGGCTTATCGCGGCTGACCGCCAACTGGGCGTTCGCCGACTTGTTTGGGCCTGGCTTTCGTGCCATCGGAACGAACGTGGCAGGCAGGCGATGAAATGAGGCAGGCCAAGTGGGGTTGAGCGTCCTGGTGCTGAAGTCGTTGGGTCCGGCGGCGAGACTGGGTGCCGGCGTGCTGTGCCTGACCGGGTATGCATGGGCGCTCCCACTGGATACGAGCGCTTGTGCCAGTCTGGATTTGGAGCGCAATTCACTTGAGTCGACAGGCGTGCTCAACGATCTTCGGATGACCGCGCAGGAGGCGAAGTCGTTGGAAAAGGATCGACTGCAGCGCATCCAGCGCTATGTCGATCTCTCGGGCCAAATTCTTTTTCGGTGCTCAAGCCCTGTAAGGTTGGGCGCCGCGTCGGCGAATGTGACCACTGGCAATAACGCCGGAAAGCCGGAAATCTCGGCAACGGGTCCGGGCGATAAACAATTGATGCCACCGCGCGAGGCACCCTGACAAAGGCACCCAAAGGCACCAATTGATCGACGCGCCAGCACTTGAAACGGCCAGTTCTGCCGGGTTGGCGCATTGACGAGGCATTTACTTATAGTTGCAACAATGGTATCGAACAACCTATGATGTTACACAGCGACGAATTCTGCTAGGCAAACGGTCGCTTTCTGCATAATTCGTAGGCAGGTGACGTTCCAGGACTGAGGAAACAAATTTGTCACAGCGGGAAATCGAGCAGCTGACGCTGGATTTCGTGGCTCAACTTGATGCGGCCTCGACGTCTGCGGCTGTCACACCCCTTTTCGAGACGTACGCGGACAAGTTGGGGTTCAGCAATGCCATCTGTATGCGCGTCCCCGAAGCGGGGGAGCTGTTGAACGAAACGTTCCTGCTCAATTCCTTCCCCCAAGACTGGGTTCGCTACTATGACGAGCAGGGTTATATCAAGTCCGACCCGGTCGTGCGGGAGCTGTTCCTGTCCTATCAGCCGTTCTCGTGGTCGGAAGTTTTGGAACGGCGGCAGATTGGTCCCCTCGAACGGCAAATCATGGGGGAATGCGCAGATGTTGGAATGCGCGAGGGATTTGTCGTCCCGATTTATCAGGGGGGCGGTTACACCGGTCTTGTGAGCTTCGCGGGCCGCGAGCCGATGATTACCGAGGAAAGCAGGGGCGCCGTAACGCTCGCCTCGATCTATCTGCACAACAAACTAACGACGCTGCGCCGGCGCGAGGCTCACAACACCTATGACCTGACCGAGCGTGAACTTGAATGCCTGCGCTGGGCTGCGGCCGGAAAATCCGATTGGGAAATCGGACAAATCCTTTTAATCAGCGCAAAGACGGTCAACTATCACATCGAGAATGCCAAGCGCAAATTTGGTGTCGCCACCCGGGTGCAGGCGATCGTAGCCGCCCTGCGTGTGGGTCGCCTGGGAAATTGATTGAGCCCAGGATTGTTGTTGGCCTTCCACTAGGTTTCGAAAAATCTCCTCCTTATTCTTCGTGAAGCCATAATGCCAGCTGGGTGCATTCAGCTGATGGGCCTTGCCAAGCATTTATGCGATCGGATAGGCAATCTTGAGACCAGAGCTCCTACATAGCATCGCCGAGTTTTTAACACATCGTTTTTAATGCATCGGCCAATTCTAGCCACATTCAAGTCGACGAGAATTATACCGCATGAGAACCATTCAGTAACCTAGGCGTGTACCCGGCTTAACCAAAAATTATCCATGCTGGATGCTCCAAACTCCATCGCGTACGGAGGTTGGGGTAATGATGGAGTTGTATACGGGTAGTGACGAGGCGCGTTTTCCGGACTTGTTCCGGCAGATGTATCGTCAGCGTTATGAGATTTACGTCAAGCGCCGCAAGTGGAGAGGGCTCAGACCTCTCGGCGATCAGGAAAAAGATCAGTACGACACACAATCGTCGATCTATTTGCTGGTCTTGGACGACGAGGATGAAATACTGGCAGGCTTGAGATTGTTGCCCACAGTTGGGCCACACATTTTGGGCGACCTCTTTCCGCAATTGGCTACCGCCGGTGTGCCGGTGGCGCCGGCTGTTCTGGAGCTGACGCGATTCTATGTTGCGCCATTCAAGGCCAGCAAATCGGTGCGCGATTGGCTGGTCGGTGTCTTGTGTGCGGGCATGATCGAATATTGCCTCGCCAGCGGCATCGAGCGGATCACCAGCGTCATCGACACCTTCTTGCTGAAGCTGATGCTGTCGATGGAATGGGGCGTTCGTCCCCTGGGCATGCCGCAGAGATATCCGGAGGGCGAGGCGGTCGCGGTCAGTGTGGATATGACATCGGCGATCCTGGCATCGACAAGGCGGACCAAACTTGTATCCGGCCCTGTGCTGCTGGCCCGGCCACGGCCGCTCGGGCGAGTTCCGTCAACCATCCGGCTGCTCGGCGCCGAGGTGCCTCAGGAGTTCGCCGTGTAAACGCCAGGGCGACAAATTGTTCCGGTCAAGGATGGTGCCTTTCCACGGCGACGGGCGCGGCAAGTTCCCCTTGCCGCGACCGCTTCGCGCGTGCGAGATGTGGCTTCAGTTTACATCCGTTCAGGGGCCCGGCCAGGATCATCCGTCATGGTGAAGTTCAACGACCAAAAAGAGAGTCAGGATGTCGAGGATCGGCGAGGGTCCGGCGACAGCTATGCCGGTATGGACAGCAGCGGTGGATTGCAGATCCCATCTTTTGGCGGGCGTGGTGGCATCGGCATCTTTGGGCTGCTGATCTTGCTTGGGCTCTGGTTCTTCTTTGGTATTGATCCGCGCTCGTTCATGGGCGGGGACGGCCAATCATTGCCGATGCCGACTCAGGATCAAGGCGGCCAGGCACTACCCAAATGGAATGTTCCCGGCCTGCCGGGCACCCAGGCCTCGGCGACTTCCAGTTCAACGGCGTCAATCCGGCCGGGCGATGAACTTACCCACTATGTCAAACAGGTTTACCAGAGCACGACCGATTTCTGGACAGCCACCTTCCAAGGTTTCGGTAAGTCCTATCCCCATCCGACATTGGTGCTTTATGACAACGCGACGCCAACTGGTTGCGGCACGGGTCAGGCCGCGATGGGGCCATTCTATTGCCCGGAGGACCAGAAGGTCTATCTTGACTTGGCCTTCTACAAGGAGCTGGCGACCCGGTTCGGAGCGCCCGGCAATTTCGCGCAAGCCTATGTCGTGGCGCACGAGGTCGGCCATCACATCCAGAAGCTGCTCGGCATCGCCGACCAGGTTCAGGCTTACCGCGACAAGGTCAGCCAGAAGGATGCCAATGGCCTGCAAGTTCGCATGGAGCTGCAGGCCGACTGCTTTGCCGGTGTTTGGTTCAACAATGCAGCCAAGACCAAGGCGATGACGATCGAGCCCGGTGACGTCGAAGGTGGCATGACCGCCGCGAATTCGATCGGTGATGACACCCTGCAGAGGCAGGCCACGGGCCGGATCGTTCCCGATGCGTTCACGCACGGCACCTCGGCTCAGCGCATGAAATGGCTGAAGCGGGGGCTCGACACCGGCAACATGCAGGACTGCGACACCTTCAACGCCGCCGATCTTTAGTCGTCAAACGCAATCGCTGTCGCATTTTCACTGTTTTGCGCTATATTAGCGACATGACAGCCGGAATTGAAACGCTTGCGCCCTCTCCGCCAAAGCGGTCACGGCGCCCCCTGCCGAAGGTCATGACGTTGACCGAGGCTGCTGCATCGCGCGTGCGCGCCATCCTGGCCAACGCGGACCGGCCCATCGCCGGGGTGCGCGTCGGGGTCAAGAATGGCGGCTGCGCGGGCATGGAATACACGCTGGACTACGTGTCCGAGGCCGCCCCCCACGACGAGGTTGTCGAGGACAAGGGAACGCGCGTTTTGGTCGATCCCAAGGCAATCCTGTTTCTGCTTGGCACCGAGATGGATTACCGGATCGACAAGCTGAAATCCGGTTTTGTGTTCAACAACCCGAACCAGACCTCGGCCTGCGGCTGCGGCGAATCCGTCGCGATCACGCCGCAAAGCCTCGAAGACGTGGGCGCCGAACCTGCGTGAAACAGGTTCGCGGCGGTTCAAACCGCGCGGGCCGCCTCTGTCATCATGTCCAGACCGACGGCCGCCGCGCCCTGTCGGACGGCTGCGCGGCCAATGTCACCGAACTCGCAACGGCGGTGCAGGGTCGGCCCGGCTCGTCGTGCCGTGGCCAAGTGCACCAGCCCAACCGGCTTGTCCGCGCTGCCACCTCCGGGGCCCGCGACGCCGGTGACCGCGATCGCAAGGTCGGCGGCCGAGTGGGCGAGCGCACCTTCCGCCATCGCGCGGGCCACCGGCTCGCTCACCGCGCCGTGAGTATCGATCAGCTTTGACGGCACACCGAGAAGCTCGATCTTGGCCGCGTTCGAATAGGTCACAAACCCGCGCTCGAACACATCCGAGGAGCCCGCGACTTCCGTCAGCAGGGCCGCGATGAGCCCGCCGGTGCAGGATTCGGCGGTTGTGATCCGCAGGCGGCTGGCCCGGCAGATGTCGAGTAGCGCGGCGGCTTCAGCAATGAGCGGACCCGGAAGCATGGCACCTACCCTTCAAGCAGACCGGACGCTAAGGCAAGTCTCGCCAGCTGGAAACAGCGGCCGCGAACGCAAACAGGCTCAAACGGGGACGGTCTCGCGGTGCTGGCCGTCGGGCGGGCAGGCAACGATCCCTTAGCCATGTAGCCGGCGCGCCACTTCCCAAACCGCTCAAATCGTGAGACGATGCTTGCAGTCTTCAACAACCGGAAGGAGGTGATCCGATGTCGAGTGGGATCCTTGTGCTGCTGCAACGAGCGCTGCCAGCCACCCGGATGACGGAGCAACCTCCAGCTTCCACGTGATGGCCAAACGCCGGCGCGGGTCATTCGCGCTTCCGGAAAAGTGATACCGGTTTTCCGAAAAGAAGCGCGAACAAGAATAGAGCCCAGCGGCCAGCGCGACGCGCGATCAGCGGACAATCTCACGGAGAGGCCGCCCCACGAGGGCGGCCTCTTTGTGTTTGGGCGGCGTGAATTTGGACGATTGTCCTCGAACCACTATCGAGATGATCGAATGCAACTGTTCCGCCGATTGATCAGGTAGCTTTGGAACTCGCTAGTTTTTCTTCGACTTCCTTGGTCCCAAGCGGTGAGATTTGCGCGCGACCCTCGTCGGCTGCGTATTCAATCAGCCGCGCCTTGTGCAAAGGCGCCAGCACCGAACTGCGAAAAACACTTGGGTTTGAGTATTCAATCCAATTGAACAAGTCAGTGGCAGAAACCCAGCCATTGCTTTGATGCAGAATCGTCAGAACTTGGTTCTTAGCACTCATTTTGGGATCAAGAACACGCTTCACACCCTCCACGTGCCAGATCATTGGTGTTTTGCGTTCAATCAGTGCATCAACTGTTCGCTGTGCTTCCTCAGTACTAGAGCGTTTTCCACTTATCATGAAGCATACCCGGCGTGCCTAATATAGTTGGCGCACTCGTGCGCCGGGAAAGCGCTGAGCAGGTCGCCGATGCGGTTCCACAGGCCAGGGACGGTCC
>Ga0075021_10000105_pt1 | contig 43024 bp, 35 predicted proteins | sample ColStrG_CSR_2012_FD_72749 | JGI IMG/M metagenome (GOLD analysis project Ga0075021, IMG submission 72749) | Freshwater sediment microbial communities in response to fracking from Pennsylvania, USA - Cold Stream Run_MetaG_CSR_2012 | ecosystem: Environmental > Aquatic > Freshwater > Creek >...
TGCGTCACATCAAGGCCAAATGTCCGGACCGAAGAATGGACGCGGGTCTGATCCGACGAACTGCCTGTCCCGAGGTCCCGAAGGTCGCATGTCCAATCGATCCTCGGCGCGCGCGCGCCGTGAAGCATCCATCCGCAACCAGTCGCGCCGCCCGCGCGGCGCGCCTCCGGCCGGAGACGGCTGGGGTTCGGACACTCCCGATCCGGAGACTCTCCTCCACCGGATGATCCTGGCCCTCCTTCCGCTCCGGGTCTTTCTTGGCGTGACCTTCGTCTATGCAGGCGTGGACAAGATCATCGACCCGGCCTTCCTGCAGGCGACCGGGCCCGGGTCCATCGGTGCGCAGATGGAGGCGTTCACGCGGGTGTCGCCACTCGCGCCGCTCATCCAGGTCGTGGGCCTGACATTTCCCGTCCAGCTCGGCGTGCTGATCGCCGTGGCCGAGATCGCGATCGGACTCGGGGCGCTGAGCGGCCTTCTGTTCCGGCTGGCGGCCGTCGGCGGGCTCGCGCTCTCCGTGATGTTCTGGCTGACGGCGTCGTGGGCGACAAAGCCCTACTACTACGGACCGGACCTGCCTTACGCGGTCGGCTGGCTGACCCTCGCGCTCGCCGGGACGGGCGGCCGTTACAGCGTCGAGTCGTGGCTCGCGCGCAGGACCGACGCCGATCCGACCGAGGCACCGGTCTGGAGCGAGCGGCGCGTCTTCCTCCGGGCCGGATTCCTGGGGGTCGCCGCGATCGCGGTCGCCGGCCTCGCCGGGACCGTGGGGGCCTCGGTCCTCGGCAGGCCGAAGAACGACCTCGGTGCTGCGACACCGGGTGACGGAACAGGCGGTGCGAATGGCGTCGGAGCCGCGGGCCTCGGCGCGGACGCCACGCCGAGCGCCGGAGCGGCTGCGACCGCCGGTGCCGCCGCGACGACAGGCTCCACGGGGGGCGCGAGCGCGACGCCGACGACTGCGGTCCCACCGACAGGCCCGCTCGTCGGCAAGGTGAGCCAGATCTCGACCGGTCACGCCGTCCCGTTCGACGACCCCCAGACGGGTGACCCCGGCGTGATCGTGAGGCTGCCCGATGGCACGTTCGTGGCCTACGACGCCGTCTGCACCCACGCCGGATGCACCGTCCGCTACGACCGAAACTCCGGATACCTGGTCTGTCCCTGCCACGGAGCCACCTTCGATCCGCAGCACGGCGCGGCCGTCGTGGCCGGTCCGACCGATCAGCCGCTCAGCCGCATCCCGATCCATATCGATCCCGCCAGCGGACGGATCACCCTGAAGGCCTGAGCGCGTCGCGGCAGTGGCGGGCGCGTTAAGGTAGCGGCCATGCGCATCGCCTTCTCGGCCGATCACGCCGGCGCCGCCTTCAAGGACGACCTGATGGTCCGTCTCGCCGGCGCGGACCTCGGTCACGACCTGATCGATCTCGGCGGTGACGGCTCCGACCCGACCGACGACTACCCCGATTTCGCTCAGCGACTGGGCGAGGCGATCCAGGCTGGCCTGGCCGATCGCGGGATCCTCATCTGCGGCTCCGGGGTCGGCGCGTCCGTGGCCGCAAACAAGATGCGCGGCATCCGGGCGGCCGTCTGCCACGACACCTACTCCGCACACCAGGGCGTCGAGCACGACGACATGAACGTCCTGACGCTGGGCGCCCGGGTCATCGGCCCAGAGCCGGCGTTCGAGTGCGCACTGGCATTCGTTGCCGCGACCTTCTCGGGCGAACCGCGCCACCGGCGGCGGTTGGCAAAGGTCCTGGCCATCGAAGCGGGTGCCTGACCGCCTTCTTTCCGAACCTTGACAGGCCGATCGCCCGACGCCGTCCGGGGCGTGACCCGACCGACCCGCGCGGCGCGCGTCGGGTCCGTCGACGACCGCGCGGCGTACCATGGGGGACCACGCTCGGAGGCCCACATGACCGACCCCGCTTCGACCACCCTCACCGCCCCTCGGCTTGCCCTGGGCGATGGCACCCCTGCCTACGAGGCGGCGGTCGCGCGGGCACGCGCGGAGGAGTGGGCGAACCGCCTCGCAGCCCGCGACGTGACCCTGTGGAGCACCGACTCCCGGGTCGGCGAGGCGATCGCCGATCGCCTCGGCTGGCTCGACGCGCCGGCGCACTTCACGGACCAGATCGCTGCGCTCGAGGCGTTCGGGGATGCCGCCGTGGATGAGGGCTACACGACCGCCGTCGTCGGCGGGATGGGCGGTAGCAGCCTTGCGCCGGATGTCCTGCGTCGGACGTTCGGGTCGCTGCAGGGCTATCTCGAGCTGCGCATCCTTGATTCCACGGACCCGGCCTACGTGTCGGCGACCCTCGACGACCTCGACCCGCTCCGCACGCTCTTCCTGACTGCCTCGAAGTCCGGGACGACGACTGAGCCGAATGCATTCCTCGCCTACGCCTGGGACAGGGCGGTCCAGGCCCTCAAGTCCGTCCCGCATCACACCTACGAACACCCTGGCGAGTACTTCGCGGTCATCACCGACCCGGGCAAGGCGAACGCGATCGCCCATTCGAACGAGTCGCGCGAGATCTTCCTCAACCCACCCGACATCGGCGGCCGGTACGCTGCATTGACCTACGTCGGGCTGGTCCCCGCGTCACTCATCGGGATCGACCTGGACCCGCTCCTGGAATCGGCCGCGGCGATGCTCGACGCCTGCCACGACGCGAACCCGGCAACGAACCCGGCGTTCTCGCTGGGGCTCGCCATCGGGACGCTGACGAAAGCCGGTCGTGACAAGCTGACCTTCCTGACCGACGCCGAGATCGTGAGCTTCGGTGCCTGGGCCGAACAGCTCATCGCGGAGAGCACCGGCAAACACGGCGTCGGCATCGTGCCGGTCGATCTCGAGCCGGTCGGCGCGGTCGAGGCGTACGGGATCGATCGGGCGTTCGTCCGGCTCGCCCTGGCCGGGTCAGATGGTGTGGCGCTCGATACGCTCGCGGCGTCGCTCGAGGCGGCCGGGCACCCTGTCATTCGCATCGACCTGGTCGACCCGATCGACCTGGGTGCCGAGTTCGTCCGCTGGGAGGTCGCGACCGCGATCGCCGGGGCGGTCCTCGGGATCGACCCATTCGATCAGCCCAATGTCGAGGAAGCCAAGCAACTGACGCGCGACCTCCTGGCCGGGCATGCAGCCACCACCGCCTTCGAGCCGATCGCAGCCGGCGACGGCCTGACCCTGTACGGCGATGCGGCTCTGCGGCTGACCGCGACCGATGGGGATGTGACCGGCGAACTGGCCCGTCACCTCGCGCGACGCCGCCCCGACGCGTATCTCTGCCTGCAAGGCTTCATCGCCCCGACGTCCGCCCGCGATGAGGCCTTTGCCCGCATCCGGACGCTGCTCCGCGATCGCACCGGCCGCGCGACCACTGCCGGATACGGCCCGCGCTTCCTCCACTCGACCGGCCAGCTCCACAAGGGTGGCGCGCCGATCGGCTTGTTCATCCAGCTGACATCGGACCACCCGGCCGACGTCGATATCCCCGGCTGGCCGTACACCTTCGGCCAGCTCATCGACGCACAGGCCGCCGGCGACTTCGCTGCGATCGAATCGCACGACCTGCCGATCGCCCGGGTCCACCTCGGTGCGGACCCCGACGCCGGGCTGGCTGCCCTCGAACGCGCACTCCGCGCGGCACTCGACACAGCCACGGCGGCACTCGACACAGCCACGGAGGCCTGACGGCCATGCGCATCGGGTTCATCGGTCTCGGCCGGATGGGGGCCAACATGGTCCGCCGGCTCGTCCGCGACGGCCACGAGATCGTCGTCTACAACCGCACGCCGGAGAAGACGCGCGAGATCGCGGCCGAGGGTGCGACGCCGTCGTTCTCGATCGCCGAGCTCGTGGCCGCGCTCGAGAAGCCGCGAGCGGTGTGGGTGATGGTCCCCGCCGGCGACGCGACCGAGGCGCAGATCCACGAACTCCTCGAGCACCTCGAACCGGGCGACACGATCATCGACGGCGGGAACACGAACTTCCACGACGACGTGCGCCGCCACGCGATGCTCAAGGAGAAGGGCATCGGCTACATCGACGCCGGGACGTCGGGCGGGATCTGGGGCCTCCAGGTCGGCTATTGCCTGATGGTCGGTGGCGACGCCGCCGTCGTGGACCCCCTCGTCCCGGTCTTTTCGACCCTGGCGCCTCCCGGCGGCTACCTCCATGTCGGCGGCCCGGGTGCCGGCCACTACGTGAAGATGGTCCACAACGGCATCGAATACGGGCTCATGCAGGCGTACGCAGAAGGCTTCGAGATCATGCACGCGAGCGACTACGAGCTCGACCTCGGTGCCATCTCAGAGCTGTGGATGCAGGGCTCGGTCGTCCGCTCGTGGCTGCTCGAACTCGCCGGCCGGGCGTTCAAGGCGAACGGCCAGGATCTCGAGCATCTCAAGGGCTTCGTGGCAGATTCGGGCGAGGGACGCTGGACGATCCAGGAGGCCATCGATCACGACGTCCCGGCCCCCGTCATCACGCTTTCGCTGCTGACCCGGTTCCGGTCTCGTCAGGACGATTCGTACGGCGCGAAGGTGCTGGCGGCGCTCCGCAACGAGTTCGGCGGACACGAAGTCAAGACCGAATAGCACCAACGGTGGCCACCCGCACGCCGGCCAGGCCGGCCACGTCCAAGCCGCCGGCGAGGCCCTCGGACCCGGCACCCATCGAGGCGCCGCCCGTTCAGCCGGTCCCGGCGCAGCCTGCGCCGCGGCCAAGGGACACGCCGCGCACGATGCGCGAGTTGCGGCTGTCGCGTGTCGGCAAGCGCGCGTCGCGGGCCAAGCCGATCGAGAACGTCCTGCGCGAAGGGCTGCGCCTGGAGCGGGTCCCTGATCCGTGCATCGTGGTGCTCTTCGGTGCCACCGGTGACCTCGCCCACCGCAAGGTCATCCCGGCGCTCTACCACCTGTGGCGCACGAACCTCCTGCCACACGAGTTCCTGCTGGTGGCCATCGGTCGGCGACCCTACACGGACATCACCTTCCGGGCCGAGATCCACAAGGCGCTCGAGCAGTTCAGCCGGATCCTGCCGCTCGACGACGACGCCTGGGAGTCGTTCTCGCAACGGATCGACTACCTGCGTCTGGACTTCGATGACGCGGGGGGCTTCGAGACGCTCTCCACCTACCTGGACGACTACGACGCCGAGCACGCCACCCGTGGCAACCGGCTGTTCTACCTTGCCACCCAGCCGTCGCAGTTCGCCGAGATCGTCGGGCAGCTGGGGCGGGTCGGCCTCGACCACGAGCGTCACGACGGCGGCTGGCGGCGCATCGTCATCGAGAAGCCGTTCGGCCACGACCTCGACTCCGCGAAGCGCCTCAACCGCGAGGTCGGAAAGGTCTTCCGGGAGTCGCAGGTCTACCGCATCGACCACTACCTGGGCAAGGAGACCGTCCGCAACCTGCTTGTCTTCCGGTTCGGCAACGGCATCTTCGAGCCGCTCTGGAACCGGCGCTACGTCGACCACGTGCAGATCACGGTGGCGGAGTCGATCGGCATCGAGAACCGCGGCGCGTTCTACGAGCAGACCGGAGCGTCGCGCGACGTCCTGCAGAACCACCTGCTCCAGCTCGTCTGCCTGATCGCGATGGAGCCGCCCGCGACGTTCGACGCGAATGCGTTGCGCGACGAGAAGGTCAAGGTCCTGCGGGCGATCTCGAGCGATCCGCTCAATCCGGCGACCGATGCCGTTCGCGGCCAGTACGGCCCGGGCTGGGTCGCCGCGACGAAGGTGCCGGGGTTCCGCGAGGAACAGGAGGTGGACGCCGAGTCGGAGACGGAAACGTTTGTCGCCGCGCGGCTCACCATCGACGATTGGCGCTGGTCCGGCGTGCCGTTCTACGTTCGGACCGGCAAACGCCTGCCGAAGCGCGCGACCGAGATCGCGATCCACTACCGCGAGGTCCCGCACCGTCTGTTCAAGGACGAAGGGATCGAACCCGACGCCAACCTGCTGGCGATCCGGATCCAGCCCGACGAGGGCATCATGCTGCGCTTCGGGGCCAAGGTGCCCGGCCTCCGGCTGGACGTCCGCTCCGTGACGATGGACTTCACCTACGGCTCGGCGTTCAACGTCGATTCACCGGATGCCTACGAGACGCTGATCCTGGACGCCCTCCAGGGGGACGCATCGCTGTTCACCCGAGCCGACGAGGTCGAGGAGGCGTGGGGCATCGTCGACCCGATCATCAACGCCTGGGCGGACGCTTCGGCGCCGTCCTTCCCGAACTACGACGCCGGGACCTGGGGCCCGGACGCCGCCGACGAATTGATGGTGCGTGATGGACGACGCTGGCGTCGGATCTGACATGGACGTGCCGTTCGGCTTCGTGCCGTTCGTGCCGATGCCCAGCGAGCCGACCCTGCGCTGGGCGGCGCGTGCGCACTCGATCGCCGAGATCGAGAGCGAGCTGAGCCGGATCTGGGCCGCCCAGGATCTGACGGTCCACATCGACGGCGAGATCTCGCGCCACATCGCCGCGCGAACGAACGTGATGAACCTGATCGTCGTGGCGCGGCGGCCGGAACTCGCCGAGAGATGCGCTGCGACGGTCCAGGCGCTGACCGGCCGGCACCCATCGCGGACGATCGTCATCCAGTCGGCGGATCCGGACGGGCCGTCGTGGCTGGACGCACGCATCGAGGCCCATTGCGTCATGCCGCGGCCGGACGCGCCGGAGACCTGCGCTGAGACCATCAACGTCACCTGCGGCGGGGAATCCGGGCGTCATCTGGCGGCGATCGCGACGCCACTGATCATCCACGACCTGCCGGTGACGGTCTGGTGGCCGGGTGAACCGCCGCTGACCAGCCCCGCCGCGCGCGAGCTCCTGGCCGGTGCGGATCGCTTCGTGGTGGACGGTTCGACGTGGAGCGGCGATGGCCTCGCGCGATTGCGTGAGATGGCCATGCTCCAGGAGACGTCCCGACTCGCCGTCAGCGACTTCGCGCTCGTTCGGCAGTCACGCTGGCGGGAAGCGATCGCCTCGATCTTCGACGATCCCGAGTTCCTTCCGTACCTCCGATCCCTCCGTCGCATCGCCATCACCTACGCCACTCATGATGAGACGGGAGCTCCCGGATCGACCAATCTCGTGAAGCCCATCTACCACGTGGGCTGGCTGGCATCGCGGCTGGGACTCCACGTGGTTCGGCCGCTGTCCGTCGCCGGCGCCGGGCGCGTCGGGGCGGCCGCGGCGCGTTCGACCCGAGGCTCCGGCACCAAGCCGACGATGGGTCGCGGCCTGGTCGCCACCCTGTCCGATGGCCGCGGCGAGGTCGCGGTGGTCGCCAGGCCCGTCATGTCCGCGATGCCGCCGGGCACCACGCTCCGGGTCGAGTTGCTTGCCGAGCGCCGTGGCTCCGAGCTGCGGGCCGACGTGACCGCCGAGGCCGAGACCGTGCACGTCCGTGTCTGGCAGGACGGGGTGGAGGCGCTCGACCGTCATTTCCGGGCCCCGCGACGGACGGATGCCGACCTGTTGACCGAGGCGATCGAGACCGGGCGGCGCGATCCAGTGGCGGTCGGTGCGCTCCGGTCTGCCGCGGCGCTCATCGCGCCGGAAGGCGCCGCCGCGTGACGGACGCGGAGGTCGTCGTCGTCGTCGACCCGGAGGCAGGTGCCATCGCCGCCGCGGACCTGGTCGCATCGACGTTGTCAGACGCGATCGAGGCGCGCGGCCGGGCGGACTGGGCCACGACCGGCGGATCGTCCCCGGTCGGGATCTACCGGCGGCTGGTAGCCCCGGGAGTGGCCGACACGGTCCCGTGGGCCCGTGTCCATGTCTGGTGGGGCGACGATCGTTACGTGCCGCGCGACCATCCGCTGTCGAACGTCAAGGCGTTCGATGACATCATGCTCGGCATCGGCGGCGCCGAAGAAGGCACCGCCGGCGGCGGCCCGGCGGGCGTCCCGATCCGGCTCGATGACATACATCCCTTCCCGACCGGCGAGGCGATCGGCCGGGCCCGGGGCGCCGCCTGGTGCGCGGCGACGCTCGCCGGGGACCTGCGCGCGGCCGGCCTCACGACCATCGATGGCTGGCCGGTCTTCGACCTTCTCCTGCTCGGGATCGGGCGCGATGGCCACCTCCTGTCGGTCTTCCCAGGATCGGCGGCGACGGACGCGACCGAGCTGGCAGTGGCGATCCCCGCCCCGACGCACATCGAGCCGCACGTCGAGCGGGTGACGCTCAATCCGGCGGTCATCGGAGTCGCACGGCACGTCGTCGTCGTCGCCTATGGCGCCGACAAGGCGGCGATCATCGGGGCCATCTTCAGCGGGCCGCCGGACGCACGGGCGCTGCCGGCGCGACTGGCCGTGCGCGCGGGAGCGACGTGGATCCTCGACCAGCCCGCGGCGGCAGGGCTGTCCGGCAGCCGATGACCGGTTCTGCGGTTCCGTGACGGACGAAACGCCGTCGCAGGTCGTCGAGTCCCGGGACGGCACCCTGATCGCGGTGTACTGCAGCGGCACCGGCTCGCCCCTCGTCCTGGTCCATGGCGCGACCGCCGACCACACCGCGTTCCGTGTCGTCGGCCCGTTGCTGGCGACGACCTTCACGGTCCACGCCATCGACCGCCGGGGCCGGGGGTGGTCCGGCGACACGGCCCCCTATTCGATCGAGCGCGAGTTCGAGGACGTCGCCGCGGTGGCGGACGCGATCGCGTCCGAGTCGGGCGCGGGAGTCGATGTCGTCGGTCACTCCTACGGCGGTCGTTGCGCGCTCGGGGCGTCCTTGCGGACCGGGGCGGTGCGCCGGGTCGTGTCGTACGAGGGCGCCCCGGCTCCACCCGGCGTCAGCTACCACCCGCCCGGCATCGAAGCTCGGCTACATGCTCTCCTTGACGCCGGCGATGCGGACGGCGCGCTCGCCGCGTTCCTGACCGAGGTCGTCGGGATGTCCGCGGCGGCACTCGCCGCCTACCGGGCCGACCCGATCTGGCATGTCCGCGCCGCCGCCACCGGCACGATCCTGCGCGAACTCCAGGCCGAGGCCGATCCGGTCGCGTCGGTCGCCGCGCTCGGAGCCGTCCGTCAGCGGTGCTCCAGATCCTGGGCGGGGATAGCCTGGCTGTCTTCCGCGAGGCGACCCTGGCTCTCGACGCCCGCCTCGCCAACGGCCGGATCGTCGTCGTCGACGGCGCACGGCACGCCGCCCACCACACGCACCCCACCGAATTCGTCGAGGCCGTCGAGGCGTTCCTCGGATGACGGCCCCTCGGGATCCTCGGCGGTTGGCTGGCGAACGCGATGAGCTTCAGTAGCGTCCAGGGCTTCATCGCCGCAGTCGTCGTCGCCATCTTCGAGTCGGTCGCGGTGAGACTCGTTCTCGACGCCATGAGCGAGCGCTGAACCACGGGTCTACCATCGACACATGACTGACGCAGCCGCCACCGGCGTCCGGCCCTATTCCCCCGGCCTCGAGGGGGTCATCGCGGGCGAGACGAGCCTCAGCCTCGTCGACGGGGAGCGCGGCCGGCTCCTCTATCGCGGGTATCGGATCGGCGACCTCGTCGCTCACGGGACCTATCCGGCCATCGCGAACCTGCTCTGGTCGGGCGACTGGGATCCCACGCATCACCTGCCGACGGCCGCGGTACCGCCTGCGGTCATGACCGTGCTGCGCACGCTGCCGTCGACCACCAAGCCGATGGACGCGCTGCGCACGGCAGTCTCCGCCTGGGGCGCCACGCAGGATCTCCCCTGGCCGCCGACCATCGAGCAGGCCACGACCCTGACCGCGTTCACGCCCAGCGCGCTGGCCGCGTTCGCGCGATTGCGCGCCGGCCAGGAGCCGGTCGAACCCGATCCCGCGCTCGACCTCACCGAGGGCTTCCTCTATCAGCTCACGGGCTCGCGACCCGACACCGGGACCGCCCGAGCGCTGGACGCCTATTTCATCGTCGGCGCCGAGCACGGATTCAACGCCTCGACCTTCACTGCACGGGTCGTGACGTCGACCCGCTCGGACATCGCGTCCGCGGTGACGGCCGCGATCGGCACGATGAAGGGCCCTCTCCACGGCGGCGCCCCATCCGAGGTCGTGGACCAGCTGAGCCAGATGAAGAACGCCACGTCGGCCGAGGCGTGGGTTCGCGACGCGATCGACCGCGGAGAGCGCCTGATGGGCTTCGGCCATCGCGTCTATCGCGCGTACGACCCCCGCGCCGCCGCGCTGCGAAAGGTCGCCGAAGGCATGGCGCACCGCCCCGACTGGCTCGAACGGGCCATCGAGGTCGAGGACGTCGTCCTGCGCGTCCTGGCTGAGAAGCACCCCGAGCGCCCGCTCAAGACCAACGTCGAGTTCTACGCGGCGCCGGTGTTGATGGGTGTCGGGCTCGCGCCGGACCTGTTCCCGGCGGCATTCTCGCTCGCTCGCCACGCCGGCTGGACCGCGCATGCGCTGGAGCAGTCCGCGGACAACCGGTTGATCCGTCCGGACGTGAACTACGTCGGGCCACCGGAGCGCGACCTGCCGGCCTGAGGGCTTCGGCTACCCGGCCTGCGTCGGGGTGGCCTCCCCCATCGCCTGGGCGGCGACGCGCGACGGACGGTCCGCGACCATCGCACCGTCCGCGCCGAGACGCTCCAGGAACGGCCGCGCGCCGAGTCGGATCAGCGTGGCTCGCGCCTCCGCGATGTCCGTCGCGGCCTCAGGCATCTCGCGCTCGGTCGGGGCGAGGACGGTCGCCATATCCACTGTCGCCAGAGCCTCGTCGAACGTCAGACCAGCTGTCCGCCAGCCTCGAAGCACCTCCCGATACCCGGCGATGGCGTCCGTTCGCCGGCCCTCGAGGGCCGCGATCCCGGCGCGGATCGTCGCGAGGTCGAGCCCGATCGCCAAGCCACGGTAGACCGCGGTATCCATCCGCCGGGCCGACTCGACTGCGGCTGGAATGTCACCCGCCCAGAGTGCGGCGCGGGCCGCAAGGGGCGTGGCCAGTGGGCCGAAATAGCTCGTGGCGTCGACCGCGGCCGCTGCCGACCGAGCGGCCTCGCCGAGCCGCCCGGCACACAACGACACCCAGGCCCGGGCCCAGTGGACATATGAGGCGTACTGCGGGTCCGAGATCCCGGGCAGCAAGCGATCCGCCTCGGCCATGTCGGCCGAAGGGTCCGCACCCCGGACCGCGGTGACGATCGCCCGATCGGCGAACAGCTCGAGGTAGAACTGCCCCGTGATCTCATTCGACAGCCAATCAGCCAGCAGGCCCTCGGCCCAATCCCAATCGCCCGTCCGCAGGGCGCAGACGGCGCCGTTGCCGACCATCTGGAAGCCATACAGCGCCGAGCCCTGGCGGGCCGCGATCTCGAGGCCCTCGCGAGCCATCGCGAGTCCCGCGACCGGGTCATCGAACTGCTCATAGAACGTGAGCTGGGTCCGGCTCGATCGGTGCACATCGACGAGACCGTTCGCCACCGCCAGCTCGTGCGTCCCGCGCAGGACGATCATCGCCTCGCGCGCACGATCATTCCGCCAGAGGCCCGATGCGCGACGCATCAGCGCGGTCGCGATCTCCGGCAACATGTCCAGCCGCTCGGCGATCGGCAGGAGGCGCTCGATCCAGCCGAGTGCGGCTGCTTGATCGCTGATGCCGTATGCGGCCGAGAGGGCGAGCATCAGGGCGACACCCGCGCGTGTTCCTTCGAGGTCCGCGAACTCGTCCCAGGCCGCATCCAGAACGGCGGCGGCCCGCTCCTCCGAGGCGCTGTAGAAGGCGAGGACGGCGCCATATTCGGCCGTCGCCTCCGCAGTGCGCTCACGATCGCCGAGCTCCCGCAAGGCCTCGACTGCGCCGAGCGCGTACCGGATGGCAACGTCTGCGACAAGACCCTGCCGGGCCGAGGCGAGTGCGCGCTCATTCAGGTCCGCCCGGTCGGCGGCGGCCGGGCTGATGACGAGTGCGTGGTCGAGGAACGTCAGGGCCTGCTCGTGGGCGCCGAGTGAGGCGGCACGGTCGGCGGCGCCCCGCAGCGCGATGCGGGCCTGCGCCGCGAGCGCATCCGCCTCCGGCCCATCGCTGGCGTAGCCGAGGGCGGCCAGGTAGTGGCCGGCCTGGGCGCCCGCCAGCTCATCGGTCCCCAGCGACTCGAAGAACCGGGCTGCCGCGAGGTGCCGCGTCTGACGATCCCGTCGCGCAAGCGTGTTGTAGGCGACCTCTCGGATGAGCGCCTGGACGAACCCGTATTGCCCGCGTTCCGGTGAGCGGGCGTCCACGTTCTGGATGAGCATCTCGCGCCGGACGAGTGCGCGGAGATGCGGTTCGACATCGGCCGGCGACTCGCCGGCCACCGCCGCCACGCCCGCCATCGTGAAGCTCTGGCCGAGGACGGCCGCGTCCGCGAGGACCGCCCGGTCGGATGGATCGAGCTCGTCGAGGCGCGCCGCGATGAGCGCGGTCAGCGTCTCCGGCACGGCCAGGTCGGTCAGGTCGCCAGCGGGCCGATAGACCCCGCCCTCCGCCAGGAGCTTGCCCTGTGACAGGAGCATCCGGACGATCTCGACGGCATACAGCGGGATGCCGTCCGCACGCGACACGACAGCGTCGCGCGCCGCGGCCGGCAGGCCCGGGACAAGGCCGGACAGCAGCTCGCGCATCGAATCGACCGAAAGCGGCTCCAGGTGGATCGACGTGAACGACCGCTTGCCGGCACCCCAATCCGGCCGCCGATCGAGGAGTTCGGGCCGGGCGAGCGTCACGATCAGGATGGACGACGAGCGGCTCCACTCGAGCAGGTGATCGATGAAATCGAGGAGCCCGGGGTCGGCGTGATGGAGATCCTCGAAGACCAGAACGACCGATTGCGTCGCCGCCAGCCGCTCGAAGAACGTCCGCCAGGCCCCGAAGAGCTGGTCGGCCGCGGCGCCCCCCTCGAAGCCGAGCAGGTGAAGCATCGCCGGTGCGATCCAGGCGCGCTCTGCCTCGTCGATGAGGTGCTCCTCGAGCATCGTGGCGATGGCGGCGCGGGTCGTCGGCTCGTCGTCGGTTTCGTGAAGCCCGGCACGACCTCGAATCATCTCGCCGAGCGCCCAGAACGTGATGCCATCGCCGTATGCGGGGCTCCGACCGTCATGCCACCAGACCGGCTCGACGAGTCCATCGATGTATTTCAGGAACTCCCAGGCGAGGCGGGACTTGCCGATGCCCGCGGGGCCGATGACACTGACGAGCCGTGGCCGCCCTTCGCGGCTCGTCGCGTGGAACAGGTCCCTGAGCTGGCGCAACTCCTCGTCGCGACCGACGAACGGCGCTTCCATCCCTTCCGCGCGCCCGACCCCGCCGCGCTGAGCGACGACCCTGATCGCCCGCCATGCCGGGACCGGTGTGACCTTGCCTTTCAGGGTGAGGTCGTCGACCGGTTCGAAGACGATGGCATCGCCGGCGGCACGCATCGTCGCTTCACCGACGAGCACGGTCGACGGCGGCGCGACGCCCTGCAATCGGCTGGCTGTGTTGACCATGTCGCCGGCGACCATCCCCTGGTCCGTGGCGCCAAGGGTCACCGCAGCCTCGCCGGTAAGGACACCGACGCGGAGCTCGATCCCCGACCCGAGGCCGCGGACGGATCCGACCAGGTCGAAGGCAGCGCGGACAGCCCGTTCCGCGTCGTCCTCGCGCGCGACGGGCGCACCCCACAGGGCCATCACGGCGTCGCCGATGAACTTCTCGACCCGACCGCCGTAGCGGTCGATGATGTCCCGGACGGTCTCGAAATAGCGTGTCTGGAGCTCGCGGATCTCCTCCGCGTCACGGCCGTCCGAGTACGCGGTGAACCCGACCAGGTCGGCGAACAGGACGGTCACGAGACGCCGTTCGGCAGTCTGTTCACCGGCGCCGGCCGATGACATCGGGATGGCGCCGGCGGGCACAGGCCGTGGTCTGCCCCCGGCCAACGGGGTCGCGCAGTTGGAGCAGAACTTGGCCGCCGGCATGTTCGTGGCGCCGCACGATGGACAGGCTGCGGCGAACGGGGTCGCGCATTCCATGCAGAACCGAGCGCCCGGAAGGTTCTCCGTGGCGCAGTTCGGACAGACCTGCGCACTCACAGCCATCCTCGTCTCCGGAAATTGGCGACCGACCCCGGCAACATCACACCCATCATGAGCATGATCGCGAGAAACGAGAACTCCTGATCCCGACCCGGCACCCTGATGTTCAAGGTGTCCCAGATCCGGTCGGCTGCGTCCGGGCGCGGGAAAGCAAGGATCGGCACGACACCATCGTAGCGTCACCGTCCCGTCCGACAGCCCGGTCCATCGCCATCCAGCCAACCGAAAGTGCCGAACCGCGGTACCGTGACAGGTGGCGAAACCAGGTCGACCGCGAGGGCGTGCCCCGCCGCAGCGGCGACGCCCGCCTTGGAGGGATGACACCGTTGCCCGAGCCCCGGCGATACCCCGCGACCTCGTGACAGATCTGTCGACCTATGGAGCTCTCGGCCGGAGCCGACCGGTCTGGCCGGCGTCGCTGAGACGCCGCTGGCCGGACCTGCCCATCGGCAGCGTGCTGGTCGCCGGTGTCGTGTGGCTGGCCATCGTCCTGCTTGCCGAGCCCGACGGGAGTCGCCTTGGCACGGGCCAGGAGGCGATCTCCTACTGGGGGCCGGGACTCGACGCGATGTACGCCAACCCCGACTGGACGACGACCGGGGCGTATGTCTACTCTCCGGCGTTCCTCCAGGTGATCGCGCCGCTCAAGATCCTGCCGTGGGTCGCCTTCCTCGGCGTCTGGACGGCCATCCTGATGATCGCCGTGCGCTACCTGACAGGCCCGCGCCTGTTCGCCATCGGGATCCTGCTTGCAACCGCCGAACTGGCGGGCGGCAATATCTCGCTGCTGCTCGCCGCCGCGACCGTCGTCGGCTTCCGGTGGCCGGCTGCATGGGCGCTCATCCTGCTGACCAAGGTCTCTCCAGGGATCGGCCTGCTCTGGTTCGCCGTCCGTCGGGAGTGGCGGAATCTGGGGATAGCGCTCGGGGCGACGGCGGCGGTCATCGCGGTCTCGGCGGCCATCAAGCCTGGTGCGTGGCTCGAATGGCTGAACGTGCTGTCGTCGATCGCCGGTCGAGACCCGACCTGGGCAGCGGTGCCGATCCCGCTCATGGTCCGCCTGCCAGTCGCCGTCGCGATCGTGGTCTGGGGCGCCCGGACCGATCGCCGTTGGACCGTCCCGGTCGCATGCATGCTGGCCCTGCCGGCGCTGTGGTATGGCGGTCTGACGATGCTCCTCGCGGTCATCGTCCTCCGCCAGCCGGACCTCAGGCGACCGGTGCATGAGCGAGCCGGCCATGACGAGGCCGCTCCGTCGGTGGTGTAGCCTCCCCGAGACCGGCCCGACAGGGCGATGGAGGAGACGCGCGGCGATCCTCGAGACGTACGACATCGGCAAGCGCCACGGGCGTCGGAACTGGGCGCTCCGCCATCACGATGTGGCTGTCCCGGACGAAAGCATCACGGCCCTCGTCGGCCCGAACGGCACGGGTAGGTCCACCCCGCTCAATGCCGGTCGCGCTGCTCATCGCCTTGTTCGTCGTGTCGAGACGCCGACCGGGCTGACCCGCCCCGGCCGTCAGAACTCGACCGGCGTCGGCGGCCGGTCGGCGGCGGTCACGTGGGTCGGAGCGGCGGCCGGACTGCGTCGCAGGTAGATCGTGATCGCACCGAACAGGAAGACCGCCGAGGCGGCCACGAACAGGCCGTGGACACCGCTGACCGAGGCGACCAGCGCGCCCACCACCGGTCCGATGATGCCCGCCGCGTAGAGCGGCAGGTAGACGAGGTTGAGCGCCTGCGAGCGACGTTCGGGCGGGAGTTCCGTGGCGAGCAGCCCGAAGATCATCGAACTGACCGTTGCTGTCGCCGCGCCGAGACCCACCGCCAGCAAGGCGAGGGCGCCGAGCGACCCGACCAGCGGCATCGTGAACAGCACGAGGCTTGCGCCCCCGAGCGCGACGATGAGCACCGGCCGGAAGCCGATCCGGTCGCCGATGAAGCCGCCCAGCGGTGAGACGAGGGCCCCGACGAGCGCCGCTGTCCCGGCCACCAGTGCGATCGCCGAGGCGAGGCCGGGCCCGAGCCCGTTGATCTGCTCGACGAGGAGCGGGATGTACGGCCGGCTCATCTGGATCGCCACGAACGAGATGCCGAAGATCGTGAAGATGCGGCGAGTCGCCTTGTCCGTGAGCACGCCGCGGAGCGATGAGAAGGCAAGATCCACGATCCGGCCGGTCGGCACGACCTCCGGCCTGACCTCCTTCGAACCGAACGTGACGAGCGCCGCGGTCCCGACCGACAACAGCGAGGAGAGTGCGAAGACCGCCGGAATCGCCCAGCCGAACCCGTCGATGAGGATGCCCGCGAGGGCGGGACCGATTGCGAACCCGACCGGTCCCGATGCGCCGAACAGGGCGATGGTCGTCCCGAGGCGGCGTCGTGGCGTCACGTCCCGGATGCCCGCAAGCATGATCCCGGTGTTGCCGAGCTGGAACCCGATGAGCAGCATCGCGAGGGCGAGCTGCCACGGTTCGCGGGCGAGGGCCACAGCGGCGAAGACGACCGCCTCGACGAGCGCGCTCCGCACGACAACGACCTTGCGGCTGTACTTGTCGGCCCAGGCGCCCCACAACGGAACGAGCGGCATGCCGACGACGAAGATCAGCGCGCTGAAGACGCCGATGAATGTGAGCCGCTGGCTGTCCGGGACACCCATCTGGCGCAGGTATGTCGGCAGCAACGCGAATATCTGGCTGACCCCGAGGCCTTCGACCATCGACGTGACCCAGAAGACCGCGACGAGGATCCGCCAGTCCTGGCCGGATCGGGGCGCGGTCCAGTCGGGCTCGGTCAGGATTGCGGTCTGGGGCACCCGCGAAGCCTAGCCGAATCCGAGTCGAGGGCCGATGTGCCGCTACTGCTCCGAGGAACCTGGACGGCCAGCTGTGCCTGCCGATAGAAACGTCGTTCGTGGGATGCAAGATCTGGGAGGATCCCGGGACCGGGGTCCGCGGCACGCGCCGGACACACGAAAGCGCCCGAAGGAACTGGTGGGGACCTCCGTTCGACGGGTCCGGTGGCTGTGAACAAGTCCACAGTCACTGGTCGTCGCCGAGTCCCTCGCTCGCCGGCCTTGCGACCTGCGAACCTGGTTCCCGGGACCGTCCCGAGGATCGCTCCTCGAACCAGTCTGGCGGTTCAACCTGCCCCTTCGGGCAAGACGAAATGTACGGCCCGGGCACTGATGCCCACAACGGGCTTGTCCACGAACTTGCACGACCCTGGGCGAAAGTTATCCCCGAACTTCGCCCGGATGTGGACGGTCTGTGGATACACTCCGTGGGGAGGTTGCGAAATGGGTCGTCTGCTCGCTCGCCTGATGGTGGCCCAGGATGGCTGGTCTCGACCGTTCGGCGACTTCAACCATCGCTGGCTGAGCGCACTGTTCCGCCCGATCCGTCCAGTCAAGGACTTCCTCAACGGCACGTGGCTCGGACATCCGGTCCATGCAGCCGTGACCGACATCCCGATCGGGACGCTCCTGCTCACGGTCGTGCTCGATATCGCGGGGCAGACGGGAGCCGCCGACGTCGCCCTCGCAGCCACGGTCCTGTTCATGCTGGCCGCCGCCGTGACGGGCGCCGCCGACTACACGGACACGGACGGGAGCGCCCGGACGCGGGCTACCCTGCACGCGACACTCATGGTCATCGCCCTGCTGGTGGTGCTCATGTCGCTCGGGCTGCGGGCTGCGGGCGCAACGGATCGGACCATCCCTGTCGGTCTGTCGATCCTCGGGTTCCTGATCGTCACGGCGGGAGCGTTCGTCGGTGGGGACGTCGTCTACGTCTTCGGGAACATGGTCAGCCGGCACGCCCACCGCGGCGCCGGGGCGAAGTGGATCCGACTTGACACGGGCGAGGTCGCCGATCTGGCAACGCTCCCCGAAGCGACGCCGACCAGGGCCAGGGCCGGCATCAACGACCTCGTCCTCGTGCGCGTCGGCGAGACCATCTACGCCATCCACGCTGTCTGCTCGCACGCCGGCGGACCGTTGGCTCAGGGCACCTTCGTCGATGGCTGCATCGAGTGCCCCTGGCACGGCTCGAGGTTCCGCATGAGCGACGGTCGCCTCCGCAGGGGACCGGCCCTCTACGACCAGCCGGTCTATGAGGTCCGCGCCGCCGAAGGTGGGGGCCATGAGGTCCGGCGCGCGGCGTCGTAAGCGGCGACGGCGAGATCGATGCCGCATCATCGGTTCGTGGAGATCGCCATCCCGGACCCGAGCCTCATCGTCCTCGTCGGTGCCGCGGGCGCAGGCAAGTCCACCTTCGCGGCGCGCCATTTCGCCCCGGACGAGATCCTGTCGTCGGACCGGTTCCGGGCGATGGTCTCGGGCGACGAGGCGAACCAGGCAGCAACGAAGGCCGCATTCGCCGTGCTTCACGAGGTCCTGGAGCGGCGACTGTCGGATGGGCGACTGGCCGTCATCGACGCGACGAGCATCGAGCCATCGGCACGCCGGACGCTCCTGGCGCGGGCACGAGCCGCCGGGATCCCGGCAACGGCGATCGTCCTCGACCTGCCGGCGACGACGGTTCTCGCGCGGAATGCGGCGCGTCCGGCCCGTGTCGTTGACACGGCGGTCGTCCGCAGACAACTCAATCGTCTCCGGGCCTCGCTCGATGGGCCGGATCCGGTGATGAGCCGCGAGGGATTCGCCTCGGTCGTGATCCTGCGCGATCCGGCCGAGGTGGACCGCGTGGCGATCCGGCGGCACCCGAGGCATGTCAATCTCCATTGGGGGTAGTAGGTAGAGGGTCAGGAAGTTGCCGCCACCCCGGAGACCAATGCCCGCCACACGAAGCGTCCACAGAATGGAGGGTGAGCCGTGGCAACGGGCCGCAAGAGGCCGAAGCGACGATCAGGTCCGCTGAAAGCGCCGAGCGCCGAGCTCGAACGCCGGTACTGGGGTAGCAGCCGCAGACAGGCGGAGGCCCTGTTTGCGCGGGATGCGCGCATACTCGCGGTTCACGCCTACCGGCCTGTCGACGTCGAGTGGAGAGACCAGTGGGTCGGCTTTGGCGGGGCCATCCTGCTCTTCATGTTGACCGGGCCTGGATCCAGCTCCGGGAGCCTCGTGGTGACATACCAGGGACCCGTGTCCGCGGCCCGATTTGAGTTGCCTCCGGTGCCGCGCGGCTCGATAGACTGGTCCCTCCCAGCCACCCTTGTGACGGTCGCCGTGTGCGGCCTGCTCGGGTGGCTCGACACTCAGTACGCCTGCGGGGGCGCCGGAAGATCGACCCTGGCGTATCTCCCGGCTGTGCTCGTGATAGGCGCCGGCGCGGCGTGGTGGCCCAACCGCAGGTCACCGAACTGGTGGGGGATTGTCGGCACAGTCCTCGGCGGTCTGTTCTTCTTCGGGGTTCCCCATATCTTGTTCCTCCTTTGTTGACGGCCGCGGCATGTGTTGGATCGTCACGGCGACGATTCCCGAGCGGATGATCAGCATCCCGGCGAATCGGTCTCCACGGCCCGTGCACTCGTCCGCCACCCAAGCCGTCACGTCCCTCACGCACAATGACGGCACGACCGACCGGTCGATCCAATCGATCAAATGGTTGCGGGCAAGAGGATGGGAGCGACGGACTGGTCGAGTGGTCTGATGTCGCCCGGGGACTGAAACGGCAACTTACGGGCCCTCCAACTACGACCCCGTCAATCTCTATTGACGCTCCGAATCACCGCGCTCGGTGCCGGTGGAAGGTCAACCCCGCTGGATCGGGGACTACCAGAGACAGATACGCGTCGAGGCGCCGGCGTCGGGGCGTTCATCCCTCAAGTGGGGACTGACAGACCCCATGCGGGAAGGAAGGAGGAGCGGGCCCGCCCCGAGGACCGGACTATCCCGCGGACCCGAGCGCGATGCACGCGATGGCGGCCGCGGCAAGCCCGATCCCGACCGCGTGCGACCGCGTCACGCGCTCACCGAGGAAGACCGTCGCGAGGATCACCGTCGTGACCGGATAGAGCGACGACAGGACGGCCGCCACCGCGAGCGACCCCGCCTGGACGGCCAGGATGAAGAACCCGTTGCCCGCCATGTCCAGAGCCCCGACCGCCGCCATCGCCGGCAGCAGCCGCCGCGGTGCCCGCCAGGGGGATCGGGTCACCACGATGAGGCCGGCAAGCATCACGCCTTCGATGCCGCGGATGAGTGCCAGCGGCCAGAACGCGTGACCGTGGCTGATCTGCGCCACGAAGACGCTGAACGCGCCGAGCCCGAGCCCGGCGAGGAGCGCAAAGCGGAGACCCGAGGGGCCGTCATGGATCCCGTCGTTCGGAACGCGCGACACGAGCACGACGGCCATGACCGCCAGCGCGATCCCGACCAGCACGAGTGCCGACGGGATGCCCTCGAGGATCATCCCGGCCGCGGCCGGGATGAGCGCCGCCATGACCCCGGTTATGGGCGCCACGATCCCCATCCGCCCGACCGCGAGCCCCTGGTAGAGCGCAGTGATCCCGATCCCACCCCCGATCGCGGCCAGGATACTCCAGAGAACGTCCTGCGGCAGCATCGCGGTCTCGCCGATCGCAATGGCGATGACCAGCGCGATGGTCATCCCGACGACCTGCGAGACGAGCACGACGCCAAACACCGGCGTCCGCCGGGAGAGCAGTCCGCCCCCGAAATCGCCGCTGCCCCAGACGAGCGCGGAGAGGAGCCCGAGGACGACAGTCAGCGTCTCCGCCGAGCCGACCTCGTTCAGGCCGGCGCTCCCACCGTAGCCGGCTCGGCGCCCGGATCGACGCTGGTCGGCCCATCGAGCGCGACGACCGCGTCGGCTGCCTCGTCGTAGCGGGGCGAGGTCGTCAGATAGATGACCTGGAAGTCCGCCGCGACGGCCTTGAGCAGTCCCAGCGCCCGTGCGGCGCGCGTGTCGTCGAGGGTCACGAACGGGTCATCGAAGACAAGTGGCGGCCGCCGATCGCCGGTGACGAGCCGAACGAGCCCGAGTCGCGCGACGAGGTAGACGAGGTCGAGGGTACCCTGGCTGAGCGAACTGACGGGGACCCAGTCGTCCTTCTCTGGGGCGTGCACCTCGATGTCGAGCGTCTTGTCGTCGACCCGGACACGTCTGTAGCGACCGCCGGTCACGGTCGCGAGGTCGCGCACCATGTGCGCCTCGAGGTAGCGGGTGGCCGTCTTCATCGTCGCCTGCTCAGCCCGGTCGATGGCGGCGAGCGTGGTCGCGAACACGCGCTGGCGGCGTTTGGACGCGTCAAATTGCTCACGCCAGGTCGCGAGCCGCTCGGCCTGGCCGGCGACCTGTTCCGCATCGACGGGATTGCCGTCGACCCGGGCGCGGGCATTCGCCTCGTCGTCGCGCGCGCGCTCGAGAGCGCCTTCGTGATCCTTGACCTCGACCTCGAGGCGTTCACGGGCGCGCGGCTCCTTGGCGATCGGTCCAAGCGCCTCGAGCGCGCTTGTCTTCTGGGAGATATCGAGCGCGGCGGTGTCGCGCTGAGTCGCCAGGGTCTCCGGCCGGTCGTTGCCGACGAGTCCCTCGAGTTGTGCCGTCAGCCGGTCCTGCTGGGCGACATGCGCCTCCTCGCGGGTCAGCAGGTCTTCGGCCGCGGCCAGGTCGGCCAGGTTCAGCGCGCCGAGCTGCGCCGCGGCCCGTGCCTCGGACTCCACGAGTTCTTCCTCCATGTCGGAGCGACCACGCAGTCGGCGGTCGATCTCGACGTCGCGCATCTGTTCCTGCATCTTGTAGCTTCGACGGAGCCACAGGGCGACCCCCGCCAGTGCAAGACCGACGACGGCGATGACCGCGCCGACCGCCTGGATGAGGAACCCCGGTTCGGTGGTCGACAGCGCCCTGGCGACGACAGGCGCGGCCGCCAGGAGGATGCCGATGATGACGAGCGCGAGGGACAGCCGGGACAGCGGCCGCCAGGTCGGTTCCGGGGCGACGTCGAAGTTGACCTCGATTTCGCCGGCCAGTGCGGCCTTCAGCTCGCGGATCCGGCTGTCCAGGGTGCGCAGCCGTTCCACCGACGCGCGGAGGGCAGGCAACGGGTTCGGCGACGGATGCGAGCCGGCGAGGACCGCGATCTCGACCGCGACGTCGACCGCCTGCCGGTAGCGCTCGTACTTCTCGGTCGCGGCGTCACGTTCGGCGGTCATCCGCTCCGCCTGGCGTGCCTTGTCGAGCATGCTCCGGCGTTCCGCCAGCGCGGCCTCAGCCTCGGCGCGACGATCCCGGGCGGCGGACAGTGCGTCGCGGTCACGCTCGAGTTGCGTGAGCGCCAATTCGCCCTGCTCGAGCGCGGCCTGGGATTGCTCGACGGCCTGCTCCGCGACCTTCAGGCGTCCGGGGTTGCGCTCGCCACGCGTCGTCAGGTCGTGGAGCGCCTTGTCGAGCTTCTTGCGCGCCCGGCTCGTCCCACGGTCTGCGCCGCTGATCGACGCCTGGAGCCGGTCGCGCAGGGCACCCTCGTCTCGTGTCAGGTCGCTCAACTCGAAGTGGTGGACGGACGCGGTCGATCGAAAGAAACCCTCGGTCGGGATCCCGGTCAGCTCTGCCATGACCTGGTCGGCGAGGGTCGGATCGGTGATCGACTGGCCCTCGTACTCGAGGCTGACGGTCCCTTTCGCGCCCGCGAACGTCTTCTCGAGGGTGCCGACCTTCAGGCCGTCCTCATCGTCCTGCTCGAATTCGACCATCAGGATCGAGCGCGCCTCGGGTGGCGCGCCCCAGGGCCGGAGCGCCTCGAGCTCACCGGCCGCGCTCGTCGCGCGCCGGGTCAGGGCCAGCTCGAGCGCACGTTGGATGGTCGACTTGCCCGCCTCGTTCGGGCCCCGGATGACGGTCAACCCGGGCGCCAGTTCGATGTCGAAGGTCCGATAACGCCGGAAGTCGCGACCGTGGAGCCGCCGGATCCTCACAGCGACACCTCGTGGCCCGCCAGGAGCAGCCGCCCGAGGCGGAGCGCGTCGCGGTGCTCGGCGGCCTCGGCGCTCGCTCCGGACGACTCGAGGTCGACGATGCGTGCCTCGAGGTCCCGGATGAACGCGCCTGCGATCGTGTCGGGCGACGGGAGCGGTCCCTCGGTCAGGGCGGGGACGGAGACGTCCCGCACACGGGCCTTGAGGAACGATGGCGCGACCGCGGCCTCGATCTCGTCGGTGTCCAGGTCGAGATCGTCGCGGCGGACGCCGACGAGCCGGACATCGAGGACGAGATCCGGGTCGGCGCGGCCGACGAGCACGTCCACCAGGGCGGGCTGGCTCGCGACGGTCGCGGCGTCGACCTCGAGCCGGTCGAATCTGGTCCGACCGACCTGGCGCTCCTCGACCCTGACCGTCCGAAGACCCGTGCGCTCCTCGAGTTCGACGAGGAGGACCTTGCCGGCACGATCCTGGTCGAGCGCGACCGCCTCGGGGGCGCCGGCGTACGCATAGGTGACCGGACCGGCCTTGCCGGTCAGGGCGGAGTGCCAGTGACCGAGCGCGAGATAATCGAGTCCCGATGCAGCGATCTCGTCGGTGGTGATGACGACCTCGTCGCGGTCGGTCTTGCCCGGGATCGACAGGGAACCGTGGACCAGCCCGATGTGCCAGATCGCGGCCGACGACGCGGCCACGGCAGCCGGGCTGTCGCGGAGCGGGCTGTATGGCGCGCGCTTGGTGTCGAAGACCTCGCCGTGGACGACGGCCTGCAGGGTGCCCAGATCGACCGAGGCGTGGTCCGGGTCGAGCACCGTGATCATCCCGTCGACCGGGGTCGACCCGGCCATGGTCGGGAGGTCGTACGTCCGGTAGATCGACGCCCGGTCGAAGACGTCGTGCGTGCCCGGGATGATCACCGTCCGAATCCGCGAACCGGCAAGTCGCTTCAGTTCCGCAGCGACCCGCTCGACCGAGCGGCGCGGCTGGACATTCGAGTCGAACAAGTCACCGGCGATCAGGAAGAGGTCGACCTTCTCCTCGATGGCGAGGTCGATGGCCGCCTTGAATGCGGCGAATTGTCGCTCGCGCTGCGCGGCCGCCTGCTCGCCAAGATCGTCGTGTCGCGCGCCGAGATGGATGTCCGCGGTGTGGATGATCCTGAGCAAAGCGGTGCGGCGCTGCCTCCTGGTCGTCGTCGGCTGGAAGACCGAGGAGTCTGCCACGCCTGCACCGAGATCGGACCGACGGTTACCGGGCCGCGGCGATGGCGCGAGCGAGGCGCCCCCATGACTCCCCGCTCGCCGACTCCACTGTCCGCGGTCATTGTGACAGGTACCGTGTCACGGTCGCCACCGCGTCGCCGCCCCGCCTGAGGCTCGTTCCTGAGCGCGAGTCGGCCGTCGGCGACCCCTTTTCGCAACCCGTTGTATCCTCCCGGTCACTGGAACCGGCACGCCCACGCCCTCGGAATCGATCATCGCGTCGTGGGCGGACGTGCCGGCATCTACACGCCAATCCGCGCGACCCTGGCCGTCCGTCGGTCGTCCCAACCTGGTCCGCTCCGCATATCAACGCGCCCCCCGGAGGACGACTCTCGTGACCTATGACGACAGAACCCTGAACTGCGTCGATTGCGGCGTGGAGTTCATCCACTCCGCCGCCGACCAGGAGTACTACCAGCAGAAAGGGTTCGTCAGCGACCCGAAGCGGTGTACCAGCTGCCGGGCAAGCCGGCGTGCCAGCCGCGACAGCGGCACTGACGTCCGTGACATCGGGGGGCCGCGCGGCTACGAACGGGGCGACGACCGCCCGAACCGCGAGTATTTCGCGGTCGTCTGCTCGTCGTGTGGCAACCAGGCGCAGGTGCCGTTCAAGCCGCGCATGGACCGGCCGGTCTACTGCTCGGATTGCTTTCGGACGGTCAAGCCCGACTGAGCCGGGGCCAAACCGCGAGGCCCGCTGTCGACTGCCACTCGACAACCGCCGGTCGAGGGGGCCAGCGAAGCCGTCCCCGGGCGATTCCGTCGACCGTGCGTCGACGGATCGACACGTGCAGGCCCTCGAGCCCTCCACCGACCGGTCGTTGTCGACTGCTGGTCGACAGTCCGACCGGGCGGGCGTTCACAACCGGAAGGTGTCGCCGGCCCGGTAGCGATCGCGTCGGCGGCCGCGCCAGACTGTGACACGGGACAGGCCGTGGACCTGCCACGACCCGTCGTGGCCGACCATGGCCGTGTCCTCGTCGATCCCCAGGACGACGGACCCTCGCGGGGCCTGCAGCGCGATGAGCGCCGTGAACGGTTCCGGCCAGGCGTCGTAATGCGGCACGACCGACGCCCCCGCCACGAACCCGAGACCCTGCCTCCACCGTAGCGGCCAGGGCGCGACACGTGCCCGCGGATCGAACAGGTGCCCGGCCAGCACCATCGCCCCGGCCGAGCAGCCGGCGATGACGCCACCGCGTGCGTGGGTCGCCACCAGTGCGCGTTCGACCGCGGAACCGGCGAGCACCTCCGCAAGATAGGCTGGCTTGCCGCCAGACAGGTAGACGAGGTCTGCCTCGCCGATCGCCTGCGCGGCGGCCGGGTCGTCCGCGCCGGCTCGGTCGCGCACGAGGACCGGCTCGACCTCGGCCCCGAGTTCACCGAAGTGGGTGACGCCCATCGCCGCCCAGCGCTGGAAGACGTCCTCCCCGTCCGGGAACGAGGCCGTCGGCAGGATCGCGACGCGCGGCCGGTTCCGGCCGGTCGACGCCAGCAACCCGGCATCGAATTCGGCCATCGCGGGAAGGAACTCACCGGCGCCGACGAGCGCCACGGGTCCGGGCATCGCGGAGAGTCTATGCGACACTGCCCGCACATGACCGCCGCGCCACCGAACCGCGTTCCAGCCACGACGGGCATGACCACCCGCCAGCGCTGGACGATCATCTGCACGGTCATCGGGTCCGGGGCGGTCTTCCTCGACGGGACCATCGTCAACGCCGCGCTCAAGCACATCGGCCAGGAGCTCCCGGGGACATTCGTCGGTGTCCTCGAGGGACAGGCCTACATCGTCGGCGGCTATCTTGCGGTGCTGGCCGCGCTGCTGATCCTTTCTGGTGCGTTGTCCGATCACTACGGCCGACGCAAGGTCTACGCGATCGGCCTCGTCGGATTCGCGGCGACGTCCGCGCTGTGCGGCCTCGCCCCGACGCTCGAGTGGCTGGTCGTCTTCCGCCTCGCGCAGGGGGCCGCCGGGGCACTCCTGATCCCCGGCTCACTCGCACTGATCACCCACGCCTTCGATGGCGTCGCGCGGGCCAGGGCGTTCGGGATCTGGGCCGCCGCCACCGCCGGTCTGACGATCCTCGGGCCGATCGTCGGCGGCACGATCGTCGACACGGTCGGATGGCGCGCCGCATTCCTGATCAACGTCCCGCTGCTCGGCTTCGCACTGTGGGCGACGATGACCCACGTCGTCGAATCGCGTGACACCGAATCGACCGGCCGGTTCGACTGGCTCGGCGCGGTCGTCGCGGCTCTCGCGGTCGGCGGCCTTGCGTTCGGGGTCATCCGCGGCCAGGCCAACGAATGGGCCGACGCGGCAGCCTGGATCGCGATCGTCATCGGCGTGGCGGCGTTGGTCGCCTTCCCCATCCTGATGGCTCGCCGGCCACACCCGCTCGTCCCGCTCGAACTCTTTCGGTCGCGCGCGTTCAGCTCGGTCAATCTGGCGACCTTCTTCATCTACGGCGGCCTGTACGTCACGTTCTTCTACCAGGCGGTCATCCTCCAGGGCGTCCTCGGCTACACCGCGCTCGGGGCCGGAATCACGGGACTCCCGACGGGCATCTTGCTGGCGGCTCTGTCGACCCGGATCGGGACCCTGGCGGGTCGGATCGGATCGCGGCGGTTCCTCGTCGCGGGCCCGCTGCTGATGGCGACGGGCCTGCTCTGGTACTCGCGCATCCCGGCCGATTCCACGCCGTGGAAGGCGTCGCTCGAGGATCTGCACAGCCTCATCCCTCCGCTCGACACGATCACCGACATCCTGCCCTACGCCCTTCTGTTCGGGGTCGGGATCTCGTGCGTGGTCGCGCCATTGACGAGCACGTTGATGGGCTCGATCTCCGGCCGGTTCTCTGGTGTCGGATCGGCCATCAACAATTCGATCTCGCGAGTGGGACAGCCGCTCCTTGGCGCGCTCATCTTCATCCCGGTCAGCGCCGCCTACTACGCGTCACTCGCTTCCGCGACCGGGCTCGACACCGGCGACAGCGCCGTCCGCAAGGTCTTCCAGCCGCTGAATCCGCCCGCCGCGGGCGTGACCGCCGCGCAGGTCGTCGCGTCGAACGAGGCGTCGATCGCGGCCTTCCATCTGGCGATGTGGGTGTGCGCCGGGCTTCTCGTGGTCGGGGCGTTCGTGTCGTGGTACGGGCTCCGCGAACCGGGCCGGGCGGCCGCCGCGCCCACATCCGTCCCGGCCGTGGGCGCCGCCGAGCCGCCGCCCGGCGCCGCCTGACCGTCGCATGCCGCACGACTGGGACGCCCGCACCTACGACCGGGTCGCCGCCCCGATGACAACGTGGGGGACCGCGGTGCTGGAGCGCCTGCCGCTCGACGGCGACGAACGGGTCCTCGACGCGGGCTGTGGCAGCGGCCGGGTCACCGAGTTGCTCGCCGAGCGTCTCCCGCGCGGGACGGTCATCGCGCTCGACGCTTCTGCGGCGATGGTCGACGCGGCCCGCGAGCGCCTGGCGCGCTTCGGCGACCGTGTCGACTACGTCGTCGCGGACCTCGGCAGGCCCCTCCCGATCGACGGGCCGGTCGACGCGATCCTGTCGACCGCGACCTTCCACTGGGTGCCCGACCATGACGCGCTCTTCCGGAACCTCGCCGTGACCACCCGGCCCGGTGGGATGCTGGTGGGCCAGTGCGGCGGGGTCGGCAACATCGCCTCGGTCCAGCGGGTCCTCAGGCGGATCGGCGACGGCTGGCTTGGCGACGTCCACTTCGAGACCCCGCTGGCGACCGTCCACCGACTCGACGCCGCAGGCTACGTCGACATCGAATGCTGGCTGACCGACGAACCGTGGCGGTTCGAGCCGGGCGAGCCGTTCGAGACCTACCTGCGGACCGTCATCCTCGGCGACCACCTTGCGCGCATGCCGGTCGAGGAGCAGGCGGCGTTCGTCCACGAGGTGGCGTCGGGGCTTCCGGATGCCGTGATCGATTACGTCCGGCTCAACATCGTCGCGCGGCGGTCAAACCGGGACGCGTCGTCCGGTCTTTGACAAAGGCTCAGCGCACGAGCGCTCGTGAGGAGGTCGCCGCTCAGGACGAATGATCTGTTCGTGGCGAACCTCGGCATGGCCGGCAGGTCGTGTCAGCTGGTCGCCTGAAGATCCGAATGTCAGCCCACGGCTGACCGACTCTCGCCAGTGGCGTGCATCTGACAAGATCGGAGAACTGGGCCGCGAACCGGGGCCGCGGTCGCGCGATCGAACTAGTCGCGGACCCGGAACGGCCTGCCGTGGCCGGGGATGACGATGTCGGCGGCGGCGAGGACGCGGGTCCGGCCGCGCTCGATGGCCGCCTGGTCGTCGGCGAGCGGGTCGACTTCGGGTGTCCGGTCCGATCGCCACCACAGGTGGGTCATGGCGTAGACCGCGTCGTCCGCGCTGACCACGAGCGTTGCGTCCTCCCCGGTGTGACCGGGTGTCAGCCATAGCTCGCTGTTCGGGGCGAGGCGGTAGCCGTCGCCGTCGTGGTCGAGCCACAGGTCGTCGCGGTAGCGCGCCCAGAAATCGACAACCTCCGCGTTCGGGAAGAGCGCGATGTTGAGCGTGTGGTCGGGGTGGTGGTGACTGAGGAAGACATGCGTGACCGCCTCGGGCGCGACGCCGAGCGCGGCGAGCGGGTCGAGGATGAGCGAGCGCCGGGCGACCATCCCGGGATCGACCACGATCAGCACATCGCCATCGCGGACGAGGACGACACTGCTCCCGACCCTGTCGGTCGCGTAGCCGGCATGCAGGAGGTGGACGCTCGTCACGATACGATGCTACGCGCCCGTGCGGGCCTGCGCGCCTGCGTCGCGTCGGACGGGATGGCGGCGAGCCCCGACCGATGGTCGTGCCATCCTCCCGGCATGAACCCGGACAGCACATCCGCCGACCTCGTCCTGCGCGGCGGGCGTATCGCCACGATGGACATGGCCCGGACCATGGCGACCGGACTCGCGGTGCGGGCTGGTCGGATCGTCGCGGTCGGCAGCGACGCGGAGGTGCGGCTGTGGATCGGGTCGCGCACGCGGATCGTGGATCTGCGCGGCCGGACGGTCACGCCCGGGTTCGGGGACGCGCACGTCCACCCCATCAGCGCGGGGCTCGGCCGGATGCGCTGTGATCTCAACGGCGCGGGCGGGCTGGACGCATATCTGGCGATCGTCGCGGACCATGCCGCGTCGCACCCGGATGCGCCATGGATCCGCGGTGATGGCTGGTCGATGCCGGCCTTCCCGGGAGGTGTTCCGCTCCGCGGCGACCTGGACCGCGTCGTCCCGGACCGCCCAGTCTACCTCGAGTCCAGCGATGGCCACACGGTCTGGGTCAACAGTCGGGCGCTGGAACTCGCCGGCATCACGACCGACACGATGGACCCCGCCGACGGACGGATCGAACGCGAGGCGGACGGGAGTCCGTCAGGTGCACTTCAGGAAGGTGCCGCCTACCCGGTCGAGCGACTTCTCCCCCCGACGAGCGCCACGGACCTCGTCTCCGCCCTGCGGCTGGCCCAGGAGGAACTCCACGGTCTCGGCGTCACCCACTGGCAGGACGCGATCGTCACCCCCGATGAAGAGATCGCCTATATGACTCTGGCCGGACGTGATGAGCTCACCGCGCGGGTCGTCGGGGCGTTGTGGTGGGACCGGGAGCGCGGCGTGGACCAGATCGACGAGCTCGTCGAGCGCCGCGCGCGAACGGCCTCTGACCGATACCGGCCGACCAGCGTCAAGGTCATGCAGGACGGGGTCCTCGAGAACGGCACCGCGGCCGTGCTGGAGCCGTATCTCGATCGCGACGGCGCCCCGACGGACAACCGCGGCCTGAGCATGATCGACCCGGCCGCGCTCGGCAGTCACGTCGCGAGGCTCGACGCGCTCGGGTTCCAGGTCCACGTCCACGCCATCGGCGAGCGCGCGGTGCGCGAGGCGCTCGACGCGATCGAGATCGCGCGACACGTCAACGGCCCGACCGACACCCGTCCGCATATCGCCCACATCCAGGTCATCCATCCCGACGACATAGGACGGTTCGCGCGGGTCCACGCGGTGGCCAACGCCCAGGCACTCTGGGCGAGCCATCACCCCCAGATGGACGTCCTGACGATCCCGTTCCTCGGGCCGGAACGGGCCGCCTGGCAGTACCCGTTCGGCTCGCTGCTGCGCGCGAAGGCGCCGTTCGCGATGGGCTCCGACTGGGCCGTCTCGAGCGCGGATCCGCTGCTGGCCATCGAGACGGCGGTCATCCGGGTCGATGTCGAGGCACGGGGCGTGCGGCCCCCGTTCCTGCCCGACGAACGGATCGCGCTCATGGACGCGCTCGCCGGTTACACGAGCGGGTCTGCATGGGTCAACCATCTCGAGGCCGTCCTCGGCTCGATCGAGGTGGGCAAGACCGCGGACTTCGCGGTCCTCGACCGTGACATGTTCGATCGTGGGACCGGCGCGATCGGCGAGTCGAGGGTGATTGCCACATACATCGACGGGATCGCCGTCCATGAGGCACCCGACTTCTGGCGCTGAAGCTGAGCGGCGCACGTCAGTCGTGACGGACGAACGCCGCGGCGATGCTCCTCGTCTGTCTCTGGCGTCAGGCCCGGTCCGCCGGCGTGTCGATGTCCCGGAGCGTCCGACCGTCCGGGTCGAGGGGACGCCAGGTCGATTCGCCGATGATGTGCGTCGCCAGCGTCTCGACGAGCGCCCGAAGCCGGCGTTCTCCGTGACCCAGAAGGCGATCGGCGGCCTCGAGCGCAGGTCCACGGCGGACGACCATCGGAAGAGGGCGCGGGCGACCGTCGACTTCGAGAACGACGACATCGAATCCTTCGAGCGCCGCCACCATCGATCCGAGGACGGCGACGACGAGATCGGGCATGTCGCCACCGACGACGACCACGATCGACTCCGATGCTGCCTCGATCCCCGTCCGAGCGCCGGCCAATGGGCCCTCGAACCCGACTTCATCGTGAACGAGCCGGACGTCAGGCGGGACGGACGGAGCGGCATCGGGTGCCGTGACGACAACGACCTCGGTCGCCATGGGCCGGACGGAGTCGATGGCATGGCTGAGGAGGGACCGGCCGTCGATCTGTTCGGCCAGCTTGTCGCGCCCGAAGCGGCTCGACCGACCGCCCGCCAGGATCACGACGGAGACGCGCCGATCGCTCACGGGGCCTTCGGTCCGGGCACATGCCCGTCGGGCCCCCGGCGCAGGATGCCCCGCCGATCCAGGTCGGCCAGGATCGCCATGACGTATTTGCGGCTGGTGCCCGTCGCGTCGCGCAGGGCGGCCGGGGTCAGCGGGGCCCTGCGGGCCATCGCCTGGGCCATCTCGACGAGCTCGCGGTACGTCGTCGTCGCGTAGGCGAGGTCCGATTCGAGGACGACGATCCGGCCGCTGCGTTCCAGCTCCCGGACCCCGGCGGGCGGGCACGCGGCAGTCCGCGCCGCGTCTGCCAGGCCCGGCGGCGTCGCGACCGCCAGCGAGCGCTCGAGTCGGTCCATCGCGGCCGCAATAGCCGGATCGGCTGGCGCGGCGGGCGGCATCGTCCCAGGCTTGCGGACCGTCGCACCGTGGCGTTCGAGCCGGCGATCGCGGACCAGTGTGTCCACGATCCCCGCTGCGATGGGCTCGACCGCGGTCCGGCTGATCGTCGCTCCACGACGCAAGATCCGTGCCGCGACCGCACGCGCATCCATCAGGGGTGCCCCGTCCGGCCCATCGGCCACGGCGAGGACTGCCGCCTCTGCGGCAACGAGGAGGTCCGGGGCGACCGCGCTCGGTTCGACGATGCCGTGGAGGTCCGTCCGGGCGGATACGGCGGCCGCCGTATCTCCCGCCTCCACGGCCGCCATGAGCGTTGCCACCCGCACCGCGGTCTGGCGCCGTCGGGAGATCCCGCGCGCGGGGGCGGCGTCCACCACAAGCGCACCCACGATGCGGGCCGTCCCGCCCGTCCGTCGCAGCACGAGCCGATCCCCCGCCGTGACCGCGACCGATGCTGACAGTCGCAGGATCGCCACGGCGGCCCCATCCGGCAGGTCGAGCGCGTCGTACCCGCTCCGCCCGACCCCAGCATCGACCGCCGTTGTGCCGAGATGGACACGCGCGCGCGCCCGGTCCGGCAGCGGCGCCGCCAGGCGGACGACCAGCCGGCCGCTCGCCGTGACCGCGGCATCGTCTGTCAGCTCGATCCCGCGGTGGAGGTCACCGGCTTCGATCCCCGCGAGATTGAGCGCGGCACGACCTGGTTCGGCGCGCGCGACCGTCGTTCCGTGGACCTGGATCTCGCGAACGCGGGCGGACCGGTCGCCCGGCACGAGCCGGAGGGTCGCGCCATTGGTCAACGCGCGACCGCGGAGAGTGCCAGTGACGACGACCCCACGTCCCTTGACCCCGAAGACGCGGTCGATCGCGAGGCGCGAGCCGCCACCGCGACCGCCGCGGGTATCCGCCGCGGTCCGATCGCGAAGCTCGACCAGTGCGACCCGCAGCTCAGCCATGCCGGCCCCACCGACGGCCGACACCGCCACGACCGGCGAACCCGCGAGCGACGTGCCCTCCAGGAGCCGTCGCGTTGCCGCGACCACCTCCCCGGTCCTGTCCGACCCGGCGATATCGGCCTTCGTCACCACCGCGATCCCGTGCCGGATGTCGAGCGCGTCGAGGAGCGCGAGGTGTTCGATCGTCTGCGCCCGCGGCCCGTCGTCGGCTGCCACGACCAGCATGGCGGCGTCGATCTCGCCGGCGCCGACGAGCATGTTGCCGACAAGGCGGTCGTGCCCGGGGACATCGACGAAATCAAGCTCGGTGCCGTCGGGGAGCGCCAGATGGGCGTACCCGACGTCGATCGTCATCCCGCGCCGTCGCTCCTCGGGCAGCCGGTCGGCATCGATACCGGTCAGGACGCGCAGGAGGGTCGTCTTGCCATGGTCGATGTGTCCGGCCGTGCCGACGACGACGGTCATCCGAGGTCAGGCCAGGGCTCGCGCCACGGCCCCGGCGAGAGCGATGTCGTCCTCCGGCGCCACGGTCCGCAGGTCGAGGAGCACCGCGCCATGTTCGACACGGGCGACCACGGACGGTTCGCCTGCTCGCAGGCGCGCCGCCAAGGCCGCCGGTCCCTCCCCCGCGATCACCAGACCGACCGATTCGAGCGTCTCGCCGGGCAGCGACCCACCGCCGATGGCCGATGCCATCTGACTCGCCCTGACCCGGCCACGGATCGCGGTGGGAAGCCCGGCCAGGACCGCATCCGCTCGGACTCCCAGTTCGCGTGGAGACATGGCGATCATCCGCCAGACGGGGATGTCAGTCGACGCCCGGCCCGAGCGATAGAGCCCCAGCGTCGCGGCCAGGGCGGCGAGGGTCACCTTGTCAGGGCGTATGGCGCGGGCCAGAGGGTCCTTGCGGATCCGGGCGATCAGGTCCGCCCGCCCGACGACGAGTCCGGCCTGCGGGCCACCGACCAGCTTGTCGCCACTGAACGTGACGATGTCCGCGCCGGCGGCCAGCCGCTCGGCTGGAGTCGGCTCGTGGGCGAGTCCGAAAGCCGCGGTCTCGAGCAACGCGCCGCTGCCCAGATCGTCGACGACGATGGCGCCGTGCGCGTGGGCGAGTCGGGCAAGCTCGGTCGCGTCGGGTGCTTCGACGAATCCAGTCTGCGCGAAGTTCGACGGGTGGACGCGCAGCACGACGGTCGCCCGGCCGTCCGCCAGCGGCGGTTCGAAATCCGCCGCGCGTGTCCGGTTGGTCGTGCCGACCTCGATCAGGCGGGCGCCCGTCCGCCGGACGATCTCAGGGATCCGGACGCCGCCACCGATCTCGACCAGCTCGCCGCGCGACACCGCAACGCCTTTGCGGCCGGCCAGCCCGACGGCCAGGGCGAGGGCGGCGGCGTTGTTGACGGTCACCAGCGCGTCCTCTGCGCCGGTCAGCGCGATGAGATGCGCCTCGGCCGCTCGGAAACGAGGCCCGCGGTGGCCGACCACGCGATCGAATTCGAGGAGCGAGTAGCCCGTGGCCGCGCGCGTCGCGGCGGCGACCGCGGCAGCCGGCCATGGCGCGCGACCCAGGTTCGTGTGGAGGACGACGCCGGTCGCGTTGATGACCGGCGTCAGGTCGTGAGGAGAACCGGTCGCGAAGGCCTCGAGCCGGTCGAGCACGTCGTCGACGAGGCGCTCGAGATCGGTCGCAGACTCCCCGGCGGCAAGGCGTGTTCGTTCGACCGCGAGCACGTCACGGGCGATCGCCGTGACGGCTTCGGCATCCGTGCCGTCCGCGAGCCGACCCCGCGCGACGACGAGCAGCGTTTCGACGCTCGGGGGACGCGGGCGATGCGTCGACATGAGCCCTCCGTGGCGGGAACGCGTGGGAGTCGAACCCACCGCGCCGCGCCAGGCGCCGCGCCACCGGTGTTGAAGACCAGGGGACCCACCGGGACCCGTCCGCTCCCGGCGCGATGGTAACGCGGGACGGTCGAGCGTCGCCGCATCGTCGGACGCCGTCCTATCATCGCCATAATGACCGCTCTCGACTCCCCTCCTTTTCGACTGACCGACCTGACCGACTGCGGCGGCTGCGCTGCGAAGCTGGGCGCCGACCTGCTCGCCGAGGCGCTGGCGGGTCTCGGTGCGGAGAACGCCGCGTCGGCGCCGGATGCGCTCATCGCCGGCCTGAACCCGCCCGACGATGCCGCGGCCTATCGGGTCAGCGACGACCTCGCGATCATCGGCACGCTCGACTTCTTCCCGCCACTGGTCGATGACCCGCGGACGTTCGGCGAGATCGCCGCCGCCAATGCGTTGTCGGACGTGTTCGCGATGGGTGGCCGGGTCCTGTTCGCGCTGTCGATCGCGGCCTTTCCCGAGGATCTGCCGCGCGAGGTGCTGATCGAGATCTTCGCGGGCGCGTCGGCCAAGGTCCGCGAAGCGGGCGGGACACTGGCCGGCGGCCACACGATCCGCGACCCGGAACCCAAGTACGGGCTGGCAGTGATCGGCGCCGCCCATCCCGACAAGTTGATGCGCAAGGGCGGCGCCCGGCCGGGCGACCGGCTCGTGCTGACCAAGCGGCTGGGGACGGGCGTCCTGGTCTCGGGCCACCGGCAGGGCCGGACGAGCGAAGCGGACCTCGCCACCGCCGTCGACGGGATGCGCCGCCTGAACCGTGCCGCCTCGGAGGTGCTGGTCGCGGCCGGGATCCGGACCGCGACGGACGTCACGGGCTTCGGCCTGCTGGGTCACGGCCTGGAGATGGCGCGCGCCTCCGGGGCGCGATTCGCCTTCGAGGCAGCCGCATTGCCGGCGCTTCCCGGCGCGCTGGCACTGGCCGCGGCCGGCGTCGAGACGGACGGCGCCGCACACAACCGGCGATTCGTGGCGGACGCGCTCGAGGTCGGTCCGGCGGTCACGCCGGATCTCGTCACCCTGGCGCACGACCCCCAGACATCTGGCGGCCTCCTCGCTGCGGTGCCACCCGATCACGTGGCCGCGGTCGAGGCCGCATTCGAGGCGGCGGGTGTCGAGCGCTGGTGGATCGGCGCCGTCGAGTCGGGGGCCTCGGGCGTTCGGCTGACCTGACCGGACCGGGTCCGATGGCCGACAATAGATGGCCGCGGGAGTCGCCTCGATCCAGGCGACATCCCGTTCGTTGAGGAGGGCCACCATGCGCCGGTTCATCGTCGAGGTGGTGCTGGACGCGTTCCTCCTCCTCTTCATCATCCTGTTCCTTGGCATCATCTCGGTCTCGCAGCCGTTCCCGTTCGGGCCGACCTCCGTCCCGATCCTCACCCTCCGCGGCGCCGGGCTGATCGGGTTCCTGTCGTGGGCGGCCGTGCTCGTCCTCGTTAACCGGTTCGCGCGCCCCGTCCTCGTCGCGTTCACCGGCCGGCTGCTGTTCTCGACGATGGGCTTCTTCGTCGTGATCATCAACGCGATCGCGATCTACATCACCGCGTTCATCGCCCCGATCAAGATCGCCACCGTCGCCGAACCGACGCTCCTCTGGGTCATCGTCGCGGCGGCCCTGTACACGGCCTTGTCGACGGTCATGGACGCGGTCCTCGGCCTCAATCGTCCGGACCTAGGTGCCGACCGGAGCCGGGGGATCTGGGGCTTCCTCGAATCGCTGCCCACCCCCCGCCGGAACGTGATCCTCGAGAACCTTCGCCTCCAGCAGGTCTACAACGCGATCTACACGACGAGCCTGGACATCGCCCTGGCCGACACTCCGGTCGGCTCGATCCGTCGCTGGTTCGCGCGGAGAGTGCTCGGCGACAAGGACGACCTCGTCGACGCCACGGGGCCTGAACGGATCGTGGCGATGCTCCAGCAGCTCGGTCCGACCTACGTGAAGATCGGCCAGATGATGGCCAGCCGGGCGGACATCCTGCCACCCGTCTGGATCGAGGAGCTGTCCAAGCTCCAGAGCGAGGCGGAACCATTCGGCTACGACGACGTCGAAATCATCATCTTCAAGGAACTCGGTGGGACGCCCGAGGCGCTCTACGAGACCTTCGATCCCGTCCCGTTCGCCGCGGCCTCCACGGCTCAGGTCCACCAGGCGCGACTCCACGACGGGACGCTCGTCGCCGTCAAGGTCCAGCGGCCACGGATCGTGGCCAAGACCCAGGCCGACCTCGGGGTCATCCAGGAACTCGCCGGCGTTGCCGAGAAGCGGTTCGCGGTCGCTCGCAAGGTCGGGCTCAAGGGGATCGTCTCGGAATTCGCGCAAGGCGTCCTCAAGGAACTCGACTATCGCAATGAGGCCTACCACGCCCGACGCCTCGCCGACGGGATGACCCGTTTCCCGGAGATCCATGTCCCGCTCGTCTGGGACGAGCTGTCCGGCCAGCGCGTCATCACGATGGAGTTCGTGAACGGCATCAAGATCTCGAAGGCCGACGAACTCCGCGCTGCCGGCTTCGATACGTCGGCCCTCGGCACCGTGTTCATCCGGGCGATCATCAAGCAGGTCCTGGTCGACGGCTTCTTCCACGGCGACCCGCACCCCGGCAACATCCTGGCGGACCCGATCTCGAAGCAGATCATCTTCCTCGACCTCGGACTCGTCGGGCAGCTGAATGCGCAGCAACGGGTCGACCTGCTCGGACTGATCTACTCGATCAAGGAGGTCGACATCCCGGGCATCGGCGACGGGCTGATGGCCCTCGGCAAGCCGACCCGCCAGTTCGACGAGGCGCGCTACCGCGACGATATCGACCGGCTCGCCCGCCAGTACCTGATCTACGGCAAGGCGACCTCGCTCGGGTCGGCTCTCGGCGCTTTCCTGTCGGCTGTCTTCGACAACGGCCTGCAGCTCGACAGCCAGTTGACACTGGCGATCAAGGCAGTCATCCAGGCCGAGGAGACGGCGCGCGCCCTGTCGTTCGACATCGACCTCGGCGAGGCGGCGGTGACCGAGGCGCGTGCGGCACTGCTCGATTCATTCACACCGGAGAAGATCCAGAAGCAGGTCCAGGCCAGCGCTGTCCGGATCGGCAAGGAGCTCGCCCGCAAGGTGCCCTCGCTCGAAGGTGCGGCGCTCTCCTGGATCGACCAGTTCAACAAGGGCAAGTTCGTGGTCGAGGTGGACACAAAGGGCCTCGAACGTTCGATCGCGAGCGTGTCCGACATCGGCCGACAGGCGACGGTCGGGATCATCGTGGTCGGCCAGCTCATCGGGACGGCGATCGTGATGGCGGTTCTGCTCCAGCCGCAGCTGGCGCAGTTCCAGGGCGTGGCCTATATCGCGATGATCGCCTTCGCGGTGACGCTGATCGTCAGCTTCGTCGTGTTGTTCCGGGTGTTCTTCGCGGCACCGTCACGCGACGACGACTAACCTTCGTCGGCGCCGGTCTCGTCGTCGTCCTCGGCCAGGAGCCAGTACAGGTTCCGGCGCGCATCGGTCACGATGGTCCGGGCGGCGGCCTTCGCGGCAGGAGTCCCGAGCCGGTTGACCTGGATCGCGGCGACGCTGAGCTCACGGATGGAGCCGCCAAGGTCCTCGCCGCGGGCCCACGGCCGGGATGGCCGCCGCTGCGGTCCGACCCACCTCGGTCAGGTCGAATGTCCGGTGTCCGTCGCGGTCCTCCACCGTGACGAGACCTCGTCCTCCAGCTGCTGAAGTGTCGGGTAAACCGAAACCGGCGCTCGGGCGCCAGCGGCCACCGCTGCGCTCACCGAGTTCCTGCATGACCTGGTAGCCGTGCATCGGCCGCTCGGCGAGCAGGGCCAGGGTCGCCTCGCGGCTCGCGCCGCGGCGGGAGTTGAGTCGGCCAGCTGGACCGTGACCGCGATCGCTCGGTCCAATCTGCCGTGGGGGCAGCGGGTGAGTACACCCGCGAACGAGGCCTCGCGCGGTCGGCTCAGCAAGACCTGATCCTTCAGCATGCGCCAGTTCGGTCGTGTCGACAACAAGACAGTCCGGCAGATCCTGCAGGTCACGCGCATGGGGCCACGATCAGTTGCGTGCGCTCGAGCGTTCGCAACCTGCTCGTGATGCGTGGCTCGCGTCGATGGGCGTATTACGAGCCTGTCGATCAACAGACGCTGGCTATGTGAGTCCCACGACGGATTCATAGAAGCCGTCGGCGGGGCTGATAGACCTGTCGGCACGATTGCCTGGTGTGATGGACGCGCGCGACGCGTTCAATCGGCGGCGTCAGATGAGCCGTCAGATGACGCCGGGTCGAGGCTGAGACCCAGATCGTACCGTCGCATGAGATCCGGCATGCGCAAGCCCATGTCCACCAAACGATCTGTTGCGACATAACTCGCGGCGCGAGTGCGGCCGCTCTGGCGCAACCATCCCTGTGCCACCATCTGGGCGAGTCGCGCACGAGCCCACGGCATCGAGCGCTGGAACGCACCTGCGACATCCCGCGTGCGGATGGGCATGGCCGCAGCGGCCCACAGGGTCGACATCCAGTCCAGGGGATCACCCCGGCGTTCCAGCTCGACCGACAGACGCCCGTAATCGTGCTCCATCGCCTCGGTGAGGCGTCGTTCGATCGAGAGCCGATCGGTCGACACCCGCACCATGTATGCCACCCACTCGGTCGCGGAGTGCTCCTCCGGTCGAAATGTCGGGCCATGCGCGGCCTGCAGGTGGGCGATGTACTCGGCGCGATTACTGGCGAGATATGGCTCGATGTTGACGAATTCTGGAGCGCGAACCCCGGAGCGGAGCAACTCGAGCGTCGATACGACCCGAGACGACCTTCCATTCCCGTCGAACCACGGGTGGATCGCGACGACGTTCAGGTGCAGCAACGCGCTACGGACCACCGGGTGATCGGTCGACCCGCCGGCCCAGTCGATCAGCGTCGTCATGAGTTCGGGGACCCGACTGGCATGCGGGCCCTCATACGACTCGCCGACAGAGACGGGCCCATCGCGATAGCGACCGTGTCGATCGTCCGGGAGGCCCTGTAGGATCTGCCCGTTGATGGCTGTGAACACCAAGTGGGACCACGAGAAGTCCGGGACGAGCGCGAAGCTGGTCGCCAGATTCAGCGCCTGATTATAGTTGGCAACCTCGAGACGGGCTCCTGGCGATGCATCAACGGATTCACCGTGAAGGACCGCCTCGACCTCGGCGACGGAAAGCTGGTTCCCCTCGATCCGTGTGGAGGCGCCCACGGTCGCGCTCCTGAGGTGTCGATATAGGTCCACCTGCCACGGACCCAGGTCACCTCGCGGCGTCAGCGTGACCGCGTCGTCCCAGCGCCGTAACCGATCGGCCGTTTCGCGGTCGATCGTGTGCGCCAGGTGGAGCGAGCCATGGCGTAGCGAATCCATGAGAAGAGTGTAGCCATGTTCGCTAGGATGTCCAGCGAATCATTCGCTATCGGGGAGTCCTGAGGAGCTTCGCGACCTAGTGGAATCTACTGACATCGACTGGATGAGTGGTAGCGGCGTCGGCTTTCAGTGGGGCTTCTGCTTGCCACCTTTCGAGGCGAGGCCACCGGGCAGGGCTCGGAGGGCGGTCCGCATGGCGACGTTCGGGTCGTGCGTCTGGTAAGTCTGGAACCAGGTCATGACCACGCCCGACACCGCGTCCGCCAGCATGTGCAGGATTTCGTGTCGGTCGTGACCATCGGCACGCAACCGCTGGGCGGCCTCCCACGTGTCGGGCGGATCGTCATCCCAGAGTTGGTTCGCGACGATCTCGTGCAGCGCGATGTGAAGTCGTGGGTTGATCCGCGCTCCATCGATCACGACGTAGTTGCCGTCGTCGAGCGCGACGAGAAGCGCCGGGTGATCGAGTTCGATCAGGGTCCGGCGGTCGTCGGGGTCACTCGGGTCGAGCTGCTCGGCGTCGATCTCGCCGAAGACCCCGGCGATCGGCGGAATCGCCCAGCGTCGACGGGCCAGGACCTCCGCATCGGTGGTGGCGTACCTGCCGTCATCGTCGGTGTCGGCGTTCGGCCCGAGGTTGGCAAGAACGGCGTCGCGTTCCGCCAGGGGTCGAGCGTTGAATGCCTCGATCCAGCCCGCGACAGCCGCTTCGTCGGTCACGTCGATCCCGTCGCGCAGCATCTCGCCGGCGATCGACTTCGCCGGTCCAAAGCGGGATGGCTCGCGCATCGCCGCCAGGAAATCGGGCTCGAACTCGTCGATGGCGTCGATGGTTTCGGCGACCGACGCGCGGGTCAGTCCCTTTCGACGCCCGGCGTAGCGGACGAAGCGCCGAAGCGCGTCAGGCACCGCGTTCAGCTCCTCGTCGGCGAGCGACACCTTGCGCGGGAACCAGTCGACGAGGCACAACTCCACCGCGATGGGGCTCCAACGCAGCGGGTCGCCATCGGTGTAGTCGAATCGATAGTCGACGAAGTATCTGGCGAGGTCCGTCACGAGGTCGGATAGACCGGCCTCCTTCGATCGGGCGAAGGCGACGACGAGCGCCTCGCGCTCATCGTCATCGACCTCCCTGAACTCCCGTGCACGGGCAGCTGGCAGGACACGCAGCCTGGCGCGCATGAGCACGGCCAGCTCGCGAACGTCGTCCGAAGTAGGTGGATCAAGGAACAGTTCGTACATCCGCAGCCCCTGACCGAGACGATCCGCCAGCTCCTGGGCATCCACCCCGACGATCGCCATCCCACTGATCTCGGCCCATGTTCGCCGGAATACATCGAGATCGGGGACGAACATGGCCTCGCGGACCAGCCCATCGAAGTTGTGGTCGATCATGAAGGCGAGGACATGGGCATGCTCGGTGGGGTCGACGAACGACACCGCGACCATCTCCTGATCGCCGTACTCGTCGATCGATGTCCACGCGTCAAGGAACCGGTAGGCGCCGGTGCGGTTCGCGAACGGCGGGTCGTCGCGACCGGCAGCGCGCAGCCGCGTGATCCCGACCCGGGCTGACTTCGCCAGCGGCTCATCGGCGACCGCCGCGATCCCGTGCAGGAGTGCCAGTGCATCGGAGCTGCGCTTGCCGACCAGGAACGTCACGAGTTGCTGTCCGAGGAAGTCGATCGAGTCGGCGACATCGATCAACGGTCGGTCGAAGGTGCCGAGCAGGCGGCTCGCGAAGACTTCCACCTCCAGCGGTTCTGGGCTCAGGTGGATTCCCCTGGCCGTTCGCAGGATCGTCTCGAAGAGCGGGGTCGGCGACGGTGTACCCGCCCCGGCTGGGCCGCGGCCGGGCTCGCGGCTTGCGCTTCCAGGGGTGTGCTTGATCTTGCGTTTCGGCGGTCGGCTCACGGCGAAAAGGTTACTGTGTCGCGCTCGTCGGTTCGGGTTCATTCGGACAAGAGCTCGCCAGAAGGGCGTTCGTCGGTGACATCCACGGGCTCTGCGGGAACGCACGCTGGCCGGCAGCGGCAATGGACACGGATCCGTGACGGATGCCCACCATCCGGGCAGATGACAGGAGATCGCTGACGAGCGCGCGTCTGATGAGCATTCGTCAGGAATCGGCGCGCGACGGGATGCCCGGATGGCCCGCGGCGCTACACTCCCCGTGTCGTCAACCGCAGGAGGCCACAGCGTGGCGAAGCCCTACGTGAGATTGACCCAGCCACTCGTGCGCGACACGAAGGGTGGCGAGCTTCGACCGGCGACCTGGGACGAAGCCCTCGCCAAGACCGTCGACGGGTTCCTGACCGCGAAGGCGGCACACGGCCCGACGACATTCGGCACCTTCAGCTGCAGCAAGGCGACCAACGAGGTCAACTTCGCGGCTCAGAAGTTCAGCCGGACGGTCCTGGGCAACAACAACATCGACAGCTGCAACCGGACGTGACACGCCCCTAGCGTCGCCGGTCTGGCGACGGTGTTCGGTGCCGGGGGCGGCACATCCTCATACCGTGAGGTCGAGGACACGGACCTGATCGTCCTGTGGGGCAGCAATGCCCGCGAGACGCATCCGATCTTCTTCCACCACGTGCTCAAGGCCGTCCGGCGCGGGGCAGCGCTGTTCGCCATCGACCCGCGCCGCACGTCATCGGCCGAATGGGCCGACGGCTGGCTCGGCCTTGATGTGGGCAGCGACATCGCCCTGGCCAATGCCATCGGCCGCGAGATCATCGCTGCGGACCTCGAGAACCGGCGGTTCATCGAGCACGCGACGATGGACTTCGACGCCTACAAGGCCAAGGTCGAGTCGTACACGCTCGAGTACGCCGAGCGCGAGACCGGCGTCCCGGCCGAGGCCATCCGCGACCTCGCCCACGCCTTCGCGAAGGCGCCGCGGGCGATGATCTGCTGGACGCTCGGCATCACGGAACACCACAACGCCGTGGACAACGTGCTGGCCCTGAT
>Ga0075021_10000107_pt1 | contig 42444 bp, 41 predicted proteins | sample ColStrG_CSR_2012_FD_72749 | JGI IMG/M metagenome (GOLD analysis project Ga0075021, IMG submission 72749) | Freshwater sediment microbial communities in response to fracking from Pennsylvania, USA - Cold Stream Run_MetaG_CSR_2012 | ecosystem: Environmental > Aquatic > Freshwater > Creek >...
CCGACCAGCTGGCCCATGTACGCGCAGTAGTCCTCGACGCTCACCGTCTCGCTACCCGCCCAGTTCACGACGATGGGCGGCGAGGCGGCAACTTCCATGGCGCGGATGCCGAGTTCCACGTAGTCGTCCTCGTAGATCGGGTTGTAGTTGTTTGGTGCGTCGGGATAGAGCCGAATCGCCTTGCCTGCCAACATCATCTCGAATCGATCGGCTGGCGCCCCGCCCTGCGGGCCGTACGTGGAGCAGATCCGGATGATGGTCAGCGGAATTGCGAACCGCTCCGAGATCCAGCCGCATACTGACTCCGCGGCGATCTTGGAGAAGCTGTAATTCGCCCGTAGCGGGACGCCGGGGCCATCCGCCTCGGTTAGCGGGCGCCGGCCGGGATATCCGTAGACCGAGCCGGTAGAGCAAAGCACGAAACCCTTTGCCGTACGGCAGTGATAGAGCAGTTCGCCGGAGTTGTGCGCGTTGGTCTTCAGACAGCGCTGCCAGTCGCCGGTTCCGGTGTCCACCGCGGCGTGGAAGACGTAGCTGAAGTCGTTGGGGACAGCGGAGAAGTCGCCCGTGGACATGTCCAGCGGTAGCGGGGTTATCCCGGCAGCGACGAGATTGTCGATGTCCTGGAGACTGCGCAGCCGCGCCGCGCCCCAAACCTCGTTGCGTTCGGCCAGCGCCCTGGCGATCGGAAAGGCGATTTTGCCGGTGACTCCGGTGACGAGGATCTTCTCTCCGTCGAGCAAATCGCCCTCCTGCTGTGGGTGGGTGGTCGTACCGTCTCCACGATAATATGAAGTACTTGATATCTTGAAACCGGGGGTGTCGACCGGAAAGGAGCGTCTTGCAGCTGACCTTTGATTCGGACGTTGAGGCGTTCCGATCCGAATTCGTCGCCTTCCTCGACGAACACCTGCCCACGCAGGCCGAAGCGGCCGAGCGCTCCCAATCCACTTCGCACATCCCGGAATGGGCCCGACGCTGGCAGCGGTTGCAGTTCGATCATGGCTGGCTGTTGCCGGGCAATACACCGGAATTCGGTGGCCGCAGCGCCACGCTCCTGCAGCAGTTCGTCCACCGCGAGGAACTCTCCCGCCGGCGGATCTATCAGTCCTTCAACCCGCAGGGCGTGGGAATCATCGCGGCATCGCTACTCACGTTCGGCACTCCCGAGCAGAAACGGCGATGGGCGGTGCCGATCCTTCGCGGAGACATGACGGCGGCCCTCGGGATGAGCGAACCGGGCGCCGGCTCTGATCTGGCCGGACTACGAACCACGGCCGTCCGGGACGGCGACGACTTCGTGGTCAACGGGCAGAAGGTGTGGACCTCTGGAGCCCACGACTCGGATGTCGTACTCACGTTCGTGCGCACCGATCCCGAAGCGCCGAAACACAAGGGCATCAGCGTCCTGATCATCCCGACTGACACCGCCGGTGTCGAGTGCCGGCCGTTCGCCTACGTGTACGACCGCGACCATCTCGACTTCAACGAGGTGTTCTTCACCGACGCTCGGGTTCCCGCCGGCAACTTGCTTGGAGAACTCGACGGCGGTTGGCGGGTGGCCAACGGATCGCTGGGGCACGAACGCACCATGCTCTGGATGAGCTTCGCCGACCGGCTGCGCGACCTCGTGCAAGACATCCATCCCGCAACCGCTCTCGAGCGGGACCACTACGCCACCCTGGTGATGGACGATCAGGCCCTGCGCCTGCTGGGTTCGGCGGCGCTGGCGCGCGCATCGCGCGGCGACGAAGACGTCGCCGCGTTGTCAGTCCTGAAGGTGCTGGGGTCCGAGGCTGGCCAGGATGCGACCGAATACGCGCTGGCCGCCGCCGGTGCGGGCGGGCTGATCCATCCGGCATCCACCTCCCGCTACAACGCGCTCGGGATGGACCACTCGCCGCGAAGTTGGTTCGCCCGCTATGCGGGAAGCTTCGCGGGCACCATCTCGGGCGGCACTTCGGAGATCCAGCGCAACATCATCGCCCAGCGGGTGTTGGGCCTTCCCCGGAGCTGAGCGGTTGGTTCAGTCGCATACGCAGGTCGGTAATGCGGGAATACAGTCATGCAGGATTACGGCATTGCAGCCATGGCGCCATTAGTGTGACAATCGAAACATGACGTTCCATGGGTACATAACAGTCCAAACCCGAGGAGTCGTTGCGCTGCCTGCCGACGTGCGACGGCGCCTGCACCTAGACGAACCAGGCGCCCAGGTCGAGATCACCGAACGCGACGACGGGGTGCTTGAACTGAGGCCATCACTGCCGATTCCGGCTGATCAGCGATGGTTCTGGACCGATCGGTGGCAGCGACGCGAGCTAGAGGTGGACGCCCACGTCGCGGCAGGCGAGGTTGCTGTGCACGCTGACGGCGACGGGTTACTAGCGCACCTCGACCAACTCGACGCTGGCGCCAATGCCTCCGGCGGATGAAGTACGAGACCACGCCTGCCTTTGACGCCGACTTCCAACGGCTGAAGCCCGAACATCGCGCAGTATTCCGCGAGGTGCTCAAGGCGAAGTTCATACCCGCGTGCGTAGCCCTCGCGGCCGACCCCGCCGCCGTCTGGCCGAAGTCGCTGCGGGTGAAGTCCGTCCAGGGCGCCCCCGGCATCCTGGAGATGACGTGGTCATTCGCCAGCCCGGACGGCCGGGCCACCTTCGAACTTGTCACGGTCGATGGCGAACTGCGGTGCCGCTGGCGTCGGATCGGTGACCACGATGTATTCAAGGATCCTTAGCTGACCCCCGCCTCCAGCAGACGGCGCGAATCCAGCAGCGAACGGTGCGGGCCAACACCGGTCTTCACGATGCCCGCGTCTATCGGGAATTGGCCGCCATCCTTGCCGCCAGCATCAACGCTTGAGCGCGCGCCGCGCCGCGAGTGCTGTGGCACAAGTCACGTTTCGACAAATGTGTCAAAACATGACACGCTGGAGGCACCCGTTCAATGAAGGGATAACCGCGGTGTCCGAATTGCCAAGCATGCAGCCCACCGGCTGGTTCCAGGTGGCCTGGAGCACTGACCTCGGCGTCGGAGACGTCAAGCCGCTGAACTATTTTGGGACCAAGCTCGTCGCGTTTCGGGACCTTGAGGGGTCCGTCAACGTCCTCGATGCTCAGTGCCAACACCTCGGCGCCAACCTCTCGGTAGGAGGTTGCGTCGTCGAGGGCGGGATCCAGTGCCCGTTTCACGGCTGGGTCTGGAGCGGACAGGGCCGCAACGTGCGCATTCCCTACGAGCAGCGACCCAACAAGGCGCGGCGGGTGCGGTCCTATCCGGTGACCGAGATCAACGATTGCGTGTACATGTGGCACGACCTGGCGGGCCGCGAACCCTTGTGGCCGGTACCGAACGCCTTCGACGTGCTCGGTGAGCACGTCAGCAGCCAGCAGTATCGGAGCGTCGGAGTCGAGGAACAAGAACTGTTCGCCGGAATCCACGTGCATCCCCAGGTTATCGCAGAGAACGCAGTGGACCCCCATCACTTCCGCTTCGTCCATCGCACCCCGATCAGCCCGGTCGTGCTCAGTGAAAGCACTGACGACACAACGTGGCACGCCAAGGTTGGTTTCGGGAAGCGGTGGGCCGACGGTGTTGACCGGCCCGGAGATTCGCTCAACACCATCGAGATCCACTGGTCGGGTATCGGGGTCAGCTTCAACGGCGAGCAGACCGCCGAGGGCGTGCGGGTCATCTCGATCTGCAGTACCCCGGTCGACGCGAGTACCTCCGACATCTTTTCGACGTACTGGATCTCAGAGGGCGCCAACTACGATGAGCGCTTGCGGGTTGCCAAGGCGGCGCTTCCGGACGACATCAAGATCTGGGACCACCAGACCTATATGGACAAACCGGCTTTAGCGCCGTCGGAGGCGGCCGGCTTTCAGCAGTTACGGAACTGGGCCCGCAGCTTCTACCCAACGCAGGACGCGCTGTCGGTGTGATCACGCTAAGCACTCGGGACGACGATGGTAACCACCACTAAGTCGGCGGTCACTCGGCAGTCCATCCTGGACGCAGCGCGGGCGATTTTTGCCCGCAGAGGGTACAGCGGCACCAGCGTGAAGGACATCGCCGAAGGTCTGCACGTGACACGCGCCAACTTTTACTACTACTTCCGCGACAAGCAGCAACTGTTCATCGAGCTGGGTACCGAAACCTACCGCGAATCCCTCACGGTCATACGGGAATTCGACACGATGACGGCGCAGCCCGCGATCGACGAGGTCTTGCGATGGGTCCAGTCATACTTCGGCTACCTGGAACGCAATGGCGCATTCGTCGCCCGCTCGATCGGCGACTCTCCGGACGACCCCCAGTTCAGGGCGACGGTTAAGCGACTGCATCAACGTGCCGCTCGCACGCTGGGGGGCTACATCGTGTCCCGCAGCACTGCCGATGTGCGGTCGCCACTTTCGCTGGGGATGACCGTTATGGCGATGCTTGAACGAAGTTGGTTTTTGGTGAACACCGCCGACGTTTCCATCTCGGCGGCGTCCGCTGCTCGAAGTAACGCCGAGATCTTGACTCACCTCATGCGCTAATCGTGACCGCGCTGCGAGTACTTCGCCACTAGTTCCTGCTTATAGAGCTTGCCCGCGTCAGTGCGGGGAAGCTGCGCCTCGAACGAGATCGTGCGCGGACACTTGAAGTGCGCCAGGCGTTCCCGCAGCCAGACCAACAGCTCATCGGCGAATTCATCGGTGGCGTCGGCCGGGTCGACGGTCTGCACCACGCCCTTGACGCTTTGGCCCATCGACTCGTCGGGAATCCCGAACACCGCGGCGTCCATCACCTTCGGGTGGGTGATCAGCAGGTCTTCGGCCTCCTGCGGGTAGATGTTCACCCCGCCGGAGATGATCATGTGGTGGCGTCGGTCGGTCAGGAAGAGGTAGCCCTGGTCATCGAGATATCCGATATCGCCGACCGTGACCCAGCCGTGGGCGTCGCGGGCCTCGGCCGTCTTGGCTTCGTCCTTGAGGTATTGGAACGCGTGGCCGCCCTCGTAGTAGATGGTGCCAGCTTGTCCGGGCGGGAGTTCGACACCGTCGTCGTCAAGGATGTGCGGAACACCGACCAGCGGTTTGCCTACCGAGCCCGGGTGTCGCAGCCAGTCGTCGGCGCGGATGAACGAGGCGCCAACGGCTTCCGATGCCGCGTAGTACTCGTCAACGATCGGTCCCCACCAATCGACCATCCGCTTCTTGATGTCCACCGGGCACGGGGCCGCGGCATGTACGACACGGCGCAGGCTGGACACGTCGTACGAATTACGCACGTCCTCAGGAAGTTTCAGCATCCGCACGAACATCGCGGGGACGAACTGGCCGTGCGTGACGCCGTAGCGCTGAATCGCGTCCAGAGCGGACTCGGCGTCGAACTTCTCCATCACCACGGTGGTTCCGCCGAGAGACTGCACCGACATCGACCAGAACGATGGCGCGGTGTGATACAGCGGTGCCGGGCTCAGGTAGATCGCATCGCCGGTCAGCCCGACCGCCGTCAGCAGCGGCATGAGCATGTTCGGCGCTTCCGCGGGCGCGAGATGCATGAGGTCGCGGCGAATGCCCTTGGGTCGGCCGGTGGTTCCCGACGAATACTGCAGCAGGTCGCCTTCGCGTTCGTCCGAGATCGGGGTGTCGGGCTGATCGGCCACGCACTCCGGATAGCGCTGCCAGCCGTCGAGGTCGTCATCGGCGATCATCAGCAATTCAGGCAGCCCGCGCGGCAGGTGCTCGGCGATGCCGGCACAGACTTTGTGTAACTCTCGGGAGCCGATGATCGCCTTGGCGCCGCTGTTGTCGAGAATGTAGGCCGCCTCTGGAGGCGTCAGGTGGGTGTTGATCAACGCGTAGTAGAGGCCGCTGCGGCGCGCCGCCCACATGATCGCGTGGATGTGCTCGTTGTTCTCCATCAGTACGGCGATGGTGTCGCCTTCGCGCAGGCCCGCGTTCCGCAGATGGTGCGCCAACCGGTTGGCCTTGGCCTCCAGCTGGGCAAAGCTCACCGTGGTCCCGGACGGGTGCAGCACAATGGCGGGGTTGGTGGCCGAAATCCAGTCTCGAATCTGCAGGTGTCTCTCCTCGGGTGAGGGGGGCTAGATCCGTGTCTGGCCTCTTGCTGCTCGCTACCGGCCAGCATGCCCACTGTATCGGCACGATCGCCAAATTAAATAACCATTTTGCGATTTTTCCGTTGACTACCTCTGCTAGTTCTGATCTACACTCGCTCTAGCCGATTTGAAGCCTAGGGAATCAGATGAGTTTGCATGTTTGCTCTAAGCGCGGGACACGGTCGTTGACCCGCCGCACATCGCTGGTTGCTCTCCTTGTCGCCGTGGCTGCCGTCGGCGGAGTCGCACCGAGGCTCGCACCGCGCGCCCATGCCGTCCCGGGACCTGAGGTGGAGTACGTGTACAACGTTGTTGCGCGGCGCCATTACAACTTTCCGAGCAACGACGCGATCGGCTATGGGTATGGAATCTGCGGCAAGATCACTCAGGGCGAGGGCTACGCTCAAGTAATGAGTGATACCAAACGCGACGTGACCCCAAACGACGAGTTCGCTGCTAATTACCTAGTCTCGTACGCGGTCAATCTCCTGTGCCCTGATCAGATCTGGCAGCTTCGGAATTCGGCGGCCCACTACCAACCACCGGCGGCTTAAAGCGTATCGAACGACTGGGCGCGGTCGAGTCGTCTTAGTAGGAGGGCGATTTGGCTGAGGATGGGGAATCCTTCGTGAGCGATCAGGACGGTTTCGTAGTGGCGGTCGAGGCGGCGGTAGTGGTTACCGAGCCGTTGGTGGGTTCGATCACCCACCTGCGAGGTTGCACGATGAACCCGCGGCCGGGTTTCGACCCGGATACGACTTCGACCGTGACACCGGCTCGTTGGGCGGCGTCGGCGACGGGCTACCGGGGATGCCGTGACGTTGGAAGAGTCGACTACGGTGGCCGATAGCCGGCGGTCGCGCCCCGAACTGGTGCGGACCTCTCCGCGGATCGCCCTCAGGATGGGGTTCCAGATTCCGGTGCGGCAGCAGCGCAGGAAATGCTTGTGGATGGCTGACCGGCTGACGGTGAAGTCGTGCGGCGGAGCTGGCATGCGCAGTCGGTGCGAAGCACAAACAGGGTGGCGTTGAGGTATTCGCGCCACCGCGGCGCTGGACGCGGCCTTCCTGCGCGCGGGTGATCCGGCACGATGAACCTGGCGGTACGCGCCCGGGCATGTCGGACAGGTCGGAGTCATAGCGTCGCCGTCGAGGCGGTTGCCGGTCACATAACCGCTGAGGGTGATCATGGTGCCCGACACCGTCCGGCGGCGCCGAATGTTGTCGGTGCCTGGTGGGATGCTCGCCGGTGATGACGCGTCACACCACGTTCCGATTCTCCCTGGACCCAACGGTCGCCCAGCACGAGGTGCTGGCCCGGCATGCTGGACCAACGGCATCGTCAAACAGCGCCGGTTGGCGAAATCGTTGTCCCGCAAGACGAAAGGATCCTGCAACCGCCGTGACGCCGCCGCCGCCCTGGCCCGTCACCACCACCGCGTCGCCAATGTGCGCCGCCATTTCCTGCATCAGGTCTCCAACAAGCTGGTCAAGACCCACGACCGGATTGTCATCGAAGACCTCAACGTGTCGGGGATGCTGGCCAACCACCGCCTGGCCCGAGCCATCTCCGATGCCGGCTGGACCGAGTTCGCCCGGCTGCTCAGCTACAAGCACGCCTGGCGCGGCGGGCAGCTCGCCGTCGCGGATCGCTGGTACCCCTCAAGCAAGCTCTGCGGGCGATGCGGAACTGTCCGCCGCGACCTGACGCTGGCTGATCGGGTGTTCACCTGCGGTTGCGGGCATACCGCCGATCGAGATGCCAACGCGGCGACGAATCTGGCCCACTGGGGTCAGAACCATCACAACGCCTCACCAGATCCCCGGACCCCCAAGCAACGGGGCCGGGCCACCAACGCCCGCCGACGGGACGGCGCTGACCAGCACCCTTCGTGTGCCGGTGAAACCAGCCCGAAAGACGCGGGAACCGACGTTCACACCGCACCAGCGGTCTGAACCGACGACGCCCGAGAAGGGCGGTGCCCAACACTCACCCGAGTTGTTCGACACGCTTTCAGTACATGATGTCGCGGACCCGGGTCTTCTCGTGACCCTTTAGCAATGCCGCGGCGGAGTTCTCCATATGCCGACGCCAATGTGCCTCGGTCTCAGCGCCGTTGCGGCTCATTACCAGCTCAACGAGTCGAGTGTACGAGCGCATGAGCTTCGAATACTGCGCTTTCGGGATGACATTGCGGGCTCCGATGAAGGCCGCGGCGGTGTGCCGCTCGGAGATTTCGTGCAGCATCCCCGCGATCATAGCCAGCGTCACATTGCCCGATAGTTCGCTCAGTCGGAGGTGCAGGTTCGCCGACGCCGGCCCCAACTCTCCGCGTTCCCACGCCACCGGGATTTCACCGACGAGGCGGTCCAGCTCCTTCTGCGCCTCGTCCGTGCCGTTCTCGGCCAGCAGTCGGGCCGCGTACGGCTCTATCCCGATGCGCGCGGTCATCACGTCCGCCAGAGTCGTACCCGCCAACGCCAGCAGCAGGCCTGCCGGCCGAGCCACGATCTCGGGTCCTGGCACCCGGACCCGCGCGCCCGTTCGTGACCCACGCCGTACCTCCACCAATCGATCCGACTCCAGAATCCGCACCGCCTCCCGGAGGGTCGGCCGGCTAACCTGGAAGTGCGCGGTGAGGTCGGCCTCATGGGGCAGGAAGTCACCATCGGTGAGTCGTCCGTCGACGATCATTCGGCGCAGTGTCTGGGCCAAAAGCTCGGCCGTTTTGGGCGAACGGACGGCACCGGACGACTCCGGCGCGATCATCGGCGCGAGTGGTTCCTGTCGCGGCAATGCGCCTCCCTCGATGGCGTCCAGTTGTACTACTCAGTAAACCATCTAGGAAGCAACGTTGTGCAGGTGGCCAACGGGTGTCAATGCAGGTCGGCACGCACGACATCAGCGACTTCGCGTTGGTCATCCGCTCTCCGCGATCTGGGAAGTTAGTGAAGCTCACTTCACCGAATTGCCGTACGCTGTCAATCATGCACGGTCAGACGCCAAGTGGCGTGCGACGTTGAGCGCCGTAGCCAGGCGACAAACCGGCGCCACCAGCCAGCCGGAATTGCGTGAGTTCCAGTCCGACTCGCTGCAACGACACGCCATTGAGTTCGGCCAATGGATGCTGCACGCCGGACTGCAGCGCGCGCGAGCCCTCGGGCACACACGGTTGCGCCCCGCCCACGCGCGTCTGATGGTCTGGATCGACTGGGAGGGCACGCGCAGCACCGATATCGCGCGGGCGCAGGACATTTCCAAGAACGCCGTTGGCCAACTAGTCACTGAGCTAGAAGAGATGGGGTACGTGGAGCGAGTGGCCGATCCGAGTGACGGGCGCGCCAAGATTGTCCGCTACACCGACGCAGGGATGGCCCTGTTGTCTGACTCATTGGCGATTGGGTCGCAGCTTGATGCCGAGATTGCGGCCATCCTCGGCGCCGAACGGATGGCCCAGTTGCGTTCGCTCCTCGCTGAAATCTTTCACCACCTGCCCGATTACCAAGCACGTGGGGCCGACCGTCCGGCAGTCGAGCCAGACGATGATGGCCCGGATTAGTCGAACGAGTCGGCACGGCGGGCATGAAGGAAGACGGCGACGCGGCCTCTCACGTCACAAGAGCGGACGGGTTCGACTATCCCGCGCTGCGGGAGAAATGGTATCGAGGAGGCTGGTTCTCACGACGAACGTGCATCGACGCCTTTGCTGCCGGAGCTGTGGAATACGCCAGTACACCAGTTGTTTTCGCGGCCGGCGACGCGGTGACGACGTTCTCCGTCGGAGAGCTTTCCGAGCGAGCCGACGCCCTGGCGGCAACGCTGCAGCACCTCGGGGTGGGCAGTGGCGACGCGGTGGCCGTTCAGTTGACCAATCGTGTCGAATGCGCAGTGGCGTACCAGGCGGTGCTGCGATGTGGGGCGGTGCTGGTGCCGATCGTCCACATCTATGGCGCGGCCGAGGTGAGCTACATCCTGGCCGAGTCAGGGGCGTCGGTGTTTATCACCGCGGACCGTTTCGGCTCGATCAACTATCTGGATCGGCTGGATCGGTATCGGGAGATCGCGACGCTGCGCCACGTGATCGTCGTGGACAACGGCCCTCTGCCGGACGGACAGCACCTAACTTGGTCGCAACTTACCACCGCACCGGGCACCTACCGCCGCCCTACGGTCGATGCCGACGGTGTGTGCCTGCTGCTGTACACCTCGGGCACCACGTCAGCGCCGAAAGGTGTTCAGCATAGCCATAATTCGGTGCTGTCCGAGCAGCGGACGATGCCGGCGCTCATCGCGGGGGCTTCCGACGATGTATCGCTGGTGACGTTTCCGCCAGGGCACATCGCAGGCGTGATGAGCATGTTGCGGCCCATGATGTCGGGCAGCCGTGCGCTCTTCATGGACGCCTGGGATCCGGAACGCGCTGTGCGGTTGATTCACCGATTCGGGGTGACGTCGACCGCGGGCGCACCCATTCATCTGCAGGGGATCCTCGACCTGGGCGATACGCAGGAGCGGCTCGCAACGTTGCGGGAGTTTCTGGTGGGGGCGGCGCCCGTGAGTGAGGAGCTGGGACGCCGCGCTGCCGCGGCGGGAATCCAGACGTTCCGGTCCTATGGCGCGACCGAGCATCCCACCGTCACCGGCGAGCATCATGGCGAGCCCGAGTGGGCTCGCTTGGGCACCGACGGCAAGCCGCTGCCCGGATCCTCGGTTCGCATTCTCGGCTCGGACGGTCGCGACGTAGCAACGGGAACCGATGGCGAGGTGGTCGTCCAGGGTCCGGATCAGTTTGTGGGGTACCGCGACTCGTCGCTGAATGACGCAGCATTCACAGCGGACGGGTGGCTGCGGACCGGCGATTTGGGCCACCTCGACGAGGAAGGCCGGCTGACGATCACCGACCGCATCAAAGACGTGATCATCCGTGCTGGGGAGACGATGTCATCAAGTCAGATTGAAGAGGTGCTCAACGCCCATCCCGCCGTTGCCGAAGGGGCGGTGGTGGCCGCGCCGGATTCGCGCCACGGCGAGATCGTGGCGGCCGTCATCAGCCTCAGGCCGAACGCCACACTGGATCTGGCTGACCTCCGCGAACATTTCGCGGCGTCCGGGCTCGCCAAACAGAAGACACCGGAGCGGCTTGTCGTGGTTGAGGCGCTGCCGCGCACGCCGCTGGGCAAGGTGAAGAAGGCCGAACTGCGGCAGAGCTATTTTCAGTGAAGGCGGGTGAGGAGAAGCGCCGTCCGGCAACTCAATCCATGATGTCGCGTACCTTGGTTCTTTCGTAGCCCTTCAGCAGGGGCGCGCTCGCGTTCTCCATATGGCGGCGCCAATGTTGTTCTACCCCAGCGCCGTCACGGGCCTGTACCAATGAGACGAAGCGGCTATAGGAACGGACCAGCATGGCGTATTGAGCTTTAGGCACGTGGCGTGCGGCGAGAACGACTGCGGTGGTGTGGCGCATTGAGATCTCGTGCAGCATTCCGGCGATCAAGGCAAACGTCGCGTTGCCGGACAGCTCGACGATCCTGCGGTGCAGATTGGCTGATGCGTGCGCGACGTCGGCGCCCTTGTCTGCCGCGGGAATCTCGGCGACCAGACGCTTGATCTCATTGTGCTGATCCAGTGTGCCGAGTTCGGCGAGCCGCCTCGCTGCCGGCGGCTCGATCGCGATACGCGCCGCCATCACGTCGGCCAATGTGGCGCCCGACAGCTCGAGTAGGAATGCGGCGGGCCGCGCCACAATCTCGGGGCCGGGTACCCTCACCCGCGCGCCGGTGCGGGACCCGCGGCGCACCTCGATCAGTCGGTCAGACTCCAGGATCCGCAAGGCCTCCCTGAGAGTAGGACGGCTCACTTGGAAGTGGTCCATCATTTCCGACTCGTGAGGAAGAAAGTCGCCTTCTTTGAGCTGTCCGTCGACGATCATCTTGCGCAGCGTCGATGTCAGCAGCTCACTGGTCTTGGGGGACCGGATGCCCACCGCTGGGTCGGGCACGAGCAGCGGTGCCAGATCACGGGGCACTACAGTTTCCTCCCGCCGGCTAAGTAACGAACTCAGTAAACCATTCACCTGGCTCGATGCTCAGTTCGGCTGAGTCGCGAATCGAATCGCTGCGTCATCGTAGGCCGCGCGGCGGCGGCGGCCAACCAGGAAACTCGGCGGTGACAGAAATGCGGTGTCGGGCAAGTGGGTTCGTCCCTTGACCATCTCGCGCGCTTGCGCGGTGTCGCCGCAGATGGCGATAGACCACAACATCTCGTCGGTCACATGATCGGCGATGGTGTCGGGGCGGCCGCTCCGGAAGCTCCCACGGACGGCGGCTACGTGGTCCTGCCAGCCGTGCTTTTCGACCAGGGAGTCATAAGTTCGCACGGTGAGGTAGAACGCGATCTGTAGTCGCGCTTCCCGGATCGCCCGTTGTGGATCTTCGTCGTCGATCGCGGTGATCAACCAGCCCCATTTTCGCAGCGTCTCATTGTCGCGCCCACTAGCCTGGGCGCCGCGAGCGAGTTCGGGCTCGATGACCTCGCTCCACCAGCGGTCCGTGAAGAGACCGTGACCGAGAACGCCGTCGGCGGAACGACCCGCCGTTCGCACCATGAACGTGTTGAAGGCCCCCACCAGGATGGGCACGTCGAGGCGCCCGAGGACGGGCGCGCGGATGTCGGCGTCGATCGCGTAGTACTGGCCGTGGTATCGGATCGATTCCCCATTCTCGGCCTGCAGGTACGCCCTGATCACTTCGATGAGTTCCGCCATCCGCGGTGCAGGATGGCTCGCGTCGACTCCAAACCAGTCCCGGTTCATCCGGCTCGTGCCCGATCCGAGGCCGAGGAAAACACGCCCGGGCGCCAGTCGATCGAGGTGGCGTGCCGCGGCGGCGTGCACAAACGGCGACCTGGCGAAGGCGTAGGCGATTCCCGGACCAACCGCCGCGGTGGAAGTCGCGGCCGCCATCTCGGCCGCTGTCACGTAGGCATTGAGATCGCTGAACTCGCCTGCGCAGAAGGCGCTCGCGCCGGCGGCTTCTGCCGCTTCGGCACGCTCGCGCCCTGGCCAGGGCAGTCCCCACTTCTTTAGTCCAGTCACACTCGGTGCCTCCGCTGATCTATACATAGTTTACTTAGTAAACGAACTTTAGGACAGACTGTCGCCGTGGTCGAGTCCCGTTGGGTCGGCACGGTCGATGGACGCGGTCTCGGGTGGCCACCGGACCGGCTGGGTGCCAGCGCCACGCCGGGACGAGCAACAGGATGGATCGAACATCCGGCAGGTTCGCAAGCTTGCGGCTCGCTTCGTGATATCAACCTCTGGCAACGTTCCCTAAATAGCTAAACAAATAGTGGATTGCACCAATTCGGGCGCAGGTTTTGATGCGGCGCTCGTGCTGTTTTACGACCGAACGGCCTCGGTAGACGGAAAAGTCGGTTGCGGAGGGTTGCTACCGCGACCGGTAGAAGTCACTTCCACGTGGGCCCGCACCCGGTTTTCGGCGCTGACCATATCTGCTGTGGGCCGTCCCTTGAGCGTGTGCCCATGACTGGCCGTCCACTGCACCTGACCTGCACAGGCAGCAGAAGTCCGCGCGCGCATCCGACGCCGCACTGCGGATCGCAGACTCGCGCGGAGGGCTAGGACAGCACCACGAGAACGCCGTGTCCGACTCGGCGAGCGATGCGACAGGAGGCACCTTTCGGAGGGCGGAAAAAGTGCCGAGCATCGAGCGCTGAAATAAATTCGAAGCGAAATAACTAATTGTAGATTGCGTAATCTGGTTTGGCTTTAGTGGCGGGCCACAGCAATTGTCAAGGATGGCTTTAGCGAACTTGCTGAGAAAGAGCATGTCTGCAGGAAAATCGCTGTAGAAATTCAACTCGGCAAACATTGGTAGACCAACGGGCCTGCGGTCGCCGCAGCTGGGTCCCGCGTAGATCACCCGTTGTGCCGCGTCAGTGACCTTGCGGTCGAGTGGCCCGAATCCCCACCATCTGCACGCTTCACTAACCTGCCGGCCCATGGATCCCTGCGTGCGCCAGGGTGGGAACTCGACTGGATTGGCCGCCAGCTATGCCCGCCGGTCGGATCGGGTGCTCCCTGATGGGCAAATATTACCTATTTAACTAGGTAGGACTTGTGGACCGATGAACAATCGCAGGATTATGTTGCTACGCGGGAAATGTGTGGTGTACCGTTTCCGGGCAGCCGCCTGTGGTTTGCATCACAACTCGGCGGAGGGGTGCCGCCACAGCCGATAGGTAGGGATTCGCGGGATATGACATTGGTGAAAGAAAGGCTGGATCGGCGGGCGTTGCTGGGCTCGGCCATGCCGCGCCAATCTGCACCCGGTCGTCGCCGCGCCAGCCTGGGGCCGTTGAGCTGATGGTCGTATCGCACGATGTCGCCAAACCCGCCCGCGCCCTCGGCGAATTCTTCGCGCTGTGCCTGGACACCGGCGTGCAGATGTTTCGCCCCCCGTGGGCGTGGCGGGAGTTTCTGCTCCAAACTTGGTTCGTCGCGCGAGTGTCACTGGCACCGACGATTCTGCTGGCCATCCCCTTCACGGTGCTCACCACATACATCATCAACATCCTGCTGGTGGAGATCGGCGCCGCTGATTTCTCCGGGACCGGTGCGGCGCTCGGTGCCGTCACCCAGATCGGGCCCGTGGTGACGGTGCTCGTCATCTCCGGCGCGGGGGCCACGGCGATGTGCGCCGACCTGGGGGCCCGCACGATCCGCGAAGAGATCGACGCACTGAAAGTGCTGGGCATCAACCCGATTCAGGCTCTGGTCGTTCCCCGGGTGCTCGCCGCTACGTTGGTGTCGTTGCTGCTAGCGTCGATGGTCACCGTGATCGGGATCACTGGCGGATTCATCTTCGCGGTGTTCTTCCAACACGTGACCCCTGGCGCGTTCGCCGCCGGCCTGACCCTTCTGGTCGGGACGCCGCAGGTCGTGACCTGCCTGGCCAAGGCTGCGATCTTCGGGCTGTCAGCCAGCCTCATCGCCTGCTACAAGGGTCTGACCGTCGGCGGCGGCCCGGCCGGCGTGGGCAACGCTGTCAACGAGACAGTCGTGTTCACGTTCATCGCCCTGTTCGTTATCAACGTGATCGCCACCGCGGTGGCGGTAAAGGTCACGGCATGACCGGCGCACAACCAGCCGCGCTGTATCCGCGCACCCGCCGGATCGTCCGCGGGTGCGTCGACGGCTGGAATCGCGTCGGCAGGCAGACCGAGTTCTACGGGTTGACCGTCAAGGGAACATGGGACGCGTTCGTCCACTACAAAAGCGAACTCGTCCGGCTCACCGCTCAGATGAGCCTGGGCAGCGGAGCGCTGGCGATCATCGGCGGCACCATCGTCGTCGTGGGCTTCCTGACCCTGTCGGCTGGCTCGCTGATCGCTGTCCAGGCCTACACGCAGCTCCAGCAGATTGGTGTGGACGCACTGGCCGGCTTCAATTCGGCGTTCCTCAACGTCCGGCTCGTCTCGCCGTTGGTCGCCGGTATCGGCCTGGCCGCAACCATCGGCGCAGGAGCCACCGCACAGCTGGGCGCAATGCGGATCAGCGAAGAGATCGACGCGATGGAGGTCATGGGCATCCGGTCGATCGCCTATCTCGCGTCGACCCGGCTGATCGCCGGAGTCGTTGTGGTGATCCCGCTGTACTGCGTCGCGGTGCTGATGGCCTTCCTGGCCACGCGGGTGGGCACCACTTTCGTGTACGGCCAGTCCACCGGTGTCTACGATCACTACTTCAACACATTCCTCAACCCGACCGACCTGTTGTGGTCATTCCTGCAGGCGGTGATCATGGCGGTCGTGGTGATGCTGGTCCACACCTATTACGGCTTCACCGCATCTGGCGGGCCGGCCGGCGTGGGCGAGGCGGTGGGCCGCGCGGTGCGCGCATCGCTGGTCGCCGTGGTGTTCGTCACCCTGTTCGTCTCGCTGGCAATCTATGGCCAGTCCGGCAACTTCCACCTGTCGGGATAGCGGCCATGGAATTGGAATCGATGCGACGCGAGGGGCGCCTGCACCCAGCGTGGTGGACGCTGATCCTGATCGTCTCGGTGTGCCTGATGATCTCCCTCAGCCTGGCGCTGTTCAATGGCACCTTTCACTCCACAATGCCCGTCACTCTGAAATCCGAACGTTCCGGTCTTGTGATGGAACCCGGCGCCAAGGTGAAAATGCGCGGCGTGCAGGTCGGTCAAGTCGCGGCTGTGCGGGGCGGCTCCGAACCGATAACCCTCAAGCTCGAGATCGACCCCGACCAGGCCCGGTACATTCCGGCGAACGTCGAGGCTCGCATCCGGGCCACCACCGCCTTCGGCGCCAAATACATCGACCTGGTCTATCCCAGCAAGCCGAGCGCAAAGAGATTGTCCGCCGGTGAGGTAATCGTGGCCCAAAACGTGAGCACTGAGGTCAACACGGTATTTCAGAACTTGACCGGTGTGCTCCAACGGATCGATCCGGCGAAACTGAACGGCACCCTCAGCGCGCTGGCCGAGGGCCTGCGCGGGCAGGGATCCGCCATCGGCCAGGCGACGACTGACGCCAATCAGGTGCTGCTGGCGCTGAACCCCCGTGCCGAGACCGTCCGGCGCGACTGGCGGTCCCTGCAGGGCTTTTCCGATACCTACAGTGCCGCCGCGCAAAACATCGTCACGGTGCTCGACTCGCTGGCCACCACCAGTACCACCATCACCGACAACAAGGGGGCGCTGGACTCGCTGCTGGTGAATGTCGCCGGCCTGTCGGAAAGCGGGATTGGCCTCCTGGGTCCGAACAAGGACAATCTCGTCACGTCGATCAACACCCTCGAGTCGACCACGAGTTTGCTGTTGAAGTACAACCCCGGACTGACCTGCATGTTGGTGGGCGCCAAATACTGGCTGGATCACGGGGGTTATGCAGCCACCGGCGGCAACGGCCGCACCGTCATCCTCGACACCGCGATCCTACTCGGCGACGACCCTTACAAGTATCCCGATAACCTCCCGGTCGTGGGCGCCAAGGGGGGCCCGGGCGGCAAGCCCGGCTGCGGGTCTCTGCCGAACGCGTCGCTGAACTGGCCGGTGCGCCAACTGGTCACCAACACCGGGTGGGGTACCGGCTTGGATTGGCGACCCAATCCGGGCATCGGCTTCCCTGGCTACGCCAACTACCTCCCTGTCACCCGCGGCACCCCGGAACCCCCGAGCATCCGCTATCCGGGCGGGCCCGCACCGGGTCCGATTCCCTATCCGGGCGCGCCGCCTTTCGGGGCACCGATGTACGGACCGGACGGCACACCGTTGTATCCGGGATTGCCGCCGGCGCCCCCGCCCGGAGCGCCCCACGAACCTGGCCCCACACCGGGGTCGGAACCCTTCGTGGTGCCCGCACCGGCAACCATGCAGCCGACGCCCACGCCACCGCTGCCCGAGCAGGCGGCACCGTCACCATGACTGAAAGCGCAGCGCGACACGCAAGGCGGCGGGCATGACTAACAATCTGCGGGCCACCCTGTGGCGTCTTGCCGTCTTCCTGACCGTGTGCCTGTTTTTCACGTTCGCTCTTTTCGCGATCTTCGCCCAACTGCGATTCGAGAGCGAGAAGACGTACGGAGCGGAATTCACCAACGTTAGTGGTTTGGCGGTTGGCCAGTTCGTGCGCATCGCCGGCGTCGAGGTGGGCAAGGTCAAGAAGATCTCGGTCCAGCCCGACACCACCGTGCTGGTCCAGTTCGCCGCTGATGATTCGGTTGTGCTGACCGAGGGAAGTCGAGCAGTGATCCGCTACGACGACCTGATCGGAGGGCGCTACCTGGCGCTGGAGGAAGGAGTCGGGGGCACCAACAAACTGCGGCCCGGCGCCACCATCCCGCAGTCGCACACGTCACCGGCGTTGGATCTCGATGCGCTCATCGGTGGTTTCCGGCCATTGTTCCGCGCACTGGATCCCGACCAGGTCAACGCCTTGTCCGGCCAGCTCATTAGTGCTTTCCAGGGCCAGGGCAACACCATCGGCTCGTTTTTCCAGCAGACCGCGGCGCTGACCAACACACTGGCCGACCGCGATCAACTCATCGGTGCGGTCATCACCAACCTCAACACGGTTCTGGGTTCTTTGGGCGATCAAAGCACCCAATTCGCGAAGGCCGTCGACTCGCTTTCCCAGTTGGTCGGCACGTTGGCCGGGCGCAAACAAGACATCAGCAATTCGGTGGCCTACACCAATGCTGCAGCCGGCTCGATCACCGACCTGCTGGCACAGGGCCGCCCGCCGCTGAGCAAGGTGGTGCACGAAACCGACCGCACCGCCTCGACCATCATGGCCGATCACAACTACGTGGAGAACCTCATTCAGACGCTGCCCGACAAGTATCAGATTCTCAGCCGGCTTGGGCTCTACGGCGATTACTTCAGCTTCTATCTCTGCGATGCCGTGCTCAAAGTCAACGGCAAGGGCGGACAGCCGGTTTTCATCAAGGTCGTCGGGCAGAGCACCGGGAGGTGCGCGCCGCGATGAAAGCGTTCTCGGAGCGCAATCCGCTTATCATCTGCGCCGTCGGTGTTGGGATTACCGCCGGGATCGCGGTGGCAGCCCTAAATTACGACAAATTGCCGCTGTTCAACACAAACAAGCATTACTCGGCCTACTTCGCCGAGGCCGGGGGCCTGATCCCCGGTGCGCCAGTGCAAGTTTCCGGATTCCGAGTGGGTCAGGTGGAAAGTATCGGGCTGGACGGACCCAAGGTCCTGGTGAAGTTCAACGTGGACAAGACAATCCGGCTCGGCGACCGCACCGAAGCGGCGATCAAAACCAAGAGCCTGCTCGGCGCCAAGATCATCGAAATCAGGCCCCGCGGTGATGGGCAGCAGAACGGGCCCATCTCACTTGAGCGCACTACCTCGGCATACCAATTGCCCGATGCTCTGGGTGATTTGACCGCAACGATCAGCGGTCTGAACACCGAACAGGTGTCTCAGTCACTCGCGGTGCTATCGGACACTTTCAAAGACACCCCGCCGGACCTCAAGGTCGCGGTCGAGGGCGTCGCGCGCTTCTCCCAGACTCTCGATCAACGTGACGGTGCGCTGCGCAACCTGCTGGCTAACGCCAATAGGGCCACCGGCGTGCTCGCCCAGCGCAGCGACGAGGTGGTGAGCCTGGTTGCCAACACCAACGCGCTGCTGATCCAGTTAGAGAGCCAGAGCAGCGCGCTGGACCAGATCTCGAACAACATCTCAGCGGTCGCGCGCCAGCTCAAGGGATTCATCGACGAAAACCGCGAAACGTTCAAGCCGGCGCTGGACAAGCTCAACGGCGTCTTGACCATCGTCGACGACCGCAAAGCACGGGTGCAGGAGTCGATCAAGAAACTGAATAACTACGCAATGTCGCTGGGGGAATCGGTGTCATCGGGGCCCTTCTTCAAGGCCTATCTTGTGAATCTGGCCCCCGGCCAGTTCGTTCAACCGTTTATCGACGCGGCGTTCTCCGACCTTGGGGTGGACCCGGCGACTCTGCTCCCGTCCCAGCGCACCGATCCGCCGGTGGGCCAGCCGGGAACACCTCCGCTGCCGCTGCCGTTTCCGCGCACCGGTCAGGGCGGCGAACCCCGCCGTAATCTGCCTGACGCGATCACCGGCAACCAGGGCGACCATCCGTGCCTGCTGCCTGGTACGGGCTGCTACCCGTACCGCGAGCCGCCACCGGCGCCGCCCCCCGGCGGGCCGCCCCCCGGGCCACCTGCGCCGGCGCCGCCCGGCCTCGGATCTGCCCCGGAGGGCCCCCCGCCGGTGTATCAGCTTGCACCCGGTGAGGTGGCGCCCGGCCCGCCGCAAGGCGCCAGATAATGACCGTTTATAAGACCAGACGCAACGCCAAGATCGTCCTGGGGGTCGTGCTGACGTTGGTTTTGGCCGGCGGGCTGCTCGTCGTGCTGCAGTCCGCGGCCCAGGCTGCACGTGTGCACGTAGTGGCGTACTTCGCCAACAGCAATGGGATTTATGCCGGTGACGAGGTGCGCATCTTGGGTGTGCCGGTCGGCAAGATCGACCGGATCGAACCGCAGCCGCAACGCGCGAAAATCACGTTCTGGTACGACGCCAAGTACCAGGTTCCCGCTGACGCCAAGGCGGTAGTCTTGTCGCCTTCGCTGGTTTCGGTACGCGCTATCCAGCTCACTCCCGCCTACACCGGCGGACGGTCAATGGCCGACGGCGCAGTGATCGGCGAGGATCACACCGCGGTTCCGGTGGAATGGGATGACTTTCGCAAACAACTGGAGAGACTCACCGACACGCTGCAGCCGACGCACCCCGGCGGGGCTAGCACCCTGGGCGCGTTCATCAACACCACGGCCGACAATCTGCGAGGCCAGGGGACGACGATCCGTGACACGTTGATCAAGCTCTCCCAGGCGTTCTCGGCGTTGGGCGACCACAGCAACGACCTGTTTTCCACAATCAAGAACCTCTCGATTCTGGTGTCGGCCCTGCGGGACAGCACCGGCCTGTTACGTCAACTGAATCAGAATCTGGCCGCCGTGACAGGGTTGTTGTCCAACGGTCCGGACAAGGTCGGTGTGGCGGTGCAAAACATCAACGACGTGGTCGGTGATGTCCAGAGTTTCGTCGCCGCCAATCGCGAGACGTTGGGCACCACCACCGACAAGTTGGCGTCGGTGACCACCGCGCTTAATCAGAGCCTCGACGATCTCAAGCAGACTCTGCATGTCGCGCCCACAGCGTTCCAGAATTTCGCCAACATCTATCAGCCGTCGCAGGGCGCTCTCACCGGCGCTCTGGCCTTCGCCAACTTCGCCAATCCGATCTCGTTTTTGTGCGGAGCAATCCAGGCCGCGTCGCGGCTCGGAGCCGAACAGTCCGCCAAACTCTGTGTGCAGTACCTGGCGCCAATCATCAAGAACCGTCAATACAACTTTCCCCCGCTGGGAGAGAATCTGTTTCTCGGCCAGGCGGCGCGCCCGAACGAACTCACCTACAGCGAGGATTGGCTGCGTCCGGATTACGTACCGCCCCCGGGATCGGCCCCGCCCGAGGGTTCCGTGCCCGGGACGCCCCCGCCGCTCGCAACACTTTCCGGAGGCGCCGCAGCGCCCCCCGGCCAAGCGCAGCCCACCAATCCGGCGAACGGGCTGCAGGGCATGATGATGCCGCCAGTGAGCGGCTCATGACCAGGGTGACGCGAAACGCCGTCGCGGGCGCGTTGATCATGCTCGTCACCGTCGTAGTCGGGGGTTGCGAGTGGCGGGGCGCCAACTCCCTCCCGCTGCCGGGCACGGCCGGTCACGGACCTGGATCATTCACGATTCAAGCCCAACTTCCCGACGTCGACAATATCGAGCGCAACTCCCGGGTGCGGGTGGGCGACGTCACCGTCGGCAGCGTGACCAAGATCGAGCGGCAGGGTTGGCACGCGGTGCTGACCATGACAATCGACGGCGACGTGAACCTGCCCGCCAACTGCACTGCGACCGTGGGGCAGACCAGCCTGCTGGGCTCCAAACACATCGAGCTGCTGCCGCCGAAAAACGTTGCACCGCAAGGCAAGCTGCACGCAGGATCGTTGATCCCGTTGTCGTCGGGTGGCGCATACCCCAGCACCGAGAAGACACTGGCGGCGCTGTCATTGGTTCTCAACGGCGGCGGCCTCGGTCAGATCCAGGACATCACCGAAGCGCTGAGCACCGCCTTTGCCGGCCGCGAGGCCGATCTGCGCAGCTTGATTGGGCAACTCGACAGATTCATTACCTACGTCAACGATCAGACCGCTGACATCATCAACGCCACGCAGAGCCTGAACAATCTGGTCGGCCAACTCGCCAGCGAGAAACCGGTGGTCGACAAGGCGCTCAAAACCATTCCCAACGCGCTCTCCGTGCTGAGGGATCAGCGCGAAAAGCTCGCCGACGCCCTCGACTCGCTGGGCAAGTTCAGCGCGCTGACCGCCGACTCGGTCATCAAGACCAAGGAAAACCTGGTCGCCGAATTCAAGCAGCTTGGACCGGTGCTCGAGTCTCTGGCCAACGCGGGTCCCGCGTTGACCCGGTCGCTCAGTTTCTTCGCCACCTTCCCCTGGCCGAATGAGACGCTTGAGAACTGGGTGCGCGGCGACTATGCGAATCTCACCGCCGTCATCGATCTCACTCTGAGTCGCATCGACCAGTCCTTCTTCACCGGCACGCGGTGGGAAGGCAATCTCACGGAGCTGGAAATGCAGTGGGGACGCACGGTAGGCCAGATGCCCAGCCCTTACACCGCGCAAAACCCCCTTGTTGCGCCCTACCACTGGGATCAGGGGCCCTAACATGCGCATAAGCAGACCGCTGTGGATTCGGTTGGGGATCCTGCTCGTAATCGCCGTGACAGCGTTTTCGTTCATGATCTTCGGCTACATACGGTTGCCGAATCTGCTGTTCGGTGTGGGCCACTACACCGTAACGGCGCAACTCCCCGACGCCGGCGGCCTCTACGAACGGGCCAACGTCACCTACCGGGGCACCGAAGTCGGAAAGGTCGAGTCCGTCAATCTCACGGACACCGGGGTCAACGCGGTACTGTCCCTGCGATCCGACGTCCACATACCCTCTGACCTTGACGCCCAGGTGCACAGCGCCAGCGCGGTCGGCGAGCAATACGTCGAACTTCTGCCACGCAACGGGACGTCGGCATCGCTGAAAAGCGGCGACGTGATCCCCGTCGCTCGAGTGTCGGTGCCACCCGACATCAACTCCCTGCTCGACGCGACAAATCGCGGTCTGCAGGCCATTCCGGGTGACAACCTACAGACCACCGTCGACGAGGCGTACATCGCATTCGGCGGCCTTGGCCCGGAGATCTCCCGATTCGTCAGGGGCTCGACCAACCTTGCCATCGACGCCCGGAAGAACCTCAACGAGCTGACCAACGTCGTCGACAACAGTGGGCCGGTGCTGGACACCCAGAGCGACACATCGGATTCGGTCCAGGCGTGGGCGGCGCACCTCGCCCTCATCACCAGGGGATTGCAAAATCACAACTCAGCGCTCGCTGGTGTGCTGCAGAAGGGACCCGGGGCGGCCGCCGAAGTCGAGCATTTGTTCGATCGGCTGCAGCCGACGCTGCCCATCGTGCTGGCTAACCTGGTCAGCATTGCGCCCGTGTTGGTGACGTACCGGCCGAACCTCGAGCAGATCCTGGTGTTGCTGCCGCGAGGTACCGAATTTCTGCAGGGAACCATCGTGGCTAACCAGGACACGATTCAGGCCTACAAGGGTGCTTACCTGAGCTTCAACACCAACCTCAATCTGCCGCCGCCGTGCACCACCGGCTATCTACCCGCCACGCAGGCGCGGGCACCTGTCTTTGAGGACTTCCCGGAGCGCCCCGCCGGGGACATCTACTGCCGGATACCGCAGGACGCGATGTTCAACGTGCGGGGGGCGCGCAACTTGCCGTGCGAGACTCGCCCCGGCAAACGCGCGCCCACGGTCAAGATGTGTGAGAGCGACGAGCAGTACGTCCCGCTCAACGATGGCTGGAACTGGAAAGGTGATCCCAACGGCACGCTGTCCGGACAGGACATTCCGCAGCTCCCGCCCGGCGCCGCACCAGGCCCGCGCGGTGTACCGCAGGCACCGCCGGCGCCGATCGCCGCCGCCACCTACGACCCCACCCACGGCACCTACGTCGGGCCTGACGGGCAGGTGTACACCCAATCGAACCTGAACCAAACCGCACCGAAGGAGCACACATGGCAAAGCATGCTTCTGCCGCCACCGGGAAGCTAAGTGAGCCGGACACGCCGCACGACAGCGGCGCCGCGGTGAGTGGCCAGGCGCAGCCGGAATCAGCGCCGGCCGAAGAAGAGTCGCGCCCCAAGGTGGCGTCGACGGCCGAGGCCGACGAAGAAGCCGACAAAGAGGCCGCCGATGGCGACCCGGCTGCCGATGATGTTGCCGATTTCGACGCCGAGGAGTCTGCTGAGGACGAGGTGCGCAAGCGACGCCGAGTATCCCTGCCACCGCTACGGGCGGGGCTGCTGGTCGTGGTACTCACCATTTGCGCGTTGGGGGGACTGGGCGGCTGGCTCGGGTACCACGCGTACCAGTCACGTGAGGCCCAGCAGCAGCGCGATCTGTTCCTGCAGGTCGCACGTCAGGGTGCGCTGAACTTGACCACGATCGATTGGGAGCATGCCGACGCGGACGTTCAACGCATCCTGGGCTCGGCGACCGGCGGCTTCTACGAAGACTTCTCCAACAGGGTCCAGCCGTTCGTCGACTTCGTCAAGCAGGCCAAGTCGAAGTCGGTGGGAACGATCACAGAGGCGGCCTTGGAGTCCGAGTCGGGTAACGAGGCACAGGTCATGGTTGCGGTCAGCGTGAAAACCGCTAATGCTGCTGCACCCGAGCAGGATCCGCGTTCATGGCGGATGCGAATATCGGTGCAGAAGGTCGGCAACGAGGCGAAGGTCTCCAACGTCGCGTTCGTGCCGTGACAAGACTGTTGTTGCGGCCAGACCGCGTGAAGCGATGTGCGGATGTCGAATCAGTGAAGAAGTCAACGCCTGTGCTGTCCGAAACCGACGCAGCGGTCGAAGAAGCCGCTGACGTCGCGACTGAGCAGGTCGCCGAAGTGCCCGGCGGTGAAGCCGCAGACGTCGCTGATGAAGCCGCCGCGGCTGACGAATCGGACGAGACTGCCACGGTGGCCATCGACGATCCGGACGAGATCGCCGCAGATACGAAGCGAGGCAGCCTTTTCCGGCGAATCAATTGGTCACGGTTCGCGGTCTTCGTCTTCTTGCCGATACTGACGCTGTTGCTCGGGGCGGGCGTGGGGTATGAAAAATGGCTGGAATCATCGGCGCGCGCAGCCGCTACCGCCCGCGTCGAATCGGTGCAAACGGCCAAGGATTCGACGATCGCCATTCTGTCCTATCGCCCGGATACCGTGGATAAGCAGCTCGGCGACGCGCGCAACCTGCTTACCGGCCGATTCCGGGACTCGTATACGCAATTGACCAATGAGGTTGTGATTCCGGGAGCGAAGCAGAAACAGATCTCCTCGGACGCTAAGGTGCCGGCCTCCGGGTCGGTCTCGGCCACCGCCAATCACGCTGTCGCGCTTGTATTCGTTGACCAGACTGTCGTCGTCGGCACAGGCGCCCCAACCGACACGGCGTCGGTGGTGAAGGTGACGATGGACAAAATCAATAATCGCTGGCTGATCTCCGGTTTCGATCCTGTATGACCAGCACATTAAGGGCCTAATAGGCAAGGGAGGCAAGCGATGAGCGTTGCTGACAGGCTGCGCGGCAGCACCTTGCTGCTGCTGGTCGCGATCGTGGTCGCCGTGACGGTGTGCCCGGCCCAGGCGCATGGGGATAACAAGCGACTCATTGATGACGTATTCGGCAACATATACACCGCTCAACGCAAAAACGGTTGCACGGCTGACCCGAAGCTGGATGGCCGCTTGGTAGACGCTGCGCGCCGCCACACCGTCGATGTACTTAACCACCACGACATCAACGGTGATATCGGATCGGACGGATCCTCAACTCAGGACCGCGCCCGCGACGCCGGGTTCGTCAGCAAGGTATCCGAGACGATCGCCATCAACCCGGCGTTGGCCATCAGCGGCATTGAGATCCTCAACCAGTGGTGGTACGACCCTGTTGCGCGCGCCACCATGCAGGACTGCAGCAACACCGCGATTGGGGTGTGGTCGGACAACAGCTTGGACCGCTCAGTGGTTGTCGCGGTCTATGGGCAGCCCGGCACGCCTTAACGCAAGCAACGGGGCGCTATCGGTCTTTCCGTACTGCGCACCCGTGAACTAGAAGGTGGCGCTGAGGGGTGGAGGCGGGGAGCACTCGGTGGTGACGTGCATGGTGACCCGCCAGCAGCCGTTCGCTTTCGCGGTGAAGATGCCCGACATCTGCGTAACGGTCAGGAAGACCTGGGCGGTGTCCCAACCGTAAGCCGTCTTGCAGTTGCCGGCGCTTGCCCCTCCCGAGAGGCACACGGTGGTCATCGCCGGCTGAGCCGAGCCTGAGCAGGCGCTCGCGGCGGCCGTCGCAGTAACCGCGGTTGCGCCCCCGGGCAGCGTAATCAATTGTGGTGCGGTAGACGTGAAGGTGCATGACTCCTCGTCGGGTTGCGCACCAACTGGTCTCGCCGTAGTCAGGGCAGTCAGGCCCAAGCCCGCAGCGGCGACCGTGCCGACGATCGCAGTCTTCGCAAAGAGCGAAATACCATCCGCCGGGGGCGATCTCATTGTTGCATCTTACCCGAAGTAATGGCCAGACCGATAGCTTTGAGCTAAACTCAAAAGGTTCAGATCGCCTGAAAATCTGCCACCTCGAGCGCAAGGCGGCAGGGCCCGGTCGCCAGACGGAACGCCAGAGGCCGGGGACTTCGGAGATGCGGTGGCTTTGTTGCCCAGTACCTTTCGTGCGCGACGCAGAACGAGAGCGGCAGGCGGAAGGAGCTCACGTGAAAGATCGGACGCTGGCGGTGATTGCCACAGCGCTAATCATCGGGGCGATATCGGGCTGCTCGCAACATGCGGGCGCGCAAACGGCGCCCGGCGCACTTCCACCTGGCACCGCAGAGGTGACAATCGACAACCACGACCTCGGCACCACCTATTTCGTGGCGTGTAGCCCCGTTGGCACCATGACCACCATCACCACGGGTGAAGCCGGCCGGGGGACGACGTCGGTAGTTGAGAATGCGACGAACCTCTTGGCAAGCTCGGTCGAGCTTCGTGACCTCGGCGGTTTCAGTGGTAGTTACTGGGAGGGCCTCGGCGACCAAACCAAGGTCCGCCTGACCGACAACACTTACACGATCGGCGGTACCGCTACCGGGTATCGTGCCGAGAATCCTGATACCCGGGTGAGCGTGCCCTTTGCGATACGGGTGAGTTGCTAGCGCGTCGAGTTTGGGTTTACCGCAACTGAAGTCGGCGATCGGGTCCCGCGATGACCCTGTTCGGCAGATTGCGATCGTCGATGCCGGTTCTCTCAAAACCGTTAGTTATTTAGCTATTTTGGCGGTACGATCGCAGGGCCGCAGGCAACTGCTGTCGAGAGGAGCGATCGATGGACCCCAGTCCCGACTATGACGTCAGCGACGAACTGAAGTTCGGCGTCAATGGTTCGCGTGGATCCTCCGCGGCGTCTATCCGCCGCGGGCGTATTACCCGACGTAGCCGGCCCATTCGGCGATGAGGTCATCGACGGTGGTGATCCGGCCCAGCACAGCGATGGTGTTGTCGATTACTTGTTCGGCGTAAGCGACCGGGGTGCCGCCCACGGCGTCGCGGGGAACGACGAGCCGGAACCCGGCTTGAGTGGTGTGTCCAGCGGTGATCGGCAACGCCAGATTCAGCGATACCCCGGCCAGGATAACGGTGCGCACGCCGAGGCCTTTCAGCACTGGCAGCAGCTCCGAGTCGAGGGTGGGGAACAACCCGTGGTGGCGTGGCAACACTAGATCGCTCGGTGCCAGAAGCTCGGGAATAACTTGGGTCGCAACCGTTCCCGGCGCCCAGTCGGATGTAGCGGGCCCGAGCGCCCGCCATATCCGTGCGGTGCCCGTGTGGTTGCCGCCCAGGGTTCCTTCATAGGTGGCGTGAACAACGCGTATTCCCGAGGCGCGGGCAGCGTCGAGAAGTCGGCGTATTTTTTCAACGAGGTCACCGCTGTCGGCGGCAAGAGCAGGTAGCACCGATTCGGGCCCCAGGACACCGTTTTGGCATTCCACGCAGACAACCGCGACGGTAGCGGCATCCTCAGGGTTGGGCGGTGATGGTGGCATCTTGATCCTCAATGCCCCTTCGGGCGAAGCTGGGGCGCACTAGCGACGGACGTCCATGCCGGCGTCGACCTTGAGAAGACTGCCGGTGAAGGAGCGGCCGTTGTCGGAGATAAGGAAGAGGATCGCGTTGCTGACGTCCCTGGGCTCGATCATCGGCAGGTCCGGCAGAGCCGTTTGCATCGCGCTAACCAGATGCGGGTTTTGCTCGATCACTTTGAACAGCGCTGGGTTCTCAGTGATCATCGGTGTTGTGCAGTTGGTCGGGGCGACTGCGTTGACGCGGATACGCTCGGGCGCAAGGAGGTTCGCGTATGCACGTACCAAGCCGGTGATCGCGAGCTTGGACATCAGGTAGGCATCGGACCCGCCGCGGCCGTCGGTGAGGTCCAGAAGTGCCGCCATGGAACTAGTCGCGATGAGATTGTCGCCCGCGCCACGTTCCTTCAGATGGGGGATCGCGACCTGGAAGGCGTTCCAGACACCGATCAGCATGATGTCGATGCCCAGCCGTAGCGCTTCGGAGGCGTCGCGCTCGTCGGGGTTGGTCAGGATGACGCCGGCGTTGGCGATCACCGTGTCGATGTGGCCGAACTGCTGTACACCGGCATCGAACGCCTCCTGCAGGGCGGCCTTGTCGCGCACATCCGCCGTCCGGCAAAGCATTTCCTGACCGGTCTTTTCGACCAGGCGCGCGGTTTCCTCCAGGTCCTCGGCGCTTCCCATCTTGTAGGGCACAACGTCGAGATCTTCGCAGATGTCGACGCCGACGATATTCGCGCCTTCCTCCGCGCACATGACCGCATGTGATCGGCCTTGGCCGCGCGCTGCGCCGGTGATGAAGACGACCCGGCCATCGAGTAGGGCCATGACGTATTCCTCTCGTTACCTAGTTGATTGGGGATTAGCGGTCTCAGTTGTGGAGTTGACTGGCCACAGTAAGCCGCCTTCGATCCACAACTGGATGCTACGCCGGAAGCCTTGAATCATACAACTATTTCTATGATTTACTGCTCCTGGTTTGTCGACGATCTGAAAGGGAGCTCCCGATGCCCGATACCCCCGATGGAGATTGGCTGGGCACCCCGTATCTCTCGTTCAAACGGGAAGGTCCGTTCGCGATCTGCACGCTTGATCGCCCGCAGGCACGCAACGCGATGACGCCTGCGATGTACTTCGGCATCCGGTACGCGATCACTCGGGTCAGCGCGGACCCTGACCTGGCGGGTCTGCTCATTACCGGAACCGGCGACGTGTTCGCGCCCGGCGGCGATTTGGGCCAGGGCGGTGTAGACAACTGGATGGACTTCGCGTCAACCATGGGGATGGACGTGACTCCGTTCGACGTACTGCGGCAGTCGTCGAAACCCGTCGTCGCGGCCGTCAACGGTCTGTGTCAGGGAGGCGGTCTGCAGATCGCCCTATGCAGCGACATGCTGTCGTCAGCGACCGTGCGACGTTCCGAGTGCCGGAGTTGTTCCGCGGCATCGCCGACACCTATTACAGTCAGATGCTCGTGCGGCTCATCGGGCCCGTGCGCACCCGGGACCTGATGTTCACCGGGCGGACGCTGGACGCTGCGGAGGCCCTCGAGTGGGGGATGGTGACACGCGTGGTTGCCCACGAGGAGCTTCTCACCGCGTCTTTCGAGCTTCTCAAGCAGTGCTGCCGGACAGCGCCCGGCGCTCGTCGGCTCATCAAGGCGTGTCTGGACAACTACATTGGGCTTTTCGACCGCGTCGGAATGCAGTCCAGCCTCGAAGGACACGAGGCGCAGGAGGGTTTTCACGCCTTCAAAGAGAAGCGATCGCCCGTGTGGGTGCACCCGGATTTGCGGGTGGACGGCCGCCTGTAGGACACATTGGGAAGGAAAATTGATGAAGGTTCGTCTCGAACAATCGAAGTGTGTGGGTCACGCCCAGTGCTATGCCGTGGATCCGGACTTGTTCCCGATCGACGAGTCCGGTTACTCCATCCTCGAACAGCGTGAAGTGAAGCCCGAGGACGAGCAGGTGACGCGCGACGGCGTCGCCGCCTGCCCGGAACTGGCGCTCGCGCTCGAAGAGGACCTCAAAAAGGACCTCGAAAAGGACTGAGCTGGGCTTGCCAATTGCCACCCCGCGGCGCCAGACTGCTAGACATAAGTAACCAAGTTAACTTTGTGGAGTTGGTAATGCAGTCAGACGATTGGCGGGTGCGGTTAGAAAGGCTGCTCGCGGAATTCGGCAGTCGGCAACGCGCAGCCGCGAAGGCGGGAGCCAAGCCCGATCGCATCGATACGGCGCGCGCATGGCATGCCGAACTCGTCGACAACGACCTCGCCGCTCCCGGATGGCCGAAGTCGGTGGGCGGGCAGGAGTTGTCCCTGGAGGACCAGCTCGACTATTACCGGATGACGACCGCCGCGGGAGCACCGTCGCATCCCTGCCCGTTGTCGTTCATCCTCGCACCCACGCTGATTCAGCACGGCACTCAACAGCAGAAAGACCGCTTCCTGCGGCCGCTGCTGCGTGCTGACGAGTTCTGGTGCCAAGGCTTCTCCGAACCCGGAGCGGGCAGCGACCTGGCGTCGTTGTCGACCCGCGCCGTCCGCCAGGACGGCGTCTACCGGGTGAGTGGGCAGAAGGTCTGGACAACGATGGCCGACCGCGCCGACTGGATGTTCGCGCTCGTGCGAACCGGAACGCCGGGGCGCAGCACCAAGGGCATCACCTACTTGTTGATTCCCATGGACAGCCCAGGGATCACGGTCCGGCCACTGCACGACATCAGCGGCGCGGCGCACTTCGCCGAAGTCTTCTTCGATGACGTCGAGGTTGCGGTCGACAACCGTGTCGGCGCCGAGGGGGAGGGCTGGTCGATCATGCGGACCTCGCTCGGTCACGAACGGGCCACCGCGTTCTTAGCGGACGAGTTCAAGTACCGGCGCACCGCCGATCAGGTGATCAAGCTGGTGGTTTCCAGAGAGTTGGACACCGACCCGCTGGTGCGCCAGTCGATCGCGCGACTCGAATCGGGTGTGCACACCATCGCCGCCAACAGCGCCCGCGCGCTGGCCGCGACGCTCCGTGGTGAGGATCCCGGCGCCGTCGCCTCGGTAAATCGGCTGGTGAAAACGGAGTTCGAGCAGCACATGCACGCACTTGCGCTGCGTGCCGCCGGGCCGTACGCGGCGCTGGGCAGTCGCGCACCGGGCGCGGTCGACAAGGGGCGCTGGACCTTCGGCTATCTGATGGCCCGGGCGAGCACCATCGGCGCGGGCACTGCCGAAATTCAGCGCAACACCATCGCCGAATCGGTTCTCGGGTTGCCCTCGCACCGCGGCGAGGGAACCAAACCCGCGGCCGTGATCCCGGGCGCTCCGCTGGCGGTCGCCGATCGAGACGAAGCCGAACTGCGCGACGTACTCGCTAAGGCTTTGGCATCGCGCGTGGATTTGGGCGCACTGCTCGACCGCAATCGCCCGATCGACGCCAGCGACTCCGAGCTGTGGAAGGCGCTCGTCGAGTTCGGTCTGCCCGGATTGGCAGTCGATGAGTCGCTGGGCGGTGGGGGCGGGCGGCCCCGCCTGCTCTACGCCGCAATCGAGGAAACGGCCAAGGCGCTTGTCCCGGCGCCGCTTGTCCCAACGGTCACCGCCCTCGACGTCGCCGTCCAGGTCGGTGCCAAGGAGGTGATCGCGCGGATCACGGCCGGATCGCCGGCCGCCTTCGCCGTTCCGCTGGACGACTACGGCTGGCTGACCACCGGCCTCGAGCTTCCCGAGTGGGACGGGTCGCGGCTGACCGGCGCGGTGCCGATCGTTGCCGGTGCGCCGACGGCCGACGTGTTGTTGGTGTTGGCCAGAACCGCCGACGCGACCGGTGAGGTGCTGCTGGCGGTCGACCCTGCCGGCGACGCCGTTGACGTCGCAGCGCAGCAGCCGCTCGATCTCACCGCGACGGTCGGATCGGTGACTTTCAGTCAGGCCTCGGCAGAAGTGATCGCCGGCGGTGACGAGCTGCGCGACGGTCTGCGGAATGCGCGCCGTCACGCATTGCTGACAGTGGCCGCCGACTCGGTGGGTGTCGGCTCGCGTGCCCTGGCGATGGCCGTGGCATGGGCCGGTGAGCGTCAACAGTTCGGCCGCCCGATCGGCAGCTTCCAAGCTGTCTCGCACCGCTGCGCGGATATGCTCGTGGCGGTGGAAGGCGCACGCAGCCAAGTCCTTAACGCTGCCGAAAGTGACCCGGATTCTGCAGACTCCACGGACTCGGAGTATTTGATCGACCTGGCCGCTGCCGCCGCGTTCGACGCCGCGGTCGCCGCCGCCGAGGCGACGATACAGATTCACGGCGGTATCGGCTTCACATGGGAGCATCCCGCACATTTGCTACTGCGTCGCGCGCAGGCCAATGCGGTGTTGGTTGGTCGCGCGGAGGCGCTGCGCGACCGGGCCGCACGGGTTGTGACGGCAGCCTTCCGCAAGCAAACTCTCGAGCGCTAGCAAAACGGAGTCAAGACATTATGGAATACGGGATGGGCGCAGAACTCCAGGCCTTCCGCGCCGAAGTGCAGGCTTTCATCGCCGCCCACGCGCCGGCGATCCCGCCGCGTGCCGGGGTGCGCACCGCCCAGAATGAAACCGAACACAAAGCGTTGCAGGAGTGGACAGCGCGCTTGTACGACGTCGGCTACGCGGGTTCGGACTGGCCGAAGGAATTCGGCGGCCGCGACGATTGGTCACCCGAACACGCGATCGTCGTGGGTGAGGAATTGGCCCGCGCACAGGTCCCCGGTGTACCGAGCGCCGGCGTGCTGGCTTCGCATGCCCTGATCCAGTTCGGGACCGAACAACAGTGCCGCCGCCACCTGCCCGAAATCCGTGCGGGGCGCCAGTTCTGGTGCCAGCTCTTCAGCGAACCGGGCGCGGGAAGCGACCTGGCGTCGCTGCGCACCCGGGCGGTCCGCAGTGGCGACAGCTATACGGTGAACGGCCAGAAGGTGTGGACCACCGACGGTCACTGGGCAGACTTCGGCTATCTGCTGGCCCGCACCGATCCCGACGCGCCAAAACACAAGGGCATTAGCGCTTTCATCCTCGACATGTCCTCGCCGGGCGTCACAGTGCGGCCGTTGCGCGAACTGACCGGAACCTCCGACTTCAACGAGGTGTTCTTCGACGACGTCGCGGTGCCGGCCGACGCGATGATCGGGGCGCCGGGACAGGGCTGGGCAATCGCCAACGCCACGCTGGCCCACGAGCGCACCGGTGTCGGGGCCGTGGTGGTGAAGCTGCGTCTGGCCGTCGACGCCCTGATCGACTTGGCGCGTCGCATCGACATCGATGGCCGCCCGGCCCTCGAAAGCGATCGGGTGCGCGACCGCATCGGGCAGTTCAGCGCCGAGGTGGAAGCGCTGTCGGCGCTCACATACGCCAACGTCAGCCGCTGGCTGCGGGGAAACGCGCGAACGCACGACGCGGCGATGGCCAAACTGATGTTCAGCGAAATCAACCTGGAGATGGCAACCTTCGCCGTCGAGCTGGGTGGCGAAGCGGGGCTCCTTGTCGAGGACGACCCCAACGCGCTGGACGGCGGGCGCTGGCAGGACGAGTGGTTGTATGGGCGCGCCTACACCATCGCCGGCGGCAGCTCCGAGATCATGCGCACGCTGATCGCCGAGCGCGGGCTGGGGTTGCCCCGCGATCGGCGCTAGCCGCATCAAAGTCGGAGGCGATAGGGGTCTTATCTGCCAAGCCACCGGGTCCGGGTGAGCGGCGACCATACGCATTACAGGCCTTTCGCGTTGAGAGCAGGCCTGCCCCGACCTCGGCCGCCGACCCGAGCTCATGTCGGCGTGCTCGTGGATTTCAGATCAAGCCGAGGGTGCGCGGCACCATGTATAGGCCGAATGCGATGACTAACAGGCACATGCCCCAGGTGCAATATTTACGTAATCCTCGCATCCGCCATTGCGGAGGCAGGGCTTTGGCCTCGAGCACCAGCAGCAGGCCCAGGACGATCGGCAGCAGCAGGGCGTTCATGACCTCGACGTCGATGGCCAGGTTCACCAAGTCGACGCTGGCGAGCACCAGTGCTGCACCGACGATGTGGGCCAGCGCGTAGGTGATGTAGAACTTTGCGGTTGAGCGGTTAGGCCGTTCGTTGAGGGTGTGCCGCCAACCGAACACTTCCGACAGACCCCACGCTCCTGCCAGGGAGGCCACGATGGCCGCCACCAGGGCCGCGCCGAGCATGCCCAGGCCGAACAACACGGCGCCGCCGACCCGCCCCAGGTAGGGGGTGAGTGCCTCGGAGATTTGGCCGATGGTGTCCAGGCTTGCTCTGGGATTGTGTGTGCCGATGGTCGTCCCCACGGTGATGACTACGGCGATCATGATGACCTGGGTCAGGACGGCGCCGAAGGCGGTGTCGTAGCGCGATTGCCTGATGGTGGTGGCGGTGAGGTGTTTGTCGACCACCGCCCCCTGTTGGTAGAACACCATCCACGGCATGATTACCGCGCCCACGTTGGCCGCCAGCAGGAGCAGGTATGACGGGTCACGCAGTGGCATGGATCCCAAACCGTGCACGAGTTCGCCCAGATGCGGGCCGGACATGACCATGGCGACCAGGAACGCCAGTTCGGCGGCACCGACGGCGATCCCGATCCGTTCTACGCGTCGGTAACTGCCGGTCAGCATCAACCCCAGCAGCGCAGCGGTAGTCACCGGAATGGTCAGCCACCGTGACACGCGGAACAGTTCGCCCACGCCGGCGATGCCGGCGAATTCGGTCAAGAGTGCCCCGATCGCCGAGACGAACAGGGTAGCCGCCGATACCCATGCCCAACCGCGACCGAACCTCGCGCGGATCAGCGCGCCGTGGCCCTGACCGGTGACGATGCCGAGCCGAACGGTCATCTCCTGAACAACATAAAGGATCGGAATCAGGATGACTTGCGGCAGCACCATCCGATAGCCCCACTGAGCGCCGGACTGGGCCGCGGTAATCACCGAGCCAGCGTCGGTGTCGGCCAGCATCACCACCAGGCCGGGCCCCCATACGGCCAGCATCCCGAATCGCAGCCAACGTAAGCGCGACGGGGCTTTCGTTTTGTTGATGATCTCCGTCGCCACGAACTTCTACACCGTCACCTTTGTCCGGCGGAGAGCCAAATCGGGACGCCGCGCCGCGAATCAAAAGGCTAGCCTAACCTAATCAGAAAGTAGACAAGCCAACAGCGCCGAGCGTCAGAAAGGAACCAACGCGGCGCGATGTTCGGTGACCGTGCCGTCGAGTGCTTCATCAACCTTGATTCGCCGCAAGAACAGATGCAGGTCGTGCTCCCAGGTGAAGCCGACACCACCGTGCACCTGCAACGCGGTGCCCGCGACCTGACTTGCCGCCGACTTCGCGTAGGCCACCGCCGCCGAAACCGGGTGCGCGTGCGCGCCGGTCGATCGGTCGTCCAACGTCAGCGCGGCCGCCCACAGCGCCGAGCGCCCGGCTTCGACGCCGACTTCCATGTTGGCGCAGTGATGCTTGACAGCCTGGAACGAGCCGATCGGCGCGCCGAATTGTTCGCGCTGTCCCGCGTAAGCAACCGTCATCTCCAACAGGCGGGCGGCAGCGCCGAGCGCGTCGAGAGCGCGGTGCACGGCCAGCGCGTCGCGGATATAACCAAACGTGCCGGCAGGTAACGTCGCCCAGTCGTCAACCGACCCGTCGAGGCGCAGTCGCGTCCAGGACCGGGTCAGGTCCAGCGTCGACATTGCGATGAGCTCGTGATCGCCCACAACGCCCAAATATTCGACGCCTTGGTCGGTCAGCCCGGCTACTGCGAACCGGGACATGTCCGCGGCCATCGGCACCGCGCTGGTGGAGCCGGTGAGCCGCAGCGCGCTGCCGGATGCGACGGCCACCGGTCCACGGGCCAACCCGACGAGCAGTTCGCCCTGGGCGGCCGGGTCCGCTTCCGGTAGGCCGGCTTCCGAAAGCAGCCACGTCCCGATCGCGAGATCGGCCAGCGGGAGCGAGCTGGCGGCGTGTCCGTGTACCTCGGTCAGCACCGCCAGATCGAGGTGAGTTCCGCCGACGTCCGGTGTCAGCAGCGCCAGTAGCCCGGACTCCGCGGCATGTGCGACGGCGGTGGGATCGATGGTGACGGGCGCGGTGTTCAAGGCCGCCCGAACGCGCGGGATTGGGTCGTGACGGTTGAGCCAGGATCGTTCTGTCTCGGCCAGCTGGATTTGTTCAGCGGTCGGCCCGAAATCCATCCAGAGGCTCCTCCCGAGTAGGTTGACCTAGTAAACCATGTGCGTCTACGTTAAATGAAACGCGAGCGCGCGACGCGACGACGCAGGAAGTGGCGATGACGAGCATCCACGATGCACTGGGACGGCTGTGGGAGGCCGACGATCACACGCCCATGCTGCAGCGTGACGGACAGTGGACGTCATGGGGCCGGATCCGGTCGCTGGTCGAGCGGATCGATCGGGAGCTGGCCGCCGCGGGATGCCTGGCAGGCGGCCGCGTCGCGGTGGTGCTGGGCAACCGAATGGAGTCGGTCGCCGCGCTGATCGCGATCTTTCGCGCCGACCGCACGCTGGTGACGATCAGCCCCTTGCAACCGCCGGAGCGGTTGAGCGCCGACCTGGCGGCGTCGGGCGCCTCCTATGTGCTTGCACCCGAAGCGTTGTGGTCAGAGCAGGTGTTCACCGAAGCCGTCGCCGAGCTGGGAGCCGCCGGTTGGAGTGTCGAGGGTGATGCAATCACGCTGCGCGCCATCGCAACCCGCGAACCCGTCGATGGCGACCCCGGCATCGCGATCGAGATGCTGACGTCGGGTACCACCGGCGCCCCGAAGCGCATCCCGCTGACTCGGTCCCAACTCGAGTCGTCGCTGTCCGCGGCGCTCCAGCACAATGACCGGCCGCAACTGCGGGCCAAACCGCCGCTGACTGGCGCAGTGGGCATGGTGACGCTGCCGATTGTGCACATCGGGGGCATGTGGTCGTTGCTGCAATCACTGGTGGCAGCGCGGCCGTTCGTGATGCTGGAGCGTTTCACCGTGCCCGGGTGGCATGCCGCGATCAAGGAGCATCGGCCGATCATTGCCGGACTGCCGCCCGCCGCCATCCGCTCGGTGCTGGACTCCGACATACCGCAAGAGGACCTCGCCAGCCTGCGCGCGATCAACGCTGGCACCAGCCCGGTGGATCCGACCCTGGTGGACGCCTTTCTCGAGCGCTACGGCGTCCCAATCCTGATCGTGTACGGCGCCACCGAATTCTCCGGTGCCGTAGCGGGTTGGACCGTCAAGGATTTCCTCGCGCGCTGGAACGCTAAGAAGGGCAGCGTTGGCCACGCCTTCCCGGGGGTGCGTTTGCAGGTCGTCGACGAGGACGGCGCCGTGCTGCCGCCCGGCCGATCGGGCCGGTTGCAGGTCGCCTCACCACAGGTGGGTGGGTCTGCTGACCGCTGGGTCACCACCAGCGACCTGGCGCACCTCGACGGCGACGGTTATCTGTACATCGACGGCCGCGCCGACGACGTGATCGTGCGCGGCGGTTTCAAGGTGGCACCCGAGACCGTCGTGCGGGCGCTGCGCACGCATCCGGCTGTGGTCGATGCGGCGGTCGGGGGTCTGCCAGACACTCGGCTGGGCCAGATCCCTTTGGCCGCAGTCGAAGTGCGCAACGGAACGCCGCCCACCGAAGACGAGCTGCGGGCGCACTGCCGATTGTCGTTAACCCCGTACGAGGTTCCGGTGCGGGTCTTCGTCGTCGACGAATTGCCCCGCGGCGCTGCGCTAAAGGTTGACCGGCGGCAGCTGATCGCGATGCTGACGAAGTTGCGCGATCGGCAGGAAGCCGACGATGCGGTCGAATCGTCCCCGATAAATGAATCGAAGGAGAACATTCATGGCTGAGGCGGTAATTGTCGAGGCGGTTCGTTCGCCGATCGGCAAGCGTAACGGTGGCCTGTCCGGGGTTCACCCGGCTGAGTTGTCGGCGCAGGTGCTCAACGGGCTGATCGAGCGTGCCGGCGTCGATCCTGGGATCGTCGACGACGTGATCTGGGGTTGCGTTGGCCAGGCTGGGGACCAGGCTCTCGACATCGCACGTACCGCCGTGCTGACGGCCGGCTGGCCGGAAACGGTGCCGGGTGTGACGGTTGATCGCCAGTGCGGGTCGAGTCAGCAGTCGGTGCATTTCGCGGCGGCCGGTGTGGTGGCGGGCCATTACGACGTGGTGGTGGCCGGCGGTGTCGAGTCGATGTCGCGAGTGCCGATGGGTTCGACCGTCGCGGCGGGGGGCAATCCTTTCGCGGACGGTTTTCTGCAGCGTTACGAAGGGGTGGTCCCGAATCAGGGGATCGGTGCGGAGATGATCGCCGAGCGGTGGGGCTTGAGCCGCACCGCTCTCGACGAGTTCTCCGTGGCGTCGCATGAAAAGGCCGCGGCGGCACAAGATGCCGGCGCCTTCGACGACCAGATCGTCGCCATCAAGGACCAGGACGGCAACCCGGTGCTCAAAGATGAGGGGATCCGCCGCGGCGGCTCCGTCGAGAAACTGGCTCAGCTGAAGCCCGCGTTCAAGGAGGACGGCGTGATCCACGCCGGCAATTCCAGCCAGATCTGTGACGGGTCCGCGGCGCTGTTGCTCATGTCGGCAGAAAAAGCCAAGGCGCTTGGGCTCAAGCCGCTGGCTCGGGTGCGCACCGCGACGCTGGCGGGTGCCGATCCGGTGATCATGTTGACCGCACCAATCCCGGCCACCCAGAAGGCGCTGAAGCGCTCCGGTCTGAAACTGGACGACATCGGCGTGTTCGAGGTCAACGAGGCGTTTGCCCCGGTGCCGCTGGCATGGCTGGCCGACATCGCCGCCGACGAGAAGAATCTCAACCCCAACGGCGGAGCCATCGCGCTGGGCCACCCGCTCGGCGGCTCGGGGGCCCGCATCATGACCACAATGCTTTACCACATGCGGGACAAAGGAATTCGCTACGGCCTGCAGACCATGTGCGAAGGCGGCGGCCAGGCCAACGCGACCATTCTGGAGCTGTTGTGACGGGGACGATCACCCAGCGCCAGCCCGCAAGGAAGGCACGATCGTGGGACGGGTAGAGGACAAAGTGGTTCTGGTGACCGGGGCTGCCCGCGGTCAGGGCCGAAGCCACGCGGTCAAACTGGCCGAGGAGGGCGCCGACGTCATCCTCTTCGACATCTGCCGCGACATCGACACCAACGACTATCCGCTCGCCACCCCGCGTGACCTCGAGGAGGCGGGCCTGGAGGTAGAGAAGACCGGGCGGCGGGCCATCACCGCTGAAGTCGACGTGCGGGACAAAGCCGCGGTAGTCAGTGCGCTGAACTCGGCGATCGCCGAGTTCGGCAAACTCGACGTCGTGGTCGCCAATGCCGGAATCTGCCCGCTCGGCACCGGCAAGACGATTGGCGCGTTCGCCGACGCCTTTGACGTCGACTTCATCGGCGTGGTCAACGCCATCCATGCCGCGCTGCCCTATTTGAACGAGGGAGCGTCGATCGTTACCACCGGCTCGGTCGCGGGTTTGATCGCTGCCAATCAGGCGGCGGGAACCGTCGGGCCGGCCGGGCCCGGCGGTGCGGGATACAACTTCGCCAAGCAGTTGGTCGACTCCTACACGAAGCAGCTCGCCGCCCAGTTGGCGTCGCAATCCATCCGGGCCAACGTCATCCACCCGACCAACTGCAATACCCCGATGCTCAACAGCGATCCGATGTTCAAGGTGTTCCGGCCGGATCTGGAGCATCCGACCCGTGACGATGCGCTGCTGGCGTTCCCCGCGATGCAGGCCATGCCGGTGCCGTATGTCGAGCCCGAGGACATCTCCAATGTGGTGTGCTTCCTGGCCTCCGACGAATCCCGTTACATCACCGGCAGCCAGTTCAACGTCGATGCCGGCGCATTGCTGAAGTTCTAGGTAAGGAGACCGATGACAGCCACCGAGAAATCCGACGCTGGAACCGCAGAGGTCGAAGGGCGGATCACCGACGAGGACATCGAACGGGCCAAGGCGCAGATCGGCATCGCGGTCAACCAACGCGACGAGGCGTGGAACAAGGTGCCCAGCGCGGACGCCCTCACCCACTTCGCATTCGGCTGCGGCGACGACAATCCGCTGTTCCACGACCCGGACTACGGCCCGAAAACGCGGTGGCACAGCCAGATCGCGCCGCCGACCTTCCCGATCAGCACGGGCGTGGACCAGACCCCGAAGTTCACCGATCCTGAGCGCAAGAAGCTGTTTCGCGGCTTGTTCCGCGGCACCGGCAAGTACTACTCCGGTGTGAAATGGACATGGTATCAACCGGTTTACGCCGGACGACCGGTCCTGATGGAGGCCTACACCGTTGACGTTCAAGTGAAAGAGAGCCAGTTCTCCGGCGGCCGCTCGGTCAAGGAGACCTATCGGTTCCTTTACGTCGACATCGACGGCAACCCCATCGCCACCCGCGACGAGTCCTACATCAACGCCGAACGCCACGGCTCCAAGCGGTCCGGCAAGCTGGCCGGAATAGAGCGACAGCACTGGACCGAGGAGACTTTCGCCGAAGTCGAGGCCGCCTACGAGGCCGAGGAACGCCGCGGCGCCGAGCCGCAGTGGTGGGACGACATCAAAGTCGGCGAGGAACTGCCGTCGGTGATGAAGGGCCCACTGACCGTGGTGGACATCGTCAGCATGCACATGGGTTGGGGCTGGGGCGGTTACGGCGTCGGCCCGCTGAAGTTCGCGCATCAGCTGCGTAAGCGCATGCCGGCCTTCTATCAGCCCGACGAGTACGGGGTACCCGACGTGGTGCAGCGGCTGCACTGGGATGCCGACCGCGCCAAGGCGCTGGGCATCCCGGCGCCGTACGACTACGGTCAGATGCGGGCCGCGTGGGTCAGTCACCTATTGAGCAACTGGATCGGTGATGACGGTTGGCTGGCCGAAATGGATCTTCAGCTACGAGGTTTCAACTATCACGGCGACATTCACCGTTGTACGGGCACGGTGACCGCGAAGGGCAACGGTCCGGGTGAGCCGGTGTCGGTGGAGGTCTTCGCCACTAGCCAGCGTGACGAGGCCACCACCAAAGGAACGGCGAAGGTGCTGCTGCCGTCGAAAGAGACTGGGGCGGTGGTGTTGCCGGTGCCGGACGAGGAACTGAGAAGGCGCGGGGCGCAAGTTGCCTCGCGGATATCGGGCAAGGTCGGCGAGGAGATGCGCCGCCTGCATGGAGAGTGACGTCATCGTGATAGCCCAACGGTGAACGGGGTTTCGGTCAGTCAGGACGGCGGCCTGTTGCGCGTCGTGCTGAACCGACCGGACAAGCTGAACGCTGTCGACACACCGATGTTGAACGAGCTGGCCGCGCGCCTCGGCGACGCGGGTGCCGACGACACGGTCCGCGCGGTAGCGCTGACCGGTGCGGGTCGTGCGTTCTGTTCCGGAGGCGACCTGAAAGGCCGGGATACCGACGGGGCCGAGTTAGCCGCTAATGATGTGGTGCGAGCGATCACAACGTTGCCCAAGCCCGTGGTCGCCGGCGTACACGGGCCGGCGGTCGGCTATGGGTGCCCGCTGGCTATGGCCTGCGACCTCGTGATCGCGGCGCGGTCTGCGTATTTCCAGTTGGCGTTCAGCAAGGTTGGACTGATGCCGGACGGTGGTGCGACGGCACTGCTGGGAGCGGCGATTGGGCGGCCACGGGCCGCCCGGATGGCGCTTACTGCCGAGAAGATTTCCGCCGCGACGGCTTTCGAGTGGGGAATGATCTCTCACGTCGCTGACGACGACAATTACCAGGACGAGCTGACCGGCGTGGTGCAGCATTTGGCGCACGGACCGACACAGTCCTACCGCTGGATCAAGCAAGCCCTGGCGGCGGCGACCTTGGCAGAGTTATCGCAAGTTCAGGCCATTGAGGCCGATGGGCAGGCTGCATTGATCCGCACCAACGACTTCGGCATCGGTCTGCGGGCATTCAGGGACCGCCGCCCTCCCGAATTCGAAGGCCGCTAAGTCGGACAGGAACGATCCGTTGTTGTGGCTGCGGATACTCAGCAATGCAGTCGGCACCGTTCGATGAGAATCTGTGCCAGGCGCTCTGGATGACTGATCATCACTTCGTGGCAGGCGTCGACCGGGATCACGGCCTGCACCCCGCCCAGCGCCGCGATGCTGTCGTGCTGGGATTGAATGGAAAGTGCGCGGTCGCGGGTGGTCAGGATCCACGTGCGCGGCACAGTCTGGGGTAGGCCGCGCCGGTCGACCGGCTCAGCCCCAATTCGCGCCGACTCCGGGTAAAGCCTTGAGAGCGTGAATTCGCGCTGCTGCCTGTTCATTCCGTTGCAGAACGCATACCTCGCGGCCGCGGCCGGGACCTTCATCGGATTGCCGATCCTCGCAGCCCGCCGGGCGAACCACGCCAGTGGGCCGCCGAGGGTATCCACGATGGCCGAGCCCTGCGGCGGGACGAA
>Ga0075021_10000108_pt1 | contig 42398 bp, 60 predicted proteins | sample ColStrG_CSR_2012_FD_72749 | JGI IMG/M metagenome (GOLD analysis project Ga0075021, IMG submission 72749) | Freshwater sediment microbial communities in response to fracking from Pennsylvania, USA - Cold Stream Run_MetaG_CSR_2012 | ecosystem: Environmental > Aquatic > Freshwater > Creek >...
GTGCAATGCCGGGTTGCCGCTGCAAAAAGCCGGGGACGCCGCCCCCATTTTCGGTGGTATCGAGGGGAGGCTGTGGGATGGTACCCGGCACCGGGATCGGGTTGGGAGCGGCGGCATTGGCAGCGGCGGCAGCAAGAGCGGCCTTTTCCGCGTTCGATTTGCGACCACGTTTTCCCTTTGATGCCGGTTCGCCACCGGTTGCAATCTCGACGTCCGCTGAATCGTTCGAATCGTTGGCGAAGCTGGCGTAAATTTCGCTAATGATCGAACCCTTGTCGGTGAGAATCGCAAGCCCTTCTTCCGGTGTCCCTGTCTCGAATTCGATTTCCAAGCAAGGGTTTTGCTTGACAGTAAATTTGAACGACATATTATCCCGTCCTGTTGTTGTTGGTACGTACACCACGATACAATCATTAGAGTCGCGTACTGTCAACACAAAAACAACAAAAATAAAAAGGATGGTGAATAAAACAATCGGAGCACAGACAGTGAAAAATCTACGACGTAAAGTTGCGATCAAGCGACAGACAAGGAGTCCCATCGTTCTCACCGATGAAATGATCAAGCGGACGCTTTCCGACTTACAAAACGGAAAGATGAAAACCAAGGACAATCGTGTAACGCTCAACGACGGATTACAGCCGGGATTTCAAGTGCTGGTGTACAAAAAAGGCGATGTGACATTGCATGCCATTTACACAGCACCGGACGGCAGCGGAAGTCGACCAAATAAAAAAATCGGCGATTGGATGCCCGGACATTCCGGACACATGAGCCTTGCGCACGGTCGCGCTTTGACGGGCTCAATCCGCAAATTGGCAGATCACGGAATCGATATCGGAGAGCAAGAGAACCGATTCCGTGAGCAAATGCTAGCGCAGATTCTAAAAGAAGGCGCAAATTGGCGGCCAAACAAATAATCTACCAATAGCGGCATGCGCGCCCCCGCGCGCCCCCGCGCGCTAGCTATAGTGCGAAAGTGCACAGTACACAATCTTGATTGACAGTCTGCGAACGTCAGGGCATGTTGTGCGCCCACTGTAGGAACTTCGCAACCATGTCGTCGCCTGACGTTCGGATTTTGATCGGCAGGCTTGCAGCGTGACCGTTACATTATCTCCGCTCGATTACTATCGTGCCCATGGTGCTGCACTTTTTCCGATTCCCGCCGGTCAAAAAAATCCAATCGGTATCGTCAAATCGTTCGCCCACGATTTTTCAACGGATCCTGCGCAATGGGACTATTGGGCGGCAACGCATCCAGGTTGCAATTGGGGGGTCGTTGCCGGGCCGTCGCAGTGGATCATCGTCGACACGGACGCAAAAGATGATCGCGACGCCGCATGGGCGGCCCGATGTGAACTATTTGCGGAATGGGGAGTTTCACCGAACGCTACACCTCATGTTCAATCGGCACGCGGTGGTTGGCATGATATATTCGCGGTGCCGGTCGACGTCGATGCGCGCACCTTGCGTCAACCTGATGCAGTAAAAAAGCTAATAAATATCCGCGCTGGCAATGGTTTCGTAGTCGCTGCAGGGAGTTATTATGAGGGCACACCCAAAGGCGAGGCGTCCGGACCATATCTGCTTTTAAGCGATCTTCCGCCACATCCGGCGCCGGCTGCGCTCATTGCACATTGTACCCGCGTCGCACACGTGGCCATGCAAGGTGTGCTCGGCACCCGAGACATTGCCGACGTTGCTGCACTGATAACATGGCTTGCCGAACGTACCGCCTTCGCATCCTACGAGGATTGGGTCGGCGTGGGGATGGCGTTGAAACTGGAATTCGGTGACGCTGGACTCGCTCTTTGGTCACTAGCGCATGACAGCACCGTGACAAGCGACGTCGAGGCGACCAAGTGGCGATCGTTCGCCAGTGAGCCGACACCGGGAGTTCAAACGCTTAACACTATCATGGATCGCGCACACCGGCTCGGGTGGAAGGGCACGGTTCGCAAGCCTGCAAACATTATGTTTGACGGTGTTGGGCAGGTAGCATCGATTGCGGCCAATGCCGGCGCAACTTTGCAGTTGCCACCGGGCACGCCCGGTCCAGCCGGCGGTTCGGGCGTTCCAATGCTCGAAGGGCAGGCGGAACTTGCACGCATCGGTGCCCCAATATTGCAAGAATTTTTGACAGCTACCGCCGATTCACCGATGCGCCCGACCGCGATTGATTATCCGACATTACCTGAATCCGCCTCTGGTCATGGGCTCTATAGTCCACTACTGGACGTGATTGACCGCATAATCGCGATGGCGGAAACGCCTAAAACATTCAAACAAATCAAATGCATCAATGCACTCGGCGTTCTGCAATGCGTTCATGAAGATACGTGCGCGGCCGTCTTACGTCGTGTGCACGCGCTCGGATGTACTCTCAACGGTGCCAAGATCAAACTTGCTGCGGCACGCATAGCGGAGGAATCGTTACGAGCCTTCGTGCCGCTCGCTGCGTGGCTTTTGGACGGAAAAGGCTTTCCTGAAAACGACAATTCCGACAATGTTGCAATCTTCCTTGAAATTCTAGGACTCGAAATAAGGTGGAACGCATGGCTTGAACGTGCCGAGATATTTGGTGGTGAATGGCGCACTTGGACATACATTGACGACACGGTAGTTGCAAAACTTCGCACCCGTGGCAATAGGACGCATACGAGATTTCGCCCATCAAAAGAATTTTTTTGGGAATCGCTGCTTGCGCTCGCGCATATAAACACAGTCGACCCGGTAGTTGACGCGCTCGCGACGCTGCAAACGACATGGGATGGACAATACCGGCTTGCAATCTGGTTAACCCAAGTATGCGGCGTTCCGTGCGATCCGTATCATCAATCGGTCGGCAAAAATATAATCGGCGGCATGGTTCGCCGCGCTCGGCAACCAGGTTGCCAGCATGACACAATGGCCGTGCTTTACGGTTTCCAGGGTTCGGGTAAATCGACATTAGCGGCAATTCTTGCGCTGCAACCGGGCTGGTTTAGCGATTCTATCTTGCTCGGGGATGCCTCGAAAGAGTTGGTGTTGTCACTCGCTGGCAAGCTGGTAGTAGAGATTTCCGAAATGGGAATGCGCGGGAGCGCGAATCCGGCACACGTCAAGGCGATGATCTCGCGCCGGTTCGACGCGGGCCGTACCGCATATGCCCGATCGGTATCCGAGCGGCAGCGGCGTAACATTTTCATCGGCACCACCAACGACGACACACCGCTTATCGATCCGACCGGCAATCGCCGGTTCCTCCCCGTGCACGTACCTCAAGAAATCGATTTGACATGGCTGCGTGCCAATATCGGGCAATTAATCGCAGAGGCGTGTGTGGCAGAAGCAGCCGGCGCTACGTTCGCGCTCCCGCGATCGGTGTGGGGCGACGCAGCGGAACGCCAAGAGGCGGCACGCGTCGAATCGGATGTGGAGGTTCTACTTGCCGATTGGTTCGGAGCAACGCAGTTTACAGCCGCTCTCTCATACGTGACCGCAGCCGATCTTGCAAATTTATCCAAGCTTGCGGGCTGGCGCGGATCCAAAGAGGGACGTAGCGCTATCATGAAAAGTCTTGGATTCCGGCAAGAAAATGCATACATCGGAGGCAAAAAAAGCCGAGTATGGGTACGCGGTCTTATAGGGATTCCAGGATGGATCGAACGCGACGGCGTGAGATACATGGTCGGAACGGACAACAACAACTTACCAAGGGTGACGATTAGCCATGGTAATCGACCATAACCATATCATGCCGAGCGATGAATGCGAACGCCGATTCGGATCAAGTCTTAAAAATTGCCCATTTTGCGGTTCGTCGCGTGTGGTGCCGATGGTCCGATCGTTGAACAACCACAAGGTCGGGATTGGATCGAAAGACGACGGCACGAGGCCATCAGCGTGTTACTTGAATGGTAGCCAATCAAACTCTTCGAGCGTAGTATTTTTATGCCTATTTTCCCAATCTAAAATCGTTGCGATGCTATCAGACAATGGTTTGATAATCCCATTAATTGCTTGTAATTCCACTAGCTTAACGGTCGCATCAAGGTTCAAATCGTCAATTGCACCAAGCGGTTCACGGGGATGTATCCGGAATGTTCCATCTGGTATCATTTGACCCATGATTTGTTTGCGGTGCATTTCCAGGAATTTAGGCGGAATGTTTTCAAACTGTATCATTGTCTCTTACTCCCCCGCAGCTTCGTCACATTTAGATTCCTTTCCAATTCTGTACCCGTTTATGCATGAACTCCAAATCAATTTCGCAATTTTTGATATCAGCCGTCCAGCGATTACGTAGTGATTTGAATTCCGCGTCATAGGTGCGCGGAGTCCAGCACCTATTATTGTGCGTGTCGTAATCGATCGGACGATTCATGACAATAGGTTCACCACTAGGATAACCATGCCGTTGCGGCTGAAACAAAATCGTATCAGGCGGGTTTGTGAGCCAATCTGCAAGCCGATCTTCCTTATCTGCTTTCCACTTTTCGGCGCGCTCAATGGCGATCGGCAACGCATCGCAAGCCACCTCATACGGCCGGAACCGTGCACCAAAGCAAGATGATGTTTGCCAGCCTTGACCGGGGCGCTTGTAACCGTGGTGCGCGATCAATCCGTTTTTGGATTTAATGGCGCGTCCGCATATTTGACAAGTCGTTGTCATGTTTCTGTGCTCTCGTTTCAATATGTGCACAGTACGCTAATCGTTGACAGTGTGTCAACATTTATTTTTGCTATTGATCCACTTTTTTCGACTGGCCACTGAAATATATACATTAGGGCTATCTGGCCCGACATACTGGATGGTAAACCCTAGCGCGAGCGCTGCGGCGATCATCGCACCATTGCTTATATAACCTTTTTCTTTGGAAGCGTGTTGTTTCAAGACGTAGCTGTTGCCTTCAACATAATTCGGGCTCTTACGCCTCGGAATTGTTTCCAACCATTCCACCGCACGGTCGAACATTTTGGTACTTTTTGCCAATTCGGCGCGGGATTTGTTGAACCCATTTCGCCATAGATTGTCAAACCCGAGCGCTGTTAGAGCGGGATAATCGCATACGATTTGATCTAAATTTTTCATTTGTATACAGTACATGGAGTTGGTGGATTGTCAAGATTCGCTGCGTTCTAGGAATTATCCAATGATTTCAACAGGTTAACTTTTTCGGTAGAACGTAGAACATAGAATACAGACTTCGCCATAAGCAGTCCTGGAGAGCGGTAGGTTGTGGTAATAAGTGTATACTATACTAACAGTTGGTAGACATAATGTAAATGTAAATTACATTAACATCCACTTTCAATTGTCGACTAAACTTTTATATCTCTATGTTCTATGTTCTCTTTGTTCTAAAAAGAAGAATATATTAATAGAAACAATGATTTAACTATAGAACATAGACTGGAACACTCAGAACGTAGATAGTGCAAAATAAACGTTGACAGTACATTAAAAGGGCGTATGGTGTGGATATCGAAACGAAAGACTTATAGAAGAGGACAGAATATGACTACTCGTTGTGTAGACGGCCGTTTAATTCGTCACGATCCACAGACTGACGATCCTTATTTTGAAACTGATATCGGTCAATGTCAGGAATGCAAAGGTAAAGGCTGTTTCACACCCAAATATATCGACATTGTTTTCGATGATGGTCCCGGACCAGAAAGCGGTCGATTTATCGAAGTCGAGAATAATAAAGGACGTAGTATTGAATTTGGTAAATGGATAAAACGTCCTGATGGTTATTGGGCACTGCGTTTTTATCCAGCGGAATACGCCAATTGAACTTGACTTTTAGCGGGTGCCTGACGGAAACGAAGGGAATCGCCCTAATGCGCCCCGCCGACCTGTTCGCCGAGCCTCGCGACTATTACGTGTCGGTGCGTCGCGGACCACGTACCGGCTTACTTGCTGGCCCGTTTGCTACGCACGGTGCCTGACTCCCGACGGACACCTCACGCAAACAGGGAACACATAAATTCGATGATTGGGAATGAAATGAGTGACACGCACCGCGGTCTACTTGTGCGATCTTTTTACATTTTGCAGCGTGCAGAAGCACTTTTCGAGGCGAAATTATACACAGATGCAACCCTTCGCGCTCGCGCTGAATTAAACGAAATTCGCGACTTGCTTGCAGATATGCGAAAAGAGGGAATAGGACAATGAACGTGCTGGCAAGATTCGATCGTGTTCGGCAATGGGAAAGTGTGGATCCTCTCTTGACGTTCGCACTCTATGTTGAGGCGGTAGCTGCCGGCCGTATAGAGTGCGATGTGTGCGCGGCGTCGCAAATGACCGGGATTGCGGAGGCCGCCCGTCGAGCGATTATCGCGGCTACTGGCACGACGTGGAAAACGAACCCTCTTTACGAAAATGCGTTGACAGTACGCGAAACGAAAGGATAGTCTACATCATGGATGCTATTGAGCGAGACATCAACGAGGCGGAAGCAACTGTTACGCGTTTGCGCGCTGAACTGGCGCAAGCCGAGCGTGATCGTGACGCACTCTACATTGAACGCAGCACCGAGAAATACGGTATCAAGATCGGTGACAAGGTGAAAAACGGTACCCGTGTCGGTATTGTTGAGAGCATTTTTCCCAATGCATACCGTAATGCCAGACCAAACCTTTTTGTATATTTGTTCAAGCAGGACGGCACTGTATCAAAGCGGATCACGACGTTTTTTGATTGGGAAAAAGTGACATGACTTGGATTCAAACAATCAACGGAAATGCGTTCGATCTTTTGAATCCTCGCGCGGAGGATGTTGATTTTTCTATCATCAGTACAGTGCTCGGGAGAATTCTCCGGTTTGGCGGCCACACGGCCGAACCATATAGCGTTGCTCAACACTGTGTTGAGGGTGCTCGTGCGATATTGCACAACACTAACAATCGGCTCACCGCGGCTGTTTTCTTACTTCATGACGCACATGAGGCATATATTGGTGACGATGTGACGCCGAAAATCGAAGCGTTGATGGAATTTGCGCGACCTTTTGGAAACGATTTGCGACAAGCTTACCGCAATTTGCAGCGACGTATTGACAGTGCGATATTTATCGCGGCCGGTTTGCCTGCGACCTTACCCGATAGCGTTTGGTCGATTGTGAAAGAGTACGATATTCGGATGTTGCGCACCGAGCGCGACATTTTCATGAAGCCAATACTAAAACCATGGGCGGACGCCGTGGAAAATGCGCGACCGGTGGTGATAAATCATTTCACCGTCTACAACACGGAGTCTGCGGTATGGTGGTACATGGACGCGTGCAAAGATTTGTTGCCTGTGTTTGAAAAGCGTTGACAATACTGTGTGGCTTGATACGGACGAACTGCGACTCTTGCTTGTGCTTGCTGCAATAGGAGTCGTGTCTCTCGGGTTTGGGTTGGGAAACTTGGTGTTGCAGCAACTATTTTAGCGATGATGTGGCGCAAGCCCTCTTGTCCGGGTAGCGAAAGCGGTTTTGGTCATCTGTTCCGCATTCCACATCATCGCTAAAATCGGAGTTATGAAAGTGAAACGGCAAATAATATTTGATTACCCGCCAAATTTCGGGCTTATCGATGCAACTTTTAATGTCTACAACAAGCCGGTGATTTACGCATTCGGCGACGTCATCTATAATCCAAAATCAATTGCGATCGGTGACGAACTGCTTGCGCATGAAAACGTTCATTGTACGCGCCAAGCCGACACCCCTTTTAATTGGTGGCGTAACTATTGCTCGGATGTTGAATTTCGTGGTGTAGAGGAATTGCTTGCGCATCAGGTCGAATATGGTGCGTATTGTGCCAAGCAAAATCGTCACGGCCGGCGCGTCGCGCTCGATATGATCGCAGCACGGCTTGCTTCGCCACTTTACGGGCTGAATGTGAGCAAAGTGCGGGCTAAACAGTTGATAAAAACGGTGACAGCAACATGATTTCTGTTCGCGTATTGATGCGTGCCGATGGTTGTCACCAGCATGAGGTGGATGGATTTACACCGTCTGCGTCATGCCCTCTTGCTGTGACCAAGCTTTGGTATCATTCCGAGCGTAAATGGATACGCGCAAATACGTGGTGCATCGTTCATCGTCCGACCGGTAAGACGCTCGGGGCGAAAGAATGGATGACAATGGAAGCGGCATTTGCAATTTTGCTCAAATGCGATCCTGATTTTCCCGCATGGCCGTTAGCGAAAGGGTTTCCCGACGATCCGGCAACGGCCGCATGTAAATACAAATTTCGGGTAGCTTGCTGTGAGTGATTGCACATATACGCTTGGGCCTGATTGCGTGCTGTTTCACGCAGATTGTCGTGACGCGATGGCGGCACTTCCTGATAATTGCATAGACAGCGTTGTGACCGATTCACCGTACCATCTTACGTCGGTTGTGAAGCGATTCGGCACTCCGAACGCTGCGCCCGCTCAACACGGAACGGATGGCGCTTTTGCTCGCCAATCTCGCGGATTTATGGGGAAGGCTTGGGACGGTGGCGATATTGCCTTTACGCCTGAATTGTGGGCACAAGTGTTGCGGGTACTTAAGCCCGGTGGACATCTTGCGGCTTTCGGGGCGTCGCGCGGTTATCACCGTATGGCATGCGCAATCGAGGATGCAGGTTTTGAAATTCGCGACTCGCTTATGTGGATATACGGTTCAGGATTTCCGAAATCGCATGACGTAGCCTTGGATTTCGAAATTACGCTATGTCAACGTATCGACGGCGAATGGTATTACGAAAGCGACGGTGCATTGATGCGCAAAGGTGAATGGCGACACCCGAGCGCGATTGAATGGAATGGGCACGGCACAGCACTTAAACCCGCATTCGAACCGATTGTATTAGCGCGTAAACCGTTATCCGAGGATACCGTTGCGGCGAATGTACTACGATGGGGAACAGGTGCGCTGAATATTGACGCGACGCGAATTCACACCGAAGGAAGCGAAGCACGCGCTTACACAAGCAAGCGTCTGCAACCTGGCGCAACGGCAATCGCAACCGGCGAGCACATGGGCCGGCAGGAAGTCGAATTTGCGGGCATGACGAAAGACGGCCGATGGCCGGCTAATGTGATCACGGATGGAAGCGCGGAAGTGATTGCGGGATTTCCGAACAGTAAGGCGCCACCTATTGGAAGCGTAGTCAAAAAAGCATCTGCGAAGGGTGCTATTCGTAGCGCGTCAATTGGAGCGGAATCGCGTGCTGCAGGTTCTGTTATGATTTCGCATGGCGATTCAGGATCCGCTGCACGCTTTTTTTATAGTGCCAAAGCGTCTAAGACTGATCGCGCTAGCAGCAAGCACCCGACCGTGAAGCCGATAGCACTCTTACAATGGCTTGCCCGGCTCATTACACCGCCGGGTGGCGTTGTGTTCGATCCATTCGCGGGCTCGGGAACGACTGGTGCCGCATGCCTGCTTGAAGGGTTTCGGGCTCTCTTGGTCGAAAAGGAGTCTGAATACGTGACCGATATTTGTCGGCGCATCACCGGAAAGGGAAATTCATGATTATTACACCAACGACCGGCGCAGTTGTTCACTATCTGCCGACCAAGGAAGAGGATTTGCTTGCATTCCGTGAGCGCCGACCGCTTGCGGCAACGATCGCCTATGTGTGGGGCGACCGCTTGGTGAATCTGATGGTGATTGATGGGGGCGGGACTCCGTTCAACCGAAAATCTGTCGTGCTTTTTCAGGAGGGCGATCCGACACGCGCGGATGACGACTGTGGCTACTGTAAGTGGCCCGAAAAATAAAATAAATAGCCGTTGACAGTCTACATCGCCGCGCTACAGTATGCGTATGACTCAAGCATGGGCGAAAATAAATGACGATACGTGAAGAGCGACGGCGGGAACTCTTACGTAAATTGGACCGTGAGCGGCGCGACCGGGAAGAATGGCAAGGTGATATCGACGAAGCGCGCGAACAACGAGACGAAGCGGAAAACGCGTTAGCAAACGCGGAAAATGAGGCTTTCGAAACTCTGCGTTTAGTTCGTGATTGGTTTGACACGGTATTGCTTTTGAAAGAACCGATGCGTGACCCGCGATTAATCTTACGTGAGGTGGAAAGGACTTTGGGGTTATGACAGTAATCTACATCGGATTAACGATTGTGGTCGCGTTTAGTGTCCTTGTTGTATGGGCAGGCTATCGGTGGCGTGGAGGGCGGCGACCGTGACGACCCACATAATGCTTGATATCGAGACACTTGGTGTACGACCGGGTGCTGTGATTTTGTCCGCTGCGTTCGTGCGGTTTGACGATCTTGCCAGTTGCGTTGCGGTGCTCGATATCCACGAACAGCTTGCGCTTGGTATGGAAGTCGAGCCGGCAACGCACACATGGTGGGGTACACAAGACCCTGCGTCATGGGCTGCAGCTACACAAAATCCAAATCCTGTGCGCGCGGTTGCGGAGTATTTCACCACATGGCTGAAATGGGCCGCGCCGGCTGATGCGCTCATTTGGTGCCACGGCGCCGGCTTCGATGCGCCACTGTTGCAAGAACTTTACCGCCGGCTTGGAATCGCATGCCCGTGGGAATTTTGGACCGTGCGGGATACTCGCACGCTATACGATCTTGCGGGCGTGACTGTGGAGCGTACCGGACGTCCACATGTCGCTCTCGACGACGCAATCGCACAGACTCACGCGGCAATTGCTGCATTGAAAATCTTGAGTACGGCACGGGTGACAGCATGACCGTACTTGATCAATATAAGCCGCGTCATTTACGCGAACCTCCGGAAGTTGTCGACTTGAAGAAATTGGAATCGGATATCGAGCGCAAGCCGCTCAACGAGATTTCCGAACTGATGCAATCGCTTACCTACGGGGAAATGATTGAACTTTCTGCAGCGCTGTGGAAGGTGAAACCCGATGAAGTCGCGATTACTGCGGACAATTTGCCTTCGATTTTGCATCGGTGGTCTATGCAGAATGGACAATGAAGTTTGTCCGACCATATCGAATTAACCTAGCGCATGATGGTTATTATTCGGTGGTGATTGACGTCAATGGAAAGATCGTCGCGCAAGGAACGCACGAAACGTGTCGGCAAGTGGTGGCTGGTGAATTAGGAATGATGGTTTGGCCGGGAGATTTATTCAATGAAAACGCAATTTAACGTTGCCGAAGGTATTTACGGAACGTTTTATTATCATTTGCGGGTTTCCGATGAACCTTTTGCTCTTTGTGGTGATCGCATCATGCACACATCAATTCCTTTTTCAGCCTGGGGAACGACAACGCATGTTAAAGAACGTTGGTGTTCGCGTTGCGCAAATTTGGAGAAAGAGATAAATCATGAATGATAAATGCGCAGCACGTCAATTTTCCGATCAAATGGCTTGTGCGCCGTGTCGTTTGGTATGGGATACGAACGATCCTGATCCGCCGCTATGTGGTCGATTGGTACCGGTTCCTGTTCCGAAAGCACCCGAGCGACCTATTTTCGTGTCAGGCGCATTTAGACAAACATGATTACTCTGCGTCCCCATCAAATTGATGCTGTGGACGCGATAGAATCCGCGTTTCGGCAAGGCGTTATGCGTCCGCTTGTTGATGCGTGTGTCGGTTCCGGTAAATCGCTCATGTTCGCGGAATTGGCGCGGCGTGAGGTGGAGCGTGGTGGACGTGTTATCATTGGCGCACATACTCGCGAGCTAGTGGAACAAAACGCAAAAGCATGCCGCGATCTTATACTGGGCATGCACATCGGCGTAAACGCTGCGGCATTATCGGAAAGAACGTGGCGCGCACCGATCATCAGTGCGGCGGTGCAATCGATCTACAAATACGCGCATAATTTTGGGCCGATTTCGATGCTGTGCGTCGACGAAGCGCATTTGATTGGTCATCACGAAAATGGGATGTATCGCGATTTGCATCGTGCGCTGGGTTCGCCTCGCATGCCAGGCGGTTCGGGAACTGTGTTCCGATTGCAAGGTGGTAGTCTAATCGAGGGCGATGGCGCACCATTCGAGCGTGTCGTATATCGGTATGGAATTCTTGACGGGATCCGTGACGGTTATTTGTGTCCAGCCTTTTCGATTGGTGCCGACGACAAGATTGATCCAGCAAAACTGCGCTCTCGGCAGGGGGAATTTACCGGAGAATCGCAAGACGCACAAATGATTGAATTGATGGACAATCATATTGCGCAAATGGTCCATCACGGAGTGGATCGGCGTGCATGGTTGATATTCGAAGCATCAACGAAAGCCGCCCGCGCGATGTATTCACGTATGAATGAATGGCGCATCCCTACCGGACTTGTGCTTGGTGACACACCGGCCCGCGAGCGCGCCGCTACGATCGATGCATATCGGGCCGGGAGGTTACGTGCCTTAGTAAACTTGGCTGCGCTTACGACCGGATTCAATGTGCCCGCCGTCGATCTTCTAGTGATGCGTCGCCGCACTAAATCCTTGGGACTTTATATTCAAATTTGTGGCCGGGCATTGCGTACAGCGGCGGGCAAGGAAGATTGTGCCGTACTCGATTTCGCCGGCAATATTGACCAACATGGGCCGCTTGATTTTATTCGCCCGATGGAAAGTAAGGCGCGACTCGCGGCTTGTGATGAATGTGGTAAGCGGAACGCTGCAGCGGCAGTAAAGTGCTGGGCATGCGATGCGCCTATGACGAAGCTTTGCCCGGCTTGTCTTGAACCCGTGCGCAAAATAATTGTTGAATGTCCGCATTGTAATTACGATATGCGATCCGGGCCGCGGGAGGTGACGGACGCGAAGCTTTCGGACATGCCGAGCGGTGCCGCGCTGCTATCCTCGCATAAGACTGGTGTCGAGCGTGAGGGCGGATGGTTGCCGATAAGCAAGGTATGGACGGTTGACGGGATTACACAGGTTAAGGCTATGGGTAACGGGCCGTTGTATGTGCAGAGTGTGCCGCCTCTATTGATATCGTTTGCGGAAAAGGCACGGTGGATGCGACCGGGGGAGATTGGTGAGGTGTTGGCATTCATGGTTCCAAATGGTGCATCGCGATCATCAGCGCTTCAGGTGACGTCGGACGGGCGTCCAATCGTTGTGCCGTTGCCGCCGGTGAAAGAGATTGCTGAGGCTTTTTAGCATGAAAATTTATATTCGTCGCTACTTTCTCGGATGGACGGCTGCTTTTCGAGTAGCGTATATAGCGCGGACTAAGAAACGCGGTGCTGGTCCCATGCAATGGAGATATGTATTCAGGTTGATGGCGTGTGAACGTTCAATAGTCGATGGGCAATTTAGACGTCCGCCACGTTTTCCGCGGTGGATGAAAAAGAATCTGTAGACAGTGAAAATAAGTGTTGACTGTCTACAGATAGCGCGTATGGTGTGCATATCGAAACGAAGGAACACCGCGCTATGGGTATCGTTCGGCCGCACCCAGCAATGCGCAAAAAAGAAGCGCGTCAAATCAAGGCAAGTCTTGTGCGTTTCGATGAATTGATGAAACGATTTCAAGCGCAAGGTATGCACCGTAAAGATGCGAGCGTGAAGGCGTATCGTATTGTGACCGGGCGAGAAAAGTATTTAGACAAATGACAACCGTACTTGAAACAATCTTGCGTATGGCGGACGCTGGGGAATCTGTGGACATAATTGCGACGGCTGTTGGCTTGAAGCCCGGTCGCGTATATATGTTATTGCGCGAGCACCGACCTGAACGGCGCCGCAAGCGACGTCGCACAAGTGATATTCCGCGACAAGTGCTTATTCTGCATTCAACTGGAATTAAACCGCGGCGCATTGCGTTTTTGCTTGGTGTGACGCGGGCTTATATATATCGGGTATTGGGTGAGGTGGAATCCAGTTGACAGTATATTCGCATCATGCACAATAATCATTGAAACAAGCGGAGCCAGAATGCCACCGGTCAAGCAAAACGATTATATGACAAGCCGTGGTGCGCGCGTGCTGGCCGCTCAAATTGCGGATTATTGGCGCGGGCGCGGTTACATGGGTATCAAGGTTGAAACGTTTTCGATCGAACGCGTGGAAGCGGCCTTTGGTGTGAAATCAAACATTGGTCCGCTCGGATGGCCGCCAAAAGTAAAGGTGTGACAATGCATCCCGGACGTATCGAAGGCGCAACGCGGGTGCTCGGTGCACCGGATGGATGGGACAAGACACGCGATGGGCCATGTGGCACTCTCGCGATCTTGGACAAGGAAACGGATGGTATGCATTTAATGGCATCCGTTTGGTTTCCCACACAAGAGGAAATTCTTGCGCTTGCAGCCGGCGCACCTGTCAGACTTTGGATTGTGGGGACGGAACATCCACCGGTTATGATCGATACCGGGCGAGTACCCGAGTGAGGGGACATGAAAGATATGAGTGATTTATTTGTGCATCGGTTTTATTGGAACCGCGGCAACGTTGGCGACGGCAAGGGATATTCAAACAAACTATCAATCAAAGGTTTATTTCTGCCGCGACAATGGACGATCGGTTTTATTCTTGGTTGGGATGAATACAACCATTGGTTTTTCTGGTTGCAACCGTTGCCGATGATATCGATTCGATTTCATTACACGCGATCATATGGCGGACGGTACGTGTGACCAAAAAAGAAAAGTTTCGAAAAAAACTGCAGGTCGTTGAGAGTTCACGCATGGCACCGAGCGCGGGCATGCTGGCGCGAATGACCGAGGCGCCGTTAACGCGGTTGAAACGTCGTGGCGTGCTCAATGTGTGGGAACAGACCGCAGCCGATGATATTACTGCGGGCTACCATGCCATTGCGGGACAGCGTATGGCGCATGATCCGGCCTTGGGTATTGCGTCGGCATGTCCATGTCCCGATGGTGCCGAGCGAGCCGCAGTGGGGCGCCTCGACGCAGTGGCAAAGTATCGGGAATGGTATGCCGACCTTCGCGGTACGGAAGCGCTCGCGGCCGTTACGGCAATATTGCTCAACGAACAAGGGATCCGTGCGACCGAACGTGCGGAGGGTTGGCGCAACGGAAGCGCTACAGGTTATTTGTTGACAGGATTGCGACATTTTGCCGCGATCCGTGGCAATACGCCTCGCGGTGTAAAATGGAGGTATGCAAAAAATGCTTAAGGTCATAGGTTATTTTTGTATTGCGTGGGCATTTTTTAATTTTTCCACGGCTCTTATTCATGGGGATGATGAGGCGATTATCCGGCACTTGACTTATGTAGGACGTACCGTCTACGGTCGCGTCCGACAGGGTGGCGCTCTCCTAATCTGCCTTATCGCGTGGTCGATGATTGGGGATAAATTTGCCTTGGCTAGGGCTGAACTCCCAATCGAAGAAAAGCGCCCACCTCTGTCCCCATATGTCGAAATAAAATATCTTTCCTGTGAAATAGAGTTGGCTTTGTCCGCTTTTAATGTGAGCGGCTTCCTCTCGGCTAAAGTCTGCTATCTCGGTTTGCAGTCTTTCTGTTGGTTCGCCACTGCCGAGGATTGTCTTTCTGACCGTTTTCCTATGATCGTTATCAAAAGCTCTACCATTTATAGAATCTGGATGGATCAAATTTGCATGGACGGATTGAATGAGTGCCGGAGTTCGACCGAAGTTCTTAACTTGAAATTCGATAATCAGTCGATTGGTTTTAACCTGAGATTGTTCAAAAGCGGACAAGCTATCCGCGACATGGTCGATAATTATATCAGGAAACAAGTAGGCACCTTCGATTATTGGCAGAGCGTTGGCGGATTTTTCAGCGGCGACAGCAGCCTCTTTGGCTGCATCGGCGGTTTTATTTGCGACAGCAATTTGTTTTTCGCCCGCGAGATACAGTCCAATGGTGGCAATCCACAAGCCACCCGTAGTCAAGGCGAGAATAAAGGTGAAGAGAGAAACGGGGTCACTCGTCGTTTTCTCCCAAAAGGTTTTGCACTCTTCTGCCTTGGTGGCGCTTTTCTTGGCGGCGTCGTAACATTCTTGTTTTTGTCGCTCGGTAGGCGCGTCTGATGCTTGCCAGCCAAGAATTCCAGCCCAAAATCCAGATGCGAATAGCATACCAAGAACTATTTCAGGAACCCGAAATTTGTTTAACATCCCTCAATCGCCGTTCCAAAAATGTCATAATTCATGCGATTGTTGTAGCGGAACTGAAATTCCGCGACATAGAGCGGCAAATACTTTTTGCTGACCTTGTGGAAAGTTCCGACGCAACCGCGCTTAATGAGGGACCAAAAGCCCTCAATCGTTTGGGTATGGATTGCACCGACAACGCCCTGCATGACGTGCTTGCCTTCGCTGTGATTGATGGAGGCGTGCGGGAAGCGGTAGCGCAGTCGGTTATAGCCTCTGAAATCGTCGGTGCAAAGCAGGCTGACTTTAGTGGATACAGCCTCATTAACGAACTGCTCCAGAACGGCTCGGCTCACACCATCGACAACGCGGGCGATGACGTTGCCCTTGCGCTTCACCGCACCGACGACGGGCGTTTTGTCCTTTGCGGCACCGCGTCCGCTGGCGTGGTTTTTCTTATCCCAATGACGGTTCTTGTCCTTACCGCCGACGTAGGTTTCATCGACCTCGACAATGCCGCCGAGCTTATCCAAGTCCTCAATCAAAGCAGTGCGGATTTTGTGACACATGGACCATGCGGTTTCGTAGGAACCGAAGCCCATGACGCGCTTTACCTGGAGAGCGGAAATGCCTTTCTTGCTGGTCAGCATCATGTGGACGACGCGGAACCACTCCCGCAAGTCTTTATTTGTGTTCTCAAAAATAGTCCCGGCAATATGGGAAAATCGGTAGCTGGTTTCTGGAGCGCACTGGTAGCATTGCCACGACCACGGGCGATTGGGCAACTTGTGGGGGTTCTCCGCGCCGCAACGCGGGCAACGGACACCGTCCGGCCATCGACGGGCAACCAAATAGGCGCAACAAGCTTCTTCATCCGGGAACATGGCTTCGAATTGGGGGATGGTGAGTTGGTGGACGGCTTTCGGTCGCTTAGCCATGGCAATCTCCCTTGCGCAGAAGGATATTGCCAGTGACCAATTATAAAGTCAAGTGCCGGATAATCGCCGATGATGAAATATATAGGCAACTTATGAGTATAAGCGCTTTTTGGGCAATTGCAGGGGCTTTATTGTTGAAATAGTTATTCGTAGACAGTCTACGAATAATATGTATGGAGGTATGTAAAAATGTTTAGTGTTATAGGTTGGTCTTGTATCCTGTGGGCAGTTTTTAATTTTTCCGTGGCTATTATTTACGTGAAAGGTGAAAAATATACGCAAGTCATGAGCATGGCTGCGTTTTGGATGATCGCAGGGGCTTTATTTTTGAAATAAATTATTTGTAGACAGTGAAAATAATTGTTGACTGTCTACAAATAATGTATATGGTGTGTATATCGAAACGAAGGGAACACATCATGACAACAATGATTATTAAAAGTCGTGCGCGCAGACCTCTTATAACAGGGAAAGCAGCAGCCGGTTGGCGTCGATACGGTGTAGGTGGTATGCCCGAATCGCATGCTGCATGTGTTTCACTGCATGTCGGGGAATATCAGATTTATATTACTGAATTGGAATGGCGAGAAATTGTTGAAACGGTCAGTAAAATGATAGCTGAAAATCCGGCTTGATTGACCGAGTGGTACGCAGGATCGGATGTGCTTTGACGACCTGTTGACAGTACGCGAATAACCTGTACTGTGCACGGCATGGCCGAGAAACCTGTGATATTTTTGGTAGGGGCGGACAAGGGCGGCGTTGGGAAAACGACGGTCTGTCGGGCACTTATCGACTACTTGACGGTTCGCGGTGCACAGGCGCGCATTTTCGATACTGAATTCCCCAAAGGTGATCTTAAGGAATTCTATCCTAATGCGGAGGTTATTGATTTTCAATCGGTGCGCGGTCAAATGCGCGTATTCGATGAAATATCGCCAAGCTTTCCAACGGTTGTCGACATTCGGGCCGGTGTTCTGTCCCCGATTTTGAAAACCTTGGGTGATTCGCATTTCTTGGACGACGTGAAGTCGGGTCAAGTGGTTCTATGTGTGTTGCATGTGCTTGGGCCGTCGATATCCAGTCTCAATGAAGTGGTGGACGCAACGCGATTGCTGGGCGGTGGAGCAAGTCACCGTATCGTACAGAATCACGTCAACGACACTGAATACGATCTCGCAAAGGATCCGCGATACGCTGATTCGTTGCGAGCGCTGGCACCTGTAACGATCGATGTGCCGAAACTAACCGAATTGGCATGCGAGCGGTTACAGCAACACGCTATCACTTTCACGGAATTCATTCGGGACGATAACGGGCATTCGCGCATGTTGCGTGGATACGTGCGTCATTGGCTCGAAAGTGTCACGGCGGAATTCGATCGCGTCGGGATTGGTCGCATGTTGTAGGGGAATACAATGCAATTTGGCGTTTTGGTAACTGACAACGGTAAGCATTCTGGCGAGAAGCTTGCGATTGCGTGCGCTACTGACATTGTGCAGATCGGCGCCGATGCGACCGGCCAGCAAGCGATTGACGGGCGCAAACTCGAAAATCGTATCATCGAAATCATGGAAGCTAAGTTTGCTGAACTTGCTGCTTTCGAGCACGCAGGTATTGCGACGCGTGGGACCGAACACCTTACCGAATCGATGGAGGCGCATCCGGAAATTCTTAATAGCGCCGTGTCGGAAATCGGGGACGCAATTGTCCGGTCACCTTTCGCGTCGTGGTTTACTTCCGATCGTGTCGACTCTTATGTGCGCGCCTCCGTCGCAAAGTGGTTGACGGCTGGGCAGCATATGCACCGCGATTGGTTCGCCGTACACGGTATGGTCGGCAATGGTACAGCGCTTATAAGCGCAGCGAACCACAACCCGGAATGCAAACACGTCAAGGATTGGATTGCCCGCGGTGCCGGGCTCAACATCGGCGTAGCCGTATAAGGGGGCATCGTGGCAACAACCGCAATTTGTACCACTCTTAAATCGGAAATTCTGCAAGCCGGACACAATTTTTCAACAACCGTTGTAATCACGGCGACGTCGGGTAACGCCACGTTTACGTTGACAGCGCTTGCGAGTACGGCCGGTATCGCGGTCGGAATGGCCGTTACTGGCACGAATATTACGGCCGGTTCCGTGGTCGCGAGCGTTGATTCGGCTACGCAGGTTACGCTTTCAAAAGCGAGCGGTGCCGCGCCGGGCGCAAATTCGACGACGTTTACTGCGGACGCCTTTAAGATTGCGCTTGTCAAGTCGGCACCTACGCGGACTTTTGATGGTACGCAAACGAACATCGGTACGCCGGGCAGCGGTGCCCCTACGGCTACGAATCTCGGCACGGACGAGGTTGCCGCGAGCGGCACCTATGCGAGCGGCGGTAGCGCGCTTACAAACGTCGGGCCGGTGTCGACCAATCCGACCACAAGCGCCGCGGTATCGTTCTCGGGGACGATCCAGTGGACCGGCGCAACGCTCTCAGTCACGGCCGCGATTATCTACAACAATTCAACGCGAATCGGTGCCGCGGCCGTGCCCCTTAATGGGCGTACTGTCTCCGTGCACGATTTCGGCGGCACGCAGTCGGTTACGGCCGGCACGCTCACGCTCACGGTTCCGACTCAGGATGGCACGACGGGCCTAATCAGGATTACCTAAGTCATGGGCGCGAAAGTCATTGTTACAGATATTGGCAATAGCCGAACGGATTTCGCAAACTCGCAGTTTGTAATACAGGTGGCGTATTTTTTGACGGATGGGGCAACGTTCGATCAAGGTATTGTCCAAGGTCCGTCGAATGGAACACAAATTAATGTTTCATTCGGTTTGACTCACAAAAAGGCGGATGCTTTGATTCGTCAAGGTATCGCAAACTATGTGTTTTCAGTGTATGGTCTTAATATAGACCCTGACGAAGATATCTACATTCCGTTCGCGATTCGATAGGGGTATATTATGGCTGATGGACTTTATTATGTCGACTTGCGTGAGCCGCATAATATAACTGATGGTTCATCGATTACGTTGGCTGCAACAATGAAGGCGTTATATACTGTTGCGCTTTTTCCTGTTTTGGGTACAAATTATTTTTCGCGACCCGGAAAGAAATTGCGAATAAGGGCTTTTGGTAGGATGACGACCGGGATAACACCGGGTAATTTTTCGTGGAGTCTATTTTGGGGATCAACAATCGCGGATGCTACCGGTACATTACTAGGAACATCAAGCGCACAAGCGTTAACAGCAAGTAAAACGAATCTAACTTGGGAAATTGATTGTCGTATTGTAAGTCGCGTTCAGGGAGCGTCCGGAAGTCTTTTAGCAACAGGTAAAGCCATCTTAAATGGTGGTTTAATGACTAGCGCCTGTCTATTACCAGATTCGGCTCCTGCTGTAGTAACTTCGGATCTAACTATTGCCGGTGTTCTTTCGATTCAGGCGGCACGATCAGGCTCAACAGCCGAAACCATGCAAGTGCATGAATTGGAAGTGGAGGCCATGAATTAAATGGCCGCGCGATTCAAAGTCATTATTCTGGATCAAGACCCGGTTGATTCGAATAACTATCGTTTCGTCATGTGGGCGGACGTGCCTGCAGCGCGGCAATCGTTCTATGCTAACGCTACCGCGAAATCGGCTTGGATTGGCGCGCTTGCGGTCGATATCACAGCGCTTCAAAACGGATCCGTTGTCGAAACCGTAGTAACTCAGCGGGTTCCTTCGACTTCGACACTTGCGCAGATTGAGGCGTTTTTGCAGACGCAATGGAACGCTTACCAAACACAAATCACGAATTTCAATCCATGGATTCATTACGGGTCGACCTGGGATGGAACCACATGGACGGTAGCGACCAATGGCTAATCTCGGTAAATGGAATGCGCCGAGTAGTAGCGCCGTTCTTGGTACAGGGCTCAACAGCCTTGCTAATGCTACCATGTCGGCAGCGTCGTCGACGATCACAAACCATACGAATTTAGACAAGTATGTCGATATTGAAATAGTGCTTGCGTCGTTATCGCCAGCCGCAGGGGCTTTTGTTGCCATCTATATTCTAGAATCCGTTGACACTACGAATTTTCCTGCGCAGTCGGATGCTGATTTGCGATTAACGACGTCGCAGCTTCTTATTGCTATTCCGATCGGCACAACGGCGACGACCGCTCAACGCGTGGTCGCCCGCAACGTGCTTCTTCCGGCTGGTGACTTTCAAATAAAGCTTGATAATCAGACCGGTGTTGCGCTCAACGCTTCGGGCAATGCGGTTAATTTCTATACATACGACGATAATCTAAACGGCTAAGTCGTGCCCACGACCAAGAAATTATCGAAATTATTGCGGGTTAATTGGGCGCATCCGCTCGCGCGTGGTTTGCAAGATTGTTTTATTTTTGGGCCGGCCGGAAACTACGGTCTCGTCAATCTCGGTAATGTCAAAGGTCATGCGACATTCAATGCGTCCGGTCGCACTGCGACCAATTGGGCGGGAGCGCCGGAATCTGGTCTGCATATAGGCGATGATTCTACCGGTATTCAATTTTGGAACGTGCCGAATTATATTAATTATTCGGCCGGTGATTTTACATTATTCACACGTTTTGTTCCGATAACTTTTTTAGCAAATGGTTTCAATAACGTTGTGGTCAAAGGAGCCGGTACCGAAGTCGGTATGTGGCTCGATAACACCGGAAATCAGAACGGTGTGTTTGTCGGCAATGTCAGTGATCTTGCTACATATACGACTGGATTTGCTGTAGGCAAAATTGCTAATCATGGTTTTACACGGGCTTTAACCGGCACAACGGCAACATATTACGCTAATGGGAAGTCCATCGGCAGTAGTGCCACGATGGGCGGTACGACTGCCGATGCTACTGCAAACCTGACAATTGGTCGTAAGGCGGGGCAGAATTCAAATAATCAATATATTTTAGTTTATAATTGGTTGCGTGCGTTAAGTGCAGCGGAAATGCTGCAATTGCATTTAGATCCTTATTGTTTTCTGATTCCGGCTGATTTTGTTGCTAGGCCACTGATTCAAAGTGCGATTAATTTCGCGCCTTTGATGCAGCCGCTATTTATGCGCGGTGGATTAAACCTCCGTCGTAAAGCACCGCGCCTCGGATTGTTACTTTTGAACAAAGTAGGCATATCCAATACTACGATAGTGCCTCTTACGGGTGCGGCCGCAAGTTCGGGGGCGGGCACGTTTGCCGACGCGGTTACCTCACCGCTTGCCGGTGCCGCGGCGACCTCGGGTGCGGGTACGTTTGCGAAGGCGATTATAGAACCGCTTACGGGTGCGGCCGCAAGTTCGGGAGCGGGCACGTTTACACCGGTTGCTGGTGTTTCGTTGCTTGGAGTAGGCGCAGGTTCGGGGGCGGGCACGTTTGCCGACGCGGTTACCTCACCGCTTGCCGGTGCCGCGGCGACCTCGGGTGCGGGTACGTTTGCAAACGCGATCATAGAGCCGCTTACGGGTGCGGCCGCGACGGCAAGTGCCGGCAATTTCGTAGTTACGGCTGGGCTTGTCGTAAATCTTACTGGTGCTGCGGCGGGCTCGGGTGTGGGCACGTTTGCAAACGCGATTACTTCACCACTTGCCGGTGCCGCCGCGAGCGCGAGCGCGGGGACATTCCTAAATGCAATATCAGTGCCTCTTGCTGGTGCGGGCACCGTGGCGAATGCTGGTAGCTTTGCCAATGCGATTACAGAATCACTTACGGGTGCGGCGGCAGTTGCGAGCGCGGGAAGCTTTGCGAAGGCGATTACAGAACCGCTTACGGGCGCGAGCGCGACCGCTGCGGCCGGGAATTTCGCGGTATCGGTAGGCGGCAACACCAATGTTAATTTAACTGGTGCTGCGGCGGGTTCGGGCGTGGGCACGTTTGCGAACGCGATTACATCACCACTTGCGGGCGCGGGTGCGATTGCTGCGGCTGGGAGCATTGGGGCAGGGGCGATTAAATCGCTTGCCAGTGCCGCCGCGAGCGCGAGCGCGGGGACATTTCTTAGCGCAATAGCGGTGCCGCTTGCTACGGTGCCAGCGAGCGCGAACGCAGGTAGTTTCACACCGAAAATCTTTCAATTTACGGGCGCGGGTGCAGTGGCGAGCGCCGGCCTATGGCAAATCACGATCACAGGTGGATTGCCGCCACCTCCTGACAGGATTACACACGTTGCCGCTGAATCGCGGGTCGCAATTGTCGCAGGTGAATCGCGGATTGTGATAGTTCCGGCTCAAGCTCGTATTGTTTTCATAACATGAGGTAGACAAATGGCGCTTACTTGGCCGAATAAGGATCCGGGCGAAAAGCTTGATTATGCTGTGGATTGGACGACTCGGCTTGCTGGCGATACTATCGCCACGTCAAATTGGACTGTGCCGACCGGTATTACGCAGACCACGCCCGCGCCTTCTTTTACGAACACGTTGACGACTATTTGGCTTTTGGGCGGAACGATCGGGCAAACTTATGAATTGACGAATACGATAACGACGGCGGCAGGCCGGACGATGGTGCAATCCATCGATGAAACGATAGTTGCGAAATAGGGGGGCTTTCGCCCCCGATTCCGTTTTTGATTTAAGCCGTTGCGAGTTTGACGATTTTTGCCGTGGCTTTTCGCTTTGGTGTGGTCTTGGCTTTCGTAGCGCGCTTGATGGTCTTACGTGTCGACTGTCCGGCTTCTGCGGCCATCACCAGGAAGATCGCAAACAGGTCGGGCAAGAGCGCGAGGACGAGAGTAAATGCCCGCACCGTCTTGGCAATGTCGTCGGTGCCGAACAGGCTGGCGAGGTATTGCAGCGGGCCGGTTTCAGCCTCCATTTCCTTGCGTTTGCTCTCAACGGTCGTCTTGGTGGTAACCAATTTGGCGAGTTTGGCGGCTTCCGTTGTGCGTTGGGCCGTCAATTCGATGCGTGTCTTTTTGCTACCAGCTTGAAAATCTTTGACCGCGTTTATACGTCCCTTTGTGGCCGCGGCCGTTGTCGCAGTGTTGAGGGCCGTCAATTGTGTGTCGATGTTTTCGATTGACCATTTCGTGGCGGTGATTTCGCTATCAAGCGTCGCGAGCCGATCGCGACCGAATGTGGCAACGTCGGTATCGTGCACAATGTGTGCACTCGACAAATATCCGAACACGCCGCACACGTTGACGATCATTGCAATGGTTACCAGGGCGCCGGCAAACACTTTAGCCGTCCGCGTAGAGGCTTTCCAGTTGCGGCACATCCAAGAGGCGGTGGCAAGCTTAGCAATTTCCAGGGCTGCACCTAGCAGCGCGGCACCGGCTACGGATCCGGGGAAGATTTTGCCGAGCCCTTGAAGCGAGAAGGTTGCGGCAACTGCAGCGATTGCAACGGCGGTTGCGATCAGTAGGATTTTTGATGTACGCTTTTCGGTAGCCATGATGACGAGTCCTTTCCTCGTTGTAGTGGTTAGGCCCGGTTTGGACGTTTCCGCGTCCGGCCGGGCCGCTGTTTCGTCTTTAGTCGTTCAACATCAGAGTCCAAAAAAGGAATGATGGGACAGTATTGAGTAATTCAAACCATATTTTGCGAGGAATGCACGCAATCAACCATCCGACTAGATAGGTGATTTGCAATCCAATAGCGGATTGTGTGTCGAACAGAATGAAGCCGATAAGTCCGACGACGCAAAGTTGAATAAAGAGTTTCATGTCCGTGTTCCTTTCTCGTTTTTAACTAATGTCAACTATAGTGATGTATTAGTGTACTGTCAACACGTAAGTTTATTGTATTCGTGCTTCGTTCTGTTTTGTAACAACTTGTGATAATTAAAATAAACTATATAAATCAACATCTCTACTTCATTATTACTTTATCTGCGACCAAATAACCATGAACTAAACCGCAACGATTTTCACATTTGCCTTAGTTGCCTTATTTGCCGCCTTATTTGCCTTATTTATAAGTGAGATACGCTCTCCGCACATCACACCGCAAACAGTCGTATACAGTACGCTTGACTTGGGGACTGTAAACAACTACAAACGGATATCGGTATAAGTGTGAGTCGTTTCGGGCTGTCCTTGTGTGGCGGCCCGTTTTCGTTTCCACCTCCCCGCCCGCTTCATAATCTACACGGAATCGAGGGCGCAAATGTGAGCGATCATCATGGCGCTATCGAAAGAACAGCGCTTTTTTATCATTCGGCGCTTAGCGCAGTTTGATGGGCAGACGGACGTTTTCCCCGCGTTTGATTTGAGGTGGCCCGGTAGTAGACTGAGTTTGGTTGATTACCTGTCGTGCGATCCGGCGCGCGGGATTCTTACTGATGAAGAACTGGCGGTTTTCGCTGCAGTTCGCGCGAGTTTTTTAGCGAGCCCTTATGCCGCGCCGACCCGTGCAAAAGACGTGCGGCTTGTTGAATTGCATCGTTTGTATGTGAAAGAACGTGATCGCGGCGCAGTCGGTGCAGCGGCCGGGCTTCTTGCTCAAATCGCATTGGAGTCGGGTGACGGGGACGATAAAGGATCGGCCGGTATAGGCGCGGTTAAAGAGGTGCGGTGGTTGATTGTCGACCCTGCGAAAGCGGACGCGAATGCTTGACGGGATTATCAGTCCGCGTATTCCGCGTAAGTTTGTGCCACTGCTTGAACCGGCCCGATATAAAGGTGCATATGGTGGCCGTGGCTCGGCTAAGTCTCATACGTTTGCCGAACTGCTTGTTACTACGGCTGTATATCAACCGGGATTGCATTGGGTATGTATTCGCGAAGTGCAAAAGTCACTAGCTCAATCGGCGAAGCGAACGATTGAATTGAAGATACAAGCGCTTGGTGTCGGTTCATTGTTCGACGTCCAAAAAGCAGAAATCAGGACGCCGGGCGGCTTTGACGCTGCTACCGGAAAATACATGCCTCCGGGGCTTATAATTTTCCAGGGTATGCAGAACCATACAGCGGAATCCATCAAGTCGCTTGAAGGTTACGACGGTGGATGGGTAGAGGAAGCGCAAACGCTTTCGAAAACATCACTTCGTTTACTGCGACCTACAATACGCAAGCGGACGCCGTTGCTACGCGGGGGCTTTCGAAATTCCGAATTATGGTTTTCATGGAATCCGCGAAAAGCAAAGGATCCGGTTGACGCATTATTGCGAGGTGACGAACTTCCGCCCAATTCGATCGTTGTTCAAGCGAACTACATGGATAATCCATGGTTCGGTGACACGACGCTCGTTGATGAAATGGAGTTTGATAAACGTCGCGATAGGGATACGTACGAACATGTTTGGTTAGGTGGATACGAAAAGCATTCCGAGGCGCGAGTCTTCAAAAATTGGCGTACCGAATGGTTTGACGCACCACCGCCGGGAACGCGACTTTACGCCGGATGTGATTGGGGGTTTTCAGCCGATCCTACCGTATTGGTGGTATGTTTTATCATCGGTCGCACGCTCTATATTTGGCGTGAGGCTTGGGACTTGCATTGCGGTTTAGATCGTACTGCATTGCTTTTCGACAAAATCGATCCGTCTTGGAGTCCAGCAAACGCAATCAATCCGAACTGGTGTTCAATTGCGCGTAATTTGCCGATTATTGCCGATAACGCAGATCCGCAAAATATCGACTATATGAAGCGGCACGGGTTCCCGCGAATGAAACCAGCGATAAAAGGACCGGGCTCGCTGGAATCTGGAATTACATTCTTGCAGTCGTACGATATCGTGGTGCATCCCCTTTGTCCGCACGTTGAAAAAGAATTGTCGCGATATTCGCACAAAATTGACAAGCAGACGGATGAAATCACGTCCGAACTTGTTGATAAAGATAATCATACGATTGATTCCGTACGTTACGCAGTCGAGGACGTGCGTCGCGGTAATTCAGTCATTGTAGAGGAATTCCGGTGATGGACGTTTCGACACCGAACGACGAACAAAAAGCAATGGTTGACGATGCAGCGGCTCCGCGTACGTTGATGGGCGGTACGCGGGCAATGCGACTTGCTGGCGAATTGTATTTACCACGGGAGGAAGCCGAGACGGCTGTCGGATATTCGAACCGTTTGCACAGGTCGACGCTGTTTAACGCATTCGCGAAAACCGTTGCCGATATGACGGGCAAGGTGTTCACGAAACCGATCGTTCTGAAAGACAATGTACCGTCGCAAATTGCAGCATATGCCGAAAATATTGATCTTACTGGCCGTCACATCAACGTTTTTGCTCATGATGTGTTCGCGGATGGGATGGTTACTGGTGTCGGATACATTTTGACAGATATGCCGCCTCCGGTAACGCGTCCGGACGGCTTACCTGCAACACGTGCGGATGAAGCGGCGGCAAAAATCCGGCCATATTTAATATATGTGCCGATGGAACGCCTTATCGGCTGGCAGTCGACCACAATGGACGGCGCGGAAGTGTTGAAGCAAGTGCGAATTTTTGAATGTGTTTCCGAGCCGGACGGCGAATTCAACGAAAAGAAAGTTGAACAGATTCGGGTGTTGGAACCGGGTCGTTGGCGGATATTTCGTCGCGGAACAAGTACGGCTGATACTGACACGTGGTTGTTATTCAGTGAGGGAAAAACAAGTCTCAACAAAATCACGATAACGCCGTTTTACGCGAACAGAACCAATTTTATGACCGGTTCGCCTCCCTTGGCAAAATTGGCGGAATTGAACGTTGCACATTGGCAATCGCAGTCCGATCAGCGCAATATTCTTCACATCGCGCGGGTGCCGATTCTATTCGGTGCCGGATTCAGTGGTGAAGATAAGCTTGTTATTGGCGCGGGCGGAATGATCCGCTGCAGCGATGTCAACGCAAAGCTTTTGTACGTTGAACATTCCGGCGCGGCTATCGCGGCCGGCGATAAGGACTTGGAAAATCTCGAAAACCAAATGCAGGCTATGGGCTTGCAGTTGTTGGTTTCTACACCGGGGCAATCTGCAACTGGTGAAATGCGGGACGATTCAAAAGAGAATGCCCCGCTTGCCATGATGGCCCGATCACTTGGGGATGCGCTTGAAGTCTCGCTTGGCTTCATGGCTGAATACATGGGCATAGCTTCTACGGACGACGATGCAGGTGGCGAAGTTCAAGTTAACGAGGACTTTGGTATTCAAGCCGGTGCCAACACCGATCTTCAATGGCTTACCAATGCGACGACCGCAGGAGATATTTCCCGCGAAACATATTGGGACGAGTTGAAGCGTCGCAATGTGCTTTCGGATTCGTTTGATCCTGCTGTTGAAAAGGATCGCATTGCGTCACAGGCACCCACGCTCGATTCCGGGCCGGGTAAAGGAATGAATTTAGATGGCAACGCCGATCCTACCGCGTGATGTAGCGGATCGGCCGGGTGCCGTATCCGCCAATGATGCAATGGTTGACTTGCTTATGGAGCGAGCAATTGATTTGTTGCGTTTGGAAGCGGGTACCCGTGACAAAGTAGTGGTGTTGCTTGACGATTTGGAAAGAGAGATTGTCGCGAAGCTTGCGGCGATGGATCCGACCGGGCCGGCGCGAGTGCAATATCAAAGGTTGCGACTTACTAAGCTGCTTGCGCAAATCGATGCGAGCATAAAAGCAACATATCGTTTAAATGACACGTTGCTTGCGCAAGAAATTCGGGAAGTTGTGGACATCGAAGCGACATGGACCGCAAGCGCAATAAATAGCTCGGTGCAAGCGGATTTTGCGGACATCGGAATTACACGCGGTTTGTTGACCACATTGATCTCTGACGTTCTTATTCAAGGCGCACCGACTAAAGAGTGGTGGGGGCGGCAAGCCGCAGGATTGTCGGATAAGTTTGCCGACGAAATGCGCCGCGGCGTTGCAATCGGTGAGAACAATGGTGCCTTGGTAAAGCGTGCTCGCGGTGTCATGGACCTTGCGCGATCATCCGCCGAACGCTTGGTGCGATCGTCGGTGCAGACAGCGGCAAACGCGGCACGTGAGTCCACATATGAACAGAACACGGATTTGATATCTGCGTTGCAGTGGTCCGCCACGCTCGACACGCGAACGTCCATTTGGTGCATAACCCGCGACGGGCACACCTACGACGTCAAAACACACGAACCGCAGGACGATGGACCACCGTGGCTAGATGGTCCGGGAGCGCTTCATTGGGGTTGCCGGTCGACAAGCGTACCGGTGCTCAAGTCATGGCGCGATTTGGGAATCGACGAAAATGAAGTTCCTGAGACGACTCGCGCGTCAATGGACGGTCAAGTTGCGGTTGGGCTTACGTTTGAACAGTGGTTAAGAAAACAAACTGTAGCACGTCAGGATGACGTGTTGGGGCAAGGCAAAGCGGATTTGTGGCGGTCCGGTAAAATCACATTTCGGGATTTGTTGGATCAAAACGGCCGACCATTGACGACCGAACAATTACGCGCTAAGGCGGCGCGAAAATAACGACCCGGGGTTACGGGATGTAACCGCTAACAGGCGGCCGGGTGCCGCAAAAGGACTCTAAAATGGCTTTGGAACTAATCGTTGACTCGCTTGACTCCATCCCGGAAACCCTTCGCGGCGAATACGCGCCGCATGAAGGCAAATTCAAGTTGAATGTCAACGGCGTTGAAGATGTCACCGGACTCAAAAAGGCACTTGCGGCGGAACGTGGTTTGAACACTGCGGCAAAAGCGGAATTGGCTGAATTTAAAAAGACCGGCAAAACCCCTGCGGAAGTTGCCGAGTGGATTGCGACCAAGGAAGCGGAAGCTTTAGAAGCCGCCAAGAAAGCCGGCAAGTTTGATGAAGTCCTTGCAGAGCATAAGACGCGCGCCGATAAGGTGCGCGCCGACTTGGAAGCGAAGCTTTCCGGCGAACGTGACGGCGCACTTTCGATTGCGCGATCCGCGATCGTTGAGACACAGGTTAATTCAGCATTGGTGAAGGCAAAGGCGACACCGGAAGGCTTGGACCTTTTGACCGAACGACTCGGACGGCGCCTGAAAGTCGACCTCACGGACGGTGAGCGCAAAGTCACCATCATGGACGCGACCGGTAAGGAATCCATGATCGGTAGCGGGACAGGTGGTCTTGCGACGATGGACGACCTTGTAAAAGAGGCGATGACTCAATACCCGAGCCTGTTCGAAGGCACGGGCGCGGGTGGATCCGGGACGGATCCGAAAGGTACGCGGCGGGATGCTGGCGCTAAAAAAATGGCCCGATCAGAATTCGATAAACTGCCTCCGTTGGAGCGGTCCAAGCGAATGAAAGAGGGCTGGACACTTTTTGATTAATCCAGGCAAGCAATAACGCGAGCCGCAGCATCAAAGGATTCAGTAAATGGCGAATACCCTTACCTCCCTTACCCCGACGATTTACGAGTCGCTCGATATTGTGTCTCGGGAATTGCTCGGATTCATCAGTGCAGCGGCGCGCAATTCGTCCGCCGAACGAGCGGCGCTCAATCAACAAATCCTTGTTCCGATCGTTCCGGCGCAAGGTGCCAACGATAACACGCCTGCGGTGACGCCGCCGAATACCGGCGACCAAACAGTTGCAAGCGTGCCTATGACCATCAACAAGTCGAAGCACGTTCCGATCCGGTGGAATGGCGAAGAACAGCGCGGGCTGACGAATGCCGGCGAATACGGCGGGATTCTCAAAAATCAGTTCACGCAGGCGTTCCGTACGCTTACGAACCTGATGGAAATCGATCTTGCGGTTGCGGCATATCAGGCTGCATCGCGTGCGGTCGGAACGCCGGCCACCGCTCCATTCGGTACCGCAGGTGATCTTTCCGATTCGGCGAACGTGCGGCGCATTCTGGACGATAACGGTGCCCCACAAAGCGACCTGCATTTGGTTCTCGGCGCGGCGGCCGTGGCCAACGTCCGGGGCAAGCAGTCCACCTTGTTCAAGGTGAATGAAGCCGGGACGGATGCGCTGTTGCGTCAAGGCACGATCGGCATGTTGGAAGGATTCAACGTCCATACGACTGGACAAGTTCAGACTCCGACCAAGGGTACCGGTGCAGCCTATACCACCACCGCGGCCGGCTTTGCGGTTGGCACGACTGTCATTCCGCTGATTACCGGTTCCGGCACCGTCCTTGCCGGTGACGTCGTGACGTTCGCGGGCGACACGAACAAATACGTGGTTAATACCGGCATTGCGGCGCCGGGCTCGATCACGCTAAATAATCCCGGCTTGATGGTCGCCATTCCGACCGCTGCAACGGCTCTTACCGTTGGTGCCACGGCAACGCAGAATATTGCTTGCGATCGGAACGCGTTGCAGTTGGTTACCCGTGCCCCGCTTATGCCGGTCGGGCCTGATGGCAAGGCGATGGACATGGCTGATGATGTGATTTCGGTTACGGACCCGATTTCGCTGCTTACCTTCGACGTCGCGGTATATCGGCAGTTCTTGCAGCTTACCTACCATGTGCGAATCGCGTGGGGCGCGGCGGCAGTGAAACAGAATCATATCGCTGTTTTGCTCGGCTAACGGTTGACAGTACGCGATATACGTGGACTGTAAGGCGGCCGGGGTTCGCCCCGACCGCTTATAGAGTCCATCAAAGAGGGAATCTGAAATGTCCAACGAGTTTCGTTGTCCGACTGTCACCATCAAATCGGACGAATCGCCGGACGGTTATATCGTCATCAACGAATCGGATTTCAATCCGACGAAGCATGAGCGCTTTGTCACGCCCCCGCCGGCTATGCTTTCACCGCTGCTGCCGCCCCCCGAGGTACCAGCGTGAATTCTCACGGGCACTGCGCAATCGTAACGGTAATGTCTGATACCGCGCCGGGCGGCGTGCTTCGCATTAACGAATCAGATTTTGATCCGATGAAGCATGTTCGCGCGGATCCGAATGCGCCGTTGCCCCTTCCGCCTCCACCGATCTTGCCGCCTCCACCTGGACCACTGGACGGACTTCCGGCCGATTGGCGGGATAAGCCGGCTAAATGGCTTCGCGAAACGGCGGAACGGCTCACCGCTCGCACTCCCGACAATCGGGAGCAAGCGATTCAGCTTATCGAAGCTTGGTTGAAAGCAGGATAATCAAATGGCACTTTGCGCAACGTGTTCGTTTTTCACTCCGAAGGGTGCACTTTCAATCAACGTGCCAGCAATGGCAGCGGTTCGAACGCGTGAAGATTTGGTCCCCGCAGTTTCATCCGCCGCCATTACGGTAACCATTGCGTCACCGGGCGTGGTGACAGATACCGCGCACGGGTTGACGATCGGAACGCAAGTTTCGTTTACCACCACGGGAGCGCTGCCGACCGGTCTTTTACCAGCAACGAATTATTTCATCATCGCGGCCGGTTTTACCGCCAACTCATATCAGCTTGCACTCACGTTCAACGGTGCGGCAATCAACACAAGCGGCACGCAATCGGGTGTGCATACCAGGACAAGCATTCCGGGCACGACAAACAATACCGCGCAACCAGGTGAGGTTGCGCTTGTGGTGAATAGCTTTACAGCGGCAATAGCTGTGGCTTTCGGGGCGGCACCGGACGCAACCAGTTTGGCCGCGATAGCAAATTCGAGCGCGGGATTCGGGTTAGGTCCGGGCGCATCTGCTTTGCTCGCTGTGGCATCCGGCGATAAGGTTCATATTCGCACGATCACATAAGGCTGCGTCATTATGTCGCTAAATACCACACCGGGCGACCCTGCGGCGGACAGTTATACATCCGTGGCGGAAGCTGATGCATATTTTTCAGCCCGTGGCGAGGCGACATGGACGGGCACTACCACGGCGAAAGAGAATGCTTTGCGTCGTGGTACAACGTATCTCGACAACGCATATCGCACGAAATATGTAGGGATTACCGCGTTGCAAACGCAGGCTTTAGGCTGGCCGCGCGTCGACGGTACACGCGGCCCGCTGACGGTTTTCCCCGGTTACACGATTCCGCTTTATGACATCAACGGATTTCCGATCGATACGACGACGGTTCCCAAACAGGTCAAAAATGCTGCGGCGGAAGCGGCGCTACTTGCTCTTACGGGTGTGGTGTTGGAACCGCGACTCGTGCGCGGTGGTCAAATCAAGAGCACGCGAAGCAAGGTCGATGTGTTGGAAACCGAGACCGTATACATGGACGGTGCGCCGTCTGTAGACCGCTATACAATCATCGAAGGGCTGTTGCGCGGTCTTGTGACCGGTAACCCTGGATCGTCGTCCGGCAACGTCGTGTTGGTGCGGGGATGACCGCTTTCGATTACACAGCTATTCGAGCGGTTGCCGATCAATTGTTGACCGATTTTGGGCAAGCTGTGTTAATTCGTCGCGCGACGAATACCGCAGGTTTGACACCGTGGGAACCTTCGCAGGCAACGACTGATTATGCGTCGATAGGCGTAGTGACGAATTTAACTCGTTGGTACGCATCTTTTGCGGAAAATTCTGACATTTTGCGCACTGATCGCCTTGGTTATGTTTCGGCCGGGCCGCTGGTAGCTCTGAATATCGTGCCGACACCATTTGATTTATTTGTGACCGTTACAGGGCAGATATTGCGCATCATCGACGCAAAACCTATCGCGCCAGCCGGAATTCCTGTGCTGTACGTGTTGCAATTGCGGAGTTGAGGCGGTGGCGTTCGGTAATTTCACCCTTGATATTCAAAAGTTCGTAGATAAAGCGAACGGCAATATTGATTTGGTGATTAAGAAAATCGCGCTCGATTTGTTCCGTCGCGTCATCATGAAAAGTCCCGTGGACACAGGTCGATTCAAAGGCAATTGGCAAATTGCGATCGGCGCAATTCCGAGTGGAACATTAGACCTTACAGACCCGTCAGGATCCGCAACCATATCGCGTGTAACCGCTACCGCGCTCGGGTTAAAAGCAGGCGACGTTATTACACTTGTGAACAATCTTAGTTATGCAAATCGCCTCGAATATGGTTACTCCAAGCAGGCACCGGCCGGAATGGTTCGAACGACTGTGCAAGAATACCCGCAAGTTGTGACGATGGCAGCAAACGAGGTAAACCGCGGTGGCTGATCCAATCAATGTCCTGATTCAAGCGGCAATGTCAGCACAATTGACCACACCAGCGCTTACATCGCCGGCAACGCCGATTGCTTACGCGTTCGTTCCGTTCACACCGACTCCAGGTGTATCCTTTTTGCAAATTTGTCCGGTGTTGCGCGCGGCACCGAATGCACCAGGCTTGAATCGATTCAGTGGAACAATGTTTGTCGGCGTCTTTCAAATCGATGCTGTGGTTCCTGATGGTAACGGAGAGGCAGCCGGGTTACGACTCGCTTCGTTAGTCGCAACCCGATTTCAATTCGGAACCGTGTTGCTGTTGCAGGCCGGCCCGAATGTGAAACTGCAATTGAACGGAGTCCCAACAATAGCCCCCGCGGTTAAAGATGCGCCGTGGATAAGGTTCCCGGTAAGCATCCCATACTTTGTGACGCAGCAATAGGAGTCTGCAATGGCAAACATTTTTACTGCAGCGGGTGCCACGCTTTCAATCGGTACTACGGCTGCAAGTGGCGCGACCGATACCTATACGACGATCGCGAACGTGACGGATATTCCGGAGTTCGGCCGGAATTACAATATTATCAAAGTGACTCCACTTTCCACGCGCGGAACGCTCAAAATCAAAGGAAGTTTCGAGGAAGGTGACCTTGCGGTAAAGCTGTTGCGTGATCCCGCCGACCCTGGACAAGCCGCCGCGATCCTGGCCCGCGATATTGATTCCGATTTCAATTTCAAGATCGGCATTAACGACGCGGCACCCGTTACGACCGCTCCCGTTACCATCACCATTGCAGCACCGGGTGTGGTAACTGATACGGCTCACGGACTTTCCATAGGCACGCAGGTATCGTTTGCCACCACGGGCGCGTTGCCGATCGGTCTTACGGCGGCAACGCCGTACTTCATCATCGCGACAGGCTTCACGGCGAATAGTTACCAACTTGCCCTCACGGCCGGCGGCTCGGCAATCACTACGTCCGGTACGCAATCTGGTGTGCACACGCGGTCAAGTATTCCAGTGGCTTCAAACGTGATCTTCAAAGCCAAGGTGACAAGCTACACACTTGGGCTCGGCACGGTCGACTCGCCGCTTGATGCAACGCTCATGTTGGCGCTCAAGTCCGGTTCAAGCATCGAAAGCGTGCATTTGCCTTAATGACTGTTGACAGTACGCGACTCGCGTGACAGTCTGCGAATGTAGTGTGTTCCTCCTCTAAACTTCCCCGGACGTGTATAGCGTCCGGGGCTTTTTCTAGGTGCATGAATGTCGGAAGTTGTGACCACGCTTGGTGTGCTGCGCTGTTCGTTGCGCGCGGCAAAAGAAATCAATCTTGTGTTCGGATCCTATGGCGCCGCATACAAGCGAATCACGGAATACGATTTCGGCGCTTACATTGCGATCGTCGCTGCCGGGCTTGGCAAGAGCGGGAAAGAGGTTGAAGTTGACGTATACAATGTCGGCATGCCTGATCTTGTACGACCTCTGACTGATTTCCTTGGACTGCTTTCAAATGGCGGACGGCCGCCTTCGCTTGATGGTACAGAGGGGACGACGGCCGGCGCCACCGCGGGGGAACGTTAAGCCAATCGGAATATTTCGATTGGCTGCTTAAGATCGGAATGGGCTGGTTAGGATGGACCGAGGCGGCGACGCTCGATACGTCCATTCCGTCGATTTTGCTCGCTTATGAAGGGCGAGTCGAAATGCTTCGTAAGACCTTCGGTGCGGAGGAATCAGCCGTCGACCCGGAAAAGACCGAAATCAGTGTTGAAACGGCTGGGCAATTGCTATTCGCACGGGTTCGCGAAGCGGCGAAGTAGGGATTAATATCAGAGAGCACCGCGTCCGCGATATTCGCCCCATTTTCGTAATTGGCGACGCATGTCCATGCATGTATCCATTAATGCGGAATAGTCATTACGCATTAATGGTGCGATTCGATGTCGACAAATGTTTTCATCTTCTCTTTCAAGTTCATTCCCGTGGCTCACTACTGCCGCGAAAAGAGCAATGAACCCTAAAAAGATGAATAGAATCCACTTCATAATTACACCTCTTTTGTCATCAACCTATCATTCTACTCCATCTTATCCGACCCGGCAAGGGGCGTTGACAGTACACAATCTCATGGATAGTGTGCACTATGGTCGATAATATCGCAACCCTTGGACTCCAAGTCGATTCGCGACAAGTCACAACCGCGACCACGGCTCTAACCGGGCTTGCGGGTGCTGCAAAGGCTACCACGCCGGCCGTTGCCGCCATGGAAAAGGCCACTACGCCGGCAAATGCTGCCCTCGCTGCGATGAAAGGGCACACTGATCGGGCGGCAAGCGCTCATGCGGCCTTTTCAACGCAGGCAATGTCTGCGGCGCATGCTGTTCGGTCGATGGCGGAAGGCATTGCGATGGGCATGCCACCGACTCAGATTCTCGCACAACAAATGTCGCACCTAAGTTATGCGGCAAGTGGTCCCGGTGGTCTCAAAGGTGCTTTCAGCGAAGTCGGCGCAATGTTAAGCCGATTTATATCACCGACAACGGCAGTAGTTGCCGGGCTTGCTGCGATTGGTGCCGGCTCGGTATTCGTACTATCCAAGATCGCGGCAACCGAAAAGGGATTCGGTGAATTGGCCGAACGGTCGACGGTCACAGTTCAAGCATTGCACGCGCTCGCCAGCGCTGCGGCAACAGAAGGAATCGGTTCGCCGGAATTCTTAAAAGGTGTAACGCATTTCAATGAACTAAGCGTTGAGGCAAATCACAACATTGGTGCGCTTGCGGAATTGTTCCATGCAAACAATACTGCGATCGGAACTACCGCGCAAAACATGTCAAAAGTCGCTGACCTGATTCACAATACACGATCTGAGCAAGATAAGTACCGTATTTTGCAGGAATTAGGACTACCTGCAACGCGTGAATGGGTTCAATTTTTGGGACAAGGCGCGGACAAATTACGCGAAGCAACTGCGCAAGCTGTAAAATTTGGTGATGTTGCAGACGAAAGATTAATTGCGGCGTCTCGGGAATTCGATAAAGCATGGAACACGGCTTGGGAGAATTTTTCGACGGCGGGTAAAAAGGCGTTTGTTGAAGTTTATGACGCGTTAAGCAGGCTCAACAGTTCTGCATTCGGAGATATTAGCCGTCGAATTACAAACAATGCGCGCTCGGCAATTGGGATAAACGCAACAGGTGGAGGAAAGTTCAACGAAGCATTTAGTGCGGTGGATTCATACAAGAATAGTGCATTACATGCCGCAATGCAGTCGAAAATTCAGGTTGAAAACACAGCACCAACAAAAACCACCGCTGATGCGCAGCGCGAAATTGCGATCGAACAGCAACGTATTGGGTTGCTTGGACAGACGGCAACTGTTGAGCAACAGGAGCGATTGATTGTTTTGCAATTGAATGCCGCGCATTTGGCGGGCGTGGATATAACCGCCAAGCAACGAGATAATTTGGTACGACTCGCACACGAACGCGCATTGGGAATTGACCAAATCCATGCGAGCACGGATTCGCTTCATACTGAAATTTCCGCTTTCGGATTGGATACAGGCGCGGCGGCTGCATACGTGGCTGTTCAAACAAAGATTAATGAAGCAAAGCGGCTTGGTGTGCCATTAAGCGCTGAAAATATTGCGCAGCTACGACGCGAATCTGTTGCTCTCGGGGATGCAACTACAACGCTTGAACGTATGCGCGATGCTCAAAGCGTGCTCGGCAGTGCGATGAAAGATTTCCGAACGCAGATACAGCAAGGCGCGAGCGGATGGACAGCGCTGCGCAGTGCCGCCATGGTCGCGCTTAATGCAATCGAGGATAAACTAATCGATATAGCGGCGAAAAAATTGGTTGCGGCTGCATTCGGTAGTTTCAATCCATTTAGTCTGTTTGCGGGTGGATCAGCGCCAGGCGTCGGACCTACCGGCCCGGTTCCGGTCGGACATATGGGCGGCATGGTCGGGGAACTGCAGGGAAGCCGCTATATTCATCCGGCATATTTCGATTATGCGCCACGATATCATATGGGCGGTATCGTCTCGGGTGAAGTGCCTGCAATTTTGCAAAAAGGTGAAGGCGTCTTTACGCCGAAACAGATGGCGGCATTGGCGCCGGCAAATCGCGGCGGAAATATCACCATCGCGCCGAATATTACTGTACAGCATACGGGCGGCACCGGTGACGATGCACAGGCCGCGAAACTGGCAACATCGATTGCGGCAAGCGTGCGCAGTGTTGCACTTGACGTAATTCGTGATCAAAAACGGCCGGGAGGGATTCTTTCGTAATGGCCGCCGATACATTCATTCCACCTGTTGCGCCTTCGTCCGAAGGCACATCAACTGCAATCAACATGAAGGTGCGGCGCGCTGAATTTGGTGATGGTTACAGTCAACGGACACCGGACGGGCTCAATTTTACCGGACGAGTCGTAACGTTGACATGGCCAGCGTTAGTTGAGGCGGATTTGGAAACGATTGTTTCGTTTTTTACCGGACTCGGTGGCGCATCGACATTTACTTATACGTTGCCGTTCGAATCGACTCAGTTCAAATGGACATGTGCAACGCTACAGGCCGGTTACGTTGATGCCACAATGCGTAGTCTTGTCGCCACCTTGCAACAAGAGTTTGATAATTAGCCATGGCAACGACTCCGATCAAGCAACTTACGCAACTGCCATCGCTTGATGAAATCATAGAGCTATACGACCTTGACGCAACGGTGATCGGTGGAACCATTTATCGATTTACTCCGATGGCATATACTGCGACGCCGATATTGTGGAATGGTAATACGTATTCCCCGGTCCCGGTTGAAACCACTGGATGGCAAGTGACCGGAAGCGGAACGCAACCAACTCCGAAAATAAAAGTTGCCAACGTAAACCTTGCATTTTCCGCGCTCGCAATTTCGCTTGGTGATTTGCTCGGTGCGACGCTGACACGGCACCGCACATTCCGTCGATATCTTGACGGACAGACCGATGCGGATCCTACTGTCAAACTTTCCGAGGACGTCTATCGGATCAATCAAAAGACCGCACAGAATAAGATTTTCATTGAATGGGAACTTGCACCATCAATCGACCAAGAGGGGCGATTGATTCCGGGACGTCCCGTGTTGCAAGCAGGTTGTCCGTTTCGATATCGGGTGTGGACTGGTGCGGCCTTCGATTATACGCACGCCTCTTGTCCTTATGTCGGCGCTACAAACTTCGATGCTAATGGAAACGTCGTTGCAACGGGTGATTTGGATGTGCCAGGCAAGCGAGTCCTGAATTGTTGCAAGCCGCGGTTTCCAACCGGACCGCTGCCGTTTGGTGGTTTTCCAGGGGTGGCCCGGTCATGATCCTTTTGCCCGAATACAATTCGGTTGCTGCCAATCACGCAATTGCGGAATATCCGCGCGAGGCATGCGGTGTTGTGGTGGCTGGGCAGTATGTTCCGGTTCCGAACATTTCCGATAGCCCGTGCGACGATTTCCAAATGCCGGCGGACGCATGGTTGAACTACGGTGGTGTACAGGCCGTTATCCACAGTCATTGCGCCCCGGACCACTTCCACGCCCCGAGCGCGGCCGATATGGCGCGGCAAGCCGAGACGGCGTTGCCATGGGGGCTAATTTACACTGACGGCAAGAGTGCATCCGAGCCGTTGTGGTGGCCCGAACCGTTAGATGCGCCTCTGAGTGGCCGTCAATTTCTACCCGGTGTGACGGATTGTTGGTCACTGATACGCGGTTGGTTTTGGCAAAATCGGCAAATTGTCATTCGTGATTTTCCGCGCGATGTAGATTGGTGGGATCGCGGCGGTGACCTTTATACGCAGGGATTGCCGATTGCCGGATTCCGACAAATCGGTCGGGACGAGTCCGGGGCAATCGGCGATTTAGCACTGTTGCAGATACGTTCCCCGGTGCCGAATCACAGCGCGGTCATTGTAGAGCCGGGGGTGATGCTGCATCACCTGCAAGGCCGCTTGTCCTGTTGCGAGCCGATTCCACGATGGGGAAAATTGATAGTGAGTTGGTGGAGGTTCACACCATGATCCGCAAAATCGTTTTACACGGCGCTCTTGGTGAGCGATTCGGCGGTCCATTCATGTTGGACGTTGTGTCACCCGCAGAGGCATTGCGGGCTCTCATTCGTCAAGTGAACGGTTTCCGTGCACATTTTCGCGATGGTCAATATCGCATCATCCGCGGCCCGATCGAACGTGACCGCGCACTAGATTTACCGGCAATTGAAATGCGGTTAGGTGCTGCAACCGAATTGCATATTGTGCCAGTTGTGGCGGGGGCGGCAAGCGGGCTCGGCAAGATACTTGCCGGGCTCGCTCTTGTGGCTATCGCTATCGCCGCGCCCTATGTGCTACCAGCCGCGATTACGGGCATCGCCGGCTTTACAGCGGTCACGTCGGCTGTGTTTTCGATCGGTGCTGCATTGGCGCTAACAGGCGTGGGGATGTTGCTTGCCAAGGCACCGCAACAACCGCCCGATTCCCTCGACTCGTTTCTTTTTGGCGGACAATTGAATATCGCCACGCAAGGCGGTCCGGTGCCACTTGTTTACGGTACCTTCATCGTCGGTTCTGTGGTGATTTCTGCCGGGCTTGAAACACAGCAATTAATTGGAGGATCACCGATATTTAGTCCGACGTCACTAAACACGCAACTTTCAACGCAGTTTTCATCATAATGGGTAAAGGTGGAAGCGGCTCACAACATACGCCAGTCGAAGCGCCGAACACTCTGCAATCAAATTCGATTGCGCGAGTAGTCGACCTTATTTCGGAGGGCGAAATTGTTGGACTTATTAACGGTTTGCAAAGTGTCTATTTCGATGACACGCCGTTACAAAATGCAAATGGTACTTTCAATTATAAAAACGTTGCGTTAGATAGTCGTCCCGGCTTGCCCGATCAATTGCCTGTGCTTGGATTTTCCAATATCGAAACCGAAGTTGCAGTTTCTACGCAAGTAACTATTTTGACCGGTCCATTAACTCGCACTGTTACAAGCACAACTGCAACGTCGCTACGTATCACCGTTCAAGTGCCCGCGTTGTCGGCTAGCGACCAACAATCCGGCGATATTAATCCAACATCTGTTGCTTTGAAAATAGAGGTGCAACCGAATGGTGGTGCTTTTACCACGGTTGTAAACGATACAATAGATGGCAAAACGACGTCACCTTATCAGCGTGCCTATAAATTCGCTTTACCTGGTTCGTCACCTTGGAATATTCGCGTTACTCGAATAACTGCGGATTCAACAAGTGCGCTTTTGCAAAATCAATTATTCTGGGCCAGTTATACGATAATCGAGGATTGGCAATTAAAATATATCGATTCCGCGATCATCGCGACTGCTGTTGATGCCAAATCGTTCGGCGGGAAAGTTCCTGTGCGAACATTTTTGGTAAAAGGAATTAAGGTTTCTGTTCCTGCAAATTATGATCCGATCGCGCGTACATATGCGACGACCGGGACCGGGACCACAAGCGGCGCGTGGGATGGCACATTCAAGACCGCATGGACTGATAATCCGGCTTGGATATTTTACGATGTAATCACAAATGATCGTTATGGGCTTGGGCAATTCGTGCCGACCGGATCGGTGGACAAGTTCGGACTGTATACAATTTCGCAATACTGTGATGCGCTGGTACCTGACGGACTCGGAGGGTTTGAGCCACGTTACACGCTCAACGGTGTAATCGCCACCGCTGACGATGCATTGAAAGTCCTAATAATGATTGCGGCCGTGTTCCGCGGAATGGTCTATTGGGGACCGAACGGCGTTGCAGCCGTCGCTGACATGCCGGGCAATCCGGGCAAACTGATTACTCCCGCAAACGTCATAGACGGGACAATCAACTATCAGGGATCGGCGCTTAAAGCCCGCCATTCCGCTGTACAAGTCACTTGGTATAACCCGGCAAATCTTTATCAGCCGGAAATCGAATTGGTGGAGGACGCCGCATCGATTGCACGTTTCGGTTATCGTTTATTATCGTTCGTTGCATTTGGCTGTACTAGCCGCGGTCGGGCAAATCGTTATGGACGCTGGTTGCTCGACACGGAAAGGCATGAAACCGAGACAGCTACTTGGGTAGCGTCGTGGGATCAATCCGATGTTATGCCGGGCGATATTGTCGAGATTGCCGACCCTGCGTATTCAGGGCTCGATTTCGGTGGTCGCCTGGTAAGTGCAACAAGCACAACCTTGACGGTAGATAGACCAATTGTAATCGAATCAGGGAAAAGTTATTCGATTGACATAGTGGTGGTGGACGGGACGATCGCGCACCGAGGTATTACGACTGCACCGGGCACGGTGACAGTGCTTACGCTCGATTCCGCATTGACCATTTTGCCAGTTGTGAATGCAATTTGGGTACTGACATCATCGGCGGTTTCACCTCGACAATTTCGCGTTATTACGCGAATTGAATCCGA